>Ga0208355_1001146_pt1 | contig 11820 bp, 12 predicted proteins | sample NGESurdeep072012_6_FD_184458 | JGI IMG/M metagenome (GOLD analysis project Ga0208355, IMG submission 184458) | Arctic peat soil microbial communities from Barrow, Alaska - NGEE Surface sample 210-3 deep-072012 (SPAdes) | ecosystem: Environmental > Terrestrial > Soil > Wetlands > Peat ... | reverse complement strand
CTTCTTGGTTGGTGTCTTGGCGACGCCCAACACCTACCCCACGGCAGGCTTCAGGCGGGGGACCGCCACTCAAATTCCACGAGACCCGGGACAACCTCCATTTCCCGGGCTCTTCGAAAACCCCATCCAGCGACAAGTATTGGGTGGCGAGCACCCTCATGCTTCCCTCCAGGAACGTGAGATCGGGAACCTGGCCAAAGCAAAGCTCAACCGACATCATCGGTGCCTTGACGGCTCAGCTCGAGCGCCTCACCGCCGAGGATCGAACTGGTGCGATGGCCGGAGCGGTAGCACCCTCATCTCAGGCCTCTGGAATGATCGGGCCATGAGAGCACTGGTGAAGCCCACCGCCGGCCCCGGGCTCGAGCTGATGGAGCGGCCCGAACCCGTAGTCGGCCCCGATGACGTAAAGATCCGTGTCCAGCGGGCCGGACTGTGTGGCACCGACCTGCACCTCGAGCAGTGGGACGACTGGGCCGCATCCGTGGTCAAGCCGCCCCTGGTGATCGGGCATGAGTTCTTTGGCGAGGTCGTCGCGGTAGGCGAGGGCGTAAGCTCTGTGCAGATCGGCCAGAAGGCCTCGGGTGAGGGACATGTCGTCTGTGGGACCTGCCGCAACTGCCGGGCCGGGCGCCGTCATGTGTGCATCCGGACGTCGAGCCTGGGAGTCAACCGCGACGGTGCGTTCGCCGACTACGTGGTCATCCCGGCTGGCAACGTGTGGGTTCAACCCGACGACATGGACCCCGATCTGGGCGCAGTGTTCGACCCCTTGGGCAATGCGGTCCATACGACCTTGTCCTTCCCCCTGGCAGGTGAGGACGTGGTAGTCACAGGGGCTGGCCCCATCGGAATCATGGCGGCTGCCATCGCGCGGCACGTCGGAGCACGGTATGTCGTGGTCACCGACGTCTCGGACTACCGGCTCGAGCTGGCCAAGGCTGCAGGCGCGGACCTGACCGTCAACGTATCGGGCACGACGTTAGCGGAAGCCCAGCGTGAGCTCGGCATGCGTGAGGGTTTCGATATCGGGCTGGAGATGTCTGGCAGTCCGGCAGCCATGGAGGAGATGATCAACAACCTCAACCATGGCGCCCGGGTGGCGATGCTTGGGCTGCCCAAAGACCGGTTCGCCATCGACTGGGGCAAGGTGATCACCCACATGATCACCATCAAGGGCATCTATGGCCGTGAGATGTACGACACCTGGTACGCCATGAGCGCGATGCTTGCGACCTCGCCAGTGCTGCGCGCAGCCGTGCGCTCGGTAATCACCCATCGATTCCCTGCCGAACAGTGGCAGGAAGCCTTCTCTGCCGCCCGATCCGGCCAGTGCGGCAAGGTTGTCCTTGACTGGAGCTGAACCAGCGGCAGGTTCGAAGCTCACCACTGCTCACGGCTCATCACCCACAAGGCACCACCCACAAGGCCGGACTCACGAAGAGAGACACCTGATGTACGGAGCGTTCAAGGAACAGCTGACCGCCACGCTGCAGGAGATCAAGTCGGCGGGCTTGTACAAGAGCGAGCGCCAGCTCACGTCCCCGCAGTCGGCCCACATCACGACCGCCAAGGTCGCAGCGGTGAACTTCTGTGCCAACAACTACCTGGGCCTGGCCAACCACCCGACCGTTGTTGCTGCGGCCTCAAAAGCATTGCAGGAGTGGGGCTTTGGCATGGCCAGTGTCCGCTTCATCTGCGGCACGCAGACCCTTCATGCCGAGCTCGAGGCCAAGCTCTCAGCTTTCCTGGGCACCGAGGCGACGATCTTGTACTCCTCATGTTTTGACGCCAACGGTGGCGTCTTCGAGACACTGTTCGGCGAGCAGGACGCGATCATCTCCGACGAGCTCAACCACGCCTCGCTCATTGACGGGATCCGCCTGTCCAAGTCCCGGCGGCTTCGCTACAAGAACGCGGATATGGCCGATCTCAAGTCCCAGCTGATCTCGGCGGCTGGTGCGCGCAGGCGGGTGATCGTCACCGACGGAGTGTTCTCCATGGATGGGTCCTTCGCACCGCTGGACAAGATCTGCGATCTCGCCGAGGAGTATGACGCGCTGGTCATGGTGGATGACTCCCACGCCGTGGGATTTGTCGGCGACGGCGGCCGCGGGACCCCTGAACTCTTCAACGTCATCGACCGTGTCGACATCCTCACGGGCACGTTGGGCAAGGCCCTGGGTGGCGCATCGGGCGGTTACGTCGCCGCGCACCAGGAGATCGTCGACCTGCTGCGCCAACGCTCTCGTCCCTACCTGTTCTCCAATGCGGTGGCGCCGAGTGTGGTTGCCGGGTCCATGGCTGCACTCGACCTGGCTGCGAAGTCGGGCGACGGACGCGAGGCGTTGACCCGGAATACGACGCTGTTCCGCGCGTTGATGACCGAGGCCGGCTTCGACCTGCTACCAGGCACCCACCCGATCACTGCCGTGATGTTCCCCGGCCAGGACGGCGCGCGCACGGCGACCGCTGTTGCCAACGCCATGCTGGACGACGGAATCTATGTCATAGCTTTCACGTATCCCGTTGTGCCACAGGGCAAAGCGCGCATCCGCGTGCAACTCTCCGCGGCCCATAGCGTCGACGACGTGCACCGTTGTGTAGACGCCTTCGTCAAGGCCCGGACAACCGTGGGATAGCCGGCCGCCCCCATGGCGCCATCGTTCTCAGAGGTAGAGTCCGGTCCGCTCGACCTTGACCCGCGGGGCCGCCACCGCGTGGATGTCGCGCTCTCGAAGCAAGACGTAGGCCTTGCTCTGCAGTTCGACCTCCGCCCGGTCCTCCGGGTCGTAGAGAACGCGATCGCCGATCTCCACCTGCCGCACGTTCCGACCGATCGCCACCACCGCGGCCCAGGACAGACGCTTGCCGATGCTGGCTGTCGCCGGGATCACCAGGCCCCCACCGGTCTGACGTTCTCCGACCTCATCCTCGGTCGAGGCCAGCACACGGTCGTGCAACATCTGGATGGGCAGCCGCTCCTGGCCCGGGGTTGTGCGCTCAGCCACGGCGATGGCGACGGTGCAGGATGACCAGGACCAGCAGCACGGCCGAGCCTGCGGCCGCCATCGCACCGACGCGCTCCACCCGCAGGTCACCTTTTGGGGTGTGGGTGGCATCGACAAACTTGGCTTTGGCTGACTCTTTCTGTCTCCGAACGATCTCGCGTGGCCGGGTCCGGATCGTCAGCTCATCGATGGTGCTAGCCAGGTGGGCACGTGTCTCGGCGATCTCGGCCTCGATTGCGTCCGGTGAGAGGTTGGTCTGCTCAGCTGAGGTGCTGGTCTGCTCGGCCATTGCGGTGGCTCCTTGTGCTCTGAGGTCTCTACATGGACCATAACGCAGACTGGCATCACACATCTGGGCGAGCAAGCCCGTCCCCCACCGGAAGGCCCTTCATGTCCCGCCTCGAAACCGGACAGATCGCTCCAGGATTCACCCTGACCGACCACACCGGCGGATCGGTGTCGTTGAGCGACTTCACCAACCGCAACCTGATCATCTTCTTCTACCCGGCTGCGATGACCCCGGGATGCACCAAGGAGGCCTGCGACTTCCGTGACTCGCTGGTCCGGCTGCAGCATGCCGGATATGACGTGGTCGGCATCAGCCCCGACAGGCCGGAAAAGCTGGCCAAGTTCGTAGAGAAAGAGTCCTTAACCTTTCCGCTGCTCTCAGACACCAACCGGGCTGTCATGGATGCCTACGGGGCATACGGCGAAAAGACCCTCTATGGCAAGAAGGTCATCGGCGTGATCCGTTCGACCATCGTTATCGGCCCGGATGGCACCGTCGTCCTGCCGAAGTACAACGTCAAGGCGACCGGTCACGTCGCCTCGCTGAGCAAGGCCCTCGGGCTCGACTGAGGTTGACACGAAACAACCCTATGATTGCGGTTGCGCGGCCGTAGCCCAATTGGCAGGAGGCACAGGTTTTAGGTACCTGACAGTGTGAGTTCGAATCTCATCGGCCGCACCATAAAGTTGACGAATGGCAACGAAGAGCTACGAGCCAGGCGGCGACCTCGTCCTCGCGCCCGGCCCGGGGTTTCGTTCCGGGTTCGTTGTCCCGGCCTCAGAGCTGCTCGAGCGGTTCTCACGCTCGTCGGGCCCGGGCGGTCAGGGCGTCAACACCACCGACAGCCGAGTTGAGTTGCGCTGGCGGGTCCTCGAGTCGCCGGCCCTCGCCAGAGTCTCGGAGGCTCAACGTCTGCGAGTGGAGTCGGCCTTGCAGGACCGTCTGGTGTCCGGCGAGCTCATCATCGTCGCCTCGGAGCACCGGTCCCAGCGACAGAACCGCGTCGCCGCACGCAACCGACTGGCCGAGACGCTGAGGCAGGCACTTCTGCCACCTCCGCCGCCCCGCCGGGCCACCCGACCCACTCGAGGCTCACAACGGCGCCGGCTTGAAACCAAGAAGCAGCGCGGCTCAACCAAGTCCGGCCGAGGTCAGGTCCGCGACCACGACGCATAGACGACCGAGGCACCTACTTCATCGATGCCCCGACCTCGCACCAGGGTAAGGCGTTAGCCTCAAGGGCTTGGCCGGTGGCTCCTCCGTCGTCAGTCCCTGCACCGCGGCAATGGGGTTGATCCCAACAACGCGCAACCGGGTTGATGTGACGACAGGCGGTGCTGCCGATGAATGAGCGTCGAGGTGACCGTGGGCGCGTTTAGGTCCAGAACTGCGTGCCCTGCTGTTCCTGATCCGGAGAACGCGTCGAGTACTAAGCCGTCGGGCGGGCACCAGATCGAGATGATCTTCTGGAAAAGCATGAGCGGCTTCACAGTCTCGAAGCCGTGTCCCCGTCCTACGACAGCGTTGAGTTCCCGCTGGCCTGTGTCGCTGGTGCCTGACTGCTCGGCTACCCATGAGACAGCATCGAGATGCAGAGATTCGAAGTCGTCATCTGCCCAGAAGGTCGTGGGAACGACTCCTTCGGCAACCTCGCTCGCGTAGGTCTTGTAACGGAGTTCCCCCTCGCCAAGGCGCCGGCTGCGGTCCGCACGCCAGAAGTAACGAGGCCACGTGCCTTCTGCGCTGCGGGCCAGCGCGATCTCGCGCGCTTCCTGAAGTACCGGGTCGGTCTTGAGGTCAGGGTTCGCCGCATTTGTGACGCCCTTTATTATCAGCGCCGGACGCAGGCCGTCCTCGATGTCTACGTCCTCATAGGTGAGGCCCCACTCCTCGACACCGGCCTTCATCTTCGCTCGCTCGTTGCGCCAGCAACGCCCTTGTTGCGGGTAGTGCAAGCGTCCAGTGAAAGGGTTTTGGATTGCGTAGACTTGGCCGGGATGCGTGGACGCGCCCATCAGCGTCGAGTCGCTCGGTGCCCAGATGCCACGAGAGTCGCCGTCCGGCATCGTGTAACCGCTCGCGGTGACCTCGGACCGCTCAACCTTGCCAGTGACAGCCGTTTCAGCGTTCTTGGCATAGACCAAGACATATTCGGTTCCGGTCGAAACACCCTTGTCGTGGTTCTTGACCCCGGCCATCTTCTGCCAGTTGATGATCGCGATCCGGTTCTGACTGCCAAACATCTCATCGAGCATCTGCCCAAGGTGGAACAGTTCTCGGTGATCGATACAAATCGCGAGCACGCCGTTCGGCTTCAGCATCAACCGCATCATCTGGAGGCGCGGGTACATGAAGCGCATCCATTTGGTGTGTCGGGACCCATCGTCCGGCTTGACGAGGTCGCCCATGCCGGGGTCGTTCGGGTCAGTCTCCCACTTGTCGTTATACCGCCAGTCGTTCCCAGTGTTGTACGGCGGATCCGTCAAGATCAGATCAACTTGGCCGCGATCGCGGTACAGCGTCGCCATCGCCTGTAGGTTGTCGCCCTCGATTAATTGGTTCCGTGCGCGAGCCTCCTCCGGCCCCGATCCGTACTTCTTGACCTCGCGCATCACGCGGGGCCGCACCTTGCGTGCGATCTTCCGAGCGTTGGCTTTGCCGGAGAACTGAAGTTTGATTCCGCCCTCGGACTGGGCCTCGATTAGCTCGAGGAGTTCCTCTCGGCTCAGATCGGCCAGCGCAGGGGCGTCATGCTGATTACCTACAGGCGTCGGGTCCGTCACGCATCGAACCCTAGGCGAACCACCCGACATCGTGAAGGTCGGTCAACGGCAACCGAAGAACCTCTCGGCGAGCTGCTGCTCGATGTCGGGCATCCTCCGCATTGTCGACACCCGAAGTCGACTGCGAGGATCGACAGGTGTCCATTGCCGCACTCAGCATCTCCATCGTCGCGATCCTCGTCGCCGGCGTGGCGGCCTACTACACGTGGAGGCAGTCGCGAGCGGCTGACGTCACGGCCGCCAACGATTCCAGCCGGCGCCATGACGAGCTCACGCCTCGGTTCTCCGCAAGTCTGGTGTCGCTGTGGGGCTCGGATGGGCTCTGCACGCTTCGTCTCCAGTTGGAGGGGCCGCAGCCGCTCTCAGCGGTGAGCGTTCGTCTGCTGGACGCACCACGCGCGATGCAGTTCACCTCCGAGCAGGCCGGCGTCGCGACAGATGTACCCGCTGCTGTATTGAATGCGTTCGTCGTCCCGCAAGACGGGATCGCCCTGCGCCGCTACGAGCACAGTGACTGGCAGTTCGAGATCAGGGACACGAACTACTACCCGGTCGACGGCCTGAAACTGTTGGTGGACGCCAACGCAGGGGAACAGCAGTGGCAAGTGCGCGTACCAGTCTCCCCTCCGGACGACTGGGACTTCAACTGGTAGCCCAAGAGCGAGACAGGCTGCCCGGGGGATCGACCGGCCTGCGAAAGGTTCGCGACTGGCGGGGAGGCAGCCGCCCTGCGCGAGACCTACGACTCGTCCTCCGGCTTGCTCATTTCTGCTGCTTTCGTCTGTCGTTTAGCGCCATTTGGTGGTACATCTCCCAGTCGGAGGCTCGACTCTCCTGCCTTTGGGCCCAGAGGTTCGAGGGCACCGGAGCGATGAGGATCCCGACGAACGGAGCCCAGCCGGTCGCACCGGCGTTGGCGGCCTCGGCCCAGGTGTAAGCCATGAACAGGCCGGGGAGGTAGGCGAGCCAGAACGCGGCTGTTCGGGAATTCTTGGCGCTCAGTCGGCAGGAGTCGACGACGTAGCGGAGTTCATCCTCGGTGTGGATCATTCCCGCCTCATACGTCTCGCGGGGCGACTGGCGACGGTAGCGACTCATGATGCTGGCGCGGTGGCTTTGGCCGGCTTCTTGGCTGTGGTGGCCGGTGTCGGGGTGACGTTGGCCATGAGCTCGGCCCGTGGTGCCGCCTTCTTGGCATCGGACGTGACGCGCGGACGAGACTTGGTTGCGGCGATGGTGGTCATTGATCTGTGCTCCTTGGGTGGTGGGTGGTGCCCAGCGCTCCCGATCCCCAGGTGACCCTAGATCGAAAACAAGGGTCTCGGTAGACGACTATTTAGGAATCTCACCCCAAAGCAGTACCCCAAGCCTGTGGCTTCCGCCGCTAGATCCAGGCAGGGCGCCGGCCAGGGTCATCAGCTCCGCGGCGTTGCGGGCTCTGCCCACGCCGCCGCGCGGGCACTGGCTCGCAGGGATCACACTCGGGTGTCGCCTTTTGCTCGACTCAGACCCCAGGTTGAGGCACAGCCTGAGGCGATCCGTCACCGCCTGTGAGTCGATCGACGTCGGCGAGGATGGACATGTGTCCCGCGCGACCCAATCGGTCCAGAATCTTGCGCGCCTTCGCCTGGGCAACCGGATCGTCACTCGTCAATGCGGCAGTCAGTATCCGGGGTGCGTGCTGGAGCAGGTCATGCCGCGTCCAGCTCTCCCCGTCGCCTGGCATGAGGCCGTCGAACACCTCGACTGTCAGTGCCGGCTTCGCCTCAGCCGCCCGCGCGAGCGACTCGCCGAGCATGCCCTTCGGGTTGAAGCCGGGATCGCTACTTGCCAGTTGGAGGATCGGTAGCCACCAAGTCGTGGGGTACACGTCGGCACGCACCCACCAGTAGAAGCCAGCGAGTTCGGATGCACTGGCGCCGCCAGCGTGAATCTCCGCAACACGCCCATCAATCAATCGCTGGCCACGCTCCAGAACTTCCGGCGGAGCGGCTTCGGCCGGGCGGTCGGTATCTTGAGCACCACGCATGATCGACCATCCGAGAGTTCCCAAGGCATCGCCGATCACACTCGGAGTGACATCCGGGGAAGTGAGCGCGATGAGTAAGGGATCGTCGTCCTCGATCAGACCCATCACATAGCCCATGACAACGTGCGAGGCGGCAGTCTCAAGTACCGGCCGCCGGTCGCCGCGCCAGCCGTCTGTGTGATCAAAAGCGGCATAGGCACCTGAAAGCATGTCAAGCATCACGGGGCGCATCAGTTCAAGGAAGACCCTGCCCGTTTGGTAGCTCCGTAGCGCGACCGACACGACGACATCAGCGCGGGCGCGAACCTCGTCGTCAGGATCGAGTACGGCGAACAGTTCCCCGGAGCGCTCCTCGATCCAAGCATGATCAATATCCCAGATGTGCCCCAGTGCCTCGCCCAGAACGGCCGCCACGGCCAAGCTAGGGTCGTTTGCTGCGTCGATGTGATGAGACAGCATCTCTAGGATGTGCGTTCTCAACTCCGCGAACCCAACGCCTTCATAGTTTGCGATGGCGCGCAGAAGCTTGATCGCTGCTCTGATGGCAGCCGGGCGCAAGGTGTTCAGCGACAGCGTCAGGGGGTCCATGTTGCTGCCGCCGAACTGGATCTCGTCCTGGGGAGTCGGGTCAAGGTGTCTGGTCAGAGGAAAGAGCACTGCCCACAGCCTGGCCGCATCATCGCTCGTAAGGTTCACCCCGTGTGCGGTCATATAGCTGGTTGCGAAGTCGACAGCGCTTCGCTGCGCCCAGCCCCAGACCGGATCATCGGCAGAGAGGTTCGCAGGTGCGTCTTCGCCGGAGTCCGGCAGCTCAACGAGTGTCGTGAGGAGTTGCCAGACCTCGTCTGTCGGCCGGTAGCCGGTCGACAGCGCCTTTGTCCAGCCCGCGACTGTCGCGCGCACGTATGAGCGCCCGAGGGCGAGCAGGTCACCTGCAAGAGCCGCGAGGAGTTCCGGCCGCTTCTCGGCGACAACCTCGAGCTCTCGCGTGAGTCCTTCGAGCGACCCGCTGCCGAAGTGCCGATCGTCCGCTGGTTCCCAAGTCGACAGGAACGTCCGCAGCTCGTCGGGCGACATTGTGTTGAGGGCTTCGTGATCGCGTGGGCTCGTCCACCCTGTAAATGGCGTCGTGTCAAAATCGGGGTGCTCTATCTCGCCGAACTCGGTCGTCATTTCTTCCAGCTCGGTCTTGAGAACTGCCGGCAGCACTTCCTCAAGAGGTAACAAAAGGCGGTACTTCATGCGGCGACGAGCGCCGGCCACCTCCTCGTCGCCGACGTCGTTAGGTTCGCTTTGTCCGTAGGCAGTAATACGGCGCATGACGTCATCTGGTCCTTGCCAGACCTGGGCATCGATCACCTGCTGCCAGGCGGCAACCTCGGCTGCGGACAGCTGCGGGATCGCGGCTAGGGCGAGATGTACATACTCGGGTCGCGAGTCGGGGCCCAGCAACGGCTCCTTGTTGAGAAGGCTGCCAGCCACGGCTAAGACTTCTAGGTTTGGGTCAGCCGCGACAACTTGAGCCGTCGTTTCAACCGCAATGCGGGCGAGGAGTTTGTGGTCGCGCGCTTCGAGGAAGTCGACGACCTCACGCAAGTGGCCGTCCTGAGCGATCTGGATCGAGGTGTCCAGGACGATGTCGACGAGCGCGTCACTCATTTCATCAAGGACGGTGTTCTGCGAGCTGGGGGCGATCGAGGGACGCCACATCTGACTGTTGTCGTACTTTGACCTGGGCTCGCCGTTTGAGGGGATGTTTATCGTCTGCATGAGCCAGTGGACCGCCGACTTCAGGCCATCTATCCCCAGACCGGCAAGCAATGGCACGATGCGTGGCGCCAGCTCACGAAACCAGTACGAGTCAACCGACGAGACCACGCGCGTGCGCGTGCCCAACGGGGTTACTTCGTTGCCGCCAGCCTTTGGCTTGAAGGCCCCGGTCAGAAGCCGGCTGGTCTGCTTCGGATGATCGATGGCGACGGCCTCCGCGAGCGTGACAACCTTGACTGCATCGACCCATGCCTGCCCTGGGCGCAAAGTCTTGACGATCTGTGGGACAAGCCGTGCAGCCTGTGCCGGTGGGATCGCCAACGCTGCATCGAGGACGACCCCGTGAACCCAGGGGTTCCGCGAGGTCGCGTGTTTAAGGAGCAGATCAGTTACCGCATCTGGCTCGGTCGCCGCGATGCGCAACAGGTACTGGCCTTCGGGCCACGGACGTGCCTGAACCAGACCCTTCTCATCCACCCAGGTATCGGGATCGGTGGCAAATGCGCCGAGGGCAGTTAGCGGCGCGAGCCAGTTCGGGTTCTGCAGTTCCGCGAAGAACAACCGCTTGAGATTCTCGTCGGCCAGTGAGCCGACCACGACTTGGACTTCTCCTGGCTCCGGGGTTACCCAGTCGGCGTTCAAGACGTGCCTCCTGTCGTTCGGCGGTTGGCGTTGGCAATGATTTGGCGCATTGCCCGCGCCCGGTTGGCCATGTTGCCAAGCCTGGTCAAGAGGGACTCCTCGATGATTCGCAGCTCCATCTCTACCTTTTCAACGCTCGGCAACACGCGGTCGGGCTTCGAGTAATCGCTTGCGTGGGCCCACTCCCGAAAGAACTCAATTGCCATGTGGAGCCGATTCACCGAGGCGTCGCCGAGATTGCCAAGCTGACCAGTGGCGACGATGGCGGTCACCTCGCGCGAAGTTTGGTTGCCCCCAGACGCTGCTGAGGCCACGGCTTGAGCCGCGCGGAACACAAGTGCAGGAACGGCGCGCGGGGTGTCGTCGGCCCCATCGTCGTCGTGTGCTGTGAGGGCGAGGTCCTCGGCGGTCCATGCTTGAAAGAGTTCCCGAGCAGGTCGATTCACGTCAGTGCGTTCTTTGATCGGGTCGCCGAGAACTCGCGGGAGGTTGCTGAATAACTCCCGCAAGCAATGCCCCGCAACCATGAGACGAGGCTGGATCAACACGTCGTGATTCAAGGCCTCAACAGCCTGTAAGTACAACTCGCCCAGGTTGTTGTTGTTCTGTCGTAACAGATGCAGCAACTCGGTGCGATCCGTGCTCCACGAGACAGCCATTACCGCCCACACTTCAGGTGATGACCCGCGGTCTCCCTCGCGGGTCTGTCGGCATTCTGCCATCATGCGCGAGTGCCGCGACGGCGCTGTGCCATTCAGAGTGGACATGGCGGTGGCCGCGTGATCGGCGACGACGTGGAGGCCAGCACCGGCTTGAAGTGGCCAGGTGTACTAGTGGCGGCGACGCCATTGACCACAATCAACATGATCCGGGTGGCTCCGTGAGTCGGCGATCATCTCAACGGCGTGACTCTCGCGGGGCGAGGATGTCTTTAGGCGGCACAAGGCTTCATCCGAGACAGACCAGACGAACTGTCAACGTTCCTCCCTCTGCATGGTCTCCGTCTCCGCCAAAGTCGATTATGAAGGCGTTTCTTGAAGGGTCGATCTTGCCGCTTCCTAAGCTGTACGTGACTTGATAGGTCGACCACACGAACCCATTTATGACCTGAGTATTGGTGGGGCAAGTTGCAACTCCCTCGTGAAGAGCACCACCTGCCGGGAGGCCGGGTGTGGTCAAGACCTGATCGACATACGTCGCGGTGACCTTTGCTCCGGCAGGCCCTTGCGAACCGACTGCTCCGGCAGGCCCTTGCGAACCGACTGCTCCGGCAGGCCCTTGCGAACCGACTGCTCC
>Ga0208355_1001145_pt1 | contig 11828 bp, 9 predicted proteins | sample NGESurdeep072012_6_FD_184458 | JGI IMG/M metagenome (GOLD analysis project Ga0208355, IMG submission 184458) | Arctic peat soil microbial communities from Barrow, Alaska - NGEE Surface sample 210-3 deep-072012 (SPAdes) | ecosystem: Environmental > Terrestrial > Soil > Wetlands > Peat ... | reverse complement strand
AGGGGCCGGAGTGCTACCGCAACGTCGCCGACTGCGTCCGGGCGCACCAGGTAATTGAAGTCCAATTGAACTCGAAAGCTCGGATCGGGACAGAAATCGGGCGTCAGCGAGAATCCTTTTTGAACCGCATACTCGATGCCCGCAGTGTCCAGTGCGGCGTTGATGGAAGCGAACTGCGCGAACATTGCCTCGGTTCGGCGGCGATTGTCGTAACAGTTCTGCCGCAGGCGTGCCTGCACCGAAGGCGGGAGAATCTCGGTAAGCCGGTGATGCGAGAGTGTGTCCCACAAATGCAACGCCAAGCCACTGGCATCCAGCCAGAAGCCGGCGCGCTGCCAGTCGGCTTCCCGGAAACGCTCGAGGCGTAAACAGGCAATCCTCGCGTCCGAACCACTGCGCAGGACACCAACGACGCTCTCCGCCAGTTCAAAGTTCATCTGCTCAACAGTGTGCGGCCAGCGCCGGCGGTTACAGCCTTTGCCTGTAACTTCGGCGTGATTTCCTGCTCTTCATTATGTGGAGCAAAACTTAAACCAGGAGCAGCAATGAATTCGATTACTAGAACGATTTCGGTGGGTGCACTGCTGGCCTTTGCCGTTTCGTTATGTCTCGGAGAAACCCCGCAGGCAAACCAGGCGGCGCCGGCGGTGACCATCCACATGACCGCCGCCAAACAATACGACCCGAAGAATGTGACCATCTCGGTGGGCGACACGGTGGAGTGGGTGAATGACGATCCAGCGAACCTGCACAACATAACTACCGACAAGGACGCGACCGACATCCCGAAAGCGATCCAGATGCCGAAAGGCGCCAAGCCTTTCAACTCCGGGCTGGTGGCGCAGGGCAAGAGGTGGCGCTACCGCTTCACGGTTCCGGGGACGTATCACTACGTCTGCGTGCCGCACCAGCCGGGGATGGTCGGAACCATCATCGTGAAAGCAAAAGAGTAGGCGAACACGGAGGAAGAAATGAGATCAATCCTGCTCAAAACTGTTTACACATTATTCATCGTGGCGATCGCCTGCAGCGTGTGCGGCGCTTCGGACACCGGTACCAACCCGCCGCCTGCAAATACCCCGACGGCAACCCCGGGCGTTTACGTTGTGGACCACGGCACGACGTCGGTGGTGATCCAGCGCGATGGCAAGAGTTACGTAGTGGATCTGGACGCGCAGTCGGTCAGAGAAATGGCTGAAGTGGCGACCCAGCAAAGTTCTTCCTCGGCGTCCACCGCGCAACCACCAGCGCAGGAGCAGCAGAAGCAGGCCGATGCGGACGCAAAAGTAACGTACTACCGCGCCGGAGACGAACGCCTGTTCACGCTGCCCACGGGACAACGGCTGCAAAAGGGCGGTATGACGGTCACTTTCACGCACCGCTTTCCTTACTCCGCTGCATTCCAGGGACGCGCACGCGGCGCGATCCTGGATGGTCTGGACGATGTGGCGATACCGTCATTCGGATTCAAGTACGGGATCACGAGCCGCCTGGCGGTGAGCGCGTTTCGTTCTCCCAGCCTTATCGGCAGGCCGATTGAGTTGATGGCTTCGTACTTGATTTCGGAGGAACGCACGGGAGCGCCGTTCGGTGCGATGTTCCGGTTTTCGGTAGACGGACAGGACGATTTCCGGAGGAATTTCACCACGAATTTCGAAGGCATCTTCTCGCGCAGCATCACCTCGCGCGCCGCCTTGTACCTGGTACCGACCGTATCCATTCATAACCGGCCCGTACTCGGCGCAAATGCGGGCGTCACGGCGCCTCCCGCACTGCAGCCATGCGCGCTGGGCTTGGCGAATGGAGTACCGGCGTCCATGAGAGTTCGCCCGTGCGCCAATACGTTTTCACTTGGAGTCGGACTTGCGGTGGACATTCGGCCGACGGTGGCGATTATCTTGGAGGCTAACCCAACCCTGGCGAACGGCACAGACATCGGCATTCATCGCTCGCCATTTTCCATCGGCATTCAGAAGAAGATTTTCCGCCACGCGTTCACCTTCGGCTTTACGACGGCGCCAGGCAGCACCGTCGCGCAACGCTCCGGAACGCGCGCCACCTACCTGCGCTCTCCAAACGTGGATACTCCTTCGGGATTGTTTATGGGATTTAACCTGTCGCGGCAGTTGCGCTAGCACCAGCGGGCACGTAGAGCGAGCAGACACAGCGCCGGCAAATGGGGTTCCGCGGGATGTCGAGGGTCTCGCGGAATTCCATGGCGCGCGGCCCGTTCAGGATATCGAATAGCGGCTGCTCGCCGATGTTCCCGATGGCCGGCTGAAAGAAGCACGGACGGACCTCGCCATCCGCTTCCACGACCGCGGAAACCCACGGAGCATTGCAATGCGGCGCCACCGCCTCGGCCAGGCCAAGGTGCGCCGCAAAATGCGAAACCAGTCGCCGCAGCTTGGCAGCATCCTCGCGGACGTAACCGCTGGCGATCTCGGCGGAACACTCACGAATCAGCGCTTCGACCTCGTCTTCAAGTTCCTCCAATTCGCCGGCAGTGAGCGCGATCTCGTGCTGTCGAGCGCTGTCCCAGGGCTCCGAACGATTGAAGGCCGAGGAGGTCAGGTCAGCGGCAAGAAAGGAGATGGAATTCAGCCCGAGCGACCGGGCGGTCTCCACCGCTTGGCGCAGGTATTTGAAATTGGCTTTCTGCACGGTCGTACGCGCGGAAATCTCGAAATCGGGGCGCAAGACGCGAACGGCCGCAATCCCGCGCGCGAGGCGCGCGAACGCATCCGGCACGTTGCGAATGCGATCGTGCAGTCCGGACGGGCCATCGAGGGAAACGATGATGTCATCCACGAAGGTGATGACTTCGGCCGCGTGCTTTTCCAGCAGAAGTCCGGCGGTGAGGAGCGTTATGCGGATTCCCTCTTGCCGCAACATGCGAGCGAGTTCAGGCAGCCCGGCGTTCAACTGCGGTTCGCCTCCCGAGAACACGACCCATCGCACCTTCAGGCGCCGAATCGAGTCGAGATGCGGGCGCAGGTCGTCGCAGGTGATCTGGCGCACCTGACGGATCCGCCAGATGTCGCACATCACGCAGCGGCAATTGCACCGGTTGTGCGGAAACAGCACCAGCACTGGAAGCTCGGCGATGGCGTTCATGGAGCGACCTGCTGGTGCGCGAGTTGAATGTCGGACCCGAGTTGCAGGTGCGCGGCGGCGAGAAGATCGGCAATGGGCGCGGCGACCAGGCGTCGGACGCCGTCCACGCAAATCTCTTCCAGCCGCGGCAGCGGCATGGGCCAACGGTGCGCCAGGCCGGGCGAGATCATGCGAATGGATCCGCCCGCAACGACGAGTTCGATGTCATCCTCCGACAGAGCGCAAAGCGTGCCGGCGGGAGAGAGACCGTGGTCGCGGACCGCGATGACGTCGGCAACAGCTCCGCTCTTTAACGTCCCCTCTCCCTCGCGGAGGCGCAGCACGTCTGCCGCGGAGGTGGTCACCATTTCGTACAGGCGTTCCGCGGAGATGCCAAGGCTGTGGGCGACACCGATCTCGTCGCGCAGATTTCCCTGGCCGGTAAGTGCAGAATCCGTTCCCAGGGCGACGCGGCCGCATTCGTTGAGTTCGACGGCTGAAAGAGTTCGGCCCAACGTAAAGAGGTTGGATGACGGACACCAGACGAGCGCGGCGCCGCGTTGGCGAAGCAATCGACGCTGCGCGGATGTGAGCGCGACACCATGAACGATCACTGTTTGCGGGCCCAGCATGCCGAGGCGGTCGAGCTCTTCGAGTTCCGCGGCGCTGGCCGCGTCCGTTCCCTCGCCGAGATGGACGACAAAGGGGGCGCCTGGAGGTGTCGCCTGGAATGCGCACTGGACGTCGGTTTCCAGGGCCAGTGAATGCGCCCACCCGAAGCGGCAGACTACGCGCACGGGAAAGCCGGCGTCAAAAACGTCGGCTTCGTACGGATTGTGGTGGGCGACCGTGGTAACACCCGACAGCAGGTTCTTGATGGCGCCCCAATGCAGGCGCTGGGACTGGTCCAAAGCGCGATGCTTTCCGATCGCAACGTGGTGGCGATGGTGAATGTCGGCCGCCCATTCCAGAAAGTTCGGGTAAGTGCCGTGGCCGAGGCGCGGAAACAGGTTGAATTCGAGATGGTCATGCGCGTTGATCAATCCCGGCAGCAGAAGATATCCAGCGAGATCAACGGCCGCACCCGGCTGGCTGCCGGAGGAGACGATTCTGCCATCGTCGATGGCAAGGTCCGCGGTAGTCGCGGTGTTGGCATCGTTGGCGACGCGCGCGCGACATATTGCAAATCGCCGAGGCTGCTCCGTCGGGAAGGCGGATTGACGCTGCAGCGGACGACGAAAGCGGGCGACAAAAATCGCCGGGCCTTCCGCCGCCTGTGCGAACAGATGTTCCCTGCCGGCAGCGACAAACGATGCGCGCTCGGGTTCGCCGAAGCGGGCCTCGACCATTTCGAGCAACCCCAATCCCGCATTACGGAAGGCCGCGGTCAATTCGTCGAGAGGGCGCTCGAAGTTCTCGATTTCGAGTTGCTGCGTTCCGCAACGGAAGGCCCGACGCCATCCGCGGCGGTGCGCGCCGGGATGGAAGTCTGAAACGAGAATTTCCGCGCCCGGTTTGGCGACGCGCTTCAGCTCGCGAGCGAGGGCGGCGACGTCGGCAATGTAGCCAAGCGTGAACGAACAAAGAATGAAGTCGGCGGTGTTGCTTCGTACTGGCAGGCTGCACGAGTCCGCGCAGAAGAGCGCAGCCTCCGGGCCAGGCTTGCGGCGGGCCTTTTGCAGCATCGCTGGCGAACGGTCGATTCCGATCAAAGCATGAGCACCGCGCCCACTCAGGCGCGATAACCAGCGTCCCGTTCCGCAGCCGACGTCAACCACGGTCCGGCCGCGCAGGTCGCCGAGCATCGGCGCCAGCAGCCGCTCTTCCAGCGAGAGCAGAGGGTTGGGCGTTTCGTCGTACACCTCGGCCCAGCGGCGGAAGCCTTCTTCCACGCTAACCGTGACGAGTTCGCCGGTACTGGGCACAGCGCTCCTAAACGCTCTCGAACTTGGGCTTGCGCAACTCGATCAATCGCTGTGCCCACTTCAGTTCCAGCGGCGACCGGTACACACCGAGCCCGTAGCGCCAACTACCGAGCGTTTTCAGCAAGTGCCGGCCCCAGCGCGGCAGGCGGATGTCCTGGACGGTCGGCCAGCGCGAGGCGACTACGATCTCGAAACCGTCGATCAACGCCTTGGTGCGGCGGGTGAGCCACGGCGTTGCCGGGTCGATGCGCAGCGTAAAGTTCAGCCACTTCTCGCTCGCCCATTCTTCCGGCGTGTTTGGGAACTCGACCTGTCCATTGATCTCGCCGTACATCTGCTGTTCGCGCTGCGGCACGGGCGTGTAGTGATAAATGATGATCTCCGACTGCGGGTTCAGGCGCTTGATCTTGCGAATGAACTGGAGACACTCGCTGGCGTCGCGCTCCGGATCGTGCGGGTTGCCGATGACGAACGAAAACTCCGGGATAATCCCGAAGTGGCGGATGCGTTCGGCCACCGCCAGCGTTTGCGCGGTCGTAATGCCCTTCTTCATCTCCTTCAGCACCCAGTCGGAACCGGACTCGGCGCCGAAGAAAATCATGGCGCAACCGGCGCGGCGCAGCGCTTCGAGCGTGGCGTCGGAGTAGCGGCTGACGATGTCGATACGGCCTTCGCACCACCAGCGCATGCCGAGCGGCGCCATGCGGTCGGCCAGGTCGCGGGTATGCTCCTCGCGCATGAAGAAGTTCATGTCGTAGAACTGAACCGAGTCAACGCCGTATTCACGCGCGAGATGACGGAGGATGGCTTCGGTGCGCGCGGGCGATTCCAACTTCTCGCGGCTGCCGTAAGCGGGCACGACGCCGCAAAACGAGCACTTGTAGGGACACCCGATGCTGGCATGATGCGACGCCGTGCGCTTCCCGAAGAACGATGGCAGTACGTATTTCTCGGCGGGAATGCGGTGATACGGGTACCACGGGAAACTGTCGGGGCCTTTCATCACGCGTTCGAGGCCGTGATGGTTGGTCCCGTCCGGCCGCTGGAACGAGAGTCCGCGAATATTCTCCAGCGAGGAACCGGCACGCAACGCAGCCAGCAGTTCGAGCAGCGTGTCCTCGCCCTGGCCGCGGACCGCGTAGTCCACGTAGGACGCGTTGAGAGCGGCGTCGGTATAGACGGACGGAAAATACCCGCCCCAAACGATCGGCACTTGCGGGAAGCGCGAGCGCACCGTGCGGCAGGGCTCGATCGCGGCCACCATCTGCGGTCCGGGCATCACGGTGACGCCCAGCAGTTCAACGTTATTGCGCGCAATCAGGTCGCAGATAGTTTCCGTGGGATGCGGGTCCACGTTGCCGTCGACGATGACGTACTCCTCGCGGCCTTCGAGCACGGCGGCCAGGGCGAGCACCGACAACGGAAAACGGCGGCTTCTCGGTTTGGTGGCGCGCGGATTAAAGAGGATGATCATGCAGACCCCACTGTCGCCCAGAACAGGCGGAATTTGCTTGGCACCCGGCGTCCCTGCAACGAGGCTTGCCAGGGGCGCAGCGCCCACTTCCAGCCGTACCACGCTTCCGCCGATTTCCATTGCAGGCCGCAGACGCGTTCCAAGCCGCGCAGGCGTTCGGGCGTGAGGTATTCAAGGCTGGCGATGCTGTCGGACCGCGTGCCGTGTTGCTTCTCGAAAGAAGCGTATTTTTCCAGGACCATGGCGCGGCCGCTCTCATCGCGCTCGTACCAGGGTGTATCGAGAATCGCAACGCAACCGCCGGGCTTCAGGCAGCGGACCGACTCGGACAAAGTGCGCGCGTAGTTCTCGGAGTAGTGAAACGCGGCATTGAATACCACGAGGTCAAACTGCTGGTCGGAAAACGGCAGGTGGTCCATCTCAGCCTGAACGGTGGTAATCGGCCAGCGCACGCTCGACTGATAGTGACGCGCGGCGCCCAACCCGTCGGAGCCGTTGTCGAGCAAATCGACCGCGATGCAGTCGTGGCCGCGGAGGGCCAGGCGGTAGCTCAGCCATCCGTTGCCGGCGCCAATGTCGAGGACACTGAGAGAACCGCGGGACTTGGCCTCGAGTTCGGGCAGCACTTTGCGCTCGAGACAGCGAAAACTGCACGCCCGAACCTTCCATTGCCAGGCGTTGCGACCGCTCAGGTCGCGGAATGGAAGCGCAAGATAGTACTCAGCAGAGTCGGAGCCGCGGCCCTCGCGCTGGCGTATAGCCGCGTACTCGGCCACAAAGCGCCGAAAGTACAATTCCCGGCAAGGCGGCAAGGCGCGCCAAATGCCGTTGCGACTCCCGATTTCGAATCCACACAGGTCGCAGCGTACGCCGGCGGTGGCGTCGGCAAAGGCCAGCTCGCCCATATCCTTCTTGCAGGCAGGGCAGCGCATGTGCGCCGCTTGCGGCAGAGCCAATTGCCGGACTGTTTGCACCGCGTTCATGCGCGGCTCCTCTCGAAAACAAACAGAGCGTGATCGGCCGCGGCGCGAATGCCGGGAGTTTCGCCGAGGAACCGGTCACATCGCTCGGCGAAGCGGACGAATGCGGGACGACCGAGCAGCGAATCCTGCGCGTACGACGGAGGAACCACGACTCCAATGCCGCGCCTTTGCACCAGGCGGAACCACGGCGATAGCGCGCGGGCGAGTTGCTTTGAGGTCGGATAAAAGACGGGCACGCTGTAGCCTTCGCGCAGCTTGCCGTCGGCCTGACCCTGCCAGCGGCGCGTGGCGCGGCGGAAGCGGCCGCGCACGCCGTACCAGAGCAGTTCCCAGGCGCAAATACGGCCGGCGAGACATATCACCAGAGATCCACCCGGCCGGACCATGCGCCCAAGTTCGACGGCGACGCAGCGGAGATCGGGCACGCAATTCAGGCCGCCGAAGTTGGAGAACGCGCCGTCGTACGTTCCTTCAAGTTCGTGCAGGTCTTCCGCTGCCAGTACCCTGAAGTTCACCGGAAGGCCTTCCGATTCCCGCGCCCGGCGTTGCTCGGCGACGGCGATCATGCGTGGTGACACGTCGCAGGCATCCACCGCGATACCGCGCTGCGCCAGCATGAGGGCATCGACACCGGTACCGCAGTTGATTTCGAGCACGCGATCTCCGGGTGTGAACGCCTGCTGCAACTCGCGCCACACCGCATTGCGCTGGGCCCGACCGATGACAGACTCGGTAAAAGTTGCGTCGTAACTATCGGCAATCAGGTCGAAAGCCCGCGCCGGGGCGCACGCGTTCATCACGCTTCCACCTCCGCGGCCGAGGCCAGCATGGCGCTGCGCACTGCGGCGATGCGTGCCTCCAGGGCGGGATCGGCGCCCTGGCGGGCTTGCTCCACTTCGTCGCGCAGCAACTGATCGGCGTACTTGTAAAACGTCCGCGAATGGCGGCCGCGCACCTGGAACTCGCGGTCGGAAGATTTCGCCCACGCATCGGGGGCCTGAACGCGGTCGCCGACGGTATCGAAGTAGGGCGTGCCCTTAATCGGGTACGCGACCGTGGTAAGAAAAATGTCGGGATCGGTGCGCTTCACGTGCGCGATGGTGGCCTCGACGTCTTCAATCTGCTCGCCGTCGTAGCCCCACATCAGGAACATTCCGGTCTGGATGCCGCGCGACTTGCACAGCGCGACCGCTTCCCCCACCTGTTCGACAGTGACGCCTCGCTCCATCGCGTCGAGAATTCGCTGCGAGCCGCTCTCCGAGCCGATCCAGACGCGGAAGCAGCCCATCTCGGCGAGCGTGTCCACCACGCGCTCGTTCATGCGGTCGGCGCGCGAGATACATTCGAACGGCAGGTGGATACCGCGCTGCTTCAGCTCCGCCGCGTATTCGAAGAGCCAGCCGTGATGGATGGTGAAAACGTCGTCCGCCATCCACGCCATGTCCGGGCGATAGCGCTCGATCAGGAATGCCAGTTCGTCGGCTACGAGCGCGGGTTTGCGGCGGCGATGGGTCTTGCCGAATACCTGGTGGCTGCACCAGCGGCAGTGATACGCGCATCCGCGCGCGGTGATGAGGGACACTGATCCTTTGCCGTGGTGTTGGCGCCATGTATCCACGTACTGCTGAATGTCGACCGCGTCGCGAGCGGGCCAGGGCTGTAGATTGATGTCGCGAATCTGCGTGCGAGCAGCGTTCGTACGGACCGAGCCGCCGGGGTCGAGGTACGCAATACCGGCGATTCCTTCCAGGCTCGCACCGGATTTCATCGCCGGAAGAAGTTCCTCGAGCGTGACCTCGCCCTCGCCAATCACGACCGCGTCCGCTCCGTTGGCCAGGTACTCCGCCGCGTAGGAGCCCGTCTCCGGTCCTCCAACCACGGCCTTCCATCCACAACTGCGCGCCACGGCGAGGATTTCGACTACCTTGGGCCGCGTCATCAGGTTGCTGTAAATGCCGAGCACCGATGGCGGACCCGCGGCGAGCGTGGCGTACAGATCGTCTTTCGACCGGAAGGTGGAGTCGAAGACCTGCACGTCGAAGCCGCGCGAGCGCAGGTGCGAACAGACGTACAAAATTCCCAGCGGCACGTAGGGCTTCATGATCTGAAGCTCGCGCGCGTCCTCGCGGAGAAAGTACCCGTGTGTAAGCAGCAGGTCCATGCTTTACGCCTGTCCTAGCGCCGCTGCCGGCTGCAGCACCGGCAGCAGCACGGGATTGTTGGCGCGGCAGGTTTTTTCGAGCGCTTCCACCTCGCGCCACAATTCGGCCAATCTCACCGCGTCAACGGAACCGCTCCACGATTCCACTTCCGCATGCAGCGCGTCGCGCAAGGCGCGGTAGAAATGGTCGGTGTAGGCGCCGTGGAAGGTGATGCAAAGGTCTTCGCTGTCGGACCAATTGGTCTTGGTCCCGATCTGCTCGTGAACGCGCTCGAAGAAACGCGTGCCGGGCAGGGGGTAGGAGACCGAAACACCGATGTCGTCGGGACGCGTTCGGCGCACCAGGTCGATCGTCTTCTGGATTTCGGTCCAGCCTTCGCCGGGATAGCCGAATTGCAGGAAGTAACAGGCGCGAATGCCGTGCCGCTGAAGGTTCTTGCGAGCCGTCGAGATTTGATCGACGCGCGTGTCCTTGTCCATCGCGTCGAGAATCTTCTGCGAGCCCGACTCGGCGCCCATCCAGACCTCGGCGCACCCGGCACGGCGCAGTGCGGAAACCGTGTCGCGCGTCATCAGGTCCACCCGCGATTGCATCTTGAACGCAATCGTTGCGCTCCGCTTTTCGACTTCGTCAGCCAGTTCCGCGGCCCAACTGGGTTTCAAGGAGAAGATGTCGTCGGCGAACCACAGGTGCTCGGCGCCGTAACTCTCTTTCAACTCGCGCATTTCTTCCGCGACGCTGGCCGCCGAGCGGGCATGGAATGCGTTGCCATAAATCGGCTTCGCGCACCAGTTGCAGCGGTACGGACAGCCGCGGCTGGCGACCGCGTTCATCGAAAAGTATCCGTGGGCCGACTGCCACGCCTGGCGGTATGGCTTCATGTCGATGAGATCGCGCGCGGGAAACGGCAGGGTGTCCAAGTCGCGCAACAAGGCCCGCGGCCGGGTGCGGAAAATATGCCCGCCTTTGCGGTAAGCAACGCCTTCAATGTGGTCGAAATCGGATTCTCCACCCAGCCTGGACGCAACCAATTCGAGCAGCGTGAATTCGGCCTCGCCGAGCAGGACAGCTTCGAATCCACGTGACAAATAGGCCGCCGCATTGTCCGATGCGTCGGACCCATTCACCACCGCGGGTATGCCCAGGCGCGCAGCTTCGTCGAGCATTCCGTACGCGACTTCGCGCATCCGGCTGAGGCACATCTTGGAGAGGTAATTGAAGTTGTCCTCGTAGATGGCGACGATTTTGGGCTGATGCTCGCGCAGGGCGGCGCTGAACCGGGCCGGGTCGGTGAGCATGGTGTCGAAGACGGCGACCGAGTATCCCTGCTGGCGCAGCAAGGCGGCCGCATAGAGCGTTCCCAGCGGCGCGTACGGCTGCATCTTCCGGACCTGCTTGCGGTCGTAGAAAAGATGATAGGAATGGGTCAGCAGCACGTCGACCATGGTCTTCTCCTCAGCATGCCTCGTTCATGTCTTCGCGCAGCGGCACGCCGGTGATGAGCGAGCGCCGCATGATTACCTTTTCCGCCACCCGCGCCACCGCCAGTTCCCAAGGAACGCGGAAAAAACTCTTGCGCAGCCGCCAGCGGACGGGCGCGCCCAGCATCCGGCGGAACCCCCGGCGGAGTGCAGGCGTTGACTTGGTGGCCTTGCGGATCTGGTTGTTAAGCAGGAAGAACTGGAGCATCACGCGCAGCCGCTTCAAATCTTCCCCTTGCAGCCACGGCAAGACGTTTTGTCCCAGCGGCAGGTCCGCCCACTCTTCCATCGATTGCGGTTCGTGAACACCCAGTTCGCGCAGTTGCGGCCAGATCGGAATTCCGGGATACGGCGTGAAAATGTTGGGCGAGAAACTAACGTTCCAATGGCGGCGCGCGATGTCGCCCATGATGCGCAGGGTCTCGATGCGGTCCGCCTCGGTCTCGCCCGGATAGCCGAAAATCAGGTTGTACGTAACGTGGATCCCGGCGAGTTCCGCCTTGCGCGCCGTCTCGTACATTTCGTCGATGCGCTGGTGCTTCTTGTTCATGAGCGCCAGGACGTCCGGCGAAGCCGACTCGGTCCCAAACCCCATGTGGGTGAGCCCGCTCTGGGCCATGACGCGCACGTCGTCTTCCGTCATGCGGCAGAGGAAGTCGGTGGACGCCTGGAAGGTCCAGCGAAAACGCACGCCGGAGGCGACAAAG
>Ga0208355_1001143_pt1 | contig 11835 bp, 15 predicted proteins | sample NGESurdeep072012_6_FD_184458 | JGI IMG/M metagenome (GOLD analysis project Ga0208355, IMG submission 184458) | Arctic peat soil microbial communities from Barrow, Alaska - NGEE Surface sample 210-3 deep-072012 (SPAdes) | ecosystem: Environmental > Terrestrial > Soil > Wetlands > Peat ... | reverse complement strand
CAGGCAACTTCAAGATCGAGGGTGACCTCCGTCGTGAGGTGGCCGCCGACATCCGCCGCAAGGTTGAGATCGGCAGCTACCAGGGCATCCGTCACCGTCGCGGTCTTCCAGTTCGCGGTCAGCGCACCAAGACCAACGCGCGTACCCGCAAGGGCCCCAAGCGCACCGTCGCCGGCAAGAAGAGGGCTGCCAAGTAGTCCCATTCGATCATCACGATCAACCAGTGATCCGCGAGCGATCGAGTTCGGACCACTTACCCGCTTTTCTATTGTCTAAGTAGGAGAAACCAGCCAATGCCTCCGAAGAGCCGTACGGCTGCGGGCGCCAAGAAGGTGCGCCGCAAGGAGAAGAAGAACATTGCCCATGGGCATGCTCACATCAAGAGCACGTTCAACAACACCATCGTGTCCATCACCGATCCCGGCGGTGCCGTGATCGCGTGGGCGTCAGCCGGCCAGGTCGGCTTCAAGGGTTCGCGCAAGTCGACCCCGTTCGCTGCGCAGATGGCCGCTGAGGCCGCCGCGCGGCGGGCTATGGAGCACGGCATGCGCAAGGTTGATGTCTTCGTCAAGGGACCGGGTTCCGGTCGCGAGACCGCAATCCGCTCACTGACCGCTACCGGCCTTGAGGTCGGTGCGATCAGTGACGTGACCCCAACGCCGCACAACGGCGTCCGCCCGTCCAAGCGTCGCCGCGTCTGACCACGCGCAGCAAGAGGAGATAGAGACTTATGGCGCGTTATACCGGTGCTGACTGCAGGCGCTGCCGTCGCGAGAAGACCAAGCTGTACCTCAAGGGGGCCAAGTGCGACTCCCCGAAGTGCCCGATCGAGCTTCGCCCGTACCCACCGGGCGTGCACGGCCGTGCCCGGACCAAGGACAGCGAGTACCTGCTTCAGATGCGTGAGAAGCAGAAGGCCGCCCGCATCTATGGCGTCCTGGAGAAGCAGTTCCGCGGTTACTTCAAGGAGGCGCACCGTCGCCCCGGCAAGACCGGCGAGAACCTGCTGCGCATCCTGGAGACCCGGCTGGACAACGTCGTGTACCGGGCGGGCTTCGCCGCCTCCCGCGACATGGCTCGCCAGCTGGTACGTCACGGCCACTTCGTGGTCAACGGACACAAGGTGGACATCCCCAGTTTCCGGGTGTCCGAGCACGACATCATCGAGGTTCGTGGCAAGTCCGTAGAGATGACACCGTTCGTTGTCGCTCGCGCACAGGCCGGCGAGCGCTCCGTGCCGGCCTGGATTGAAGCCATCCCGACGCAGATGCGCATCCTGATTCACTCCCTGCCCGCGCGTCAGGTCATCGACACGCAGGTCCAGGAGCAGCTGATCGTCGAGCTCTACTCGAAGAGCTGAGCACCCGTATGCTGGGTGGCTGGGAAGCCAGCCGCCCGGCAAACGGAGTTTGACAGGATCGTCTGCACGGACAGAGGTGCGACGGTCGCGGGAGTCGTGTCCCGCGCCATCACGAGGCGTCAAATAGCGGTCGCCCGTGGGAAGGAAAGAAACAGTGCTGATTGCACAGCGCCCCACCCTGAGCGAAGACGTCGTCACCGACGCCCGCTCCCGGTTCGTCATTGAGCCGCTCGAACCCGGCTTCGGCTACACCCTCGGCAACTCCCTGCGTCGCACCTTGCTCTCGAGCATCCCGGGTGCGGCCGTGACGAGCCTGCGCGTGGACGGCGTGCTACACGAGTTCTCCACGATCCCCGGTGTCAAGGAAGACATCACCGAGATCATCCTCAACATCAAGGGCCTGGTTGTCTCCAGCGAGCACGACGAGCCTGTCGTGATGTACCTGCGCAAGCAGGGTCCGGGTGCGGTCACCGCCGCCGACATCGCGCCGCCGGCTGGGGTCGAGGTGCACAACTCCGACCTGCACATCGCCACGCTGAACGGCAAGGGCAAGGTTGAGATGGAGCTGACCGTCGAACGCGGTCGTGGCTACGTCTCCGCCCAGCAGAACAAGTCCGGTGACGCCGAGATCGGTCGCATCCCGATCGACTCGATCTACTCCCCTGTGCTGGCCGTGACCTACAAGGTCGAGGCCACGCGAGTCGAGCAGCGGACCGACTTCGACAAGCTCATCGTCGACGTCGAGACGAAGAGCTCCATGGCTCCCCGTGACGCCATGGCGTCCGCCGGCAAGACCCTGGTCGAGCTCTTCGGCCTGGCCCGCGAGCTCAACGTCGAGGCCGAGGGCATTGACATGGGCCCCTCGCCGACAGATGCGGCGCTGGCCGCTGATCTCGCTCTGCCGATCGAGGACCTCGACCTGACCGTCCGGTCCTACAACTGCCTCAAGCGTGAGGGCATCCACACCGTGGGCGAGCTTCTCGGACGCAGCGAGGCGGATCTGCTCGACATCCGCAACTTCGGTGCGAAGTCGATCGACGAGGTGAAGGCCAAGCTCGTGGGCATGGGTCTGCAGCTCAAGGACAGTCCGCCCGGGTTCGACCCGAGCGCAATCGTCGACCGCTATGACGACGACGTAGAAGACGACTCGGCGTTCGCCGAAGACGAGCAGTACTGACCGTTTGATTTGTGTGACTGGACCGCCGAACGCGGAACGGTCAGAGACCTACAGGAGAACCACACATGCCCACGCCAACTAAGGGCCCCCGTCTCGGCGGCGGTCCGGCCCACGAGCGGCTGATCCTGGCCAACTTGGCCACCTCTCTATTCGAGCACGACCAGATCACGACCACAGCGGCCAAGGCCAAACGCCTGCGTCCCCTGGCCGAGCGTCTGGTCACCTTCGCCAAGCGCGGCGACCTGCACGCTCGTCGCCGCGTCCTCACGGTCGTGCGTGACAAGGGCGTCGTGCACCGTCTCTTCACCGAGATCGCGCCCGACATGGCCGAGCGTCAGGGTGGCTACACGCGCATCACCAAGATCGGGAACCGCAAGGGCGATAACGCCCCCATGGCCGTGATCGAGCTGGTGCGTGAACCGCTTTCGCCGAAGAAGGCCGCTGTCGCCGAAGCCGAGGCTGCAACCAAGCGTTCAGCCAAGACCAAGAAGGCCGCCGATGTTCCGGCAGCCAAGAAGTCCGCCGCCGCTGTCGAGACTGACACTGTCGAGACTGACGCGGTTGTGGACGACACGGTTGTGGACGACACGGTTGTGGACGACGTGGCTGTGGACGACACCGCCGCCGACGACACCGCTGTTGCTCCGGCAGACAAAGCCGACGAGAAGGCCTGACTCGGATCTTCTGACCGGACAGGGCGTTCGCTAGCCTGCCAATATGATCGACAACGAGCCCGCTGCCCCTCTGGGAGGTGGCGGGCTCGCGCCTTCCGTGCGCATCCGGCTCGACTTCGGGTATGAGGGGACGGCGTTCGCGGGCTGGGCGATGCAGCCCGGAAAACGGACAGTGGAGACAGAGCTCTCAACCGCACTGACCTTGATCCTTCGGGCCTCAAGACCGGTGCGCCTCGTGGTGGCTGGACGCACCGACGCGGGGGTCCATGCCCGTGGTGCGGTGGCCCACGCAGACGTTGACCCGGCCGGATGGGCGCTGTTGCCCGGGCGATCCACCCGCTCCCCAGCTGAGTCGGCACTGGCTCGTCTGAATGGCGTGCTGCCGGCCGATGTGGTCATCCACCGTGTCTCGGTGGCACCAGAGGGCTTCAACGCCCGGTTCTCGGCCAGTCAGCGTCGTTATCTCTATCGCATCTGCGACCAGCCACAGCGGCTGGACCCCCTACGACGAAGAGACACGTTGGTCCACCGGCGACCCTTGGAAGTTGCGTCCATGCATGCAGCCAGCCAGCAGCTACTGGGGCTGCGGGACTTTGCCGCATTCGCCAAGAGGCGCGATGGCGCGACGACGATTCGTACTCTGCTCGACTTCTCCTGGCTTCGAGCCGGTGACGGTGTGCTCGAGGCGAGGGTGGTGGCGGATGCGTTCTGTCGCTCGATGGTGCGCGCACTGGTAGGGGCTGTGATCCCGGTGGGGGAGGGACGTCAACCGGTCGAGTGGCCGGCCGGGGTTCTCGACGCGGGACGGCGGCACCCGGGTGTGGTCGTAGTACCGGCACACGGGCTGAGTCTTGAGGAGGTCACCTACCCGCCCGATGTGGAGGTAGGCGGTCGCGCGGCAGCGGCGCGTTTTAGACGGGTCCTTGATCGGGACTGACCCGTCTGGCGCGTGGGCCTGCTACCGGCTTTACCTGGCTTTGGCCTGGTACAGGAGATAGAAGATGGTGATCGCCGAGAGCGTCGCCACTACCGCGGCAACGATCTTGACCGCGCTGTATGGCCGTTCGCCGATAACCTCGCCGGTGTTGGCGTTCACGAAGACATGAAAGGTCTTGCCCCCGGCAATGTAGGTGGCGATCCACAGCGGCAGCAGGAGTATCCGGAACAGAATGTCGGCGTCGGCAGTGTTCAGCTCGTCAACCCGCTGTTCGTCACCACCGATGTCGGCACGGCAGTCCTCCCGGATCGCCGAGGCCATGTCCTGCTTGGCGGATACGAAGCCGGCGCCGGCGTCGATGTCGTACCGGGGTGAGTCGAAACCGGCGAGATACCGTCTGCTGGCAGCCGGCGGCACCGACCCGGCGCCGGAGCACGAGCCCGTCGGCGATCTCCAGCCCTCGCCCGTGGAGCATTCGGGCATCGCCCGCCTGGGCTCGCGGGTGCGTCCCGGCTGGTTCGCCCAGACCCATCAGCACCCCGCGCTGCTGGGGCGCACCCTCCTGGAGGTCCTGCACCGGGGCGACGAGCATCGCGCCGGCAAACCTCGGGAGGAAGCCGCCAGGGCCCTGGACCGATATGAGCTTGCCCGCGCCTGCGAACAGACCTTCGAGTCCCTGTCCGGTGGACAGCAGGCACGGTTCCAGATCTTGCTGCTCGAGCTCAGCGGCGCCACCCTCCTGTTGCTCGACGAACCCACCGACAACCTGGACCTGCAGTCCGCGGAGGCGTTGGAGGAAGGGCTCGAGGCCTTCGACGGCACCGTGGTCGCCGTGACGCACGACCGCTGGTTCGCCAAGGGGTTCGACCGCTTCCTGGTCTTCGGCCAGGATGGCTCGGTCTTTGCCTCTGATGAGCCGGTGTGGGACGAAGGTCGAGTCAGGCGACGACGTTGACCGTCACGGGGTCATCCGGGGGTGTTGACCCGTTGCTTGCGGGCGGCCAACCCGCCGGCGATGGTCGCCGCAGCGATGGTGACCAGGGCCCCCAGGATCAGGGCTGCTGATTCGCCCGGTTGCAGCACCTTCAGGCTCGTGCCCAGAGTCGCCGCGGCGACCGGGACACCGAGCTGTGCGGCCGCCAGCGAACTGAGGTTCAAGGGCTGTCCGGCGAGTCTGGTCAGGGAGTGGCTCAGCAGTGCCCCCGCTCCGAGCAGCAGTCCCAGAAGGATCAGCGTGGGTCGGGTCCCGAGTGCTCGAAGGTCCAGTGACGCACCCAGCCAGACGAAGAACAAGGGGGCAAAGAAGCCCTCGGTCACCGCGAACAGCTGTCGCGCAAGGCGTCGTGGTTCTCCGACGGCAGCCACCGCGAGCCCGAAGACAAAGCCGGCAAGCATGACCGACACGTGTGATCGGCCGGCGACGGCGGCGAGCGAGAACAGGATCATCAGGCTTATCCGCAGCTCCAGGGCGAAGTGTCGTTCCTCGGATACGTGGTGGAGTCGGTGGCGATATCTCTTGCGTTCCAGGAAGGACAGGGCGCCGAAGAGTACGACGCCGCCAAGGATGATGGTCAACGCCCCCAGGCCGGCACGGCCCACGTGTCCGGGGTCGATGGCCAGGGGAAGGGCCACGATGCAAGCGGCGTCGGCGATCGCGACCTGTGGGAGCAGATGAAGAACGTGGTCGCCGTGCAGCTCCAGTGAGTCGATGATGGGCAGGATCAGCGCAGCCGAGGACGAAGCCATCAGCACGGCATACAGCGCAGCGTGACCCGTCCCGAAGGTTGAGGCAAGAAGGACCCCGAGAACCGCAGATCCTGCCCCTACCAGCACGGCACGGGCCGTGCCCCGGCCCAGGCTCTCCTGGAGGCTGGGATCACGAATTGGCACGTGTGTGCCGGCAACGAACATCACCAGCCCGAATCCGACCTCCGCAAAGAAGGAGAACGTCGGATCGGAGGCTTTAAGGTAACCAACCCCCGTCCTGCCCAGGATGATCCCCACCAAGAGCTCACCGATGACCACCGGCACGTGCCAGCCCTGGGGGTAAGCCAGGATCGGGCCGACGAGACCGGCCAGGGCGATGACTGCCAGCATGGCGAAGTCCACGGGCACCTCCTCCTCGAGGATGCGCCCCGGCGGCGGGGCACGTTGCTACAAGCATGGTGCTACGGCTCCGAGCATGTCGCTAGGCCACACGCATGTCACTGCAAGCACGTTCTTCGGGCGCTACATAGGTCGCAGCGGTCTCCGCGTCGCTCGTTTGGGGTGCCAGCGCGGCGGCTCGCGCTGTGATGGCGGCCAAGAATCTCGGGGCCTGGGCCAACCCGGCGCTCAAGCCGTCGGCTGCGCAGGTGCACTCGGCGTCGGCTCAGACCCCGGACCTGCTCAAGGTGTGCTTCTCCTTGCCCCTGTTCCGACTCGGTACGGCGGATGCCATCAACGCCAAGCTCACCCTCCCCGTAGCCGGGAGTGTGGATGCCCATCGGGGCGTGGTCGTGATGCGGGGGGACGACACGGTTGGCGCCGACGTCGACGATGCCCTCAAGGCTGTGGTCGTGGTGTTCACCGGCTCGCCTGCTGCGGCGGACCAGAAGCTGCCCGGTTTGAGCGGCGTCTGGCCTGGCGCTCTGGCCCGTCCAGACCGCGGGTGCGGACGCCGGGGTCAAGACGTCTTGGTGGGACCGTGCGACCGCGACACTGAGCGTGCCTGCCAGAACGGTGGCGGTGTTCGTCCAACGCTGAGGCGAAGGGCCCCAGGTCGGACAGTCCCCGAGGGTGCGTTCAATCCCTGCGGGGACTGTCGACCGGCAGGGGGCAGAGGTAGACAGAGACCCGTTTGGCATCGGGATTGCCCGCTCCGACCCGGCGGTAGCGCTCCAGGACCTCGGCCAGGTCGCTGCGCAACGCCAAGAGCTGTCCGGCTGTGACCTGCACCAGATGGTCCGAAAGGCCGACCTGCTCGCGCCAGTCGGCGGGCCACCGGTCCTGGGTGTCCAGCCACTGCTCGGCCCGGTCGGTGAACAGGTTCAGATAGTCGCGGGCGAGCCAGGTCACCGCGGCCTGCGCGTCAGGGTTGTCGGTGTCGCCGCTGGGCCCCTCATCCCGAGGGCGTGACTCGGTGCTGGCGCTCCAGAGTCGCCGCCGCCCGCTTCCCTGCCCGTGGTCGATGACCAGAGACACCTGGGCAAGCTTGCGCAGGTGGTAGCTCGTGGCCCCGCTGTTGGTGTGCAGAACGGCCGCCAGTGTCGTTGCCGTGGCGGGGCCACTGACTCGCAACTCGTCCAGCAGACGCGAACGCATCGGGTGTGCGAGCATGGCCAGGGCTCTGCGGTCGAGGTGGACCGCGGGAACCGGGGGATTGCGCATGTATGCACAATAATCATGCACACTTCTTTTGCACAAGTTCACTGCGGACGCCGAGAGCGGCTCGAATCGTGCTCAGAGCAGCCTGTGGGCGCTGATTATGCGGTGCGCCTGGACGCCGGTATCGTTATACCTCGTTGTGCGAACTGCGACCTGTTGGTCGTGAGCCTCGAGCTGAGGGGTCCCGATCACTGGGTCCCGATCACTTGAAGACGCGCACCACATAATCGCTTGAGAATACAGTCGCTGAGAAATCACGAGCGCCGTGAAATCACGAGAGAACGAGGCTTAATCCGTGCGTACGTACACCCCAAAGCCCGGCGAGGTTGAGCGCCAGTGGCTCGTCATCGACGCCACTGACGTCGTCCTGGGTCGTCTGGCCAGCCAGACCGCCATCCTCCTGCGGGGCAAGCACAAGCCGACCTACGCCCCGCACGTTGACGGTGGTGACTTCGTCATCATCATCAATGCCGACAAGGTTGCCCTGACCGGCAGCAAGCTGGTGCAGAAGAAGGCCTACCACCACTCGGGCTTCCCGGGCGGTCTCAAGGCGACCTCCTACCAGGATCTGCTGGCCAAGCAGCCCGCAAAGGCTGTCGAGAAGGCCGTTCGCGGCATGCTTCCCAAGGGCACCCTGGCTCGCCAGCAGCTGACCAAGCTGAAGGTCTACGCCGGAGATGTTCACCCGCACCAGTCGCAGAAGCCGGTGCCGTTCGAGATCTCACAGGTCGCGCAGTAGTACCTCGGCCCGGCAGGGCCGAATCCACTTGAGTACAGGCTGAATCATGAGAACAGACAGAGCTAACGAGGAGAACCGTGGCTGACACCACTTCCGCCGTCGAGACAGAAGATGTCCAGGGCGAAGAGCAAGAGCTCACCGAGTACACCAGCGAGTCCGAGACCCCGGTGGTCGAGGCCCGCAAGCCGGCGGCTTCTGGCCCCGGTGCCGCGACCGGACGTCGCAAGCAGGCCATCGCCCGCGTGCGCATCGTTCCTGGCAGCGGTCAGTGGAAGATCAACAACCGCACCCTGGACGAGTACTTCCCGAACAAGGTGCACCAGCAGATCGTCAACGAGCCCTTCAAGGTGCTCGAGCTCGATGGCTCCTACGACGTGCTCGTTCGGGTGCATGGCGGAGGCCCCTCCGGCCAGGCCGGCGCGGTGCGTCTGGGCGTTGCCCGTTCGCTGAACGGTGTTGACGAGGAGCTGAACCGTCCCGCACTGAAGAAGGCCGGCTTCCTGACCCGGGACGCTCGCGTCCCTGAGCGTAAGAAGGCCGGTCTGAAGAAGGCCCGCAAGGCGCCTCAGTACAGCAAGCGCTGAGCGACGTCATCCGCCAGTGGCGGCTTCGAATCGGGCTACGGCTGGGCTTCGAGGCCGCTACTGCTGTGTCGGGGGGCACGGGCACGTGGTCTCTCCAGACGATGCTCGCGACGTGCATCCCCGTGCCGGGTGCTGACCGGCTTACGTTCAACTGACCGAAAGGCTCACCCCATATGGCTGCTCGACTCTTTGGCACCGATGGCGTTCGTGGTCTTGCCAACAAGGAGCTGACCGCCGAGCTCGCGCTCGACCTGTCAGTGGCTGCCGCCCACGTGCTGGGTGAGGTCGGCGCCTTCAAAGGTCATCGACCGCAGGCGATCGTGGGCCGGGACCCTCGTGCTTCGGGGGAGTTCCTGACCGCGGCGACCATCGCGGGGTTGGCATCTGCAGGGGTCGACGTCCTGGATGCGGGTGTGATGCCGACTCCGGCCATCGCGTTTCTGATTGCCGACAGTGGTGCCGACCTGGGTGTCATGCTCTCGGCATCTCACAACGCGATGCCTGACAACGGCATCAAGTTTTTCGCGCGGGGCGGACACAAGCTGGCCGATGAGCTCGAGGACGCGATCGAGGCGCGACTGAACGAGCACTGGGATCGTCCCACCGGATCGGACGTGGGCCGGGTGCGCCCACTGGTCGATGGCCCTGCCCGGTACATCTCACATCTGCTCGCCGCTCTTCCCCACCGTCTGGACGGTATGCACGTGGTGATGGATGCCGCCCACGGCGCTGCCAGCGTGGTTGGCCCAGAGGCCTTCCGCCAGGCTGGTGCCACAGTGACGGTCATCGGCTGCGAGCCCGACGGTCTGAACATCAACGACGGTTATGGCTCCACGCACCTGGAGAAGCTCCAGAAGGCTGTCGTCGAGGCTGGAGCGGACTGTGGCATCGCCCTGGACGGCGACGCTGACCGTTGCCTCGCTGTGGACGCTCAGGGCGCGGATGTTGACGGGGACCAGATCATGGCGATCCTGTCGCTGGCCATGCGCGAGCGAGGCGTGCTCGCCCACGACACACTGGTCGCCACCGTCATGAGCAATCTGGGCATGCTCCAGGCGCTCGAACATGAGGGCGTTGCAGTCCGGCAGACCGCGGTTGGTGATCGATACGTCCTGGAGGAGATGAAGGCGGGCACGTTCTCACTGGGCGGCGAGCAGTCCGGGCACGTCATCTTCCTGGACCACGGAACAACAGGTGATGGCACGATGACTGGGCTGATGCTCGTCTCCCGCGTTGCCCAGACCGGCCGTACGTTGGAGGACCTGGCTGCTGTGATGAAGCGACTGCCGCAGGTGCTGATCAACGTCAAGGACGTGGACAAGAGCCGGGTCGCAGACGACGAGGTGGTGCAGGCCGCGATTCGAGCGGCCCAGGCGGAGCTCGACGGGATTGGTCGGGTGCTCCTGCGTAAGTCCGGTACCGAGCCCCTGGTGAGGGTCATGGTCGAGGCCGGTGACGCTGCCAGCGCACGGGCTGTGGCCCAGCGGCTGGCCGACGTCGTGGCAGAGAATCTGGCGCTCTGAGACATCAACAGGCACGCCAGCCGCCTCAACTGTCACCAAACGGCTTGGATGAGTACCAAAGCACCGGCATGGTTGCGACTTTTCCCAAGGCCGCCGCACGAACGAACCTTCGCTCGGACAACTTGGGCGCCGGACAAATTGGCGGACTGACCCTTTTTGCTGGACCCTGGTCCCCACCAAAACGCTCTTCGGACAGGGGCATACGATCAGGCGAAGCCGCACGTTTGCACTGGCTGCTGACGACCGCTCTCAGCAACCTAGGGATCTTGATTCTGGTCACGCGAACGTACTTCGGCTCTGAGAACTGCGAGGAGACATTTTGCGCATGAGAACGCCGTCCCTTGTTCCCATTGCGGCGATCGTAGTGCTGGCGGCCGGCGCTGCGGTCGTTTCGGCCGATCCCGGCGAACGCGGGGCCGAGTCCAGTGGACGCCCCATCGCTGCCCGTGGACGGCTTCACGTCGCACCTCCCTCGAGAACATCTCCTGTCGATCTGACGGCTTCTCCGGTTGTTCATGCGACCAGAGCGCCAGTCGTCGTTCCGACCAACGTCGCCCTCCCGCCGGCACTTCGCGTCGTTGGTTGGACCGCGCTTCCCTTCGTCCCGCCGACGACTCTGCCGGTTCGGGCCGATGGTCCGGCTCCGGTTCGGGCCGATGGTCCGGCTCCGGTAAGCCTTGGCGCAGCGGGCGCCTTCGCAATTTTGACGAAGTCGGGAGTAACGGACGTCCCTGGGTCGACCATCCGGGGGAATGTCGGGGCTAGTCCAATCGCTGGTGCAGCTATCGGTCTCAGCTGCCCAGAAGTAACCGGGAAGGTCTACTCGGTCAATGTGGCCGGAACTCCTGCCTGCAGAGTGATGGACGCCACTGGCCTGACGGCGGCCGTGAGCGATGAGGAATCTGCGTACACCGACGCAGCGGGACGAACCAATCCCGGTTTCGTCAACTTGGGCGCCGGGCAGATTGGCGGACTGACCTTGTCGCCCGGCCTCTACAAATGGACCGGCGACGTTTCCATGTCAAAAGGCGTCACCCTCGCAGGTGTGCCCAATGACGTATGGATCTTCCAGATTGCCGGATCGCTTAACCAGGCCTCGGCCACCAGAGTGAGACTGACCGGCGGAGCATTGGCCAAGAATGTGTTCTGGGCATCCGCAGGCGCGGTCACCCTTGGAACAACTGCGCACTCTGAGGGAACGATACTGTCCAAGACCATGATCGCCATGAACACCGGCTCATCGACGAATGGCCGACTGTTGGCTCAGACGCAGGTCACTCTTCAGGAGAGCACGGTCAACAACGTTCAATAAGAGCGCCGTGCGCGGCCAAGAAGACATTGCAATCGGCTCGGTCATGCTCGGATCCGGTGAGATCGAGCTGCTGGTCGCCGTTGCCGCCACGGCGTTCGTCTCGGCGGTGCTCGGGCTGCTCATCTCCTCCCTGGTGTCAACGTCCGAGCAGGTGATGCCGTTG
>Ga0208355_1001141_pt1 | contig 11847 bp, 9 predicted proteins | sample NGESurdeep072012_6_FD_184458 | JGI IMG/M metagenome (GOLD analysis project Ga0208355, IMG submission 184458) | Arctic peat soil microbial communities from Barrow, Alaska - NGEE Surface sample 210-3 deep-072012 (SPAdes) | ecosystem: Environmental > Terrestrial > Soil > Wetlands > Peat ... | reverse complement strand
CCGTTTCAGTCAAATTCACAGGCGGCGCATGACGTGGCATGAAGGAAAAATACCACAGATCACATATAACACCAGTTATTAATGAGACACTACACTAGGTATCTTCGCCAGCGGCTTGAGCAACCCAACGTATATGGCGATCCAGGTCGTCCGTCCGGTGTTGACTATTGCGTCAGTGGGCAATCAGTCTGTTCTTTTTTGGCCAGCGTCAGGAACGAATTACATTTTGCAAAGCACCACCTCAAGGCTTCTCCAAACTGGTTGACAGCCAGCGACGCCGTGCCGGTAATCGCCTTCACTGTCACCAACACCTCGCCCGCGAGATTTTTCCGTTTGCAACAGCAGCAATAATTATAATTTCAAATACGCGGCACCAGCACACCGCCAACGCCGCCGCCCGCCCCGACGACGAAATAACGCCGGTCGAACCAATCAAATTCAACCCACGCGAGCGGCCTCTCCCGAATGGCGGGAAAGGTCGCTTTTGTTTTCCGATTTCAAGAATCTATTTGCGAAAACTCCTCTGCGGCTTACGATGCCCGCAACTTCATGCCGACGCTGAACTGGATTGGGAAAGAGGCCGTGGTGAATCATCACCACCAAGTCCCGTTTCATCTGCTCAAGGACGTGCCGGAACTTTCCACGGGCGATCCCGGCAGCGGCAATCTCATCGTGCAGGGCGACAATCTCGTGGCGCTCAAGGCGCTGCTGCCTTACTACGCCGGGCAGGTCAAGTGCATCTACATTGACCCGCCTTACAACACCGGCAACGAAAGTTGGATTTACAACGACAGCGTCAACAGTCCGCTCATCCGTGAATGGCTCGGCAAAGCCGTGGGCAAGGAAGCCGAAGACCTCTCCCGCCACGACAAATGGCTCTGCATGATGTATCCACGCCTCGTGTTGCTCCGGCAATTCCTACGCGACGATGGAGCAATTTTCATCAGCATTGACGACAATGAAGTTCAGGCGTTGCGGTATGTGATGGATGAAATTTTCGGGAGACGAACTTCATCACGACAGTCCTCTGGCAAAAGGTCTATTCGCCAAAAAACTCTGCACGGCACTTTTCCGAAGACCATGATTACATCGTGGTCTATGCAAAGAGTGCAAACATCTGGCGTCCGAACCTAGTTCCACGAAATGAGGAGCAAGACTCGGCTTACAAAAACCGAGACAATGACCCCCGTGGCCCATGGAAAACGGGTGACTTGTCGGCGCGGAATTTCTACAGTCAGGGGACGTATGAGATTCTGTGTCCCTCCGGCCGCGTAATACCACGGCCACCAACTGGGATGTATTGGCGAGTATCAAAGGAGAAGTTTCAAGAACTGGACGCAGACAAGCGAATTTGGTGGGGCAAAGTCGGCAACGCGATTCCGCAAATCAAACGCTTCCTTTCCGAAGTGAAGCAAGGTGTCGTGCCTCAAACGATGTGGTTTTATGGCGACGTTGGGCACACACAGGATGCGAAGAAAGAACTGGTTTCCGTGATGAGCTTCTCCGATTCGCAGTCGGTATTCATTACCCCAAAGCCAACGCGCTTGATCCAGCGCATTCTGCAAATCGCCACAAATCCAAGCGACCTTGTGCTCGATTCCTTCAGCGGCAGTGGGACAACGGGACATGCCGTGCTGAAAACGAACAAAGCTGACGGCGGCAACCGCCGTTTCATCCTCGTGGAAATGGAACCCAAAATCGCGCGGGACATCACCGCCGAGCGCGTCAAGCGCGTGGCACAAGGCTACACCAACGCCAAAGGCGAGAAAGTGGAAGGCTTGGGCGGCGGCTTCCGCTTTTGCGAACTGGGCGAGCCGTTGTTTGACGAGCGCGGGCAAATCAAACCGTCCGTGCGCTTCGCGGACCTGGCGCGTCACGTCTATTTCACCGAGACGGGCGAGCCGCTACCTGACAGGAGCGCGGACTTTAGTCCGCTTCACCGTCCGCAAGCCATGAAGGCAACGGATGATTCCACGCGCTCAATCACACGAGAGTTGAAGCGGCCTGAAGGCCGCGCTCCACTCTCGCCCTTGGTCGGCGTCTGTCGCGGCGTGGGAATTTATCTTTTGTTCAACGGCATCCTCGGTGACAAGAGCGCGAACGGCGGAAACATTTTGACCCGCAGCGTGTTGGCGCAGTTGCCCAAGTTTGACGGACAGAAAGTGATTTATTGCGCCGGTTGTCTGCTGGGCAAAGACCGCTTGCAAGCGGAACGCATCATCGTCCGGCAAACGCCTTACGAGATCAAAGTGTCATGAAACTATGGCCAGACAATAACTGGTCGCAAATTGCGACCAGTTCAAAAACAGAGGATGTCACAAATTGTGATAACCTGCCGGAACGGGCATGGTGGAATTCAAGGTCACAAATTGTGACCTTGAACAATGTTTTCAACCATCGGATAACATGAAACCAAAGAAACCCATTGAGTCGCTGATTTTGAACGTGCGCAATCAGAAGGTGATTCTGGATGCGGATCTGGCGGAGCTTTACGATGTGCCGACGAAAGTTTTCAACCAGGCGGTCAAGCGCAACGCGGATCGTTTTCCGGCAGATTTTTGTTTTCAACTCACGGACAAGGAATGGACGGTTTTGAAGTCGCAAATCGCGACTTCAAGCTTGGAAGTCACTCAAAAAGAGGGTGTTACGCCGAACTGGTCACAATTTGTGACCAGTTCCAAACGGCATCGGGGAGCGGCCTACCGGCCAACCGCCTTCACCGAGCACGGCGCCATCATGGCGGCGACGGTGTTGAACAGTCCCGAAGCCGTGGCGATGAGCGTGTTTGTGGTGCGGGCATTCATGCAAATGCGCGAACAACTTGTCGCCAACGCCGCCATCCTCAAACGGCTGGCGGAGATTGACCAGACGCTGCTGGAACATGACTCGGGGTTGCGCACCATCTGGACGAAACTGCAACCGCTGCTCGCGCCGCCGCCCGAACCGCCGCCCGAACCGCCGAAGCGGCGCATCAAGGGTTTCAACCCCCACGACGAATGATCACGCTGAAGTCATATCAATCGCGGGTGCTGGATTCGCTGCGGGACTTCTTCCGCATCGCAGCGCGGAAGCAGAATCCCGAACCGGCCTTCCGCGAAATCACCGCGCGCACTTTCGGGACGGCTTTGCCTTACATTCCGGTGAGTGTCGCCGGGATGAAACCGCAGATGCCTTACGTCTGCCTGCGCGTGCCGACGGGTGGCGGAAAAACCTTGCTGGCGTGTCACGCGGCGGGACTGGCCATGACTGATTTCATGCGCGCCGAGCGCGCAGTGGTTCTCTGGCTTGTGCCAAGCAACACGATTCTCGACCAGACCGCCGATGCGCTGCGCGATCCACGTCATCCGTATCGCCGCGCCTTGGAACTGGCGTGCGGTTCGGTGGAAGTGGTGACGATTGAAGAAGCCTTGCGACTCCCGCGCGCCGCGGTGGACGGGCAAACGGTGGTCATCGTCTCGACGATTCAGGCTTTCCGCGTGGAAGACACAACGGGACGGAAGGTTTATGACCAGAACGGAAGTTTCTCGGAACATTTATTGAACGTGCCCGCCGACCGGCTCGTGGATTTGCTACCAGGCGCGGATGGAAAACCAAAACCGTCGCTGGTCAACATGCTGCGGTTGCGTCGTCCCATTGTCATCGTGGACGAGGCGCACAACGCGCGGACGGACTTGTCTTTTGCCACACTCGGAAATGTTTTGCCGTCGTGCATCGTGGAATTCACCGCCACGCCCGCCCGCACCGGCGCAGCGCCGTCGAATGTGCTGCATCACGTTTCGGCGGCGGAATTGAAGGCGGCGGACATGGTGAAGCTGCCGTTGCGCGTCATCACGCGGCATCCAAGTCAGCGGGATCAATTGTTGTCCGAAGCCATCACTCTGCGCGGCGACTTGGAAAAAATCGCAACTACCGAAGCGCAAAAAACCGGCGAGTATTTGCGGCCAATCATGTTGATTCAGGCGGAGCGGGTGGATGCGTGCGAGCCGTTGCGCGAGCGATTGGCGGACGAGTTTGGCATTGCCAAAGACCAGGTGAAAATTTCCGTCGGCGCGCTCGACGAACTTCCCAGCGCGGAGGAAATCAAATCGCCGAAAGAGCCAGCGGTGCGAATCATCATCACGGTGCAAAAATTGCGTGAGGGCTGGGATTGTCCGTTTGCCTATGTGCTTTGCAGTTTGAAAGAGACGCGCTCGGCCACGGCGATTGAGCAGATTGTCGGACGCATTCTCCGGCTGCCGAACGCACAGGCGAAGCAGCATCCCGATTTGAATTGTGCGTATGCGTTTTCCGTTTCGGATTCGTTGCCGGAGGTTTTGAACGAGTTGAGGGAGGCGCTGGAAAGCAACGGATTCACGCGAGCGGAAGCGGAGCGAATTATCATTCCAGTTTCACAAGGCGCACTGCCACTCGGCGCACAACCCAAGACGGTGCAGGTGTCGCCAGCGGACATTGACGCGACGGTGGCGCAAGCACAAGTGACGGCACTGGCGGGCAAGGCGCGCATTGATACGGCCAGCGGCGCAATCACCGTGCTGGTCCCGCTCGACAAGGTTGAAGCGGAGAAGCTGGCGAGTTGCGTGAAGACGCCGGAAGCAAAGGCGAAGGTTGCGGAAGCGGTTGAACTGGTGCGCGAGCTGGACAAAGCCTTCGGTGGAACTGGAAAGACCCGCGAGCCGTCGCCTTACGAAAAGCAGATTGATTTCATCGTGCCGCTGCTTTGCGTGCGTGAGAACGGAATATTGTTCGAGTTCGAGAGCACGTTTCTCCTTGAGCAACCGTGGGAATTGAGCGCAAAGGACGCTTCGCTGGCCGAGGGCTACAATCCGTTGAAACGACCTGCGGGCAAAGCGGGTTTGTTGGACGTTGGCGCAAAAGGCGAAGTGCTAACGAGTATGTTGCAAGACAGGCCGGACTCGGACTTCGTTGCCAAGTTGCACCATCAGGTGATGGCGCTTGGCAATTCCGGTGACTGGACGTTGGAAGATTTGGTCGGCTGGATTGACCGGCACATTGATCATCAGGATATTCCCGCCGGTGAATCGGCGGAGTTTTTGCGACAGGTGATTCACGGTCTTATGGCGAAGTTTGGAATCGCCGACATGGGCGTGCTGGCGCTGGATCGTTTCCGCTTGCGGGAGCAAATCGAAGAACGCATTCAGCAACATCGTGACGGCGAGAGAAAGGCGGCGTTTCAGCAATTTCTTTCGCCGGAATCTGCGCTGACCGTCAGCGACGAGCGCGTGATCAATTTCAAGACGATGAGCTATGAGCCGAGCTGGAATTACGAAGGCGGTTTCCAGTTCAAGCATCATTACTTTGGGCCAAAACCGGGCGAATTGTTGGAAACGACGCCAGGCGGAAAGCTCAAAGAAGAATTTGAGTGCGCGCAATTTCTCGACGGGCTGCCAGAGGTAAAATTTTGGGTGCGAAATCTTTCGCGCAAAGCCACGTCGTTTCGGCTGCAAACATCGAAGGATTGGTTTTATCCCGATTTCCTTTGCCAACTCAATGATGGTCGCGTGCTGGTGGTGGAATACAAAGGCGAGCATCTGTTTGCAGAGGCGGAAGAAAAACGCGCGGTTGGCGCAGTTTGGGAAGGACGCAGCGGCGGCAAATGTTTGTTTGTGATGCCGGAAGGAAAAGATTTGGCGGCCATTGCCAAGAAGATCGGAGTGCGCAAATGAAAAACCTCACAATCGTATTATTTCAGCCCAACACTAGCTGCCTCCTCGGCGGAGAAGTGTGATATGCCACCCAGAGTCATACGGGTAATGCCGAATCCATTCCCGAATCTTTGCGGCTTTTTTGTCACCCAAAATCACCCAAAATCCTTTGACCACGCCGAGCGGCTCGGCTTTGCTCCGCGTCAGGTTGGATTGGCGAACCCGTTGATGAACGCGACCAAATCTATTGCCGCCCAAAAATATCCGCCCGGTTTCCGCGCGCGGCGCGGGCGGTTTTGTGAATTTCCCGGCGTCCGTCCCAAGCGGCTTGACAGCATCCGCGCCGGGTAGGATAATCCCACTGTGACTGTGATTGCTGATAACAAAAGGCGCGTGGTTTTGCCGATGGCAAGTCCCGGCGACCGCTTTGATGTCATCGTGGAAGGCGAGCGGCGCATTTTAACCCGGCTGGAACCGGCGCGTCCGGTTTTCTCGAAGGGAAAACTTTCGCGCGACGCCCGCACCGGACTTCTGAAATGGACTGGTGACGTTGGCGAAGACGATGCGGACGCGGTGATTCGCAACCGCGCCCACGACAAATGAGAACTTTCTTCGATGCCAGCGTTTTGGTTCCGCTCTTGAACGGGCAATCGCCGCATCATTCCCAAGCAGAATCTTTTTGGATTGAGGCGGACGCGCGGGCAACCAGTTGTCATGCGCTGGCCGAAAGTTAGCGGACACTGACGACGCTCAAACATCCCCTGACACCGGAAAACGCGCGCGCCGCGCTGGACGATCTGGCTGGGAAAATGGAACTGGCTCCAGGCACGCCGCAAATCTACAAGGAAGCAATCCGCCGAATGGCCGATGGCGGACACGCCGGAGCGATGATTTACGACGCGCTGCATTGCGTGGCGGCAAAAGAATTGAAGTCGGACAAAATCGTGACGCGAAACAAGCCGCACTTCGATTTGTTCGCCGGGAAAATTGACGTGGAAGCGCTCGCCTAAAACAATTCCCAGCCAGCGTCCCGTATTTTATCTCACGCGCCTCCGGGGGTAGGGAAGCGCGTTTGCCAAATGGAAGCCAATGGCGGAGTTGGCGAGGGAAGTTCTTTCGCCCCGCCGGGGCTTTTGGCCAGCATCGGCGCAATCCGCGTCTTCCGCCGCGGTTTTCAAACGCAACCGGCAGCGATTTCCCGATGATTTTGCGTTTCAACTTACTGCCGCCGAGTTTGCCGACTTGAAGTCACAACTTGCGACTTCAAGAGTGCAAGATGCTGCCAAACAGGAAGATGCGGCGAACTCATCGCAAATTGCGATGAGTTCCGCTCAAGCCCCTGAAAATAATCCGAACTGGTCGCAATTTGCGACCAGTTCATATCATAATTAATCCTTTGACCACGCCGAGCGGCTCTGTTTTCATCGCACAAATTGGACGACGTTGACAAACATCGCCCTCCAGACGCAGCTTTCATTTACATTGACTACAGTTCGCCGACGAACCCGCAGCAATTTTACCGCGCCATGCCGCAATAATCGCTCATTTTTCGAGCCGCGGAAATGCTCCGCGGCTTTTTGGTTTTCAGCGCCTGTCTGACCATCAACCCTTTTTTGGCAATTTCAGGGTGGATTTTGCCTTTTGACGAAATTCCGTTGACCGCGCTGCCGACGGGATGTTAACATACTTAATAGTGAACATAAATAAGCATAAGTAGGAGCGTGGAAAAAAGCTGTAGAACCCGCCCGCCCGCTCTTTCATTGTGATTGTCCCCAACGCCACCAACAAACAGCGCTTTTATCGCATTTTGATCGGGCAGTGAAACAATGAAAACCGTGACGAATTCCGCGCCTAACGTGACGCAAAGATTTTATCGGCTCATTGAACAATAAAACAACCCTACAATAAAAACCTTATGAAAACTCACATTCAATATCTATTCACTCGCCTCGGCGGAGCCTCGTGCGCAGCCTGGGCTTGCCTCGGCGTAGCTTCAATGCGAAGCCGGGTCCTGCCCGCGCTGATCGCCGGTCTCAACTTGATACCGGCGGGCCGGGTGACCGCGCAAACCTTCACGAACCTGCATAGTTTCGCCGGCTCTCCCAGCGACGGAGCTGTTCCGTATGCCGGTTTGATTTTATCGGGCAACATCCTGTATGGGACGGCAGAGCAAGGCGGCAGTTCGGGTTATGGCACGGTGTTCGCCATCAACCCCAATGGCACGGGTTTTACGAACCTGCATAGTTTTATTTATGGCAGCGATGGAGCTAGTCCGTATGCCGGATTGATTTTATCGGGCAACACCCTGTATGGGACGGCGTATCAAGGCGGCAGTTCGGGCCATGGCACGGTGTTCGCCGTCAACACCAATGGCACGGGTTTTACGAACCTGCATAGTTTCACGGCAACCTCTAATTATACCAACAGCGACGGAGCTAATCCGTATGCCGGTTTGATTTTATCGGGCAACACCCTGTATGGGACGGCGTATCAAGGCGGCAGTTCAGGTTTTGGCACGGTGTTCGCCGTTCACACCAACGGCACGGGTTTTACGAACCTGCATAGTTTCACGGCTTTCGTCTCCGGCACCAACAGCGACGGAGGTTCTCCGTATGCCGGATTGATTTTATCGGGCAACACCCTGTATGGGACGGCAGGTTATGGCGGCAGTTCGGGCCATGGCACGGTGTTCGCCGTCAACACCGATGGCACGGGTTTTACGAACCTGCATAGTTTCACGGCTGTCTCTGGTTTTTCTTCTACCAACAGCGACGGAGCTAATCCGATTGCCGGTTTGATTTTATCGGGCAACACCCTGTATGGGACGGCGTTTTATGGCGGCAGTTCGGGCAATGGCACGGTGTTCGCCGTCAACACCGATGGCACGGGTTTTACGACCCTGCATAGTTTCATGGCTTTCTCTGTTCTTTCTTCTACCAACAGCGACGGAGCTAATCCGTATGCCGGATTGATTTTATCGGGCAACACCCTGCATGGGACGGCGAAGCAAGGCGGCAGTTCGGGCAATGGCACGGTGTTCGCCGTCAACACCAATGGCACGGGTTTTACGAACCTGCATAGTTTTGCTGGTTATCCCAGCGACGGAACTACTCCGTTTGGCGGATTGATTTTATCGGGCAACACTCTGTATGGGACGGCGGCTAATGGCGGCAGTTCGGGCTATGGCACGGTATTCAGTCTTTCGTTAGGGTCAGTCATCCCGCCGCTACTGACCATCATTCGTTCCGGAGCCAATGTTATTTTGACGTGGCCGACCGATGCCGCCGGGTTCACTTTGCAATCCACCACGAACCTGGTTTCACCGGCGGTCTGGATCACCAATTCTCCCGCGCCGGTGGTCGTCAACGGGCAGAACGCAGTGACTAATCCCATCTCCGGCACACAGAAGTTTTACCGGTTAAGCCTGTAATCAAAAAAATCAACAATGAAAACAAAGAATCAACCAATGAAAACATACATTATCAATCTATTCACTCGCCTCGGCGTAGCTTCAATGCGAAGCCGGGTCCTGCCCGCGCTGATCGCCGGTCTCAACTTGATACTGGCGGGCCGGGTGACCGCGCAAACCTTCACGAACCTGCATAGTTTCGCCGGCTCTCCCAGCGACGGAGCTAGGCCGATTGCCGGATTGATTTTATCGGGCAACACCCTATATGGGACGGCGGTTAATGGCGGCAGTTCGGGCGCTGGCACGGTGTTCGCCGTCAGCACTGATGGCACGGGTTTTACGAACCTGCATAGTTTCACTTACTTCGACGGAGTTAATCCGCAGGCCGGATTGATTTTATCGGGCAACACCCTGTATGGGACGGCACAGCTAGGCGGCAGTGGGGGCAATGGCACGGTGTTCGCCGTCAGCACCAATGGCACGGGTTTCACGAACCTGTATAGTTTCACGGCATACTCTATTTTTCTTTCTGCCAACAACGATGGAGCTAATCCGTATGCCGGATTGATTTTATCGGGCAACACCCTGTATGGGACGGCGCCTAGTGGCGGCAGTTCGGGCTATGGCACGGTGTTCGCCGTCAGCACTGATGGCACGGGTTTTACGAACCTGCATAGTTTCACTTACTTCGACGGAGGTAATCCGCAGGCCGGATTGATTTTATCGGGCAATACTCTGTATGGGACGGCAGGGGCTGGCGGCAGTGGGGGCAATGGCACGGTGTTCGCCGTCAACACCGATGGCACGGGTTTTACGAACCTGCATAGTTTTGCTGGTTATCCCAGCGACGGAGCTACTCCGTATGCCGGATTGATTTTATCGGGCAACACCCTGTATGGGACGGCAAGTGTTGGCGGCAGTTCGGGCGCTGGCACGGTGTTCGCCGTTCACACCGATGGCACGGGTTTTACGAACCTGCATAGTTTTGATTGGTATACCGACGGAGGTAATCCGCGTGCCGGATTGATTTTATCGGGCAACACCTTGTATGGGACGGCCTATGGAGGCGGTTCTGGCGCTGGCACGGTGTTCGCCGTCAACACCGATGGCACGGGTTTTACGAACCTGTATGGTTTTAGTGGCAGCAGCGACGGAGCTAATCCGCGTGCCGGATTGATTTTATCAGGCAACACCCTGTATGGGACGGCGAGTGTTGGCGGCAGTTGGGGCCAAGGCACGGTGTTCAGTCTTTCGTTAGGGCCAGTCATCACCACTCAACCGGTGAGCCAGACAGTGGACCCGGGACAGAGCGCGAGCTTCACCGTGACGGCCACGGGCGTCGCGCCGTTAAGCTACCAGTGGCGCAAGGGCGGGGTGAACGTCATTGGGGACACCAGTTCCTTTTTGTCATTGAGCAACGTGCAGCCCAATCAGGCGGGTAATTACTCCGTCGTCATCACGAATGCCTACGGCAGCGTGACCAGCAGCGTGGCGGTGCTGACGGTGAACCGGTTGGCGCAGACGATCAACTTTGGGGTGCTGCCAGCCACACTTGTATCTGCCGATCCATTCAGCTTGAGTGCCACGGCGAGCAGTGGATTGCCGGTGAGTTACACGAGTTCCAAACTCGGCGTGGCAACAGTGAGCGGAAACATCGTGACGATCAAAGGCATTGGCAGCACCATCATCACGGCCAGTCAGGCGGGCAATGCGACGTATCTGCCGGCGGCCAGTGTCAGCCAGACGCTTCACGTGGCCATGGCCGGCACGGTCGTGGCGTGGGGAGACAACAGCTCTGGTCAAACGAATGTTCCGGCCGGCTTGAGCGGAGTGGTGACGGCCATTGCGGCAGGTCATTATCACACCGTGGCCTTGAAGACCAATGGCACGGTGGTGGCGTGGGGATACAACGACATGGGTCAAACGAACGTTCCGGCCGGCTTGACCAATGTGACGGCCATTGCGGCGGGATGGTCGCACACCGTGGCCTTGAAGAGCGATGGCACGGTGGTGGCGTGGGGACACAACGGTGATGGTGAAACGAACGTTCCGGCCGGCTTGAGCGTGGTGACGGCCATTGCGGCGGGAGGTCTTTACACCGTGGCCTTGAAGACCAATGGCACGGTCGTGGCGTGGGGATACTACGTCTTTGGTCAAACGAACGTTCCGGCCGGCTTGAGCGGGGTGACGGCCATTGCGGCGGGAGGTTTTCACACCGTGGCCTTGAAGAGCGATGGCACGGTCGTGGCGTGGGGATACAACAACTATGGTCAAACGAACGTTCCGGCCGGCTTGAGCGGGGTGACGGCTATTGCGGCGGGTGACCTTCACACCGTGGCCTTGAAGACCAATGGCACGGTGGTGGCGTGGGGATACAACGGTGATGGTGAAACGAACGTTCCGGCCGGCTTGAGCGGGGTGACGGCCATTGCGGCGGGTAGTTATCACACCGTGGCCTTGAAGACCAATGGCACGGTGGTGGCGTGGGGACTCAACGACCATGGTCAAACGAATGTTCCGGCCGGCTTGAGCGGGGTGACGGCCATTGCCGCGGGTCTTTATCACACCGTGACAATCGTCGGCCCAGCGCCGCAGCCGCAACTGACCATCATTCCTTCCGGAGCCAATGTTATTTTGACGTGGCCGGCCAATGCCGCCGGATTCACTTTGCAATCCACCACGAACCTTGTTTCACCGGCGGTCTGGATCACCAATTCTCCCGCGCCGGTGGTCGTCAACGGCCAGAACGCAGTGACCAATCCCATCTCCGGCACA
>Ga0208355_1001138_pt1 | contig 11869 bp, 11 predicted proteins | sample NGESurdeep072012_6_FD_184458 | JGI IMG/M metagenome (GOLD analysis project Ga0208355, IMG submission 184458) | Arctic peat soil microbial communities from Barrow, Alaska - NGEE Surface sample 210-3 deep-072012 (SPAdes) | ecosystem: Environmental > Terrestrial > Soil > Wetlands > Peat ... | reverse complement strand
GCGAGCTGTATGTGCCGGTGGGCTTCGCGCACGGCTTCTGCGTGCTCAGCGACGTTGCGGACGTCCTCTACAAGCAGACCGCGTACTTCGACCCGGCGCTGGAAAGGGGCATCGTGTTCAACGATCCGGACATCGCCGTCGAGTGGCCGCTGCCGGAGGATGAGCTGATCGTCTCCGAGCGCGATCTGGCGGCTCCACGCCTGAATGAGATGGAGGCCGAACTGCCGTTTCGGTGGCATCCTTAACGGCGATGGCCTCCTCTCTCGAGCGCCTGCGCGAGCGCAGCAACGGCTACACGGTCACCCCCGAGCAGTTCGTGTGGATCGCCTACACGGCGCTGGCTGCGCTCACGTTGATCGTGCTGAGCGGCGCGGCGGTCCGCCTGACGGGCTCGGGGCTGGGATGCCCGACCTGGCCCAAGTGCTACGGCAACGTGTACCCGCCGCTGAACACGCATGCGGTGATCGAGTTCTCCAACCGCCTGATCAGCGTCCCGGTGGTCCTGGCGGCGGGCGCGGCATGGGTGGGGGCCCTCAGGCGCCGGCCCTACCGGCGCGACCTCATGTGGCTGGGAGCGCTGCTGCCGCTGGGCGTGGTGGCTCAGGCGGTGCTGGGCGGATTCACTGTCAAAGGCGCGCTGGACTACGGCTGGGTGATGGGCCACTTCGCGCTGTCGATGCTGATCCTGGTGGCGGCTCTGCTGCTGGTGTGGCGCGCCAGACAGGAGGCGCAGGCGCTCCAGCGGGATGGCGAGAGCGCCCGCGGCGCCGAGCTGGCGTCCGCCGCGGCTAGCGCCGGGACGGCCGATCGCACGTTGGTCCTCGCGCTGCGCGGGTTGGCGGCGCTCGGCGGGCTGACGATCTTCGCGGGCACGGCGGCGACCGCCGCTGGCCCCCACGCGGGCGGCTCGCCCGGACAGAGGATCAACCGGCTGAGCTTTGACGGGCACGGGACGATGGACTTCGTGATCCACCGTCACGCGGAGATCGCTCTGGTCTTCAGCCTGGCATCGGTGGCGCTGTGGCTCTACGCGCGCCGGCGGGCGGCCGGCGCGGAGTTGCAGCGGCCGCTGAGCATCCTGTGCGTGCTGCTGGCGCTCCAGGGGGCGGTGGGGCTGGATCAGTACGAGACGCACCTGCCCGCCGAGCTGGCGTGGCTGCACGTGGGCCTCGCCTGCGGAGCGTGGTTGAGCGTCCTGTGGGCGGCCTGCGCTGCCGGCCCGCTGACCTCGCGGAGCGCCCAAGACGCGCCGGAGCGGCCCATGGAGGGGTCGCTCAGGCCCGTCGCGCCGGTCGAGTTCCCCGGAAATTAGGGCTTCGTCAGCGCCGTCCGGCCCCCATCTGCGCGCTGATCGTCCTCACAAGCGGTTAGCCTGCTCGCAGCAACGACACTCGAGAAGGGAGTGGCATGACCAAGAACGAGCTAGGCGAGCAGGTCGCAGAGCGCACTGGACTGGCCGCCAGCCAGGCACGGCAGGTGGTCGAGGCGGCGATCGAGGTGATCTCCGACGAGCTGGCCGGCGGGGGTGAGGTCGCACTTGCGGGCTTCGGAAAGTTCAGCGTCAGCCACCGAGCCGCTCGCCAGGGGCGCAACCCCTCGACCGGCGAGACGATCAACATCGCGGCCTCAAAGGCTGCGAAGTTCTCGGCGGCGAGCGCCCTGAAGAAGCGCCTTAACGGCTGACAGCCGTGCGAGCGAGCAGGGAGTCACCGGCCCACGTGGGCCGGTGACGCTGTTCGCCGGGCAGAAAGTGCGGCAATCCTTACCACTCGGTAACCCGCGGTTTAGAGGAGCGGGGCAGGCTTGGGCTCCAACCCCAACTGATCGAAAGCCGGGTGTTCTCGATGGGACGAAAAGATGCCGGATGGCCAGCGGTGGCGCCCACGCGCTACAGCTCGCTGAGCAGCTTCTACAACGCGGATCCACGCCGCATCCAGTCGCGCGAGCTGGACGTGGGGCTGTGGTGGCGCGAGGATGAGGACGGTCCGCTGCATCGTGCGGCATGGGTCAGCGACACGGGCGAGCTGTACGTCGTGCGCCTCGGCCCCGGCACGCAGGGCGGAGGACGTGTGGAGCTGCTGGCGAGGGTGCGCGACCGCGACCGGCTGGAGAGCGCGCTGGAGGGCTGGCGCGAGCAGTGTGGCGAGCCGCGATCGCTGGCATGGCTGCGCGGGCGCGCAGCCCGCATCGGTGGCAGGGCGCGCGTGACCCAGGCGAGGATGGCGGGCAGGCGCGCGCGGCTGGCCTCCGTGGGCGCCCTCGCGCTGCGATAGCGCGCGGCGGGGCCTCAGATCCCGGCCGAGTCCCCGCGCCGGGCGTTGACGGTGGGCTGGGCCACGGTCCCGCAGTCAGGTGGGGCGCGGGCCCGGGTAGCGCGTCAGCCCGTCCTCGGGCACGGGCTCCCACGGCGCGGCGAAGGCGAGGAACTGCCGGTACTGCGGACGGATGCCGGGATGGCGGTCGAGCGCGCCCAACCGCACGGCCACCTCGGGATCGCAGAATGGATCGCCGCTGAACAGCGCGGAGCCGCAATTGGAGCAGAACAGCTTGGGCACCCCCGTCGCGGGCGTGAACGCGCGCAGGCTCTCGCGGCCCTGGAGCAGGCGGAAGCCCTCGCGCGGGACGCGTCCGTTGGCCGAGGAGCCAGTGCCCGTGCGCCGCTGGCAGCGGGTGCAGTGGCAGTAGCCGGCGGACAGGAACGGTGCGCTGATCTGAAACCGCACGGCCCCGCACAGACAGCCGCCCTGCAGCGGGGTCTCCGGCGAGGGCGCCCCGGGGAGCGTGGGCTCGGGCGGGCTGGGCATCTCCGCTGCATCCTAAGTGCAGCGGACATTTGTTCGATCGGCGTGATGTTCGCCCGCGGGCCCTGTCTCAGGGGGCGTACGGTAAAAACAAGCGGCCGGCCCGGACAGCGGCGGTCGAGGAGGCTCTCAGAGATGAAACGAATGCTTCTCACGGCGGCCACGTCGTCGATCTTCGCCCTCGCGGTTCCCGGCCTGGCCTCGGCGGCGGCCCACCATCACAGCAGCTGCCACCACCGCGCGCACCACGCCTGCGTGCACTCCCACCACGCGCAGCGCGCCAGGGTGATGACGTTCGGCGCGGCGTCCACCTCCACGGGCTCGGGGACCGGCACCAGCAATGCAACAGGGTCCACGCCGACCTCCGCGACCACGCCTGCCAGCTCCGGCGAAACGGCCGGGACGGTGGCATCGCTCACGGGCGGCGTGCTGACGATCACGTTGACGGACGGCTCCACGGTCAGCGGCAAGGTGACCGAAAAGACGGAGATCCACTGCCAGGCGGCGACGCCGCCGGCGGAAGGCTCCGACGATGATCAGCAGGGCGACGAATCCAGCGGCGGCAATGGCGAGGACTCCTCCCACGGCGGCCCGGGCATGAGCTCCCAAGGGAGCGACATGTCCAGCGGCGACGGCAGCGGCGACGCCGGGACCGAACAGCAGAGCTGCACGACATCGGCCCTCATACCGGGTGCTGTGGTGCGCGAGGCGGAGCTGAGCGTCGGCAGCGCCGGCTCGGTCTGGGATCACGTGGATCTGATCCAGTAGCTAAGCGGATATGGCAGCAGGGCGTGGGGACGGCCGATCGGCCGTCCCCACGCCCGTTCGCCGGCCTATTCGTCCAGCGGGCGCAAGTCTTGCGCCGGTCCGGGGTCTAGGTTGGCGACACCAACAGGGAGGACCAACAGGGGGGTAGTCACATGTCCGCAACGTCGATCTGCTCAGCAGAACGCACGGCCTCCGGCCGGCTTGCCCCTGTACGGGCTCCGCGATGAGCCCAAGGCTGCCCGCCCGTCTGCTGGGCGCCCAGTCAGATCGGCGTCTGGTGGAGCTGGCCGGCGCCGGCCACGAGCGCGCGTTCGAGGTGCTGGTGCTGCGCTACCGCCGCCAGCTGCTGCGCTACTGCGGACGCATGGGCCTGTCGGATTCCCGCTCGGAGGACGTGCTGCAGCATTCGCTGCTGCACGCATGGCTGGCGCTCGAGCGCGGCACGGAGGTGCGCGAGCTGAGGCCGTGGCTGTATCGCATCGTGCACAACACGGCGGTCAACGTGATGCGCAGCGCGCGCGAGGACCACGGGCCGCTGATCGACGTGGCACAGCTCGGCTCCGCGCCCGCGCCGGAGCATGACTTTGAGCGCAGGATGGCGGTGCGCAACGCCCTTTCGGATGTGGCGGCGCTGCCGCCGATGCAGCGCGATGCGATCCTCCTGACGGCGCTGGACGGCCGCTCCCACGAAGAGGTGGCCAGCGCGCTGGGCATCACGCACGGAGCGGTCCGCGGCCTGCTCTATCGAGCGCGCTCCACCCTGCGCAGCGCGGCTGCCGCGCTGACTCCTCAGCCGCTGATCAGCTGGGCGTGCGGCTGCGCGGACAGGGTCACGCCGACGGCGCAGAAGCTGGCGGAGCTCTCCGCGCAGGGCGGCGGCGGAATGGGCGGCGCGCTTGCCAAGGGCACGGCCATGGCTGTCACCGCCGTGGTGCTGGTGGCGGGCGCAGCGGCGGTGCCGCTTCCCAGTGGGGGCGCACATCGGCCCAGGGCGACCGCGGACAGGCGCTCGCGGCCGGCGCCGTCCGCGAGCGAGGACCCGGTGCTGTCCTCCCAGCGGGAAGTGCAGAGCGCCGCGCGGGGCGGGCGCCTGCGCGCGGAGGTGCGCGTTGGGCATCGGGGCGGCTCGGCCCCGCGGACGGGCCTGGCGCTGAGCAGGCGATCGGCGGGCGCGTCCGTGGAAAGCATGCCCTCGGCTGGCACGCCCGCGCATCGCGTGGCGTCCGGCCGTGACGGATCGGGCCAAACGCACGCGGGCAGCGACACTGCCGGCACGGTCGTCAAAGACGGCTCGTCGGGTGGCTCGGCGCAGCAGGGACACGACGGCTCGGGCGGAGAAGGCACCACGGGCTCGGGCTCCTCCGCCAGCGAGGGCTCCGGCGGCGGATTGACCTCGGGCGGGTCTCAGACATCGGGCGGCTCGGGCGGCTTGGCAAGCTCCTCGGGCAAGGACGGAACGGGCAGCGGCTCGCAATCGGAAGGCTCCAAGGGCTCCTCGGGAGACGAATCTGCGCAGGCGACCTCGCGGGGTGATGGTTCGGGGAAGGACGGGACGGGCACGAGCGCTACGGAAGCGAGCATCGAACCGCGGGCGCCCAAGCCGTCCTGATCTGGCCAGCGACCGAGGGCAAAGCCCCGCGCCGGCTATCGCGCGTCAGCCGCAGCCTGTGTTGTTGCCGCAGGATGAGCACGTGTAGCAGGACCCGGTGCGCTGCATCATCCCGCCGCACTGGCTGCACGCGGGGCCCAGGTCCAGGCCCTGCAGACGCGCGGGCACGACGGGCGGGGATTCGGTGAAGGAGGCCGCGGCAGGGGAGCTGTCTGCGCCGTTGCCGCCTGCCGCCTGAGGCGCGTCTGCCGCGCCGGGACCGGCGGTGTCGGATGCGGCGACCGACTGGGCGAGGTCCTGCGCGGCCTTGCGCGCGCGCACCTCGGAGGTGAGGATTCCGAGGTCCTCCTGGGTGTCTGTGTCGAGGAAGCGCGAGGCCAGCCAGCGCATGATGTAGTCGGGCATGGACTTGGCGAACGGGATCTCGGGGTTGCCGGTGATCCCCTCGGGCTCGAAGCGCATGTAGCTGAACTTGCGCACCAGCGTCTCCAGCGGCACGCCGTACTGCAGCGCGATGGAGATGGCGGTGGCGAACGAGTTCATCATGCCCCTGAGCGTGGAGCCCTCCTTGCCGATGTCGGTGAGGAAGATCTCTCCTACGCTGCCGTCGACGTACATGCCCGCGGTGATGTAGCCCTCGTGTCCGCCGATGGAGAACTTGTGCGTCAGCGACTGGCGCTCGCGCGGCATCCGCTTGCGCCGGGGGCCGGCTTCGGCCAGCGCCTTGCTGACCGCCTGCTCGACGATCTGATCCATGTCCACGGGAGCCTTGACGGCCTTCTGCGCGTCGGTGCGCAGCGCCTGGGCGGTCTTGGAGCCGTCGCGGTAGATGGCAAGCGCCTTGATCCCCAGGTGCCAGGCCTGGGTGTAGGCGTCGGCGATGTCCTCGACGGTGGCCTCCTGTGGCAGGTTGACCGTCTTTGAGATGGCGCCGGAGATGAACGGCTGCACCGCGCCCATCATCTTCAGGTGGCCCATGTGCGAGATGGCGCGCTCGCCGACGGCCACGTCGAACACCTGCAGGTGCTCATCGGCCAGGCCGGGTGCGCCGAGGATCGTGCCGTGCTCGGCCAGGTGCGCCTCGATCTGCTCGATCTGCGGCTCGGAGTAGCCCAGCGTCTGCAGCGCCAGCGGCACGGTGCGGTTGACGATCGTCATCTGCCCGCCGCCGACCAGCTCCTTGAACTTGACCAGCGAGAAGTCCGGCTCGACGCCCGTGGTGTCGCAGTCCATCAGGAACGAGATCGTGCCGGTGGGCGCGAGCACGGTGGCCTGCGCGTTGCGGTAGCCCGAGCGCTCGCCCAGCTCGACCGCCTGATCCCATGAGCGCCGCGCCGCGTCCAGCAGCTCGCCGTCCACGCATGCTGCGTCGGGGATCGCGTAGGAGGCGTCGCGGTGCATGCGCATGACGCTGTTGTGCGGCTCGCGGTTCTCCTGATAGTGCTCGTAGGGTCCGAGCGCTCCGGCCACCTCGGCCGAGCGACGGTAGGCCCTGCCGGTCATCAGCGCGGTGATGGCGGCGGCGGCTCCACGTCCGTGGTCTGAGTCATACGGCATGCCGTTGCTCATCAGGTAGGCGCCCAGGTTGGCGTAGCCGAGGCCGAGCTGGCGGAACGCGCGGGCATTCACGCCGATCTCCTCCGTCGGGTAGCTGGAGGGGCTGACGATGATCTCCTGCGCGAGCAGCATGATGTCCACGGCGTGCTCGAAGGACGCCACGTCCAGCGTCCCGTCGGGACGGCGGAACTTCATCAGGTTCAGCGACGCGAGGTTGCAGGCGGAGTTGTCCACGTGCATGTACTCGCTGCACGGGTTGGACGCGTTGATCCGCCCGCTGTTGGGCGAGGTGTGCCAGTGGTTGATGGTCGTGTCGTACTGCACCCCCGGGTCCGCGCAGCGCCAGGCCGCCTCGGCGATCTCGCGCATCAGCTCGCGCGCGGGGATCGGCTCGCCGATCGGCTGGCCGGTCGTGCGGGAGGTCAGATGCCACTCGCCGTCCTCCTCGACCGCGCGCATGAACTCGTCGGTGACGCGCACCGAGTTGTTGGCGTTCTGGTACTGGATCGACTTGAAGCCGTCGCCGTCGATGGACATGTCGAAGCCGGCGTCGCGCAGCGCCGCGGCCTTGTCCTCCTCCTTGGCCTTGCACCAGATGAACTCGCGGATGTCCGGGTGATCGACGTCCAGCACGACCATCTTGGCCGCACGGCGGGTCTTGCCCCCCGACTTGATGGTGCCCGCCCAGGAGTCGGCGCCGCGCATGAATGACACGGGCCCGGAGGCGGTGCCGCCCTTGGCCAGCGGCTCCATCGAGCCGCGGATGTTGGAGAGGTTGATGCCCGAGCCGGAGCCGCCGCGGAAGATCATTCCCTCCTTGGTGTTCCAGTCGAGGATCGACTCCATGGTGTCCTGCACGCTGAGGATGAAGCAGGCGCTGCACTGCGGGCTCTCCTCGAAGCCGACGTTGAACCACACGGGCGAGTTGAACGCGGCCATCTGGTGCAGCAGGATGTGCGTCAGCTCGTGGTTGAAGGCGGCTGCGTCCTCTTCGCGTGCGAAGTAGCCCCCCGAGCGTCCCCAGCCGGTGATGGTGCCGGCGACGCGGCCGACCATCTCCTTGACCGAGTGCTCGCGCTCGGGCGAGCCGAGCTGGCCGCGGAAGTACTTCTGGGCGACGATGTTGGTGGCGTTCTGGGACCAGCTCTTGGGGAACTCCACGTCCTTCTGCTCGAAGGCGACCCGGTCGCCGTGGCCGATGCGGGCGTCACGGCGCTCCCACTCGACGGTCTCGAACGGGTGGGTCCCCACGCGTGTGAAGAAGCGCTTGATCGACAGCGCCTCGCCGGGCGCCGTGTCCTGGGAGATCGTTGCGTGTGGTGCGGGGTTCATCGGCCTTCCTCCTCTGCTGCGCCTGCGTTGGGACGCTCACTGGAAGCTGTTGTCGGGGGGTCGACCATGCTCCCGCGAGGACCGGACGGAAGCGTATGCGCGTCAGCTCCGATTTTAGGAGGTCGAGCGCTCTTTGCGGGTCTTCGGGCGGGGGCCGCAGGCCGCTCTCTGCGGCCTATTTCCCGAGGCGCGCCCAGTCTGCGAATTCGGCCCATGTGGCGGAGGCGCGGAAGCCCCCCTCGGCCAGCGCGTGGCGCAGCGTCAGCAGCCAGCGCGGCTCGAAGGCGAGCATCCTGGCGACGGCCCAGGCGGCGCACCCGAGCGCCAGCAGCGCGGCGAGCGCGGCGAGTGCGATGGCCGGGGTGGAGAGCTTGCTTGTGCGCGAGGTGCGCGCGTGGACGGGCGCACGCGCGGAGCCGGAGCTGGTGACAGTCGGGCTGGTGGCGCTCGGCGTGGTGGCGGTCGGGCTGGTGGCGCTCGGGGTGGTGGCGGTCGGCTGAGTGGCGGTGCTCGTCTGCGTGGTGCTGGTTGGCGTGTGGGTGGCGGTAGGGCCGACGGCGGTGCCGCCGATGCGGGACTGCACTTCGGCGGCGGAGGAGGGCGGCAGGGTCGGTTTGGCGGTTGACGCTGTGTTGGCGGTGGTAGAGGTTGACGCGGCGGTGAGGTCGGCGAGGGCGTGTGCGGTGGCGGGCGCGGCGAGCGCGGCCGTGGCGATCAGGCCGCTCAGCATGCGGGCGCGGGGGAGCATGCGGGCGCGGATGCGCGCACGGGCGCGGGACGGACGCGGATGGCCCGGGGGACGCGATGGGCTGGCTGCTCGGGGGGCCATGGCGCTGCTCATGCTAGTGGGAGGGCGGGGAGGCGAACGGCAGGTCCTGGAGGGCGGCGAGCGCGCTGTGCAGGAGCTGCTGGGGCGGCTGGGTGGCGTCGAGCACGCGGAAGCGGTCCGGCTCGGCGCGGGCGAGCTCCTCGTAGGCGGAGGCGATGGAGTGGAAGAAGCTCTCGCCCTCGCGCTCCAGGCGGTCGGGCTCCTGGGCGCGCCGGTGCTGGCGCGCGCGCCCCTCGGCGGGAGAGATGCGCAGCAGCAGCGTGCGGTCGGGGGCGAGCAGGCCGGTGGCGAAGCGGTTGATGGCGCGCACCTCCTGGACGCCCAGCGAGCGTCCCGCGCCCTGGTAGGCGAGCGAGGAGTCGACGAAGCGGTCGAGCAGCACGACTGCGCCCTGGCGCAACAGCGGCTCCAGGCGCTCCTCCACCAGCTGGGCGCGCGCGGCGGCGTAGAGCAGGGCCTCGGTGCGCGGTGCTACGGCGAGCGCGGGGTCCTTGACGAGCGCGCGGATCCGCTCGGAGACCTCCACGCCGCCTGGCTCTCGCAGCAGCTCGACATGGGCTACGCGCATGGCCAGCTCGCGGGCGAGGGACTCAGCGAGCGTGGACTTGCCCGCCCCGTCGAGCCCCTCGATGGTGATGAGCGTGCCGCGCGCCACGCGGGGGACGGTATCGCCGCGGGGGCCTGGCGGACGCCCCGACGGCACGGCCTGCGCTGCGGCGGCTTCATAGGATGGCCCCAATGCCAAACACGGCCTCCTCGGCGGAGCGGTCCCACGATGCGCAGGGCGAGGTGCTGCCGGGAATCGACGCGCACCCGCACGCGCGGGCGGTGCTGGGCCCGGCGCTTGCGCCTGGCGGGCACCCGTCGCATGCATACCTGTTCCACGGCCCGGCGGGGACGGGCAAGCGTGCGGTGGCGCGTGCGTTCGCGGCGGCGCTGCTGGCGGAGGGGGCGCGCAGCCCGCAGACGGTGGCGGAGCGGGTGGCACGCGACTGCCATCCGGATCTGACGTGGGTGGTGCCGTCGGGCGCGGCGGAGGTGCTGGTGGCGGACATAGAGGGGCCGGTGGTGGCGGCTGCGGCGCGCACGCCGTTTGAGTCTGCGCGGCGGGTGTTTGTGATCGAGGCGGTGGACGCGATGAACGACCAGGCGGCCAACCGCATGCTGAAGACGCTGGAGGAGCCGCCGGCGTTTGCGCACCTGCTGCTGCTCACGGATCGCAGGGAGGACGTGCTGGCGACGATCGCCTCGCGCTGCCAGCAGGTGCGCTTCGATCCGCTCCCGTCGGCGCGGATCGCGGCAGGCCTTCAGGGGGTGGCGGGCGAGCGCGCGCAGGCGTGTGCGCGCCTGGCGCTGGGCGACGCGGAGCAGGCGGCGAGGCTGGCGAGCGCGGAGGGCGAGGCGCTGAGGGCGAGCGCGGAGGGCTTCGTGCGCGCGGCGCTGGCGGGCTCGACGGCTGGGCGCCCTTGGACGGGGCTGCTGCAGGTCTCCAGGGCGGCGGGCGCGGCGGCGGGCGAGGCGGCGCAGGAGCGGATGGCGAGCGAGCTGGAGCTCCTCCCGAGCAGGGAACGCAAGAAATACGAGCGCGAAGGGCTGGAGGCGAGGCGCAGGAGCGAGCGCCGCGCGCGCACGCAGACGCTGGACCTGGCCCTGCGCCAGGCGGAGCTGTGGCTGCGCGACGTGTTGTGCGTGTGCGAGGGAGCGCCCGAGCTCCTCTATGCGGTGGACAGGCGCGCGGAGCTGGAGCAGGACGCGCACGGGCGCGCCGGCGCGGCCCTGCGCGAGGGGATGGGCCTGGTGGGCGACACGCGCCTGAGCCTGTCGCTGAACGTCTCGGAGGAGCTGGCGCTGGAGGCGCTGGCCTACCGCCTGGAAGGCCTACTGGCCGTCTGAGCCGATGGGGCCGAGGTTGGGCTGCAGGCCGTAGGTCTGGAAGGCGAGGAAGCGGGAGAAGAGGCGGTTGTCGGGCCCGTGGTAGTCGGCGGAGCCGGTGGTGAGGAGGCCGAGCTCGGCGCAGCGCTCGGCCAGCAGCTGGGTCTGCTCCTGGGTGTGGGTGACGTAGAAGGCCTCCACGCCGTCGATCCCGAGCGTGTTGAAGCGATCGATGGTGGCGAGTGCTTCGTCGGGGTCGGAGATGTCCCAGAAGGGGTGCGCCCAGATGGCGACGCCGCCGGCCTGGTGGATGGCCTGGACCGCCTGGCCCACGGTGGGCGTCTGGCGCAGGCGGAAGGCGGGCCGGCCCTCGATGAGGTATCCGCGGATGAGCGAGCCGACGTCGTCGATGCTCTCGTCCGCCAGACGGGCGGCGTTGGCGGGTGCGGACAGGACGGCTTCGGCGAGGTGCGGACGGCCGATGGGCTTGCCGGCGGCGACGCGGGCGTTGAGCTGGTCTTCGTCCAGCTCGAAACCGAGCTCCTTCAGCGCGGCGGCCATGCGCAGGGTGCGGTGCTCGCGGTCGGCGAGGAACTCGGCGAGCTTCTCGGTGAGCACAGGGCCGGTGTGGTCGATGTTGTAGCCGAGTATGTGCAGTTCGCGGGGGACTGGCGAGTGCTCGTCAACGGCGGAGATCTCGACGGCGGAGACGACGCGCACGCCGAGACCCTGGCCGGCGGCGATGGCCTCGGAGACGCCGCTGACGGTGTCGTGGTCGGATAGCGCGAGCAGCTCTACACCGGCCTCAGCGGCCCGCTGGACGACCTCGGTTGCGGAGAGGGCGCCGTCGGAGTGGGTTGAGTGCGACTGCAGGTCGAAGCGGGGCGGCATCCGGCTGAGCGTATGCGATTGCCCTCAGCGGCGCGCGTGCTGATTGTCCGCGTCCAAGTCCACGTCCACGGGCGCGGGTGCTTGCTGCGTGCGCTGGGCGACGCGGCGGGCGAGCATGCTGCGGAGGCGCCGCACGGCGGCGTGGTAGCGGCGGGCCTTCTCGTAGAGCACGAGGTCTGGCTGGGTGTCGGCGGGCTGCAGGCGTGCCCA
>Ga0208355_1001127_pt1 | contig 11920 bp, 11 predicted proteins | sample NGESurdeep072012_6_FD_184458 | JGI IMG/M metagenome (GOLD analysis project Ga0208355, IMG submission 184458) | Arctic peat soil microbial communities from Barrow, Alaska - NGEE Surface sample 210-3 deep-072012 (SPAdes) | ecosystem: Environmental > Terrestrial > Soil > Wetlands > Peat ... | reverse complement strand
CTCCCCCGCGGGATGCCGGCGGTCTGGGATCGGGCCACGAAGACGATGCATTGCATCGAATGCCCGACCGCCCCTGACGCCCCCGATCGGCTGCCAGTCGATGAGGGCGTGGCCGGCGCTTCAGCCCGTCGCGAACACGAGCGGCTCTTGGCGAAGCGCGACGCGGTGATCAACGAGCGGTACGGGCGGCGACTCGTCAAGGTGGTCCGCGCCGTGACATCGGAGCCGCAGTCCACCCGGGCCTGGGCGATCGGCGCCAAGGGCGAGGAGAAGCTGGCAGCGGCGCTCGCCGGCGTTGACGGGCTACGGGCGCTGCACGACCGCCGAGTGCGAGGCACGCGCGGGAACATCGATTACATCGTCGTAGCCCCCGCCGGCGTCTTCGTTGTGGATGCGAAGCACTACGAGGGCCGCATCGAGATCCGGAACCGCGGCTGGTTCCTCCGCCCAGACCACCGCCTTTACGTTGGAGGCCGCGACAAGTCGCGGCTCGCACGCGACATGGCATGGCAGGTGGAGGCCGTGGAATCCGCGCTCCGGGCCGTCGGCGTAGATCCGATGCCGCCGATCACGCCCGTCCTGTGCTTCGTCGACGGCGAATGGCCGCTCATTTCGCCGCCGGACGAGTTCGAGGGCGTCCGCCTGGAGAGCGAGCGGTCAATCAGGAAGCTCGTATTGCGATCGCACGAGCTCCATGCGGCCATGATCGAACGCCTGACCGCGATCCTTGCTGCGGCGCTGCCGCCCAAGTCAGCGATCAACCTTACCTCCAGCGCGGCTGCGGCGTCAGACACCGGCACCGTACTGGATGGGTCGACGAATCCGATGACGCGTTTGATCGCAGGTTGGATCATCGCTGTTCCAGAAAAGTGAAAACCCCGGCGGAGGCCGTTTCCGGCGGGTCCGACGGGGGGTAGATGCCAAGACTATTAGCGCACGCCGTCAACCGTTGACTTATCGCGCGCTTCGCTGATCACTGCGCACCCGGTGACCGCGACTCCCGGGGGTACACTCCCCGAGAGGTCGAGCGCATCCGGCGCATCGTCAGCGCCAATCGCGGAAGCCTCCTGAGGCAATGGGATGAGTTCTTCGACTGGCCGCGTCCGTCGCCGTGGATCGCGCTCGCCTGCACGTCGCCCTGCGGGATGGACGGGAGCTTTCGGTGCCCGTCGCGTGGTTCGAGTGGCTGGCCGAGGCCAGCGACGAGCAGCGGGCAGACCATCAAATCATCGAGGACGGCTAGGGTATCTGGTGGGAGCAGCTCGACGAAGGCGTTTCCGTACCCGGTCTGTTCGGGCTTTCCCACACGTGAGACGAGATTACGTCGGTGCCTCAGCGGGCCATGGATCAAGAAATCGCGCCGGCGGGTGGCCCAGGTCGTCGTCGTAGGCGAGCAGCTGGACGTTGAGCGGGCAACGGCATGACGACGAGGCGCGTGGCCTGGCGGCGTTCCGACGAGGCGCAGGCCGACGAGCACTGCACCTTGACACTCCGCGACGGCGGGCTCTCGCTGGTGGGCACCATCCTCGGCGCTGAGGGCGGCGTCCCGGTCCGGATCGAGTACCGGGTCATGGCCGATGGCGCCGGGCTGACGACCGCGGTCCACGTTCGCGACCAGCGAGGGTTCGAGGTGCGGACGATCGCTCTCACGCGCGACGCGAGGGGCAGTTGGACCCTGGACGGCGCGGCCGCGCGGGCGCTCAAGCGATGCACCGACGTCGATCTCGGCTGCAGCCCGTCCACGAACACGCTGCCGATCCGCCGTCTCCGGCTTGGCATTGGCGCGTCGCATACCATCCAGGCGGCGTGGGTCCGGTTCCCGGAGCTCACGGTCATCAAGGCTGCCCAGACCTATACCCGCCTCGACGAGTTCACGTACCGCTATGCGAGCGGCGACTCCCAGGCCGAGCTGACCGTGGACGACGAAGGCCTTGTAACGGCCTACGCGGTCTGGCAGCGCACCGGGATCTCCATGGGTCCCGACGACACCGAGCCGCTCGACACGCACCGATAGCGATGGGGGCTGGCGGCCGCATGGGCGAACGGCGAACATCGACTGGCCGATTGACGGCTGGCTCATGGCCGACGATGTCGCGCTTCACCTGTCTCGCCAGCGCACCCCGCTCGTGCCCGCGCCGCCTCTCGGGACTGATCTCGGCCGTGCCCGTATCCTGACGCGGGGGCGAACGTCTTGCCCCGGCCGGGGAGGCAAACATGGACTTCAACAGCATCCTCATCGGCTCCGAGGATCCGCAGCGGCTCGTCGAGTACTACACGAAGGTTCTCGGCGCGCCGGGCTTCTCGGACGGCGGGTACACCGGGTGGCAGCTCGGTTCCGGGTTCGTCACCCTCGGCCCGCACAGCGACGTCAAGGGCCGGAACGCGGCTCCCGGACGGATGATCTGGAATATCGAGTCCAAGGATGTGGCGGGCGACTTCGAGCGCATGAAGGCCGCCGGGGCGATCGTCATCGCGGAGCCGCACAGCTTCGACGGCGCACCCGGCTCGTCGATCGCGACGTTCGCCGACCCCGACGACAACTACTTCCAGCTCATGAGCCCGATGGAGCCGCCGGCCGCCGGGTAGTTACCGAGGCCCCGGTCACGGCGGGTCGGTCGCCTAGCGGCTAGACCGCGCGGGCTTCCCGGTTTTGTCTCTGGAACTTCTAGGATGAGAACATGAAAGAGTCGGGCGCGAGCCAAGGCCAGTCAGCATCGGAGCTCATCTCGAAAAGAATCGCCGAACTCGGGGACTGGCGCGGGGGAACCCTCAGCAGAATGCGCAAGCTCATCAAGGAAGCTGACCCGGATGTCGTCGAGGAGATGAAGTGGATCAAGCCCTCGACCCCGGGCACCCCGGTCTGGTCGCACGACGGCATCATCTGCACTGGCGAGTCCTACAAGAATGTCGTAAAGCTGACCTTCGCCAAGGGCGCGTCCCTGGAGGATCCGGCCCGTCTCTTCAACTCGAGTCTCGACGGAAACGCACGCCGCGCGATCGACATCCACGAAGGAGAAGAGGTGGACGAGGTCGTCTTCAAGGAGCTCGTTCGCCAAGCGGTCGCCCTCAACAGTCCTGGCAAGTCGAAACCTTCGAAGAAAGCGAAGTCCTAAGTGCTGTAGCTCGGATATTCGGTGGTGTATTCACGCCGCCTCCGACAGCTGGTGGGCACGTCGGGCGGGGTGAGGACCTTGCGCTCGAGGATGTTGAAGTAGATCTCGATCTGGTTGAGCCAGCTGGCGTGGACCGGGAGATGGACGGGCACTGAGGCACGGGTACGCGTCCTGGAGGCGGGCAACGGCGGCGTATGCGCTGAAGCAGCTTACGAAACAGCTTCCAGCCTCCACCGCTTCACGCTCAGGCTGAACTTGGGGGGCGAATCGTTTGGGGGGCGAACTGGGGGGTGAATTGCGGGATCAGGCGTCGACAGCCAGCGCAGGACGTAGATCGGGCATGTAGCGCGCGTAGCGCGCCCGTGCCAGGAAGAACGCCACGGTCCGGTCGTCGACGGGGGCGCTGCCGAGCGCTCCGTCGAGGGCGTGAGCACCGGATACGCGACCGCAGAAGAGGTGGAGATGTCCAACGCGAGCGTGCGGTCCGCCGGACACCTCCAGTCCCTGCACCTCCCATTGCTACGTGTCTAGCGTAGGTATAGCCTCGTCCTGATCGTTCGGACCATCCGGAGTATTCTGGTGCCAGACGTCGCACGGGGCACTACATGACCAGCCATGATCCGCTCGCGGTGTCCCACGAAGCGCCCGTCGTGGCTCCGGCACCAGAGCCTGCTCGGGCGACGGCGGGTGACGTGTCGGAGCGAGATCGGGCGATGCTCGAAATCGCCCGGCAACTCGCCACGGCCATCCCGTGGGGGTCAGAAATCCCGATTCGCGCTCGGATCCCCCGGTACGATCGGCCGATGTGGTCTCTCCTCTACCTCGTCGCGCGCACTCTCGTGCATCTCCTCGGAAGCGCTGGACAGGCTGGCCGAGACGACGGCGCCAAGGACCTCGAGATCCTCGTCCTCCGCCACCAGCTCCGGGTGCTGCAGCGGACCGCGGGCCGACCGCAGCTCCGGCCCATCGACCGGGTCCTGCTCGCGGCGGCGAGTCGGGTGATCCCGCGTGATCGATGGGTCGCCTTCCTCGTCACCCCGGCAACCCTCCTCCGCTGGCACCGCGAGCTCGTACGCAGGAAGTGGACCTACCGCCGGACGGGCCGCCTTGGCCGGCCGCCGATCGATGCCGAGCTCCGTGCCCTCATCCTCCGCCTCGCCCGCGAGAACTCGCGCTGGGGCTGCGTGCGGATCCAGGGCGAGCTCCGCAAGCTCGGCCTCAGAGTGAGCGCGACGACGATAAGGACCTTGCTCCGAACTGCGCGAGCGGGGCCCGCCCCGCGGCGGACCGGCCCGACCTGGACCGAGTTCCTGCGGGCCCAGGCGGATGGCATCATCGCCTGCGACTTCTTCACCGTCGAGACCGCCTGGCTCCGGACGCTCTACGTCCTCGTGTTCATCGAGCTCGGCAGCCGGCGGATCCACCTCAGCCCATCAACGGTTCACCCCGACTCGGCGTGGGTCACCCAGCAGGCCCGGAACCTCGCGATGAACCTCGATGGTCGCAGCAGCCCCGTCCGGTTCCTCATCCGCGACCGGGACACGAAGTTCAGTTGGTCGTTCGACGAGGTGCTCCGCTCGGAGGGGATGCGGGTGATCCGCACCCCGGTCCGGGCACCGAATGCCAACGCCTACGCAGAACGGGTGATCGAAACGATCCGGGCCGAGTGTCTCGACTGGACGCTGATCTGGGGGCGGCGGCATCTTGACCGGACGCTCCGGATCTACCTGGATCACTACAACCGGCAGCGACCGCACCGCGCCCTCGGCCTCGCCTCACCGCTCGTAGCGGCCGGGGAGCCGATCGCGGCCAACCCGTGCGACGTTCGCCGGCGGGACCTGCTCGGCGGGCTCATCCACGAGTATGACGGCGCCGCGGCGTGATCGAATTGGGGTTTCTGATCCCCACGGCTCGTCCACGCCGCCGTACAGGAAGCGGATCCCGGCATGGAGGAACGGCTCGGGCACGAACATGCCGAAGCGCAGGCAGGCGCCGGCGATGCCGCGTCGGAAATAGTAGGCGGACAGTTCCTCCGCCACAACCTTGGACGCTCCGTAGACGTCTCCGGGCCGGAGCGGGAGGTCCTCGTGGATGCGTGTCGCCGGCCCGTCGGGCGCCGGCCGGCGCGATTCACCGTAGACACCCATGGTCGAGCTGAGCACGACCGTCTTCACCCCGGCCGCCAGCGCCGCCTCGTACAGGTTGAACGTCCCGTCGACGTTGAGCTCCCAGAAGTCGCGAGCCGGGTGGTCGCGCAGGTGCATGCCGTGCCACGCGGCGCCGTGGACGATGGCGACGACGCCCGCCATCGCCCGCTCCACCGCGCCAGGGTCGCGCAGGTCGACGATCGCCGTCTCCACGTCCGCCGGGAGGCCGTTGATCGGCCGGATGTCAACCGAGCGCACGGCGTGCCCGCGCTCCAGGAGCGGTTCGACGACGGCCCGGCCGAGCGTGCCCGCTCCACCTGTGACGAGGACCAGCTCACCCATGGGAACCTCCCGGATTGGCGCGCCGCCGACGCATCAGCCGGCGGGCTTGATGACCGGCGCTTCGGTCGACTCCACTGACGGACCCCGACCGTCATTGACCACCGGCCAGCCGTCACGCCAGACGAGCCGGTCGATGAGCAGGAAGCGGAGTCCCGAGCCCTCCTTGCGGTCCATCGCGTGGTACACGATCCAGTCGGCGCCGGCGTCGTCGGTCACCACTGCGTTGTGCCCGGGGGCGTTGAAGCGCTCGTTCGCCGCCAGGATGGGATTGGCCGGATCCCGCTCGAACGGCCCGAGCGGCGTGGGCGCGCGCGCATCGAGCACCGCGTAGTGGGGCTCCCGGCCGCAGCAGGCATCGCCGGAGTACATCAGGTGGTACAGGCCGCCTCGCTTCACGACCCACGGTCCCTCGATCAGGCCCTCGAACGGGCGATTCGACGTCTCGAGCACTGCCGTCCTGACGCCGACCAGCGACAGACCGTCAGGGCCGAGCTGCTGAGCCCAGATCGGGTCCCCTGCCGACCCCCAGTAGAGGTAGAGCCGGCCGCCGTCGTGGAGCACGAACGGGTCGATCGTGGTGAAGCCCGGGCCGGTGAGGAGCGGATGCCCGAGGTCTCGGAAGGGACCGCCCGGCACGTCGGCCAGGGCGACGCCGATGCCCATGGTGAGGGTGCTCGCCGACCTGGCGGCGTAGTAGAGGAGGTAGCGACCCCCAACGCGAGTGATGTGGGGGGCCCACACGTCTCCGTTGCCCTGGCCGGACACGATCCAGCCCGGACGGGCATCGCCGGCGAAGGCGTCACCGACGAGCTCCCAGCTGACCAGGTCCGGCGAGCGGAGGATCGGCAACGTGACCAACTCGACGTCGTGGTAAGCCTGCGTCGTGTAGTCGTAGAAGTAGCCGTCATCGCCGCGGATGACCGACGGGTCGGGGGCGTCGCTGGCTAGAACCGGGTTAGAGTAACCAGTGGCCCGGGAGGGGCCGGGTGACGGAGGGGACGGTGACGGTCCGGTCGGGCCGGACGTGGGCGAGGCGGTCGCCGGCGACGTGGGCGGCGAAACGGTGGACACGTCCGGTGACGTCGACGTGCCGCCGCCGCACGCGGCCCCGACCAGGGCCACGAGCAGCACCGCGGCGAGCGCCGCCCGTGCCCTCCCGGTGCTCATCCCGCCGCCTCGGAGTACAGGTGGCGGGCAAGGACGTGTTCCTGGTACTCGGGTGGCAGCTCGCAGAAGTAGCCGCTCCAGCCCCAGACCCGGACGATCAGGTCGCGGTGACGCTCCGGGTGTGCCCTCGCGTCGAGCAGCGTTGCCGCGTCGAGCGCGTTGAGTTGGAGCTGCTGGCAGCCCATCCGGGCAAACGCACGCACCAGGAGGGCCGTCTTCTCGATCCCCTCGGCGTCGCCGAAAACCGAGGCGGACAGCTCCATCGTCACCGGACCACCGTTACAGACCCGGCCGTAGTCGATCCCGGCGAACGAGCGTAGGACGGTCAGCGGCCCGGCGACCCGCGCCCCGGGCGACGGGGCGAGGTTGGCCGAGAACGGCTCGCCCTGGTGGCGGCCGTCCGCGGTGGCGCCGGCCACCGGCTCGGGCAACCCTTCGGGGCCGCGGGCTAGCCAGAGGCAGTACATTGCCGAGCCGGTCCCGGGCCGGACGATCCCGCCCCAGAGGATGGGCCCGGCCGTCTCGCAGGCGTCGGCGAAGCGGTCGTAGGGCCAGCGGAGGAGACCGTCAGCGGCCGGGTCGGCGTTGCCGACCCGCGGCCCCTCGGTGGCGAACCGGCCCCGGAGTGACTCTGCCCCGGCCCAATCGGCATCAAGCGCGGCCAGGAGCGTCGCGGGCGGGACGGCCCGCTCCTCGAACACTAGGGATACGAGGTCCCGCGACCGGGCGACCGGGACGTGAGCCCAGCGCTCGATGGTGGTGTGCTGGGTGGAGTGCGCCCACCACCAGCCGTCGACCGGTGCGGCGAGGATCGAGGGGTCGGGGAAGTCGGTGTCGATGACCGGGTTGCGGTAGCGCGCGATGACGGGCATGTCCCCTCCCGGTTCAGCCCCTGATGCCGACCGAGGCAATGCCGCCGATCAGCTTCTTCTGAGCGATGAAGTAGATCGCGAGCGGCGGGATGATCGCCAGCAGGTTGCTGGCCATGAGCAGGTTCCATTCCACACCGACTCGGCTGACCTGGGTCGCCAGGGCGACCGCCACGGTGAACATGTCCGGGTCCTGGAGGTAGATGAGCGGGCCGAAGAAGTCGTTCCAGGTCCCAAGGAAGGTGAACACCGCGACGACGGTGAGGGCGGGGGCCGTGAGCGGCAGGATGATCCGTCGGTAGATGGTGAAGTAGCCGGCGCCGTCGATCCGGGCCGCCTCGTCCAGCTCGCGCGGGATCGTCCGCATGTACTGGCGCAGCAGGAAGATGAAGAATGCGTTGCCGGTGAACGACGGGACCACCAGTGGCAGGTAGGTCCCATACCAGCCGATGTGGAAGAACAGCAGGAACTGCGGGATCAGCAGCACCGGCGCCGGCAGGAGGAGCGTCGCGAGCAGGATCACGAAGAGCGTGTTCCGGCCGCGGAAGCGAAGCCGAGCGAACGGGTAGGCGATGAGCGAGTTGGCGACGACCGCGCCGGTCATGTTCGCCAGCACCAGGACGGTCGTGTTGAAGACGTACCGGAGATACGGCTCGCCTTCCGCGGTGAGTGCATCGACGAAGTTCTCCCACCGCCAATACTCGGTGGGGATGAACTCTGGCGGGAAGGTGAAGATCGTCGCCGTGTCGGGCTTGAGCGCAGTGGTCAGCATCCAGCCGATGGGCAGCAGGATGAACAGGGAGAGCACGACGAGCGCCGCGTAGACGGCCGTTGCCCGCAGCGCCCGCCGGCTGCGTGGCACCAGCCGATCGGGGTCGAGCGCGCCGCCGCGGCGGCGGAGCGGGGCGTTTCTGGCTGCCGACATCGCTCTGCCTCCCTACTGCGTCTCGTAGTAGACGAAGCGCCGCTCGAGGCGGAAGGCGACGAACACGACCACGCACCCGGCGAGCGTCAGCAGCCAGGCGACCGCCGTGCCGTAGCCCATCAGGCCCTCGATGAAGACCTTCCGGTAGATGTAGTACATGGCGAACAGGAGCGAGTCGTCGGGCCCGCCGCGGAACGTCCCGCCGGAGATAACGAACACCGTCGCCGGGAAGACGAGGATCGCGCCGACCAGGGAGTTGATCAAGATGAAGAAGAGCGTCGGGGAAAGCATCGGCAGGGTGATCTGCCGGAACTTGGCCCAGTCGCCGGCCCCGTCGATCGAGGCCGCCTCGTAGAGGTGGGGCGGGATGTTCTGCAGGCCGGCGAGGTAGATGACCGCGTTGCCGCCGATGCCCCACAGGCCGACGATCGCCAGGGCCGGCATGGCCCAGGTCGGATCCTCGAACCAGTACGGCGGGTTCGCGATCCCGATCGCCCGCAGGAGCTGGTTCACCGCGCCGAACTCGCCATTGAGCAGGACGAACCACAGGATTGCCACCGCGACCCCGGACAGGACGGCCGGGATGTAGAGGATCGTCCGGAACACGTTCATGCCAGGGAGCTTCTGGTTGAGCAGCAGGGCCACACCCAGGCCGGCGGTCATGAACAGGGGGGTCGTCATCACGACCCAGGACAACGTGACCCGCATCGACGTCCAGAAGGAATCGTCGTTGGTCAGGACGGTGGCGTAGTTGTCGAGGCCAACGAAGTCGCCGACCCGGAGCAGCTGCTCGTCGGTCAGGCTGATCCAGGTGGCGTAGACCAGCGGCACGACCAGGAAGAAGATCAGGCCGATGAACCACGGCGACATGAACAGAAACGCCGCCCGTTCCTCGGCATTCGCCAGCTGGTTTCGCCGCCGTCTCGCCGCCCAGATGGGCTGGATGGGAACGTCCATCGCTGCTCCTCCGGTCGTCCCGGGGCCGGCCTCGCCGGCCCCGGGACGCATTGCTGCCGGCCTACTGGCCGAGCTTCTGCCAGTCTTTCCAGGCCTTATCCAGCTGCGGCTGGGTGGTCGCCGCCATCTTGTCCAGGAGCGGCTTCGCGTCCGTCTGGCCCCCGATCGTCATCAGCCGCATGATCTCCGCCGGATCCCATGCTTCGACGCCGGGCGGAACGAAGACCTGCGGGCGGGCGGCCGCAGAGAGGACGGCCAGATACGCTGTCTTGACCGGGTCACCTTGCCCGTAATTGTTAGCCTTGGCGATCGACGTGGATAGGCACGGGTCGACCGAGGTCTGGAGCCGCACGATCTGGCCTTCGGTCGCCAGCCAGCGTAGGAACACGAGCGCAGCGGCCTGGTTCTTCGACTCGACGAACGTGCCCCAAGGAGCCGTCCACGTGTCGACGAACGACTCGCCCGCCTTGATGACGAAGAACGGGGCCATCCCGAAGTCGATCTTGTTCGCGGTGTACTTCGGCGTCTCGGTGAAGTCGGTCCAAGTGATCCCGAGGCGGCCCTCAGCGAACAGGTCGGATTCTCCAATGGCGGTCAGGACGGTTCCGCCCGGAGCCGCCTTCTCGCGTACGAGGGCCGAGGCGACGTTGAACGCCGCGATCATCTCCGGTGAGTTGAGGTTGCCCTGCGCCTGGCGGCCGTCCGGGCCGAAGAGGTCCTTGGTCTGAATCCCGGGTCCCCACTCGGGCATGGAGCAGCCGTAGATGGCCTTGCTCGGGTCGCTGTTCGGCTTTGCCAGCTTGCGGCAGATGTCGGCGTACTCCTGGATCGTCAGCGAGCGGTCGGTCGGAGGGTACGCCACTCCGGCCGCGTCGAGCAGTTGCTTGTTGTAGACGAGGATGTTGCCTCCCAGGAACTCGCCCACCGCGTAGACGCCGTCGGCCACCTTTCCCTCGACGGCCGCCCTGGCCAAGCCACCGGGGTTGTAGTCGGCGATGTCGAGGCCCCATGCCGCGTAGTACGGGGTCAGGTTGAGAACCCTGCCTGCCTTCATCCAGGCGTGGTCCTCGATGATCGCGACATCGGGCGGCTTGTGCGCCTGGAGGGCGGTGTTGACTTTCGTGGTGTAGGTGTCCTCGGGAATGACGACGATCTGGACCCTGAGATTCGGGTAGAGCGCCTCGAATGCCTTCTTGTATGCCTTGAGCGAGACTTCGTTGTCACCCTGGGGATACGTCCAGATGCTGAGGTCCCCAGAGAGGTTCGGCCGCGGCGTCGGCTCGGGAGTCGGGGCCGGGGTCTCGCCGGGCTTCACCGTCAGCGCGGCCGTCGGCGCCGGCGGCGGCGTGATCACGGGTGCCCCCGTCGCCGACCCGCCCTGCGGACCGCAGGCGGCCAGGAGCAGCCCCACGACGGCCGCGCCGGCGGCCGCCCGGAGCAACGAACTGCTGCGCATTTCGACTGCCTCCTTCTCCGTGGCGCGGTCTCAACCGCGCCGCCTCTTCTCCGCTCCGCCGACCGATCCGGACGGCGGGCCTGTCATCCCGGGGTGACCGACCCCGGCGGCGGTGTCCTTCCCCCGGCTGCCCTGCGGACCAGCGCGTCGAGCAGGGCGTCGGGCACCGGCCCGGCCTCGGGATGGACGGTGAAGGTCGTGAACGTGACCGAGCCGGCGCCGTGCGCCACGGTCCAGACGAGCGGCACCTGCTCGTGGATCCATCCGACAAAGAGGGCCGAATCGACGTCGTCCCAGCCGTCGGCCGGATGTCCGAGCAGAACGTGATCTGGTGCGACGTGCTCGAAGGCATGGCCGAGCGGGTTGTGCGCCGGCAGCCCGGGCAGCGCCGCGTGGTCGACCCAACTCCAGCCTTGGAGCCAGTCGAGGTTCCAGATCGGGCCGAGCGTGGGACGGCCCGGTGGCGGCTGGTGCCGAGGATGGACCACGACGTGCGCGGGGAGACCGGCATCGCCCGGGACCGCGGCCGGTCCGCGGGCGAGTATGAGCGCCCGAGCGCCGGACGCAACGGCGCTGGCCAGTGCCGGCGTGAGGCGCGGGGAGACGATCACGGGGCGACCTCTCTGGCCGGGCGCGCCCGACACGGTCGGCGCTCGTCGCCATAGTCACCATCCGCCACTCGGCCGGGTTGACTCAGCTCTGTCATCACGACCGATGAGGAGGCTCGCATGACCGACCGCTGGGCTCCTGGTCGACAGTGTGGCCGCGCGTTCGTGAGCGATCGCTCCCGGCTACGCCGGCCCGTCGAGCATCTGCTCGGCAACAAAGAGGTTGATCCCGCTGTCGATGAGGACGAGTAGCTCGCGCATGGTGCGCTCCTCCTCGACCTGCTCCTCGATGAACCACTGCAGGAACTGAAGGCTGCGGTGATCCCCGCCATCCTG
>Ga0208355_1001126_pt1 | contig 11921 bp, 10 predicted proteins | sample NGESurdeep072012_6_FD_184458 | JGI IMG/M metagenome (GOLD analysis project Ga0208355, IMG submission 184458) | Arctic peat soil microbial communities from Barrow, Alaska - NGEE Surface sample 210-3 deep-072012 (SPAdes) | ecosystem: Environmental > Terrestrial > Soil > Wetlands > Peat ... | reverse complement strand
ACTATGGCGTGGCACTACATTTTCGCAAAACCCAACCCTCGACTCCTGAAATATCAATTACTTACAGCCCATACCCACGCCGCAACTGTTGAAGATCAGTCAAAGATACCTGTTTGTGGCGAGCCATTCTTGAAACCGCCTCCGCAGAACAAAATCCGGAAACCGATTTCGGAACCGATCAAACATCACTTTGACCTCTGGCGCGGATAAAGCACGATTATCACTAATTGTATTATTATCGTGAACACGATATGCGGATAAGAAGTGGGGTAGGTAAAGTGGCTTGCCGACGACCCCCGCCCACAACGCAAATGCCCAATCATGACAGTAACGCAGATTGACGAAACCACCGACGCGTTGGTGCAAAGACCGCTTAAAAACCATGTTACTGGTTGTGGCTATGCAGTTTTGACTGGCTAAAATATCAGACAATTTTTCGTCTTGCCAAGCTGCAGCCGCCAACCCCGGCGGTAGCAAGTATTCTGGTTCTAAGAGTCCGCGTTTCATTCCTATCGGGGACCCCTGTGCGTCGATGATCAAGAGGTGCCCCCAAATAAAGTCTACGTCCGACCCACGGCAGCGCGCGGCGATCGTTTCGAAGCGTCCAGCTACAAAAACGTCGTCAGAGTTGAGAACTGCTACCCAATCGTTGCGCGCCTCCTTCACAAGCTGATTTAGGCGACAATGTGCTCCATAATTCTTCGGTTCTCGCTCAGAGAGATCCCGCACGCGCGCTGTGTCTAATGCCTGCAATATCCGAATCTGATCGATTGAGGCATCACTAGAGCCGTCATCGACGATTAGAATTTCTGTGACGAGAGGCGACCTCAGTGCAGACACAACGGCTTCTGTTACAAATTTACGGTGGTTATAAACCGGAATGACAACAGAAAACATTGCTGTCAGCGTCCAACTCGCCATTGTCGAAGCCGACGATAAAGGGCGACTATTTTGGGACGGCTAACGGCCCACGCTCTCAGACGATCTGAAACACCTGCTCGCCTACCAGCATGTAACCGACTCACAACCGGAAATACACCACCAGTAACCTGTCGATGGACCGAAAATCTTAGCCTTTTGAAAATGTTTTCCATCACCAATTGGTAGGCGGCCGCAAAGTTTGCGTTGGGCACTGCTGTAGCACTTAGAAAACCTTGCGAATAGGCTGCTGCAAATACGGCCGCAAGAAGATCGTCGTGCCAAGGTTCCATGCCTAGGTTGCCTTGCTTCTCAAGTATCCGGGCATATGATTTGAAGCCCTCGATTACCGATAGATGGTCCCCAACTGTTTCGCTCCATCCCGGCGCGCAGGGGCGCCCGACCGCGCGTTGAAGATCGCCAATTCCGATTGCCTCACAAACCTTAGGGTGCAAGCGTGCAAATACCGCGGCCATCATTCCCGCCGCCATTTGCCGATTAAAAAACGAATTAACATTATATTGATGGTGATGAGCTCCGACAGATGTTGGATCATAAAAAAGTTTTAGACCTTCGGGCCTTTTTTGCATTCGGTAGGCGAACTCGGCATCTTCGTACCCTGCAAACCTGAATTCTTTTGCAAATCCCTCTTCCAGCCAATTATTGACGATCGTTCGTTTTATCGAAACGTTGGACGTGTAGAAAAACCTATAATCATAAAACGTGAAAGGGAGCATATCTGCGTACCCGAACTGCTCGCCACCATTACCTTGTATATGTGCCATGACAAAATTAGTGCCCTCATCCTGATCCTGTGGCCACACAATCTTGCCTAGTACTGCAAAGTTTATTTGTCGATTGCGGGCATGTAGGCGAGCATGCACTCGAAAGAACTCATCATCGAGCGGCTCGATGTCGTCACCAATGAAGAGAATGACCTCCTTGCTAGCTAAACTAGCTCCAATGTTTCTCGCTTGTCCAGGCCCACCGTTCTGAACGCGGCGCCACGTCAAATTCGGAAATTGCTGAGCCATTTCATCAAGTCGAAGGCTTGTTTCATCTGTCGACCCGTCGTCGATAACGATAAACTCGATATCGAGATCACGCGAAAGGTCGGCGCAACGTTGTAGATTGTCCTTTAGAAGAGTTGATCGATTAAATGTGGGCAACACAACGGAAAGACTGGCAAGGCCCGTCTCGGCGGCCCCGGCCGAGGAACGGGGACGCAGCTTATGATTAGTTATAGCTCTGCTAAAACAACCGTCATACAACTTCGCCACAGCTTGCGACGAAAAACGTTCCCTGACGCTGTCAGCATTCTCGGCTGACCTTTTGGCGTGATCCGCCAATGTTTCGCGCCACACACGAAACTCATCGAACTGGACGGCTGGGTCACCTATGGTGCTAAACAGATGTCCGACGCGGTGCTCCGCGAAAATTTTTCGCAGTTCACCGACGTCAGTCGCTAACACGGGGATTCCCATTGCCATCGCCTCTAACGATACGATAGGCAATCCCTCGAATTCCGACATGATGAGTAATCCCGAAATTTCGGGGTATAACTTACTTAGATCAGGGCAGTGGCCAAGAAAGCGAACATTGTTTAACTTATGGACTTGGACAAAGGCTTGGCACTCAGCGGAAAGTTCGCCTTGACCGATTATAAGAAAAATATCCGGCAGACCTGCTGCATGTGCACGTAAAGCGAGTTCGAGAAAATCCTTCGGTCGCTTCTGACGTGTGAGGCGGCCGACCATTGCGAACAGGTTCACGTGAGGCGGGACTTCGAGAGATTTGCGGAACATGTTACTATTTGAAAAATCCGGTAAGCGCCGAAATCTTGTGGCATCAATCGCAGGATAAATAAGATCGATCTTGTGTTTCCCGATGCCAAACCGATCCATAAAAGTTGTTAAGATAGGTTGATTTACTGCAACATATCTATCGAAAGATCTCAGGCTTAACTTATCGAAGTGCGCAATCCAGCCTTCCTTAGTGTCATAGACTTGCTGATCGACAATTGGCACATGCGCAAAATTCTCTCGCAGAGCCTCTGCATTTGAAACAAGCCAGCAAGAGCCGTTGCAGATCCAAATCAAATTAATTCCATAGATTTGCGCGATTAACTTCAGAATGTCCAGATAGGAGTCTGGTCCTGCTAGTTCCGCTAGATCGAACACACCCGCAGTGATGCCATCGAGCTGTTCGTGCAGGCTTCCGCGCTCATTTAGATGTGGTTCGTTTGTTACGATTACAAATCGGTACCGATCTTGCAAAGCTCGTATTATTTCGATCGTGTTTCGTTCAACGCCACCAACTGCAAACATTGCTGGCATGACCAATACAGTCACCTTGTCAAAACTCAGGGCCGAGGCCCGACAAACATTTAATTTTAGGACAGGTTCAACGTGAGGCGACTTAGAAAGAGAACCCACAGTGACATATGAGTCTCTAGCGTAACAAGCAGCTCCAAGTACGTCCGAGATATCCTTCTGAAGCAGCACGGACTCCCCAGGCGGTGGCACAAGCCTTACAAAACGCCCACGGGAGCCAGTCGGTAGCGGATGATCGTTCAAAAGCACGTCAATAAGCTCATGCCTGACAACCAAAGCGTCTCTCCGAATACCCATTTTCACTAAAGGAAGTGCTTCAAGGCCATGTGAAATAATCACGAAGTCAATAGTCGCCGCCGCAAGTGCAATTGCTACATTATGCAAATGATTTATCGTAAGCGGGGCTGTTGTTGGAGCATAGATATAATCGCCTTCTTGCCTGACGTAACTTACTGGATCACAAAACGAGACGATCGGCCAAGCATCATATGCTCCGTCGATTCTGTCCCTCGAGGCGAAGATGACGAGACGAAAAGGTGTATGCGCTTTCCCAGGATTCGCACCTAAACGTCGCGAGGAAAGATCCTCTATGACGCGAAACTTCAGAAAATGTGCCAGCGGGTTCAATCCGAGCATCGATCGAAGTGCCATATGGTGTGGAATTTGGCGCCGGGATCTCGACCCTCGGCGGCACCATGCAAAACGAAGTGGACCGGTGAATTAACGCCCATCACCTCACGTCGCGGTAGGATTAGATTAGATATACCAGCCTTTATCATTGGGCCTCGCTCTTCGGGGCTAAGTTGAGGACAATGCGCACAGGATCGAAGCTTACTTCGTGCACGCCTTCATTCTGACGGCAATGCCGGACCTTTCCATTGGCGCTTTTTGGCACTTTCTAGTCGGGAAACGTGCGCTTTTCAACCATGGCCGTTAACACCACATAATTCTGATAGATACGCTGGGCCTGCTGCTGCACGCCATCGTTCATCGCGCCGATATCCAAGATGCCGGCACGCTCGCCAAGGCGCCGGCCCAGCTTGTCAATCCAAAAAATCATTGACCGCGGTCATTCGAACTGGCCGGGCAGGGAAGGATGAACGGCCCTCGGTCGCGATGGCGCCCTGTGGTGTAACTGGTGGCGGGTCGTCGCGATACCGGCATGAGCCGGGACGTGCATCATCACAGCCGTCGCGGGAAAGCTCCTCAACGGCCACCCAGCTTCTCACCTCACCGATGTCGCTGGCTCGCACCTCGATCGTGGCGCCTCTTCTATGCCTAGCACTACTTTGGCAGATTGGTTCACGCTATTATCCTGCGCCGATCCATCTTCGGCAGTGCGGGCATCGCTGAAGCGGCATTCGAGCGAGGAGCTCGACGATGGCGTGGCGCACGGCTGGCAAGCTTGGTTGAGGCGGTGGTCCGTTGATTCTTTTTTTCCCGCCTCGCTTTTGTGATGCGGCGATGCTGAAGGAAGGCGTAAGCGATCATAGTCATGAGCGCATGACGGTGAAGGCCTTGCCAGGATCGTCCCTCGAAGTGGTCGAGGCCGAGTTCCTCTTTCAGCTGCTGATGGGCCTGCTCGCAAACCCATCGCGCCTTGATGGTGGCGGCCAAGCTGCGCAGGTCCGTCCGCGCGGGCAGGTTGGCGAGATAGTATTTCTTCTCTCCCGACGTCCGGTGTTCGCCGATGAGCCATGCCTCATCACCCGGCAGATGCTGCTGACCCTTGTTCTTGATCCGCTGCGGGGGTCCGTCGGCTGTACGCACACGGACAGCGGCAAAGCGAGCTTTGAGCTTTCCCTTCGTGCCCGTTCGCCAGCTGATGTTCTGCCACTTGGCATTAGCCAGCATGTCTTCGGCCGCCACCGATAGAATATCTGGGATGTGCCGCTGACGGGGACGGCCGCTCGCGGCAACCGGCCAGATGAGCTGCACGCCGACAGGGTACACTTTGAGGTGACGAGGAATGCCGACGGCCCAGGCAAGGCTGCGAGCCGTGAGCCCCTGGCGGAATGGCGCGCTCAGCCCATAACCGGCATCCGCCAGCACACAGCCGAAGCGCACACCGGCTGCGATCATGCGATCGATCTCGGCCAGAGCAATCTCCGGCTTCGTGCGTGCAGTTTGATGTTCGGCCGGAACCCCCGCCCGCTTCAAACGTACCCGATCGCTCGTCCAACTCTCGGGGAGGAAGAGGCGCAACGCCACCATCACCGGCACTTCGCCTCGCGCAAGCGTCAGTGACACCAACGTCTGGCAGTTGGCGGTCTTGCCCAAGGCCGAAGCATATTGTGGCGCGACACCGACCGAGTACTCGCCTTTCTTCGGCATCGCCGTGTCGTCGATCACCAGAACCGCATCGCTGCCGCCGACGAGCCTGTCGGCTTGGATGAGCAATTCTGTCTCCAACGGCGCCGCGTCCCAGACACCAGAAGCGATGAAATGGTGCAACTGATCATAATCGCCAGGCGCAAGCCGTTCCGCCATCGGCTGAACGCTCTTGCGGTCACCAGGACCGATCAGCCCCGACACGTAAAGCGGACACATCTGCCGCCGTGCCTTGTGACCCAGCTTCTCCAAAAACGGCGACAGCCAAGTCCGCAACTCCGAATTCCAATTCTCGACCTGCGCCATGATCCTCGCTCCGATTCAACCGGATCGAAGCTTCAAACTCAAATCTTTAACACTTCGTTAATCTGCCAAAGTAGTGCTAGGTCACCTTGTATTAAATCGCCAATCGGGAACCGTGCCGTACCATCCCAACCAGCCGCTCCAATCGTGGCCGCTGCGCTCAGTAGGAGAATGGCGCCGAGCATAACCGCATCGATACCAGCCATCACCGTATCGGCCGTTGCCGTACCAACAATATCGTTTTCCATGCCAGTAAAAGGACTGAACGTTCACAACATCATTCATGCTATTCGCCGCCCAGCGGACGCTCTTTTCAGCACCGACCGGCGCCGCGTAAGCATTTCTACCGACCAAAATTCCGCAGACTGCCATTGCAACAAGGATCGCCGTGCGCTTGCACATGATTCACCGCTCCTCTGATCAAGCGGCCAGATCGTGACGCATTCGAGCTTGCCGCGCTACGGGTTGTTGACGCGTCTCGCGCCTTACCGGCCTTCCACCGTAAACCATTGCCTAGGCCTATGTAGTTAAGCGGCGCATTGATCTAGGGCAAAAGGGCGCGCCTCCCTGAGTTATGACGGGAAGTGCAACACCCCGCCGACTTGATATCGGCAGGCTGAACAAGACCTTGGGGAGTATTGCCATGCGATGCTACTCGCATTTGTCCGACGATGAAAGAGAACAAATGGGTTTGGCGAAAGCTCAAGGCCATTTGATTGGCGCGATCGCGCGAGCAATTTTTGCCGTGCGAAATGGACGATCTCGTGCGAACTCTGGCGTAACAAGCTTGGCCGCCGCGTCAGGGATGGAGCACCTTCCTGCGTATTATCATGCCCCAGACATCGTATAGGCCTTTTCGTTGTCTCCACCATTGGCTTCGACTTGCTCTATGCCTTCATCATTTTTCGGCTGACCCCCTCGCTCAGAATGGATAAACGGTTGATCGGGTCAATTCAGGCGCGTGTCTGTACCATTTCGTTGCCTTCGACGAGGTGCATCTGCGCCCGGATTCTGCGATCGTACGTACTCTATTACAACGACATCAGAACGCACCGATCATTGGATAAAGATGCTCCGGTCCCGGTTCAGCGGGCTGGAAACATCAATTCACACCCCATCCCTTGGCGGACTTCATCACCACTAGGTGTCCGGACTTAGGTTTTCGGCACTCAGGAGGGACGCTGGGGGTCGATCCACGGTGGTCTACATTGGAAAGAGAATCGTGGGACCAAGGGACAAGAGCGGGTCGAGAGCCTTGCGGAATTTCTCGCAGTAGCGGACGGTACCGGTCACTCCTAACGTCGACTTAGTTGGGCAAATGTGAAAGAATATCGCAATTGTTGCTCGGTGGCAGACGCGTGCCCTGGCGACTGTCCCGATCTTCATGGTACCGCGATCCGATGATTTCCAGATGACGCGGAATCTGAAAAATGGAGACTGAAAAATGAAATCGAGCGAGCCAACAGAATTTGAGTTTGAACGCGTGAACCGCCTCGATCCCATGCCAGTCCCAAGGGAAAACTTCGGCCGGTCGGCATGGGCCGGTAATTCATATCACGATGTCCAGATGGGGCAGGAGTATTCGTAGGTCGAACGCGAATTCGCCGATTATTGCGAAGCGAAGTTTTGGTACAGCCCTCGGCATATAGGATTCGCGGACTCCCCAAGTAATGGTAACCCGCCTGGCTCAGAAGTAGGATATGCAATTATCATTGGTAAATTTGATCGGCTATCTTGGAGCGAGCGCCCAGCGCTCAAAAATCCTAGCTGTTGGCGCGATTGTTCCTGAATCTCTGCGGTCTCAATTTCGCTGTCAGCACGTTGCTGTCCGCCTTGAGGAGGCGCCTGATAATCTTACGTTGATTGATATTGCAGATCTAAGCGATGTCGAGCTAATTGAACTCGCGGGTTCTGACTGCATCGTTGTCTGCAAAACAATCGATAAGTTGGAGGAGGTAACCCGGTCCCGTATCTTGTCTGCTGCAGCTCACTGGTTTGAGCAAAATGCGCTTATCATACATTTCTCTCCCGAGAGCGACCGGCCGAATATATTAGAGCCAGAAGTTCTTGATGCCTTTGGACAACAGGTAGGGTTTTCTCCTCTTCACCTCGGAGTGCTTCCGGCCAATAACAGCAATGAAAAACGACAGGTGGTGGCACTCTATGATCGCGAAGTTCAGGATGCCCTAAAGGTTTCAGGCCAAACGCTGCCGCCTCCGTTGGCTATTCTCTCGGCCTTCAACGAAGAAGACGTGATCAAGGAGGTAGTAGAAGATTTACTCGAACAAGGATGCGAACTCGTTGTATTAGACAACTGGTCAACGGACGGTACTTGGGAAATCTTGCGAAAGTTACAGCATATTAGTCCTAGCCGATTAAGCGTCGAACGTTTCCCAACAAGTCCAGTTGTGCGATCCAGTTGGGTCGACATTTTGGCCCGCAAAGAAGAAATTGCTCTGCAGCATGCTGGACGTTGGATTTTGCATTCTGATGCGGATGAGTTACGCCGAAGTCCTTTCGAGGGTGTGAGCTTGGCTCGGGCAATGCATATGGCGCAGATCACGGGCGCGACCCGCATTAATTTTACTGTACTCAACTTTTGTCCTGTGGACGCAGGGCCATACGTTCCCGGGACGCTGGAAAGCGCGTTCAAGTATTTCCAGTTTGGCTCCGCCCCTGAAGACTTCGAACAACGCAAAGCATGGCTCCAGGGCAGTGATCGTGTAAACCTGCGGAGGATTGGGGGGCACTGCGCTGATTTTAAGAATGCCGTCGATTTTCGTTACAGATTTTGGCTGAAACACTTTCCTGTCCGTTCGATATCACATGGCCGAATTAAGATTTATCACCATAGAATGCAACGGTGGTCCAAGGCCGAGCAAGACGGCGGTTGGCACGGCCACTACAACAACATATCTCAAGATAATAGTTTTGTGTGGCCGGCGGAACAATTGCATGAGTATCGTGGGAACACCTTCCATAAAATTTACGGCTTGACGATCATGACGCGCATCGCTGAGCGCAGTCAGGTGGAGCGCGAGCGGTCCGCTGCTGTGCAACCATTTCTGTGGCGTAGCCACGCAATCGATGAGCAATATGAACTGATAAAAGCCAAGCTCACCGAGGCTGAAGGGCAGATCAGAAATATCAATTTACAAATAGCTAAGCAGGCAGAGCTGCTCAAGCAGCTCATCGCGGCTGAAGCGCGGATGAAAGAGTCTACTTTGGAGCTAGCCGCCTTGCGTAATTCAACATCATGGCAACTGACAGCACCGATCCGATCGATGATTGCGAGATTTCCTTGCTTTTATCGACTAACAAAAAAATTCGTTCAGTCTTGCCGATCGCTGCTGAAAGGGGCCAAGCACATCGTACGTCAGCACTTGTTGGACAAAATGGTTTGATCGCACTTTGGAGCAGAGCCTCGGGCATCAGCTTGCGGTCATGGACCATGCCGGTGAGAAGGCCGGCGAGTATCAGCCGCACTTCCCGGCATTCCTGCATGCGTCGCGGATTAAGCTGTTCGATCTGTCCTAAAACGTCCTTTGGCCCGACTGCGGCGACGTGCTAGACGCCAACGCCAACTTGAAGAGTAAGAATGTACACTCTTTGCAGCCGGTTACGAACCCACGCGCTACGAAATATAAGTGCTGATCCCGCTGCACATTCTCAGCCGTAGTCGTATTGTTTCGGTATAGGCAGCAGGTAGCTGTGCTAGTGATTCGCGTTTGAGCGGAATAGCAGATAGGCACCGAGACCGAGTCAGATGCTTGATTCGATGCGATCCGTAAGGCTGCCGTCCGCGAAACCGGATGTGTCGGTCATCGTGGTGGTGTATAATATGGCGCGCGAGGCCTCGCGCACGCTTCTCTCGCTGTCGGCCAGCTATCAGCGCTATATCAAAGCCGACGAATACGAAGTCATCGTCGTCGATAACGGCTCGGACCCTCCTCTGGATCCCAAACTGTTCGCAGAGCTTAAAGGTAACTTTCGCTTGATCCGGATTGATAATGCCTCGCCTTCTCCGGCGCAGGCAGTCAATCGCGGGATCGCCGAGGCCCGCGGGGATATCATTTGCGTGATGATCGATGGCGCACGCATTATCACGCCCGGCCTCCTGCATTTTGCGCGTCATGGGGCGCGCCTCCATGATCACGCCGTCGTAGCGGCCCTCGGCTGGTATCTCGGCTACGACTTCCAGCGCTGGGCGATACAGTGTGGCTACGATCAGGCCCGCGAGGATGCGCTGCTGGCGGAGATTGGTTGGCCGCAGAACGGTTATCGGCTGTTTGACATAGCCACTCTGGATGAATCCTCGGTGGAGGGCTGGTTTCATCCGATATCCGAGGCGAATGCTTTGTTCATGCGACGCGAGTCTTGGGACCGGATCGGGGGTATGGACGAGCGCTTTGTCAGTCCTGGCGGCGGCTTGGTGAATCTCGACACCTACTCTCGCGCGCTTGAGCTACCGCACGCACGCCTCGTTCTGTTGCTGGGCGAGGGCACCTTCCATCAAGTGCATGGAGGAGTGGCTACCAACCTGCGTCCGGATTTGATGCAAGAGAAATGGGTGCAGTGGGCGAGCGAGTACGAAAGACTTCGCGGCCAGCCCTACGCGTCACCGAAGATAAGTTCGCCGCCCGCCTACATCGGGCCTCTACCGCGCCCGGCACTCCTTCACTTTGTGCATGCGGCTGTTGCGCCAGTCCGACGTCACTCCGAGCTGTCATTGGGAGTCGATTTTGACCCGGAGTTGTGGTCACTACATGCTCCTGCACCAGCCAAGGATCCGATAATAGCCGCGTTGATCGAATTGGCGCACAGGGAGTTGAAGATCGGCCGGTATCCTGCAGCGACCAGCATTGCGCGCTTGGCGCGCAGCCGGGCGCCTGACGAATATGAACCGCAGCGGCTACTTTCTATAACGGCCACAGGTGCAGATCAGGCATATCCATTGGAGGCCGAGCATTTTCTTGCAATCGGTGAGGCATATCGCTTGTTGGGCGAACGGGAGCGCGCCGCTGCGAAATACCGAAAAGCGCTGACGTTCGACTACGATCTGGAGCAGGCTCATCGTGGCCTCGCGACATTAGCATTGCCTGGTGACGGTTATGACGTTTGGCTCGACCGATTTTATAACGAGCTCGCGCCCGAGACGGTAATCGAGATCAGTAGCGACTTTGACGCATTGCTTGCGCTGGTGCGGCCACCGGCGCTCGCGATTGGGGTTGGTTCACATCCGAACATAAAGCGCCCGCTAAAAGCGGAAACGCATATTTTTCCCGAAACCAGTGATGCGTTCTTTTCTCGACATGGGCCCGATAGTTTTTTGGCCGGCCGCGCGTTGGGCATCGGCTTCATTGATGGGCTGCATCTTTACGAGCAGGCACTCAGGGATTTCATCAATCTGGAACGGTATTGCGGTCCCCGTTCAGTGATACTGCTGCACGATACGGTTCCGCTCGACGAAGCCACCCAGAGCCGCGCGCGCGACACGCAATTTTACACCGGTGATGTGTGGAAAACAGTGCTCTGTCTCAAATATTACCGGCCTGACCTTGAGGTCTTCACCATCGCGACGCCGTGGACCGGGCTGACCGTGGTGGCGGGTCTCGACCCTACCTCGAGGGTGCTCAGCGAAAACTATGATGAGGCAGTTGCACGCTTCATCGATACACCGTTTTCAGCGATCGAGCTCGATTTGGGCGTGGCCCTCAATATCGTTCCGAACGAGTGGAAACCCGTCGAGAGCCGGCTCAAGGCGCGCGGAATTCTTTAGCTCACGTCCGATCTAAGCAATACCGCGGTCCGCCTCAGCGGTCGCGCTCCTCGGTTTTGGCTAGGAGTGGAAAAATACATTTGGGTCTTGCAGAATGCCGTCGCACATGATCGGCTCTGTAGGCGGAAGTTCCGTCATTCGAGCGATGATCTACGATTATGAAACGGCCTACCCCGAGATGACGATACTGTCGTAGAAAATCAGGTAACCTAGGCAGTTCGTTATGAACGATCGTAATTAGAGGGATCACATCGGCT
>Ga0208355_1001125_pt1 | contig 11921 bp, 9 predicted proteins | sample NGESurdeep072012_6_FD_184458 | JGI IMG/M metagenome (GOLD analysis project Ga0208355, IMG submission 184458) | Arctic peat soil microbial communities from Barrow, Alaska - NGEE Surface sample 210-3 deep-072012 (SPAdes) | ecosystem: Environmental > Terrestrial > Soil > Wetlands > Peat ... | reverse complement strand
ACGTCAAAGTCAATCGAACCGTCCGGCGCGAAGGGCGTCACCATGGCCGTCACGACGCGTCCAAAACGAGGTGTACTCATGGTACGAAGTTACCAGTCACCGCTTTGGCACGAAAAATGAGTAACGAGACTCAGGGAACAAGCGAGGAGATGCCATCAAAAAAGCGTGGTGTCGCGTCGATCGCGTTCGCCGCGAGCGCGACACCATGCACGAAGCTTTGACGGTCAAAAGAGTCGTGGCGAATCATTAGACCTTCGCCGGCCGAGCCAAAGAGAATCTCTTGGTGCGCGACGAGTCCAGGAAGTCGCACCGAGTGAATCTTGATACCGTCGACAACGTCGGCGCCACGGGCACCGTCGACCGTGTGTCGCGTCGTTGGATCACTGAGTGGGGTTTGTCCAGCACGCTGGCGCGCGTCGGCGATAACAGTAGCGGTCGTGATCGAGGTGCCCGACGGCGCGTCGACTTTTCGGTCGTGGTGCAACTCAATAATCTCAACGCGTTCGAAGTACGGTGCCGCCATCGCGGCGAAACGCTCTGAGAGCACGGCACCAATGGAGAAATTCGACGCCATCACGACGCCCACGTGTTGGCCGGCTTCTTCAACCGATCGACGCTGATCCGACGACAACCCTGTCGTGCCAACGACGAGCGCCACGCCGTGGTCCGCGCACCACGTTGCCGAGCTGACGACGCCCTCGGGCGAGGAGAAGTTAACCACGACGTCAACCGTCGCCGCGTCGAGTTCGTCGAGTGACGCCACAAACGCGGCGCCGAAGAGATCACGCGGCGGATGCTCGTCCACGAGCGCCATTACGGAAAACTCATCAAGCGCACCGAGGCCTTCGGCTAGCGCCTGACCCATTCGACCCGCTCCACCAACAATGGCCAGTGACTTCACGAACGCACCTTATCCTTTCGATTTCGTCGACCCTGGCGCGCGAGACGCCCGACGACAAGAACGAAGAGCAGCGCCGAGGCGAGGGACGTCGCCAATGAGACTTCGATGTAAGGGGCACGGTAGTGGAAGTGAACGCTCCAGCGTCCCGGTGGGACACGAACACTCTGGATAAGTCCGGCTCGATGAACGAGAAGCATCACTTCGCGTCCCGTCGCGAGGTTGAGCGCCGTAGCGCGCCATCCCGGAAGGTACGCCTCGCTTCGATAGAGCACGCGCGACGAAGAGAGCGACACGCTCACCCACGAATCACCCCACGACGACGTTTGGATCTTCGTGACGCGATCATTGGACGTCGGCGACGTCAACCACGCCGCTGGCAGAACCGTCGTCGCCTTAAACACCGAAAAGTCGTTCTCCGTTGACGCAAGACGCCACGAGGCCGAAGCGATCGCTAACTGGAAATCCGTGTCCAGCGCATAGCTTGTGCCGCCCATTGTGGTGACGAGCGTCTCGCTGACCTGCACGCCCGACGAAGAACTAAGAATGAATCCCGCGCTTGCGTAGGGTTGATTAAACGCAACGACGCCTTTCAGCGCGCCGCCAGCCGCAACGTAGACGTTTGGCCCAATTGGCTTTCCATCACTGCTCAGTAGTTGCAGGTACAGCGGACCCGTTGAAATCGGTCGAGCGCCCACACCGCGCAGGACAACGGTGCGAACGTCAAGCACCTGCCCGTAGTAGCGGCGCAGCGACGGCTGTAACGTGTTCGCCACGCAACTCGACGGTGGCGCTGCGTTCAGTGTCGGGGTCGCCGAGAGTTGCGTCGCTGCAATGGCTATCGCCGAGAGCCGAAGTTGGCTGAACGTTCCCTTGCCCAACTGACAGGGGTCGAGCATGGCTTGAGGTTGCGTGCCGGTGGCGTCGTGGTAAATCTTCGAGATCAGAGCGCCGTATCCCTGCACGCTCGCTAGTCCCGTGAAAACGTTCATGTCGGTCTGGCCGAGGGCGCGAAAGGCTTCAGTGTGCAGCCCCGTTGGGTCAACGAGCGCAAAGCGACCACTAGTGCCAAACAGGGCCACGGCGCTCGCGCGTGCGGGTTCGCGCGGACCCGTGCCGCCAATGACGCCCGACGCGGTGAACACGATGAAGACCATGAGGTCGAGCAACACGATGGCGACGAGGACACGAAAGCGACGAGGCGCGAAACGACGCCACAGCACCGCCGCGATCGCGAGCAGACCGATGGCGAGGTGTAACCCGTTGGAAAGCTGAAGTCGTCTCGCGAAATGCGCGGTGCCCGGCGGTACGCCCAGGTAGGAGATCACCTTCGGTCCCCAGAGAATGAACGCCAACGACGACACGGTCACGATCACGGCGGGTGCCACCGTGATCCACCGCGACCTCACACCAATTCCCGCGCGCTCCTTTTCACTGTCGTGCACACGCTGAAGCCACCAACCAAGCAAAAGCGACAACCCAAAGTCAACCAGGATGACGTTTCTGCTCTGCAAGCGAGTCGAGCCAAAGAGGGGAATCGCTCGAAAGACGTGACCGAGTGGGGTGAAACTCCCCCACGTCGCGAGCAGGCCCACGACGATGACGACGACGTAGAGCGTGAAATCACGCTCGCCACTCTTCCAACCTCGTTTGGTCACTCGAGTGAAGAACGCAAAGGCGCCCACGAGAGCCACGACACCGACGTACCCCGTTACTTCGGTCAGGTTGTAGTTGACGAAATAACTCGGCTCCCCAAAGGCGCCGTTACCGCCAAAAATATCGGGCGAGAAGAGTAGTGCGCTCCAGCGCACCGCGAGCGAGCCAGCGCCAAAGAACGCGTAGCTCACTTGAGATCGTTGGGAGTAGGAGATGAACGACCAACCGGGCAACAACTGCACGAGACCAAGTCCGACGCCCCACACGAAGCCCACGAGCAGTGTCACGAGGTACGCGACTCGCGCGCGCCACGAGGCCAGCCAGTACGACGTACGCAACAACAACACCGCTGGCACGACGATGATCATCAAGAGTTCTAACTCCGCGATGGCGCGCGGCTCGCCGGTGAGAAAAGTCAAACCCCACAACAACGCGACGCCACAGATCCACGGCAACGAGATCCGCGCCAGTTCGCCCCACGTCGCCTCGGCGTGCGCCTGGGACAGACGTCGTGAGAGCGCGAGCATGGCGAGTGTCAACCAGGGAATGAACGAGAAGCCCTGGACGACGCCAATGTGAACCATTTGGCCGATCATCGCGCCGGAGTAGGTGTAGGTCAGCGCAGCCGCGAACGAGGGCCAGGTCCGAAGACCATGCCAGCGCAATAAAGCGAAGAGACCAAGTGCCGCCGTGAGATAGACAGCAATCAGGTTGATCAACCACGCGGCGATCGCCGGCACGAAGGCGAAGAGCAAGGTCAAGGGGTAGAGCGCACCCGCGTTCATCCCCCCTAACAGCGGGGTCCCCGCGTCGCTGAGTGGATTCAATAAGGGCAAGTGGCCCGAGGCGAGTTGCTGTCCGGCGAGTACGCGCAGCGGGAAGTTTTGTAGGAGGTTGTCCGCGTCGATGGCGGCCCGACCGGCGAATGTCGGCAACACGAAGAACACGATCGGAATGACGAGCATCCACGCCAGCGCCCATCGATCCGAGCGCTCGACAGGTCGCCACCACCGCGTCGTTGACGGCTCTAACTCGACACTCATTGGCTCTACGCTACGAAAAAAGAAGAGGGTCGTGGCGCGCGGTCAACGACCGCGCGCCACGACCCTTCGTTCTTTAACGTCGACGTGGTCGAGGGGAACGGCGTCCACCGCCGTCACCATCGCTAAACGCGGGACCACCTGGGCCCAAGTCGCCAATCTCGCCAGCGAGCTCAGCCTCGAAGGACGCTTCGAAGGACGAGGACGGGCTACTCGCGTTCTCACGCTCGGGTCGGCGATCACGCTCGGGACGGTTCTCGCGCTCAGGGCGGCTGTCACGCTCTGGACGGCTGTCACGCTCTGGACGACGCTCGCGGCTGCGCGGCGCTTCGTCGACAACGTCCGGGAAGTCACCAACGAGCGACAACGACACCTTGCCTTGAGGATCGATGTCATCGACCTTCACTTCAATGGCTTGGCCAAGCTCGAGCACGTCTTCCACTTGACCGATTCGCTTGCCACCGTTGAGGGGTGCCAATTTCGAGATGTGCAACAGTCCGTCACGTCCGGGAAGGATGTTGACGAACGCGCCAAACTTCGCGATCGACACGACGCGGCCTTGATAGATCGCGCCGACGTCCGCTGAGGGCGGGTCGAGGATCAGCGAGATCCGACGACGTGCTTCTTCCACCGCTCGTCCGTCCTTGGCTCCGATCGTGACCGTTCCTACAACACCGTTGTCGTCAACGGCGATATCGGCACCGGTCTCTTGCTGGAGCGTGTTGATGACCTTGCCTTTGGGCCCAATGACCTCACCGATCTTGTCGATGGGAATCTCGAGCGTCACGATCTTTGGCGCGACGTCAGCGACGTGGTCGCGCGGCTCGGGAATCGTGTCGGTCAATACCTTCAAGATCGCAAGACGCGCGACCTTGGCTTGGTGCAGTGCCTTCTCCAGCACGTCGGCGGGAAGACCGTCGATCTTCGTGTCCAACTGCAGCGCCGTGACGGCGTCAGCCGTACCGGCAACCTTGAAGTCCATGTCGCCAAACGCGTCCTCGGCACCGAGGATGTCGGTCAAGGTCACGTAGGTTCCCTCGTCGTAGACGAGACCCATCGCGATGCCAGCGACGGGTGCCTTGATGGGCACGCCAGCCGCCATGAGCGACAGTGTCGATCCACAGACCGATCCCATCGAGGTCGAGCCGTTGGACTGCATGACGTCAGAGACGACGCGCAACGTGTAGGCAAACTCCTCTTCGCTCGGCAGTACCGGCACGAGCGCGCGCTCGGCCAACATGCCGTGTCCGACCTCGCGGCGCTTGGGCGCGCCGACTCGACCGGTCTCACCCGTTGAGTAGGGCGGGAAGTTGTAGTGGTGCATGTAGCGACGGAACTCATCGGGCGAGATCGTGTCGAGCTGTTGGCGCATGCGAGGCATGCCCAGGGTCGTCACGTTCACCACTTGGGTCTCGCCGCGCTGGAAGAGCGCCGAGCCATGGGTCATGGGAAAGAGGTCGATCTCGGCCGAAAGGGGACGAAGGTCCGCCACGCCACGTCCGTCAATACGCACACCGTCTTCGACGATGCGACGACGAACGAGCTTCTTCGTTAAGGAACGAACGGCGGCCTTGATCTCGCTGCCACGACCTTCAAACTCACCGGTCAGTTCGTCGGTGATGGTCTTGGTCGCGGCGCTCAACGCGTCGTTGCGCGCTGCCTTCGTAGTGATCTTGTTCGCTTCGGCGAGCGCCGTTCCCCCGACGCTTTCGACGCGTGCGTACACGTCGTCTTGGTAGTCGGCGAAGGTCTCGTAGGGAAAGATCGGCAACGGACCACGGGCCGCAATGAAGTCCTTCACTAGTTCGCGCTGCAAGTTGATGGCTTCGCGAATCCAAAGTTTCGACGCTTCTAGGCCTTTGGCGAGTACGTCTTCGCTGACCTTGGGTGCGCCGTCGGCGTACTTCACGAAGGATCCTTCGGTTCCGCCAGCTTCGACCATCATGATCGCGACGTCGGCGTCAACGGAGTCACTCAGAGCGCGACCGGCGACGACCAGTTCAAATGTCGCGGCGTCACCCTCGGCGTAGGTGGGGTGAGGAACCCACTCACCGTCGGTGGTGAAGGCCATACGAACGGCACCGATAGGGCCGTCGAAGGGAATTCCCGAGATCATGATCGCTGCCGACGCGGCGTTAATGGCCAAGATGTCGTGCGGGTTCTCCTGGTCGGCGCTGAAGATCGTGCCGACTACTTGGACCTCATTGCGAAAGCCCTTCGGAAAGGATGGACGCAGTGGGCGGTCGATTAGGCGACAGATAAGGATCGCCTGGTCCGAAAGCTTCCCCTCGCGGCGAAAGAACGCCCCGGGAATCTTTCCGGCCGCGTAGGCGCGCTCTTCGATGTCAATGGTGAGGGGGAAAAAGTCCAATCCCTCTCGTGCGCTTCGCGCCGCGGTGACCGTGGCGAGCAACATGGTATCGCCGATGCGCGCCAAAACGGCGCCGTCGGCTAGTTGGGCGAGGTGACCGGCTTCAAAACTCATCGTTTTGTCGGTACCCGTGATTGGACTGCTTACGCGAATTGCGTCAGTCATGGATTAGCTCCTTGTGTCAAATCAACACTCCGCCCGAATCCCAGTGGGCAACCTTCGCCAACGGCGACTGTCCTCCACTGGCCTTCGAGACCTCGGATATGTTGAACACGTCGACGGCGTCGACGTGTGCTCGGCTAGCGACGAATGCCGAGACGGCCAATCAACGCGCGATAGCGCTCCACGTTGCCTTTTTGCACGTAGTCCAGCAAACGACGTCGTTGACCGATGAGCTTCATTAATCCACGACGAGTGTGATGATCGCCTTTGTGAACCTTGAGGTGCTCGGTGAGATGCGAGATTCGGGCCGTCAAGAGCGCCACTTGGACTTCCGGTGAACCGGTGTCCGAGACGTGCGCCTGATAGTCCTTAATTATCTCCTGCTTCTCAGTCATAACGTATTTGCCTTATTGAGTCGGGGGTCCCGTTGCGAGCCGCCAACGAGACGACCCACATTGATCAGCGTCGCTGACCGAGGTTTAATCTTAGCAGTTCCGGGTCGTCGTTCGAGACATTCTCGAAGATTTCACGGGTTTGCGCGACGTCACGACCGATCTGTTGAGTCAATTCCTCGACGGAACCAAAGCGCGACTGCGCGCGAAGTCGCGACAAAAAGACCACGTCGATGGTCAATCCGTAGAGGTCGCCGTCGAACCCGAGCACGAAGACTTCGACCAATAGCTCACCTTCGTCGTAGAACTGCGGGCGCGTACCCACTGAGATTGCCGACGGCCACCACGTGCCGTTGAGGTTCGTCGCCCCCGCGTACACTCCCTCCATTGGGAGTTGTTGTTCTGGCAACACCGTCAAATTCGCCGTCGGGTAACCCAATGATTCGCCGCGATCGTCGCCGTGTCCTACGACACCTCGAAGTGTGAAGGGGTGACCCAAGACACTTGTCGCTCTCTCAAGGTCACCGACGTCGAGCGCGCGGCGCACGGACGTGGAACTCCACCTCGTGCCGTCACCGTAGAGCGGTGCCTGCACGACGTCAAACCCCTTCTCGGCACCGATCTCTTTGAGCAGCGCCACCGTTCCTTCACGATTGTGGCCGAAGTGAAAGTCCTCACCCACCACGACATCGCGCACGTTCAGTTCACCCACCAGCACTCGATCAACGAAGTCGCGCGCGGAGAGTTGCGCGAGCAACCTGTCAAAGGTCAGTACGCGCACGACCTCGACCCCTAACGCCGCGAGTCCCGCGAGACGCTGATCGATCGTGGCGATAAGTCGGGGCGCCCTGGTGGGATTGAGCACCATCGCTGGCGAAGGGTCAAAGGTCACCACGGCGGCTTTCGCATGAAGACGTGTCGAGAGCTCGAGGAGTTGCGCGATCACGGCTTGGTGACCGCGGTGCAGACCGTCAAACACACCAATCGCTACGACACTGGGCTCGCTTAACCTGGTCACGTCGCCGTCTCGAAGAATGAGCATGCCTGCAACCTACTCGTGCGCATTTGCGTTTTCGTCGGGCATGACGACGACTGGTTGCCACACGTCGCCTCGACGTTCTAACACCGCGACCAACGAACCCGCGTCGTTCAACGCGGCAATTTCATCAGCGATCGGCGCGATCAATGACACGCGTTGACCCATTCGCAAGCGTCTTTCTTCCTCGGCGCTGACGAGCGCGCGTTCCAACTGACCAACGAAAGCTGTTGGCGGCTTAAGAACGTGGTCGCCGCGTTGTACGCGCAACTCAATCTCATCGAGGGTGAGCGCGTCGTGGACGTCGTGGTTCCCACTGGCGACGCGTCGCAACGCGCTCAGGTGTCCCAGAGTGGTGAGCCGTTCGGCGAGATCACTGAGTAGCACCCGAACGTAGGTGCCCACCGAGCACGTCACGTCAAAGGACCACTCATTGAGTATCGACGTGGGCGCGAGGGAGAATGAACTCACCGTGATCGTGCGCGGCTCTCGTTCCACGATGACGCCTTCGCGGGCGAGGGCGTGGAGCCGCTTGCCCTTGACCTTGAGCGCCGACACCATTGGCGGTACCTGGGACTGCGTGCCCGTCATCGACGTGGCGACCTCATTCACGGACGTCACGTCCAAGTCGGGCACGTCGCGGCGCTCTTCAACGACGCCGTCCGCGTCGAGTGAATCAGTGCGAACCCCGAAAGTGACCACGCCTTCGTAGTGTTTCGTCTCACTTTGTGCAAAGCGCAGCAGTCGCGTCGAAGGTCCGATCGCGAGCACCAACAGCCCCGTCGCCATCGGATCAAGCGTGCCCGCGTGCCCCACGCGCTGTTCGTTCATCACCTTTCGCACGCGCGCGACGACGTCGTGACTCGTAAGACCCTTGGGCTTATCGACTAAGAGGAGACCGTTACTCGTCGTCATGGCGCTGGCGTCGCAGCAACTCTTCGACGGCCGATCCGCTCGCCACGGCCGGGTCGGCCATAAAGGAGAGAATGGGCGTGCGTTTCAGACGCGTCTGCGCGTTCACCGCCGCCTGGATCTGGGCGCGGTGCTCGGCGAGGGCCGCCTTGGCGCCGTCGGAGAGTGAGTCGAAATAGACCATGGCTTGGCGCATGTCGGAAGTCGTCTCGACGCCGGTGACCGTGAGCAGACCCAAGCGCTCATCAACGTCCGAGATGCGCACGAGTTCCTCCCCGATCACTTCGCGCAGTATCTGATTGACCCGCGCCGAACGCGGGTAGGGATGGTGAGAACCTGAGGAGTGGGCCATGACTTAGGCCGTGCGCGGAATCTCGCGCTCTTCGTACGTTTCAATGACGTCACCGGACTCGAGGTCTTGGTAGTCCGACAGTCCTACGCCGCACTCGAAACCGGCCGCAACTTCACGCGCGTCTTCTTTGAATCGACGCAGCGACGTGATCGAGCCCTTCCAGATGATGGTCCCCTCACGCAAGAATCGAACCTTCGATCCTCGGGTGATGACACCGTCACGCACGAAGCAGCCAGCGACGGCGCCAATGCGCGGCACGCGGAATACCTCTCGAACTTCGGCTTCGCCCGTGACAATCTCTTCGAAGATTGGCGTCAAGAGACCGAGCATCGCGGCTTCAATCTCTTCAATCAACTTGTAGATGATCTCGTAGGTGCGAATCTGCACGCCTTCACTCTCGGCGAGCTCTCGACTGCGCTTGTCGGGTCGAACATTGAAGCCAATAATCGTCGCGTTCGAGGCTTTGGCTAACTGCACGTCGTTCTCGGTGATACCGCCAACGCCGCGGTGCACGATGACGAGCTTGACGTCGTCGCGCTCGAGTTTGCGCAGTGACTCAGTACATGCTTCGAGAGAACCCTGTACGTCGGCCTTCAACACGATGTTGAGCGTCGCGGTCTCGCCACGTTGAATCTGTTCGAAGAGATCCTCGAGTCGAGCGCCGCTCGACGACGCGACGGGCTGTTGACCAACGAGTCGTGAGCGTTGGGCGCGAGCTTCCGCGAGCGAGCGAGCGTGGCCGAGATCGCGTGCGACGCGCATCTCATCACCGGCGAAAGGTGGCTCACTGAAACCGAGAATCTGCACGGGCGTCGAAGGTCCGGCGGACTTGACCTGTTTGCCTTGGTCGTTGATGAGCGCCTTTACCTTGCCGTAGGCCGGACCGGCGACGACGGGATCGCCGACCTGGAGAAGTCCCTTTTGCACCATGACCGTCGCTACGGGACCACGACCGATCTCTAGATTCGCCTCGAGCACCGTGCCGACCGCGCGCCCGGTTGGACGATCGGCGAGCTCGGCGATTTCAGCGACTAGGAGTACCTGTTCAAGGAGTTCGTCAATACCTTTTCCTTGCAGGGCGGAGATCTCCACGACGATCGTGTCCCCACCCCACTTCTCGGGCACGAGTCCGTGTTCTGAGAGTTGCTGGAGCACACGGTCGGGATTAGCGTCAGCCTTGTCCATCTTGTTAATGGCCACGATGATGGGCACGCTCGCCGCTTTGGCGTGGTCAATTGCTTCCACCGTCTGGGGCATGACCCCGTCGTCGGCGGCGACCACCAGAATGATGACGTCGGTGACCTTGGCACCTCTGGCGCGCATGGCGGTAAAGGCTTCGTGGCCTGGCGTGTCAAGCAGCGTGATGGATTTGCCGTGCCAGGGGACTTTGTAGGCCCCGATGTGCTGCGTGATCCCACCGGCCTCGCCCGACACGACGTTCGTTTTGCGAATCTTGTCGAGCAACAGCGTCTTGCCATGGTCGACGTGACCCATGACGGTCACCACCGGTGAGCGCGGGGCCGCGGGAATGAGATCGTCGTCGTCGTCCTCGTCGAAGAATCGAGCGAGTAGTTCGGCTTCCTTCTGCTCACCGGGATCGACGAGATGCACCTCAGCGCCAACTTCGGCGGCGTACAGCTCGATCATATCATCAGAGAGACCTTGCAATGACGTGACGATTTCGCCTTGCAAGAACAAGAAACGAATGATGTCCGAGGCACTGCGATTCAATTTGGGCCCTACGTCTTTCGCCGTGGAGCCGCGCTCGATGATGATCTCGCCGTCGGGCACTGGCGCGGAACTCGGCTGCCACGTCGTCATCTGCGTTGGTTCGAGCTCTTCGACGTTGCGCCGACGTCGACGCGTGACTTTGCGCTGCGATCCGCGCGGACCGCCGCCGCCTCGTGCGGGACCGCCGCTGCGACTCGCTCCGGCTGGCGCGCCACCCGTGGGCGCGCCAGGTCGAGTTGTGGAGAAGCCACTTCCGGGACGTGATGGTCCACCGGTACGCGGCGCACCAGTACTCGGTCGAGCACTCATTGGACGAGACCCGCTCGATGGTCCACCTCGACTCGGCGCGCTCGACATCGGGCGACGAGCGCCAGGTGGTGGCGGGATGGGACGTCCCGTTGAACTTAAGGGGCGACCAGGCGGCGGTGGTATGGGGCGACCGGTAGCACTGAGAGGCGGACGAGTGCCACCTTCTCCGTCAGCGCCGCCGCCGCGTTGCGTGGGACGAATGGTCGTTGGCCCGTTGGGCGAAACACTTCGAGTTGGTATGGGCTTTGGCGCAGCGACGCTGGAGCGAACAACCTTTGGCGTACTAGCGGCAACCTCGGACACTGATGTCGCAGCGACGTCAGAGGACGCGGGGGCCACGGCGTCCACCACTTTGGTAACGCGTGACACACGAGTCGGCGCCGGGGGCGCAGGGGGTGGCGTGGGGCTCGGTGCTGGGGCGACGTCGGTGGCCTTTACCGCTTTGGTGGCCCTTGTTGCTTTGACGACCTTGATGGCCTTCTCCGCTTTTAGCGCCGCAGGAGCTTCCGATGGTACTTCGCGACGTAGTCCGTCCGCGTCGGCTCGACGACGAATGCGGTCGGCCTGTGCGTCTTCAATCGACGCCGAGGGGCTCGACGCGCCGATTCCTAGTTTTTGGGCGAGTGCGAGTAACTCTTTACTCGTAAGACCGAGCTCTTTAGAGAGTTCGTGCACTCGTATTTTCTTTGGCGCCAAAACGATCCCTTACTTCGTGTGCCCGCACATTCGGCGGACACAGTTTCCTATTCTTTCACAACTGCGGCCTTTTCCTCGCCGCAAGACCTCGTACTGCCGCTAAATCGCTTTCGAGCACCGTGGTTCTTAGTGCCCGAGCTACGTGCGTAACTCCCAGCGCTGCTTCGCAGTCGCGGTCGTCACACCACCACACGCCGCGGCCAACGCCCCGCCCGAGATACCACGAGCCGTCTCGACGACGACCCGCCCGAACCATCTCGGTGTCGCCGCGTCGACTCCGACACACGACACACGTTCGTACCGGGGTTATGCCTCGTCCTCCGCAACCACTTGCGCGACAACGACTTCCTCGACGTCACCGTCTGC
>Ga0208355_1001123_pt1 | contig 11928 bp, 9 predicted proteins | sample NGESurdeep072012_6_FD_184458 | JGI IMG/M metagenome (GOLD analysis project Ga0208355, IMG submission 184458) | Arctic peat soil microbial communities from Barrow, Alaska - NGEE Surface sample 210-3 deep-072012 (SPAdes) | ecosystem: Environmental > Terrestrial > Soil > Wetlands > Peat ... | reverse complement strand
GGCCTGCACATGCTCGGGGCTGACCGAGCCCTGCATGGTGCCCATCACCCAGCGCTTGACCAGGGAGAAGACCAGGTGCACAGCCGGGAGAACCTCGTGCGCGTGCAGGCCGGAGGCGGCAATCGAGGTGCCCTGGTGTGTGTAGCGCTCGCGGGTCGCCGCCGGGTAGGCAGACCAGCCGTCGGTGATGACCCGGCTGCCCGGCTCGACGTTCGCGTCCAGGAACGCGGCCAGGCTGACCGTGCTGGCGTCGGGGATGACACCCAGGCGGGCACGGCCGATCCGGCCCTCGTTGACCTCCACGGCGGCCGCGAACAGCACCTTCCCGAGAGCACCACGGCCGGGCACGCCCGGCTCCGGGCCGCCAAGGAAGCTCTCGTCGACCTCGACGTCCCCGCGCAATCGGTCCCGGCCCGGGCCCGCCATCACCGTCCGGTAGCGGTGAAGCATCGCCCACGCGCTCTGGTAGGAGCCCAGCTCCATCTCCCGCCGAAGCTGGGTGGCCGAGACGCCGGTCACGGCTGTTGACCACCAGCCAGGCCGCGGTGAACCACACGGTCAGCGGTGTGCGGGTCTTGTCGAAGATGGTGCCTGCGGTGGCGGAGACCTTCCGCTTGCAGGTGCCACACAGCCACCTGGCGTCGGACAGCCGCCACCCATGGCTGCCGCCGCAACCGGGACAGATGAGCCCGTCTGGCCAGCGGATCCAGTCCAGGTAGTCCAGGCACTTCCAGTCCTGATCGAACCAGGCACGCAACTCCGCGTAGGAGCCCGGGTAGTCCCGCCCGGCCGCCGGGCTCACGCGGGGTACTCCACGCTCCAAGAGTACCTAAATGGAGACCCCATTTCGCCTGGATGTGTTCGCGCACTCGGGAAGCCTAGTGCGGCGCCCGGCTGGCCAGACAGGGTGGCTGCCTGCTCACTGGACGTGCGTGATCCCTTACGGTGGACCAATGGAGCCGGTCTACACCCCCGTCATATGGATCGCCCGGACGTTGTTCGCAGCGCAGGGTCTGAAGATCACGATCAGCGGTGCCGAGAACATCCCGACCTCCGGGGGGGCGGTCCTGGTGAGCAACCACCTGAGCTACTTCGACTTCGCCTATGCCGGTCTGGTCGCGATCCCCAGCAAACGCCTGGTGCGTTTCATGGCCAAGGACGACGTCTTCCGCCACAAGATCAGCGGTCCGCTGATGCGTGGCATGCACCACATCCCGGTGGACCGGACAGCGGGCGCGGCGTCGTTCCGTGAGGCGGTTAGTGCGCTTAAGGCGGGGGAGATCGTCGGGGTGTTTCCAGAGGCGACCATCTCGCGTTCGTTCGAGCTCAAGGCTTTCAAGAGCGGCGCGGTCCGGATGGCTCAGGCGGCCGCGGTGCCGGTGCTGCCGATGATCATCTGGGGGTCGCAGCGGGTGTGGACCAAGGGCCACCCCAAGCGGCTGGGCCGCACGAATGTGCCGATCACACTCAGCGTGGGCGAGTCGATCGTGGCCGAGCGCCAGGTCGACGCCGATAAGATCAACCTGCAGCTCCGGGCCGCGATGACCGATCTGCTGCACGCCGCACAGGAGGCCTACCCGGCTGTTCCGAGCAACGAGCTGAAGTACCTGCCGGCCCGTCTGGGGGGGGCGGCGCCGACGCTCGAAGAGGCGACCGCCCTGGACGAAGAAGAGGCCGCGCGCCGTGCGGCCCGGCGCGGTTTGGCGGGCTGACCTTCCCGTGCTCGTCTCGCTTCTGCGCTCACATCTTGGTCCCTACAGACAGCCCATCGTCCTTATCGTGCTCTTTCAGCTCATCCAGACGATCGCCAGCCTGTATCTGCCCGGGCTGAACGCACAGATCATCGACCAGGGAGTCGTCACCGGCGACACCGGATACATCGTCCGCACCGGCGCCGTGATGCTGACCGTTACCGTGCTGCAGATCCTGTGTGCCGCCGCGGCGGTCTATTTCGGGGCACGCACGGCGATGGCGCTGGGCAGGGACCTGCGCGAGTCGGTCTTTGTCAAAGTCGAGTCCTTCGCGGCACAGGAGGTCGGCCGTTTCGGCCCGCCGTCTCTGATCACTAGGTCCACCAACGACATCCAGCAGGTCCAGATGATGGTACTGCTGACCTTCACGATGATGATTGCGGCGCCGATCATGTGCGTTGGCGGCATCATCATGGCCCTGCGCCAGGATGTGGTCCTGTCGTCTCTGCTGCTGGTCATCGTGCCGGTCCTGCTGGTGTGCGTCGCGTTGATCATCGCGCGGATGCGGCCGTTGTTCCGCTCGATGCAGGCCAAGATCGACCTGCTCAACCGGATCCTGCGCGAGCAGATCGGTGGTGTTCGCGTCATCCGGGCCTTCGTGAAGGACACTCACGAACGAGCTCGCTTCGACGGTGCCAGCACCGACCTGATGGATGTGTCCGTCCGGGTGGGCCGGCTCATGGCGTTGATGTTCCCCACCGTGATGCTCATCATGAACGTCTCCAGCGTCGCCGTGATGTGGTTTGGGGGCCATCGCATTGCGAGCGGGCAGATGCAGATCGGTACGTTGACGGCCTTCCTGAGCTATCTCATGCAGATCTTGATGTCCGTCATGATGGCGACCTTCATGTTCGTGATGCTGCCTCGCGCAGAGGTCAGCGCCGAACGGATCAAGGAGGTGCTCGACACCGTCCCGAGTGTGCGGGCACCGGCCGAACCGCAGGTGCGCAGCCTTCGCACCGGCGTCGTGGAGCTGTGTGAGGCGTCATTCAGCTACCCGGGGGCTCAGGAGGCAGTTCTGCACGGGGTCAGCCTGGTGGCCCGGCCGGGGGAGACGACCGCGATCGTGGGATCGACGGGCAGCGGGAAGTCGACTTTGCTCAACCTCATCCCGCGGCTGGTGGACGTCACCACCGGGATGGTGCTGCTCGACGACCTAGACATCCGAGCCCTGGACCCGAAGGATCTGAGGTCCTCCATCGGCCTGATCCCGCAACGTCCCTACCTGTTTGGCGGCACGGTCGCGACCAACCTGCGCTATGGCAAGGCCGATGCCACCGAGGACGAGCTCTGGGCCGCGCTGGAGATCGCCCAGGCCCGCGGGTTCGTGGAGGCGATGCCGGATGGGTTGGACTCGGTGATATCCCAGGGCGGCACGAACGTCTCCGGTGGGCAGAGACAGCGACTGGCCATTGCCCGTGCCGTGGTCAAGGCTCCGGACATCTACCTGTTCGACGACTCGTTCTCGGCACTCGACTACGACACGGACGCGCGGCTGCGGGCAGCGTTGTCGACCATCACTGACCGAGCCACGGTGATCATCGTGGCGCAGCGGATCAGCACCATCCGCCGCGCGGACCGCATCATCGTCCTGGACCAGGGTGCGGTCGTGGGAACGGGCACTCACTCTGAGCTGATGTCCTCTTGCGAGACGTACCGCCAGATCGTGCTGTCCCAGCTGAGCGAGGAAGAGGCGGCATGAGTACAGCCTCGAAGCCATCAGAGTCCAGGCCCGCTCCAGCCGCCCGGGGTCCGTTGGGCCACATGGGGGCAGGGCCTGCGGTAAAGGCCCTGAACTTCAAGGTGTCGCTGCGCCGGCTGGTCGCCAGGCTGCGCGGCGACCGCCGGCTGGTCGCGGCTGCAGGCGCGCTCGCAGCCGTCAGCGTGACCCTGTCAGTCATCGGCCCCAAGATCCTGGGTACCGCCACCGACCTGATCTTCACAGGGTTGGTCGGTGGACGTCTGCCGGCCGGGGTGACCAAGGCCCAAGCCGTCGCTCATCTGCGAGCCAGCGGGCAGGGCAAGATCGCGGACATGGTCTCGGCCATGGATGTGGTGCCGGGGCGTGGCGTCGACTTCGCCGTCGTCGGCCATGTCCTGCTGGTCGTTCTCGTGCTGTATGTCGCAGCCTCGCTCCTGTCCTGGACCCAGGGCCGCGTCGTGACGGTGATCGTGCAGCGCACCGTCTATGCGATGAGGGCTGACGTCGAGTCGAAGCTTGGCCGCATGCCGCTTTCCTACTTCGACTCCACCCCGACCGGCGAGCTGCTGAGCAGGGTCACCAACGACATCGACAACATCGCCCAGTCCCTTCAGCAGACCATGAGCCAGCTGCTCACATCCCTGCTCACGGTCATCGGCGTCATCGCGATGATGATCTACGTCTCGCCGATCCTGGCCCTGGTGGCCCTGATAACGGTGCCAGTGTCCGCCCTCATCACGATGACCATCGCCAAGCGCTCTCAACCCCAGTTCGTCGGCCAGTGGTCGACCACTGGCAAGCTGAACGCTCACATCGAGGAGGCCTACACCGGCCACGAGCTGGTCAAGGTCTTCGGCCGCACAGACGAGAGCGTGGCCGCATTCCGCGAGCTCAACGAGAAGCTCTACGTCTCGAGTTTCAAGGCGCAGTTCATCTCGGGCCTGATCATGCCGGCCATGATGTTCGTGGCCAATCTCAACTATGTCGCCATTGCCGTGATCGGAGGACTGAAGGTGGCTTCCGGCGCGATCAGTCTCGGCGACGTCCAGGCCTTCATCCAGTACTCCAGACAGTTCAGCCAACCGTTGACCCAGGTTGCCTCGATGGCCAACCTGCTGCAGAGCGGAGTGGCCTCGGCTGAGCGGGTCTTCGAGGTGCTGGACGCTCCGGAGCAGTCGGCCGATGCTAGCCCGTCGGTGGCCCCAAAACAGGTCCTCGGCCGGGTCGCCTTCGAGGATGTGTCCTTCTCCTACGACCCTGCGCGGCCACTCATCCAGCACCTGGACCTGGTCGCCGAGCCGGGCCAGTCCATCGCCATCGTCGGGCCCACCGGTGCCGGGAAGACCACGCTGGCCAACCTCTTGTTGCGCTTCTACGAGGTGGATGGGGGTCGGATCACCCTGGATGGTGTTGACGTCCGCGACCTGGCCCGCGAGGACCTGCGAGCGGAGTTTGGCATGGTCCTGCAGGACACCTGGCTGTTCGGCGGGACCATTCACCAGAACATCGCTTATGGCGCAGAGGACGCCTCCGAGGCGCAGATCAGCCAGGCGGCTGATGCGGCATATGTCGATCATTTCGTACGGACTTTGCCGCAGGGCTACGACACGGTGATAGATGACGACGGTGCCAGCGTCAGCGCGGGGCAGCGCCAGCTGTTGACGATCGCGCGTGCTTTCCTGGCCGATCCGGCGATCCTGATCCTGGACGAGGCGACGAGCTCGGTGGATACCCGGACCGAGGCGCTCGTGCAGCGGGCCATGGAGGCGCTGCGTACGGGGCGCACCAGCTTCGTGATCGCCCACCGGCTGTCCACCATCCGTGACGCCGACCGGATCGTCGTCATGGTCGAGGGCGCAATCGTCGAGCATGGAACCCATACTCAGCTGCTTGCCGCCGGCGGTGCCTACCACCGGCTGTATGCCGCGCAGTTCAGCGGCGCCGCAACTGATGACGAGCTCGAGGCGGTCCCGGCCCTGTGAGGGTTCGGGCATCGGGGCCTTACAGGATCTGGGTGGTGGACGACGGACGAGGGTGTGCGCCGCGCCACCTAGGGTCGATCCCATGCCTGCAACCCTGAGTCCCGAACGGTCGGCTGTTGCCGCTGCAGTGATAGCGGCGATCGCCGGGCAGGGTGCTGTCCTGCGAGATGACCAGGCACTGGCTGTGGCGGCTCTGTGCGAGCCGGCAGCCAGGGTTCTCGTTGTTCAGGCCACCGGCTGGGGGAAGTCGGCGGTCTACTGGGCTGCCACGGCCATCCGGCGCCGTGAAGGTTTCGGCCCGGCACTGGTGGTCTCACCCTTGCTGTCGCTGATGCGCGACCAGGTCGGCGCAGCGGGTCGGGCTGGGCTTCGGGCGGCAACGCTGAACTCCTCGAACATGGATGCCTGGTCCCAGGTAGAGGCTGCGCTGCGCGCTGATGAGCTTGACGTCCTGCTGGTCTCCCCGGAGAGGCTGGCCAACCCCGGTTTCGGTCGGCGGGTGCTCGATGAGCTGGCCGGACGGCTCGGGCTGCTGGTCATCGACGAGGCCCACGCGGTGTCCGACTGGGGGCATGACTTCCGGCCCGACTACCGGCGGGTCGCCGACGTCCTGCGGACGCTCAATCCGCAGACTCCGGTGCTGGCCACCACGGCAACCGCCAACGCGCGGGTGACCTCGGACGTCGCGGCTCAGCTCGGCGAGGCGACCCTGGTCCTGCGTGGTCCGCTGGCACGCGGCAGCCTTCAGCTGACGGTGGTGGATGCACTCTCCCCGATCGAACGGTTTGCCTGGGTGGTCGATCACCTGCCACGGCTCGAAGGCTCCGGGATCGTCTACACCCTGACCGTGGCTGATGCCGAACGCCTCGCTGCCGCGGTGCAGTTCGTCCACGGAGACAGCTGCAGGGTTGCGGCATACACCGGCGGTCTGGAGTCCAGCGAGCGCGAGCGGCTCGAGGATGCGCTACACGGCAACCGGCTCAAGGCGCTGATTGCCACCTCCGCGCTGGGCATGGGCTACGACAAGCCCGACCTGGGCTTCGTCGTTCACGTCGGCTCGCCGCCGTCGCCGGTCTCGTACTACCAGCAGGTGGGACGTGCCGGCCGGGGTATCGACCACGCCCTGGTGACGCTGCTCCCCTCGGATGCCGATGCGGGCGTGTGGAACTATTTTGCGACGGCAACGATCCCCGACCGGGCACAGGTGGAGCGCCTACTGGCGGGCCTCTCGGCCTATGACGGCGACCAGCCGGCCACCGTTACGGCGCTCGAGGCCGAGACGGGGCTGCGGCGTGGACGTGTTGAGCTGATGCTCAAGCAGCTTGCCGTGGACGGCGCCGTCGAGCGGGTCCAGGGCGGCTGGCACCCGACCGGGGCGCAGTGGGTCTATGACCAGGCGCACTACGACGCCATCATCGCCACCAGGCGCCGAGAAGCGGACATTATGCGTGCCTACACACGCGGCCAGCGCTGTCTGATGCAGCTGTTGCAGGAGTCCCTGGATGACCCCAGCGCCCAGCCCTGTGGACGATGCTCCGTCTGTCTTGGTCATCTGCCGCAGCCTCTACAAGGCCGACCCGAGCCAGGCACCGTCGAGGCGGTGACCCGCCGGTTGAGGGGCGAGGTCACCGTCTTGGAGCCACGCAAGATGTGGCCGGGGGGAGCGTTCGGCACCAGAGGCCGGATTCCGCCGGGGCTGATGGCGCAGACGGGTCGGGCCATTGTCTACGCCGACGCCCCCGAGTGGCGCGAGCTGGTCGCGTCGACATTCGCCCGGGACAGCCCACCGACCCAGGAGCTCTGCAACGCGGCTGTGGCCGCGCTTGGTCACTGGCGTGACTCCTGGCCTTCGCGTCCGGAGGTCGTTGTCTCACTGCCTGCGTCCGGCTTCCCTGTGATGACAGGTGGGCTGGCCGACCATCTGGCTGTGGTGGGCCAGCTGGGTCGCGCGGACCTGCGCGTCGCCATCGACTCCGGTGCACCTGACGACCTGTCCTCGCCGCAGGAGGCTGCACTGTGGCGGGACTCCATCTGCGTCACCGATGAGCTGGCGCGGGCGGTTCAAGGCAAGGTGGTGCTGCTCGTGGTCGATGCATCGTCCTCGCAGTGGCCGATCACGGTGGCTGCGGCGCATCTTCGCCAGGCCAAGGCGTCGATGGTGCTGCCGTTGTTGGTACACCGTCGTCCCTGAGCGGCTGACATCTGGTCGTGCGCTGGGTCTGGCTGCGTCCTTGCGGGGGAGTCAGGAGGACCGTCATGCCCAACGCACCTGAGGTGGCCTCCACGTCATCGGGCGAGCCGAGCGCCCGACTCGATGTCCGAGTCGTCCTGGCCGCGGTATCGCTGGCTCTGCTGGTGTTCCCGTTTGGTCTGACGCTGTTGCTGGTGGAGGACAGATGGGCACCGCTGTTGAGGCTCGATCGTGGCGCGCGCGACAGCCTGCACCGATACGCGGTGGCCCGCCCAGGCTTCGTGGCCGCGATGCAGCTGATCAGCAACTCGGGCTCGGGCGCGGTCTGGGCTGTGGTCCTGACGCTGTCCGTGGGCTGGTTGCTCTGGCGTCGGTTGCCCCGGCTTGCCCTGTTCGTGGTGATTACCGCGGCCGGATCATCGCTCTTGAACGTCATGGTCAAAACGGCCGTCCATCGACTGCGGCCGGTTCTGGCCGACCCGGTCGCCCGCGCACGTGGGCTGAGCTTCCCGAGTGCTCACGCCCAGGGCGCGGTGGCCGGGTATGAGGTGCTTCTGCTCGTCTTGGTGCCCATCCTCTATGGACCGTGGCGCAGAGTCGTCGTGACATATGCCGTGCTCGCCGTCCTGGCGATCGGTTTCTCACGCATCGCTCTCGGCGTTCATTACCCATCCGACGTCTGGGGCGGCTTCATGCTCGGTTCGGCATGGGTAGCTGCCATGGCGGCGGCGTTCAACGTGACGGCCGTTAATCGTCAGCGTCGTGCAGTAGCTACGTCAGGTCGCTCAGCCGACGGTGGCCAGTCGCTCGGAGGCACGCGCGGCCGGTGAGAAGCCCGCGACGAGCCGGGCCAACGCCTTCGCCGAGTCGCCGCGCTGCAGGTCGTGGCCCCTGCCGGCCAGCATGACCAGCGTGGCGTCGGGGATGCGACGGGCCAGGACCCGGCTATTGGAGGGCGGCACGACACTGTCCCGGCTCCCGCAGACGACTAGCGTGGGTGCCAGGATCGAACCCAGGAACGGGATGCTCGACCAGCTCGACACCGCCAGCGACTGCCACAACAGGCCCAGCGGGTCGGGCAGCGGCCAGGGCTTGCCGTCAAGGGAGCTCCCAAGGTGGCGAAGGGTGTCTGCCCCGCTACCTGGGGTCGCCCCCACTCCGCATGACGTAGCGGCGAGGATCAGCCCACCCACCCGCTCTGGGGCGTCGTGCGCCAGCTGCTGAGCGACAGCACCGCCGTGGGAGAACCCGAGAACGTCCGCGCCGGCCACCCCTGCAGCGTCGAGTACCGATAACGCGAGCATGGCGAGCTCGGCTACCGACAGCGGCCTTACCGGCGTCGGACTGCCACCGACGCCGGGCGCGTCAAAACTAACGACCGTCCGCCCGTGCAGCTCGGAGACGAATGGGTCCCAGCTCTGCAGTGGGCGGGTCATCCCGTTGAGCAGCAACAGCGGATCGCCCTTGCCCTGGACGGACATAGCGATCCGTAGCCCGGACAAGCAGGGCAACTGGGAGTTGACCAAGACCGATCGTGTTGCGCTCATGCGCGAACGCGCACGTAACTGCCGGGGGCGCTTTCGATCACCGGGTGAGCCTGGCTACCCAGCTTGCTGGGGGCTGCGACCTTCGGACCGCCCTGCTTGGCGATCCACTTGGCCCAGTCCTCCCACCAGGTGCCGGTCTGGAGCGTGGCGTTCTCTTTCCACTCCTGTGGGTCGTCCGGGTGGGCGTCGTTGGTCCAGTGCTTGGCCTTCGGGCCGGGCGGGTTGACGATTCCGGCGATGTGCCCTGACGTGCTTAGCACGAACCGGTTGGCACCGCCGAACAGCTGCGTCGTCTTGTAGCCCGAGACCCACGGGACTATGTGGTCGTCGACCGCAGACAGCACGTACGTGTCGATGTCGACCTTGGCCGGGTTGAGCTTCTGCCCATCCACCTCGAATTCCCCCCTCGCGAATTCGTTGTGGAGGTAGCAGGACCTCAGGTACTGCGAATGCATCCTGGCCGGCATCCTGGTGCTGTCCTTGTTCCACACCAGCAGGTCGAAGGCTGGCGGCTTGTTGCCGAGCAGCCAGTTGTTGACGACGTAGCTGAAGATCAGGTCGTTGGCCCGCAGGGCGTCAAAAGTGTGCGCCATGTTGCTGGAGTCGAGGAAGCCAGCTTTGGCCATCTTCTTCTCCAGACCGGCGATCGTGGGCTCGTCGGTGAAGACGCCGAGCGCGCCCGGAACGCTGAAGTCGGTGTGGGTGTTCAGGAACGTGGCGGACTTGATCGAGTGATCACCGCTTGCGGCGTTGAGAGCCAGCGCCATCGCCGTCAAGGTCCCCCCGAGACAGACCGAGAGGGTGTTGACCTCCGTGGCGCCGGTGATCTCACGCACGACCCGGACCGCGTCCAAGGGGCCCTGGCGCAGGTAGTCCTGGAAGTCCAGGTCACGCATGGACGCATCCGGGTTGCGGTAACTGATCGCGAAGCAGGTGTGTCCGTGCTGGACCGCCCACTCGATCAAGCTCCGGCCGGGAGCCAGGTCCATAATGTAGTACTTGTTGATCCACGGCGGGCAGAAGAGCAACGGCACCGCGTGTACCTGCTTGCCCTGCGGCTCGTACTGGATCAGCTCGATCAGATCGCTGCGGTAGACCACTGCACCGGGGGTCGCGGCCATGTTGACGCCGACCTCGAACCCCGTGCCGTCGACCTGCGAGGGCCACCCTCCGTTATGCAGGAGGTCGTCAACCATGTTCTTGACGCCCTTGAGCACGCTCATGCCCCCGGTGTCGAATGCGCGACGCAGTGCCACCGGGTTGCCCGGCAGCGTGTTGGTGGGGCAGAGGGCGTCGACGATGAACCTGGCAGCGAACCGCGCCTTGATCTCCTCGGTGGCATCCAGCTCGGCCGCATCTAGCAGCTCGTCTACCAGCTGGCTACTGAGCAGGTACTCCTGCTCCAAGAGGTAGTACAGGGGGTTCTCTGCATACGCGGTATCGACGAACCGTTTGTCAGATGGTGCGGGCGACATCGGTCCGGACTCCTGGACGCCCACCGCGCGCGCCGCTGCGGCGCGCATTGCTGCAGCCAGACCGATTGCCAGGCGGCCGCTGGCGGCGGCCGTCCCAGCCGGGTTCTTGACCAGAGCCCCACCCGCAGCAGCCAGTGAGCGCAGCAAGGCCACCGGATCGGCGCCCACCATCGGGTCTTCGGCAACGCCCAGACGGTCGAGAACCGATCGCCCCGCTGACTCGAAGCTGTTCACTGCTGACTCCAAGCTATTGGCTGGACTCATGATGTCGAATCTCCTCATCGGCCTGTGAACAAAGGTTTTGGTGCCCCACCGGCGATTGAATCAGGTTTCTGTGCCGCTGTCGCCAACATAACTTCGGTAGACACCGAGCAGTGCGTGGCGTTGTGCTTCTGAGAGGCGCCGGTCGGTCCGGATGGCGTGCTCGGTCGCTTCTTCGTCCAGATTCTCGGCGGGATTGACCAGGCCTGCCTGCTCGAACAGCGTCTCCGCGGACACGTTCAACGCCTCCCCGATCGACTTGAGCACGCGCACAGACGGCTCATGTAGCCCACGCTCGACCTGGCTGAGGTAGGGGTTGGAGACCTTGGCCAGCGCAGATAGCTGGCGCAGCGACAGATTGGCCATCTGTCGCTGCGCCCGGATGAAACCACCCAGCATGCGCCGGGCGTCATCCTCTGCTGTTGCCATTGACTCTTCTGGTTCCTGTGTCGAGTCCGTGTCGTGCGTCGAGCCTGAAGCCGTATTCCGGGTCAGTTCGACTTCGCGGGGATGAGGACGTTGGTCAGCTGCAAGGCGAAGTCGCGCTGCGCGTTGAGCAGGTCGGTGGCCACGTCGAAGGTGTACTTGGTTGCGGCTTCCACCCCCGGCAGTACGGGGATGCCGGGAATCTTGGGCAGGTCCATGACGGGGAGCACCGATACGGCCTTGACCCAGGTCTGGGCAGCGTCGACGGACATCTGCTGACCCTGCTGGACGGTGGAGACCAGCTGCTCCCGGAACTTCTGGGCCATGTTGGTCACGGTCTCGCTCGTGGCGTCGCTGGTCGTCTTGGTGTTCGCTGTTACCACTGTGAACTCCTTAAGAGGCTTGGAAGGTGCACGGCGTCGCCGACACAGCTGTAACATATCTACCGACTGCTTGGTATGTCAAGCGTCAAGAGACAATGTCCTGCATGTCCGGCAGTTACATGTCCAGGCCGCCGTTGACGCCCCAGACCTGGCCGGTGATGTACGCGGACGCGTCCGCGGCCAGGAAGTGGACCACGCGTGCGATCTCGT
>Ga0208355_1001121_pt1 | contig 11946 bp, 10 predicted proteins | sample NGESurdeep072012_6_FD_184458 | JGI IMG/M metagenome (GOLD analysis project Ga0208355, IMG submission 184458) | Arctic peat soil microbial communities from Barrow, Alaska - NGEE Surface sample 210-3 deep-072012 (SPAdes) | ecosystem: Environmental > Terrestrial > Soil > Wetlands > Peat ... | reverse complement strand
CCGGGGCAGGCGGAATCGACGTCGTGCTGCTGGTCGTCGCCGCCGACGAGGGCATAAAGCCGCAAACGCGCGAGCACTTCGACATCGTTCGCCTGCTGAATATCCCGCGCGGCATTGCCGTTTTGACCAAATCAGACCTGGTCGATGCCGAAACGCTCGACGTGGTGCGGCTCGAAGTCGAGGAGTACCTGCGCGGTTCGTTCATGGAGGGCGCACCGGTGGTGCCGGTGAGCTCCAAGACCGGCGCGGGGCTGGACGACTTGAAACGCGCACTGGCGCTGGTGGCGCGCGAAGTACGCGCGAAAGACTCGACGGCTGCGCCGCGGCTGCCGATTGACCGCGTGTTTTCGATGAAGGGATTCGGCACGGTGGTGACCGGGACGCTGGTGTCGGGCACGATCCGTAAGGAGCAGGAACTGGTCGCGTTTCCCGGCGGTCGCTTGTTGCGCGTGCGCGGCGTGCAGGTGCATGGCGCGCAGGCGGAGCAGGCAGTGGCGGGCGAGCGGACGGCGCTCAATCTCGCTGGCGTTGACGTCAGCGAGTTGGCGCGCGGAATGACGCTGAGCGTTCCGCAGTTTCGGGCGACGGCGCGCATCGATGTTTCGCTTTCGCTGCTCCCGGATGCGAAACCACTGAAGGACCGGGCGAAGGTGCACGTTCATTTCTTCACGACGGAGACGATCGCGGAGGTGGTGTTGCTGGGGCCGGATGCGGGCAGCCGGTCCCACACGCTGAACACGGGTGCAACCGCGTACGCGCAATTGCGGATGCGGGAGCTGTGGCTGGTGCTGCCGGGAGACCGGTTCATTATCCGGCAGTTTTCGCCGGTGGTGACGATCGGCGGCGGCGTAGTGCTGGACGCGGCGCCTCTGGCCAGGAAAACGGCGAGCAAAGAACGCATCGCGTTTTTGCAGACACTGGAGCCAGGAACGCACGCCGAGGTTCTGGCCGCGCGGGTGGCAAGGCGCGGAACCGCCGGCCTGACCATCGAAGCGGCCGTCGCGGAAACCGGATGGTGGCCGAAAAAGCTGGTGGAAGATGCTGCCGCAAATCTGGTGCGCGTAGCCGACGTGCTGGTCAGCAGCGAGGCGTATGCGCAGGCAAAGCAGGAGATCGTGGCGGCGCTGGCAGCGTTCCACAAAGCGAATCCGCTGGTGTCCGGCGCCGGCAGGGGCGAGCTCATGGAAAAACTTGGGCTCGAAGAAACCGTGTTCCACTCGCTGATGGAAACGCTGGTGCGCGAAAAGAAGCTGGAGGTCAGCGGCGAGCAGGTACATTTGGCCGGACACGGCGTCGCCATGAAGGACGACGAAGCCGAGTCGCAGCGGCAGATCGAGCAGGCGTTCGCCTCGGCCGGCCTGAAAGTGCCGGCGCTCAAGGACGTGCTCGCCGGGCTGAAAGTGGACCGGGTGCGGGCGCAGAAGATAGTGACGCTGCTGCTGCGTGACCGCGTGCTGGTGAAGCTTTCGGACGACCTGGTGTTTCATCGCGACGCGCTGGACTCGTTGCGGAAGACGCTCGCGGCGCAAAAGGCCACGTCACCGAAGATCGATGTGGCGAAGTTCAAGGACCTCGCCGGAGTCTCGCGCAAGTACGCTATCCCGCTGCTGGAGTGGCTGGACCGGGAGAGAGTGACGCGGAGAGTGGGGGATGAACGGATCATCCTATGATTTGAAATTGGAAATCTAAGAATTTGAAATTAGTTAAGAGCGGCTCGCTGACAAATTTCAAATTCTCAAATCCTCAATTACAAATGCCTACGCTCTTTACCATCGGCCATTCCACCCGCAGCTTCGACGAGCTGGCCGAAGCACTGCATGCGCACGGGATCAAGACGCTGGTGGATATCCGCTCGTTTCCTGCGTCGCGTCGCCTGCCGCACTTCAACCGCGAAAACCTGGAGCAGGAGTTGCCCAAGCGCGGGATCGAGTATGTCTGGAGGAAGGAACTCGGCGGCCGGCGGAAGAAGATCCGTAGCGACTCTCCCAACACCGCGCTACGCAGCGATTCCTTCCGCAACTACGCCGACTACATGCTCACGCCGGAATTTCAGCAGGCCGCGGCGGAACTGGTGCGCATGGCCGAGGAGAGGCCGCTGGCCTACATGTGCGCCGAGCGGGTGTGGTTCCGCTGCCATCGCATGATGTTGTCGGACTACCTGGTCGCGCACGGGCACACAGTGCTGCATATCGACGGAACGGGCACGGCGCGTCCACACAAGCTGATGGAAGTGGCGCGCGTGGTGGACGGCCAGTTGATTTATAACGGCGAAGAATTGTTCTGAACGGCTCTCGCCATACGATGCCACGGATGCGGAGCCACGTCGCATGCAATCGAGATCTGGAATTTCAGTAGCTACTCTCGATTTCTCTGGCCCGCTGGGACGGGTTGCGCTATTAGTCCTAAGGGTCAGCGGACGAGATGCGGTGGTCCGCTCCCGCTTCGCACGATCGAAAGATGCCTCAAGGCGCCGACACCTTTCTGCTCGAACTGTTCGCCATCTTTGTATGCGCGAAGGCGTTCGCCGAACTGTTTGAGCAGCTCTCCCTGCCCGCGGTACTGGGCGAAATCCTGGCCGGGGTAATCTTTGGACCGCACCTGACGGCGCTGATCGTACCCAGCGACACGGTCGAATCGCTGGCGGAAATCGGCGCCATCTTTTTGCTCTTTACGGTTGGGCTGGAAACGCGCCCCGGGGACCTGATCAAGGTCGGGCGGCAATCGCTGCGCGTGGCGGTGGCGGGTGTGGTCGCGCCCTTCCTGCTCGGGTTCACTTATCTCTATTGGAAGGGCGGGCCGCTGCACGAATCGGTATTCGTGGCGGCGGCGATGGTGGCGACCAGCGTCGGCATCACGGCGCGCGTGCTCAGCGACCTGCACGCGCTGAATACGCGCGAGGCGCGCATCATCCTGGGCGCGGCGGTGTTCGACGACATACTCGGCATGGTGGTGCTCACGATCGCGGCCGGAGTGGCGGACGGGCGATCGTTCCAATGGCTGCACCTGGGCATCCTGACCGCCGAGGCGGTCGGCTTTGCCGTCTTCATGATCTTTATTGGCCCGCGCCTGGTGCGGCGAATCCGTCCGGGACTGAAGCGCATGTCGTCGCACGACGCGCCGCTGGTCCTGGCGCTGGCCATCTGCCTGGGCCTGAGCGTGGCGGCGACGAAGATCGGCATGGCGGCGATCATCGGCGCCTTCTTCGCCGGTCTGGTGTTCGCCGACTACTCGCCGGAGTGGAACCTGCAACCGCGGGCGCACGCCATCGTGGAATTCCTGGCGCCTTTCTTCTTTTTCGTCATGGGCGCGCAGCTCGACGTCCACCTGTTCACCGGCCCGGTCTGGGTGACGGCCATCGTGATTTCGCTGCTGGCGATCGTCTCGAAGGTCTTGGGCTGCGGCCTGCCCATGCTGCCGGACGGCATCAAGACCGCGGCCAAGGTCGGCGTGGGAATGTTGCCGAGGGGCGAAGTGGCGCTGATCGTGGCGCTCATTGGATTGCAGACGAAGGCGATCTCTCAGCAGGCATACGCGGTGGTGATTTTCATGGCCGCGGTCACAACTGTGCTCGCACCGCCACTGCTGCGCTATCTATTCCGTGATACGGCCCAGTCGGCCCCGTCCGATGATCTGGAGGACGAACTGAGCCGTACGAGCCTGGGTTGAGGCGGATTATTTTGGCGCCACGGCCGAAGCGAGCTTGTTCTGCGCCATGGTGAGAGCATTGCGCGCGTATTGGGCCTCCGCGCCCTCGGGCGCGTGATCGAGAAACGCCTGGTACTCGTGGACCGCGCCGGCGAAGTCGTTGCGGTCCATCATGATCGTTGCCATGAGCAGAGAGACCTTCGGGAGCCTGGAGTTCGGGTCGAGCTTTCGCGCCGCGTGCACCGACGCGTCCGCCTTGTCGAGGTTGTGCATTTTGTAGTAGGCGAGAGCGTTGTAATAGTAGCCGGCCGGGTAATTGTAAGGGTCCAACGCGACTAACTTGTCGCTGTAATCCGCCGCGCTTCCCCAATCCTCTTTGCCGGCGGCGAGAACAATCAGCGTAAAGTACGGACGTACGAATCGCGGGTCAGCCGCAATGGCTTTCTGGCTCGAAGTGCGCGCGTTATCGAAATCCCTGGCCTTCAGGCAAAGGTCCGACAACTCGGCCCACGCTTCGGCGTAATTCGGATAGAGTTCGACCGCCTTCGCAAATTCGTTTTTTGCTTCCTCCACATTCTGTTTTTCGAGCGCCTTACGGCCGTGATCATAGGCCTTCTTCGCGTTGGAGGGAGCTTGCAGCGAGGTGATGCTGACGGTGGAGCCGCCAACCTTTGTCAGGCGGCGCAACACCAGCGTGCCCACGTTGGGATCGTCGAAGGCGCGGCGGCCGGTAAGCTGGATCGTGCTGGAGGTCGCTCCGGTAGACACAGCTTTAAGTTCGCAACCGTTCAGGCTCCGTCCACCGGATGAATCGCCGCCGAAGGATGAATTGCCGGACATTCCGCTCGTGCCACCGGGCCGCATCATCGGGTCGAGCGCTTCGGAGCCGACGCTGGCGTCCTGCAACATCATCATGGGCTGCCGGTCATCGATTGTGATCGAGAAGTAGCCCCTCGAATCGGTGTACGCTTCGCGGCGCGACTTGCCGTTGCACACGCGCTCGATGCTGACTCGATCGGCCGGCAGAGTTCCGTCGTCCATGACCACGCGTCCGGTAAGATTGATCGGGCGCTGCAGATCCTGGTCCTGTATGGGCGGGATGTTCTTTCTGCCGGGTGTAATCGTGCCGGTGGTGGTGGTGGTGGTCGGGGTCTTGGTGCCGCCGCCACTCGATCCGGTCGAACCGGTGCCGCCGGTTTGGGCGAATGCAAGCGTCGAGGAGAGTACGAGTAGAACGACTACGCGGCTAGTTGAGAAAGTCATGGAAGTACCTCGCGATCGGCGCCAAGCCACAGCGCTTAACGATATACCCGGCAAGCGGAGGCGGGCGCCATCCTAAAGAGAACCGGCCCACGTCTATGGTTACGGAATCGTATGGCGAAGGAAAGGTTGCGTCAACTGCGGCTTTTTGCGCCCGAATACTGAAACAGCCCGGGCAGAATCTCCCCGGCATTGCCGAGGACCACCTGCTGGAAAAGGATGCGGTTCGCCGGCTCTTCCAGCCCCACGTAACAGCATGTCCGCACACAACCTTTGAGCTTCGCCTGGGCGACGAAACCGGCCGCCGGATGGACTACCCCGGAGGTCCCAATTGCCACAAAAATGGTGCAAAACTCCAGTTCGCGAAAGATCCGGTCGAGGTGGAAGGGGACCTCGCCGAACCAGCAGATATGGGGACGTACCTGCCCCCCGCAGGCAAGGCATTTGGGCAGTTCCTCTTCGTAAGTCTTGCGGTCGTCGAAGGGAGGGCGGCCGCAGGAGCCGCAGCGGCTCTGGAAGAGGTTTCCGTGCATGTGCAGGACGCGGGTGGACCCAGCCTGCTCGTGCAAGTCATCCACGTTCTGCGTGCAGATCAGGAGGCGATCGCCGAGGGCCGCTTCCAACTGGGCGAGCGCGACGTGCGCCGGGTTGGGCTTCTTGTCGGCGGCTGCCTTCCGGCGCATCGAGTAGAATTCCCACACCTGTTTCGGGTTGCGGCGCCAAGCCTCAGGCGTCGCGACCTCCTCGAACCGGATCCCGTTCCACAGGCCGTCGGAGTCCCGGAACGTGGAGATGCCGCTCTCGGCGCTGATACCCGCGCCAGTCAGTACAAAGACGCGGTCTTCCGGGCCCACCTCGATCATCCGCGTTCCACTCCCAGGGCCTTCTGAATCTCGCCCGCAATATTGTCGGACAGGCGGCGCAAAGTGTCTTCGCTCTCGGCTTCCACCATGACCCGGGCCAGCGCTTCGGTCCCGGAATATCGTACTACGACACGTCCGCATCCATGCAGCGCCTGTTCCGCGCTGCGGATAGCGCTGGCGACGGACGGAAACTCTTCGAACGGACGCTTCTCCCGCACGCGCACGTTCTTGATCGTCTGCGGATACACCGCCAGGTCCGCAACCAGTTCTTCCAGCGGCTTGCCCGCGCGCACCAGCACTTCCATCACGCGCAGCGCGGTCAGCAGGCCGTCGCCGGTGGTGGAGTCGCCGTCGCGGAAAATAATATGCCCGGACTGCTCTCCGCCCAGTGAGGCGCCGGTCTTTTGCATCTGCTCCAGAACGTACTTATCGCCAACGGGAGCGCGCAGCATGCGAATGCCGCTGCGCTGGAGCGCCACTTCCAGGCCCATGTTCGACATCGTCGTCGCCACCACGGTGTCGCCGCGCAGCAAGCCCCGCGCCTGCATGTCCCGCGCCGTGAGCAGCAGGACCGCGTCACCGTTCATCACGTTGCCGCGCGCATCGCTGAACAGGGCGCGGTCGGCGTCGCCGTCAAAGGTGACCCCCAGGTCGAACGCGCCCGGGGATTGCGCGACGGCGGCGGCAACCACGCCCGGATGCAGCGCCCCGCAGCTTTCGTTGATATTGCGCCCGTCGGGCCGGTCGTGCATGAAACGCGCCTGCACTCCGCAGCGCGAGAAGACCTCGTGTGCAACCGGCGTCGACGCGCCATTGGCGCAGTCCACCAGCACGCGCAGACCTTTCAACGCGCCGGCCGGAACCGACGAGGCCAGCCACTCCACGTACTCGCGCAGCAGCTCGGGATCGGTGCCGCCACCGGGTAATTGCTGGGCATGATCGTCGGCGCCATGAACGTCGTCGCCGGGTTGCGCCTCGCGCTGGTTGTGCAGATGGGAAAAGATGTCGGCCTCGATCTTTTCTTCCAGCTCGTCGGAGAGCTTGTAACCGTCGTGGCCGAAGATCTTGATGCCGTTGTCGGTCCACGGATTATGCGAGGCGGAGATGACCACGCCGGCCTCGAAATTGCGGCGGGCGAGCAAGGCGATGGCGGGGGTGGTAATCACGCCGGCATGCCGCACCCGGGCGCCGGCGGAACGCAATGCGCTGGAGAGCGTGGCAGCAATCCACGGGCTGGATTCGCGCGTGTCCTGGCCGATGACGACTCCGGCGCTTCCGTGCTGTGCCGCAAGATGCCTACCCAGCGCGGCCCCGGCGGCACCCACGGTCGCCTGGTCCAGGGGCGGATCTCCGGCCACACCGCGAATTCCATCCGTGCCGAACAACATCCTCATCGGCCCATTTTCCTCTCTGCATGGGAACTTGCTGGATGGATTTTAGCGCACTGCGGCGCCGGCGCCGCTGCCGATCGGCTCAGCGTGGCGTGTTTTTCTGCGTCGTGACCGTGACATGAATCGGGTTGGGATCGGCGAGACGCACCAGGGGATCGGCCACATAGGCATGGGTGACGAAGGTCGCGCTGCCCACCACGCCCGTGGCGTCCACCGGGTCGGTGACCGCCGCTTCCACATCCTGCACGTGCCTCGCGGGGCCAATGATGGTGATGGTATTCGGATTGGCCTGCACTTTTTCAATGCGGTAGCCGGAGGCAAAGGTGCCGATGACCCGCGGCTTGACCTCGACCTGGCGCGTCGCGCGTGCGTCGAAGCTGAGCCGCATCTGGCTGGGTACCGCCTGCACCACTTCGATTCCGTCCGGAACGCGGATACGGCGGGGGTTCAAATCGTAAGTGCGTTCGCCCGGCTTGGCCTGTTCCAGATCGATGATGGCGTGGACCTCCGAAGCGGACAGGTCGCGCACCTCCCGCACCGGCCCGCGCACTCGCACCTGTACCTGGGGAATGACCTCGGTGCTGATCTCCAGGTGCTCCGGCGAATTGTGAAATTCCACCGGGACGCTGATGGCCACTTCGGCCACCGGCTCGCGCGTGACTGCGAACCACAACAAAACTGCAGCGATCAGCGCCACGACCTTGAGACCGAAATTCCGGAAGACGTATTTGCGGAAGAAATCCACGGCTAGTCTCCCCTCGAGTCGGTGCGCTCCAATTTCGGCGGCAGCATGTCGCGCTCTTCGGTTTCTTCGGTCCCGATGGCGGTCGGCAGGGTGCTGCGCGGAACGTACCGCCGCACCAGTTCGCTGAGCCGCTCGCGCAGTTCGTCGGCAGTCATGTCGCGTTCGATGTTTCCGGAAACCGCCAGGCTGATCGCGCCCGTCTCTTCCGAGACGATCACCGCGATGGCGTCGGTCTCCTCGGTGATCCCGATACCCGCGCGATGCCGCGTGCCCAGCTGCGTGGAGAGCACGGGATTCATGGAGAGCGGCAGGAAGCACGCCGCGGCCGAAATGCGGTCCTTCTGAATAATCACGGCGCCGTCGTGCAGCGGGGCGCTGGGACGGAAGATGGTGGCGAGCAAGTCATAGCTTACCTGCGCGTCCAGCGGCACACCGCTTTCGATATAGGTGCGCAGGCCGATATCGCGTTCGATGACGATCAATGCGCCCGTCTGGTTCTGTGAAAACAGGTTGGCCGCAAGCACGATGTCGTCGTAGCTTTCCGCCACCGCGCCCGACACGCGGGAAAAAGTGAACTTGCGGCCGAGCTTGGCCAGCGCAAAGCGGATCTCACCCTGGAAAACGACGATGAGGGCAAAAATCGCGTAGGGCAGCAGGTTGCTCATCACCCAGATTACGGTGCGCAACTCCAGCCGCAGCGCCAGGTAATAGGCAAGGGCGATGCTGCCGACCCCAAACAGCACCGGCATCGCGCGCGTGCCCTTGATGAGCGCGAGAAACTCGTAAATGAGCACGGCAACGAGGACGATGTCGAGCACCGACTGCGCCGACACCTGTGGCCACCGCCCCGTAAGGTGCGAGAACATGATAAAAGTTCCAGTGCTGCCTGTCTCTGCCGTACAACCCTCATCGCATCCTGCGCCACGATGAGGAAACGCCTCGCCAGTTGTTCATTGTAAAGCAAGGGTTCAAGTCGGATCGTCATCGGCCATTGAATTCAACCCTCAGAAACTTGAGGAAATGGGGGCCCGCACGCTTAAAATACAGTTGATGAGCATAGAAATTCGCAACCCTGCGCTTGAGGAACGGATACAGAAACAGCTCGAGGCGACTGGTTCCAACAGCATCGAGGAAGTTCTGCTCCGCCTGCTCGAAACGAAGGAAGAGCAGGATCGCTGGCTGCGCGAGAATCGCGAAGGCATTGATGCAAAGATTCGTCATGGAATTGAGCAACTCGATCGCGGCGAAGGAATCGCCGACTACGAGCTTCGAGCGCGCCTGGCAAAACTGAAGTCAAGACCGAAATGAACGTTCGCTACGTTCTCGCCCCGGCAGCGGAAAACGACCTGAGTGAGATATGGCATTACATCAAGCAAGAAACCACCGCTGACGTAGCCGATCGAATCCAAGCCGCAATTCTTGATAAGTTCGATTTCCTTGCAAACAATCCCGGGGTCGGACATTCCCGCAAAGATCTCACCGCGCTGCCGGTGAAATTCTTCCCTATATACGCTTACCTGATTGTCTATCGTCAGACAACGCCTTTGGAAATAGTCTCCGTCCTCCACGGGCGGCGGGAAGTAGGTAGGCTTCTTAAGGACCGGACTTAGGAGTTTTCCTCGGTGCCTTCCACTCGCGCGCGAATTTGCCCGCGGTGCACACGCGCCCGGATCTCCTCGCCCGGCTTGACCTGTTTTGCTTCCTTCACCAGGTTTCCAGCGGAGTCGAACACGAGCGAGTAACCGCGTTCCAGGATGTTCAGCGGCGAGAGGGCGTGCAGGCGTCCTTGCGCCTGGTTGAGGCCCGCTCGCAGACGCTGCAGGTTGGAGCGCAGGGTGGCCGCGAGCGCATGTTCCTGCGCATGCAGGTCGCGCTGCATCACGCCCAGCACGCGGCGCAGATCGTGCGAACGGACGCGCGCTCCGGCGACATCGAGCCTGCGCCGAAAAGTCTGCAACTGTTGGCGGTGCGCGGCGGCCATGCGGAAGACGAGTTCGTCAATACGCTGGGCGCGCCGTCCGATGGCCTGCTGCATGCGCGCTAACGCCCCGTGCTGGGCCAATTGCGTCAGCCGCTGGCGCGACATCAGTAACTGGTAGCGTGTTGCCCGCTGCATCCGCGTGCCCAGCGTGTCCACGCGCTCCTCCAGGCGATGGCGTGACTCGATGACGAGTTCCGCTGCGGCCGACGGCGTCGGCGCGCGCAGGTCGGCGACAAAGTCGCAGATGGTGAAGTCGGTCTCGTGGCCCACGGCCGAGATTACCGGCAGCTCCGACGCTGCGATCGTGCGCGCCAATCCTTCGTCGTTGAACGCCGCCAAATCCTCCAGCGACCCGCCGCCGCGCGCGACCACGACCACGTCCACGCGCTTGGCGCGGTTGAAGTACTTCACGCCCGCACTGACCTCCGACGGAGCGGAAGCGCCCTGCACCTGCGCGGGATAAATCAGCACGTTCACGCCCCGATGACGGCGGCGAAGGATGTTGAGGATGTCATGGATCGCGGCGCCGCGCGGCGAAGTCACGACTCCGACCCGGTGCGGATACGCTGGAATGGGCTTCTTGCGCGCGGCATCGAACAGCCCTTCCGCCGCCAGCTTCGCCTTGAGCTGCTCGAAGGCAATTTGCAGTGCACCCGCGCCTTTTGGTTCGAGGAACTCGGCGGAGAGTTGCAATTCCCCGCGCGGCTCGTAGACGGTGAGGCGTCCGCGGGCGATGATCGCCATTCCGTCAGCAAGCTTGAAGCGCAGCAGGCGCGCCTGCGAGCGGAACATCACCACGCGCATCTGCGAGCCTTCATCCTTGAGCGTGAAGTACATGTGTCCCGATTCGGCGGGACGGAAGTTGGAGACTTCGCCCTCGACCCACACGTCGGTGTATTCGCGCTCCATGCACGTGCGCACCGCCGACATCAGGTCGCGCACCGTCCAGATGCGGCGCTGCGGCTGCGCCTCGAAGCCGAACCCGAGCTGGTCGGAGAGGGACATTACGCGGAGTTTAGCACTGCGGTTGCTCGGGCATTGCTGGCCAGCGACCGCAACAATGCTCAGTTGAAATTGAACTGCACTGATGATTGCACGTCTACTGGACGCCCCAAGAGGTGGTACGGTCGAAACTGCCACTGTCGAACGGCGTCGATCGAAGCAGAAATCAATTCTGCTGGACCCGATACGACGCGGGCGTCAGCTACGTTCCCCTGTTTGTCTATGACAATTGAGACGACGACCGTTCCGCGTACGTGTTTAGCTTGCGCTTCGGTAGGGTATTTGGGTGTGACTTGCCGAACCAGCATGCCCTTGCTCACCGTTTCGGAAACCCTGACGCTGTGTGGGAATTCCGTACCAGGTGCAATATCAGGTTTGACGACGGCCTTTGTATCGGAGACGTAGTCGCAAATGACCTTCGCGACAACAGCAATCGGCTCGCCATTCGAAAGAACTGGTTTGAATTTCCAGCCTCTAATCGTTGCGTCTACAACGTCTGCCAGCGTTGGATCTGCTTTGAATACCTGTACGTTTTCGACCGTACCGGATTCGGACACCAGCATCATCGCTGTGACTTTGCCGTAGGCCTTTCGGTCGAGCGGAGAGGGCGGGTAGTCGCAATTCGAAATTGCAATCGGTTCAAGCGGATACTCTACCGGTTTACTGGCGGTCGACTGCCCTGCACAAAAAGCTGCGGCCATTAGGATTGCGCCAGTGACTCTTGAGGAATTGTGATTCAGCATGCAGCAAATCTTAACGGTCATTTCTTCCCGTCGTCGAGCAGCGCGTTGACGATCTGGTCGATGCTCTGCATGGCGATCGCGCTGGAGACGTTGTAGTTGTTCGACATCACCGAGAACGCGATGCGGTCCCCCTTGGCCGTGGTCGCGTAGCCGGACAAGGTGCTCACGTGGCTGAGGGAGCCGGTCTTGGCGCTGATCTTCCCTTGCCCCGCACTGTTGCGGAAGCGCTCGGCCAGCGTGCCGTCCACGCCGGCGACGGGCAGCGTGTCCGCGAATTGTGTCCCCCACGGCTGCTTGCTGGCAAAGAGCAGCAGCT
>Ga0208355_1001116_pt1 | contig 12012 bp, 19 predicted proteins | sample NGESurdeep072012_6_FD_184458 | JGI IMG/M metagenome (GOLD analysis project Ga0208355, IMG submission 184458) | Arctic peat soil microbial communities from Barrow, Alaska - NGEE Surface sample 210-3 deep-072012 (SPAdes) | ecosystem: Environmental > Terrestrial > Soil > Wetlands > Peat ... | reverse complement strand
AGGCCGTGGCCGTCCAGCGCTCCGCCCGGAGCCGCGCGCAGCTCCTGGATGCGGTCGGCGTCCGTGAAGATCGCCAGCTGGCTGATCAGCAGCTCGGCCGCCTCGCGCAGCGCCGCCTGCGGGTCGATCGAGCCGTCCGTCTCGATGTCCAGGGTGAGCTTGTCGAAGTCCGTCTTCTGCCCCACGCGCGCCGGTTCGACCGCGTAGGCCACACGCCGCACGGGCGAGAAGATGGAGTCGATCGGGATCACGCCGATGGGCTGGTCGGCGGACTTGTTCTCCTCAGCCGGACGGTAGCCGCGGCCGCGGCCGATGGTCATGTACAGCTCGAGCTTGGTTTTCTTCTCGAGCGTGGCAATGTGCAGGTCGTGGTTGAGGATCTCAACGCCCGCCGGAAGGTCGATGTCCTTGGCGGTGATCTCGCCGGGGCCCGTCACCACCAGCGGCGCCTCGACCTCGCTGGCGTCGGAGTGCATCCGGCAGACCACGCCCTTGAGGTTCAAGACGATGTCCGTCACGTCCTCCTTGACGCCCTGAATGGTGGAGAACTCGTGCGCGACGCCCTCAATGCGCACGCTCGTGACGGCTGCGCCGGCGAGAGAGGAGAGCAGTACGCGGCGCAGCGAGTTGCCGAACGTGTAGCCGAAACCGCGATCGAGGGGCTCGATCGTGAACGTGCCACGGTTCTGCTCCACCGACTCGCTAGTGATCCGGGGGATTTGGAAGTCGAGCATGAAAGTCCTAACGTCGTTTTGATGTCGCACCGGTGTCGCTGGGACGCCGGCTCTGAAGCGCCGCCGCCCTCATGGGGCTACGGCGCGGGCAAATTGCTGACTACTTCGAGTACAGCTCGACGATGAGCTGCTCCTGCACCGGCGCGGCGACCTCGCGCCGCTCCGGCTTGCGCAGCACCTTGGCCGAGAGCGACTCGTGATCGGCCTGCAGCCATGCGGGAATCTGTCCGGTGAGCTCCGTGGCGTCCCTGACCACCTGGGTCGCGGGGGTCTCCGACTTGACGGTGATCACGTCACCGGGGCGCACCTGGTAGCTGGGGATGTTGACCCGGCGGCCGTTGACCGTCCAGTGGCCGTGGCGGATCAGCTGGCGGGACTGGCGACGCGAGGCCGCGAAGCCGAGGCGCACGAGCACGTTGTCCAGGCGGCACTCCAGCAGCGCCAGCAGGTTCTCGCCGGTGATGCCCGCCTGGCGCGAGGCCTTGACGTAGTAGCCGTGGAACTGCTTCTCCAGCACGCCGTAGTAGCGGCGCGCCTTCTGCTTCTCGCGCAGCTGCACCCGGTACTCGCTCTGTTTCATGCGCCCGCGTCCGTGCTCGCCCGGCGGGTACGCGCGGCGCTCCACGCCGCACTTGTCCGTCAGGCAGCGCTCGCCCTTGAGGAACAGCTTCTGGCCCTCGCGACGGCACTGCTTGCACTGGGGGCCGGTGTCTCTGGCCATCTCTAGACCCTCCGCCGCTTGCGAGGGCGGCAGCCGTTGTGGGCCTGCGGGGTCACGTCTTTGACGCCGGTCACTTCAAGGCCCGCCGCCTGCAGCGAGCGGATCGCCGTCTCACGACCGGAGCCCGGGCCCTTGACGTAGACCTCGACCTTCTGCAGTCCCTGTTCCAGGCCCTTGCGCGCGGCCGCGTCGGCCGTCACCTGGGCGGCGAACGGGGTGGACTTGCGCGAGCCCTTGAAGCCGGCGCCGCCGGCTGACTCCCAGGCGATCACGTTGCCCGCGGTGTCGGTCAGCGAGACGATGGTGTTGTTGAAAGAGGTCTTGATGTGGGCCTGGCCCACGGGGATGTTCTTTTTGGGCTTGCGCCGGCCGCGGGCGCGCTTGGGAGCTGGAGGCACTACTTCTTACCCGCTTTCTTCTTGCCCGCCACCTGCATGCGCTTGGGACCCTTGCGCGTGCGGGCGTTGGTCTTGGTCTTCTGTCCGCGCACCGGCAGGCCGCGACGATGGCGCAGGCCGCGGTAGCAGCCGATCTCCTGCAGGCGCTTGATGTCCTGGGAGCGCTCGCGCCGCAGATCGCCCTCGACGGTCAGTCCGTCGTCGATCGCGTCGCGGAGCTTGGCCACCTCGTCCTCGGTGAGGTCGCGGATGTAGGTGTCGGGGCTGACCCCGACCTGGCTGAGGACCTTGTTGGACGTCGAGCGTCCGATCCCGTAGATGTATGTCAGACCGATCTCCGAGCGCTTGTTCAGAGGCAGGTTGACTCCCGCGATACGTGCCACCTAGCCGATCACCCCTGGCGCTGCTTGTGGCGCTTGTTCTGGCAGATCACCAGCACCACTCCGTGGCGGCGGATGATCTTGCACTTCTCGCACATCGGCTTGACCGACGGTCTTACCTTCATGATCCCTTTCAGCGGCTGGGGGTTCCCGCGACGCGGCTCTGGCTGCCGTTGCGGCCGCCGCTACCGGGTCGTGGACATGCCTTCGCGCAGGCGGAACACCTCGCACTCAGGCAGGACTCGTGATGGTAGCAAGTTCGCCCCGCCGTTTCTCCGGGGCCAGGTGCCAGGGCGTCAGCACGCGCGGCCCGTCGGCGGTGATGGCCACGGTGAACTCGAAATGCGCGGCCGGAGAGCCGTCCTGGGAGTAGATCGCCCAGCTGTCCTCACCCACGCGCACGGCTGGGCGTCCGGCTGTGGTCATGGGCTCGATCGCCAGCACCATGCCCTCCTCCAGCAGGGGGCCCTTGCCGGGCTTGCCGTAGTTGGGCACCTGTGGATCCTCGTGCATGCTGCGCCCCACGCCGTGGCCCACGAGCGAGCGGACCACCGACAGCCCGGCGCCCTCGGCCGCCTGCTGGATGGCGCTGGAGACGTCCCCCATGCGGTTGCCTGCCACGCAGCGGGCCACGCCCGCGTGCAGGGAGGCCTCGGTGGCGCTCAGCAGGTTGCGCGCCTGCGGGCTGACCTCCTCCACTGCGAAGGTGCGCGCCGCATCGGCCACCCAGCCGCCGAGCGTGACGCCCACGTCGATGGAGATGATGTCGCCGCGCTTCAGGCTGTAGGGGCCGGGTATCCCGTGCACGATCATCGCGTTGGGCGATGCGCAGATCGATCCGGGAAAGCCGCGGTAGCCCTTGAAGGTGGGTTTGGCGCCTTGGGAGCGGATGAAGCGCTCGGCCAGCGTGTCCAGCTCGGCTGTGCTGATCCCGGGGCGGATGTTCGCCTCCAGCAGATCCAGCGTGGCCGCCAGGATGGCGCCCGAGCGCGCCATCTTCTGGATCTCCCCGGGGGACTTCTTGATGATCACCCCGGCAGCTTAGCTTGCGCCGCTAGAGCGTCTCCTCCAGGCGCAGCGTCGCCACGGTGGCCCTGACGTGGGCGTGAACCTCCTCCGCGCCGCGGCATCCGTCGAAGCGGCGCAGCAGCCCGGCGCGGTCGTAGTAGCCGATCAGCGGCTCGGTCTGGGAGTGGTAGACCTCCAGGCGGCGGCGGATCGTGTCCTCCTTGTCGTCGTCGCGCTGGATCAGGCGCGAGCCGTCCTGATCGCAGACGCCCTCGTGCTTGGGCGGGTCGAAGTCCACGTGGTAGATGTGGGCGGCGTTCTTCACGCACACCCGCCTCCCGGCCAGGCGCCGCACGAGCTCATCGTCGGGCACCTCGATTAGCAGCGCCGATGTCAGGTGCCTGTCGAGGCTGCTGAGCGCCGCACCCAGCGCATCCGCCTGCTGCTCGTTGCGCGGAAACCCGTCCAGCAGGAAGCCGTCGCGGGCGTCCCCGCCGGCCACGCGCTCTGTGATCATGCCCACGATCACCTCATCCGGGACCAGCTCGCCCGCGTCCATGAAGCGCTTGGCCTCGCGCCCCAGCTCCGTGCCCTCGGCGACCTGCGCGCGCAGGATGTCGCCCGTGGATATGTGGGGCAGGGCGAAGTCGTCACGCAGGCGGTCGGCCTGGGTGCCCTTCCCGGCACCTGGGGGACCGAACAGGATGAGGTTCAACTCGGACACGACCGAGGCAGCCTATCCGCTAGCGCAAGCCTTGTGCCAGTGCTGCACGCTTCACCGCACCCGCTGGGCCGTCCGCTCGCAGCGGCCCCGGGGCGGGCGCTACTTCAGGAAGCCCTCATAGCTTCGCATCATCAGCTGCGCCTCCAGCTGCTTCATCGTTTCCAGCGCCACGCCGATCACGATCAGGATTGACGTTCCGCCGAAGAAGAAGTTCTGATGGGTGCGCGCGATCAGGATCGCCGGCAGGGCGGCCACCGCGGCCAGGAAGAGCGCCCCGGGGAAGGTCAGGCGAGCCAGGATCCGGTCGAGGAATTCCGCCGTGGGACGCCCCGGGCGCACGCCTGGGATGAAGCCCCCGTACTTCTTCAGGTTGTCCGCCTGGTCCACCGGGTTGAAGGTGACGGCGGTGTAGAAGTAGGTGAACAGGATGATGAACAGCGCCTCGCCCACCACGTAGTGCCAGCCGTTGGGCGTGAAGAAGTCAGAGATCGACTGGCCCCATTTCGTTTTCACGAGCTGGCCCACGGTCGGCGGGAAGGCCATGATGCTCGCGGCGAAGATCACCGGGATCACGCCCGCCATGTTCACGCGCAGCGGCAGGTAGGTCTGCCCGCCCTCGGACATGCGCCGCCCGATCACGCGCTTGGCGTACTGCACGGGGATGCGCCGCTGGCCTTCCTGCACGAACACGATCCCCGCCACCACCACCAGCACCAGGAACGGCATCATCACCTTGAAGACCTGGTCCTGGGTGGTCCACCACGCCTGGATGCCGCTGGGCAGGCGGGCGACGATCGAGGCGAAGATCAGCAGCGAGATGCCGTTGCCGATGCCGCGCTGGGTGATCAGCTCGCCGACCCACATCAGCAGTATGCAGCCCGTGGTCAGGCAGACCACGATCAGGAAGATGTGCGGCAGGTCGAAGTGGGTGACCACCGATTCGCCCGCTTTGGCCTGGAGGGTGTGGAACAGGAAGACGTAGCCGATCGACTGGGCGAAGGCAAGCCCGACGGTCAGGTAGCGGGTGTATTGGGTGATGCGCGCCTGCCCCACCTCGCCTTCCTTGGAGAGCTTCTCAAGCGAGGGCACCGCCACCTGCAGCAGCTGCAGGATGATCGAGGAGGTTATGTAGGGCATGATCCCCAGCGCGAAGATCGCTATCCGCGCGAGCCCGCCACCGGAGAACAGGTTGAGCAGCCCGAGGATGTTGGAGCCGCCGAACTGCTTCTGGATGTTGTTGACCGCCGTCAGGTTGACGCCCGGCACGGGGATGTGCGAGCCGAGGCGGTAGATCAGCAGAAGGCCCGCCGTGAAGGCGATCTTCTTGCGGATGTCCGCGATCTGGAAGGCGTTGAGGATTGTGGAGAGCATGGGCGTCAGCCCGCCGCACTGGGCCATTGCGCCCGCGTGCAGACGGAGCGGCCGATTCTAGTGGATGCGCCCGTGCGTGAAGCCGCTTGCACGGCGCTGGGGAGGCTAGGCCTCGACGATGGCGCAGGTGCCGCCGGCGGCCTCGATGCGCTCGCGCGCACCGGCGCTGAAGCCGTGGGCGTGAATCGTGAGGGCCTTGCTCAGCTCGCCCTTGGCGAGCACCTTGACGGGCACGTCCTTGCGGGTGGCCAGGCCGTTGGCCTTCATCAGCTCCAGCGTGACCTCCGTGCCGGCCTCGAAGCGGCTCTCCAGCGCGTCGATGTTCACGGGCTGGGTGTGCGTGCGGAACGGCTCGAACGGCATCGACTTCTTCATGTGCGGTCCGCGCAGCTTTCGCATGCGCATGTGGATCGGCATCTGCCCACCTTCGAAAGCCGCTCTGCGCTTGGAGCCCGAGCGCGATCCCGCGCCCTTCTGCCCGCGCCCTGAGGTCTTGCCGGTGCCCGAGCCTTCGCCGCGGCCGACGCGCTTGCGCGGACGGCGGCTGCCGGGAGCCGGGGCCAGGCTGTGCAGCCCGATGCGCTCCTCCTGGTCCTTGCGCGCGGGGCTCACTTGCCCTCCTCGACCTCGACCAGGTGGCGCACAGCGTGCAGCATGCCGCGCGCCTGCGCGGAGTCATTGACCGCCACCGTGTGGCCGATGCGGCGCAGCCCGAGCGAGCGCAGCGTGTCCAGCTGTTTGCCGTTGGCGCCGTTGCTGGAGCGGCGCTGGGTGACGCTCAGCTGGCCCATCAGGCGGATGCTCCCTCGGCCGCCACAGCGGCGCTCTCAGCACCTGCGCCTGTCTCTGTCTCGGGCTGTGGCGCCTGCTCGGCTGCGGCGGCAGCACCGGCGGCCGCCTCGCCGTTGCCGAGCCCGAGGACCTGGTTGATGGTCAGCCCGCGCAGCGTGGCCAGCTCGGCGGGGGTGCGCAGCCCGCGCAGCCCGGCCACGGTGGCCTTGACGAGGTTGATCGGGTTCTGGGTGCCGAGGCTCTTGGAGAGGATGTCGTGGATGCCCGCCAGCTCCAGCACCGCGCGCACGCCGCCGCCGGCGATCACGCCGGTGCCGGGGGAAGCGGGCTTCAGCAGCACGCGGCCCGCGCCGAAGATACCGGTGGTCTGGTGGGTGATGGTGCTGCCGTGCTTGGGCACGCGGAAGAGATCCTTCTTGGCACGCTCCACGCCCTTCTGGATCGCCAGCGGCACCTCGTTGGCCTTGCCGTAGCCCACGCCCACCACGTCGCGTTCGTCGCCCACGACCACCAGTGCCGTGAACGAGAAGCGCCGGCCGCCCTTGACGACCTTGGCCACGCGGTTGATCTCAACCACGCGCTCCTGGAGGTCCAGGCCGGCGGGGTTGACTGAGCGATCTATGGATATGGTCATGGGCAGGAGGAAGAGGGTAGCGGGAGCGGGAGCCGGGGCACGCTAGACGACGATGTCCGCCTCACGGATGGCTTGCGCAAAGGCACGCACGTGGCCGTGATAGCGGTAGCCGCCGCGGTCGAACACCGCCTCGGAGATCCCCGCCGCCTTGGCGCGCTCCGCCAGCATCTGCCCGGCGCGCGCCGCGCGCTCGCCTTTGGCCAGCGAGCGCAGCTCGGGCTCGAACCAGTTGACCGCCGCCAGGGTCGTGCCGCCCACGTCGTCGATCATCTGCGCGGACAGCCCGCGGTTGGAGCGGAACACGGAGATGCGCGGCCGCGACGCCGTGCCGGAGATCTTCGCGCGCACCCTGCGGCGGCGCTTGAGACGGCGGTTCTCCTTGGTGATGACGCTCATGCGCGCTTGCCGACCTTGCGCTGGACGTGCTCGCCCTCGTAGCGGATGCCCTTGCCCTTGTAGGGCTCGGGCGGGCGCTGCTTGCGGATGATCGCCGCGGTCTCCCCCACGAGCTGCTTGGAGATGCCCTTGACGACCACTCGGGTGGGCTGGGGAACCTCGAATTCGATGCCGTCGGGGGCGGGGATGGGGACCGGGTGGGAGTAGCCGACGGCCAGCTCCAGGTTCTTGCCCTTCAGCAGCGCGCGATAGCCGACGCCCTGGATCTCCAGGCGCTTCTCATAGCCCGCGGTGACGCCCTGGACCATGTTGGCGACCAGTGAGCGGGTCAGGCCGTGCAGCGCGCGGTGTTCGCCGCGATCGGTCGGGCGGGTGACCACCAGCTGATCGCCCTCCTGGGTGACCGCGATGTCCCTGTGGACGCGCTCGGTGAGTTCGCCTTTGGGCCCGTTCACGCGAACCTCCTCAGGCTCGATCGAGACGGTCACGCCGGCGGGCACGGGGATGGGCTGTCTGCCGATTCTGGACATCCGCTCAGCTCACCAGACCTGCGCGAGGACCTCGCCGCCGACGCCGGCGGCGCGCGCGTCGTGACCGGTCATCACGCCGTGCGAGGTGGAGATGATTGAGGTGCCCATGCCGCCCAGCACCTTGGGGATGTGCTTGGCGTCGACGTAGGTGCGCCGGCCGGGGCGCGAGACGCGCTTCAGGCCCGAGATCGCCGAGCGGCGGTCCTCGGTGTACTTCAGGCGAATCTGGATCAGCTGCCCGGCGTTGCCCTCGGGCGCGCTGATGACCGACCAGGATTCGATGTAGCCCTGCTCGTCCAGGATGCGCGCGAGCTCGCCCTTGAGCTTGGAGGCGGGCAGCTCGACGGTCTCGTGCGCCGCGTGGATCGCGTTGCGCACACGCGTGAGGAAGTCAGCTATGGGATCGGTCATTGACATGGTCGCTGGGCTCTCTTCAGACCTCTACCAGGAGGACTTGGTCATCCCGGGGATCTGACCGTTGTGGGCAAGCTCGCGAAGGCAGATGCGGCACACCCCGAACTTCTTGTACACCGCGCGCGGCCGGCCGCAACGGGTGCATCGAGTATATGCACGTGTTTTGAACTTGGGAGTCCGCGCCTGCTTGACGCGCTGGGAGGTCTTGGCCATCAGTCGGTGCTCTCTTTCTCCGTGGTCTGCGCGTCGCCGTCCTCGGGCGCCCCGCTCTGCTCGGCGTCCGGCGCCTGCGCCGCGCCGCTCGCCTGCGGCTCAGCTGCCGCCTCGGGCTCAGCTGCCGCCTCGGGCTCGGGGGCGGCCTCAGCCTCGGGCTCCTCCGCAACCGCTGCCTCAGCCTCGGGCTCCTCCGCGACCGCTGCCTCAGGCTCGGGCTCCTTTGCCGCGGCCGTCTCCGGCTCGGCTGCGTCGGCCTCAGCGATCGCCGCGGCGCTCGCGGCCTCGGCTTCGTCGTGAGCTTGGGCGGCGGCCTTGTCTGCCTCGGGGTCATAGCCCTTGGGACGCCGCTCGGCGGAGAAGGGCATTCCGAACGCCGCCAGCAGCGCGTAGGCCTCGATGTCGCTGGAGGCGCTGGTGGTGATGGTGATGTCAAGGCCACGCACCATGTCGATGGCGTCGTAGTCGATCTCCGGGAAGATGATCTGCTCCTTGACGCCCATGGAGTAGTTGCCGCGACCGTCGAAGGACCGCGGGTTGAGCCCGCGGAAGTCGCGGATCCGCGGGATGGCGATCGAGACGAGGCGGTCGAGGAACTCGTAGCCGCGCTCCGCGCGCAGCGTCACGGCCACGCCCACGGGCATGCCCTCGCGCAGTTTGAAGGCGGCGATGGACTTGCGCGCGCGGCGCACGCTCGGCTGCTGGCCGGCGATGGCGGCGAGCTGCTCGGTGGCGGCCTTGAGGACTTTGGAGTCCTGCTTGGCGAGGCCCACGCCCATGTTCAGGGTGATCTTCTCGAGCTTCGGCGCCTGCATCACGGAGGTGTAGCCGAAGCGCGAGATCAGCGCCGGGCGGATCTCCTCGAGGTAGCGCAGCTTCAGGCGCGCAGGAGGGGTGTCGGTCACGGTGGCCATGTTCAGTCCAGCCTCGCCCCGGAGCTCTTGGCGACGCGGTAGCGCTGGCCGTCCTCGCGCTCGATGCGCACGCGCGTGCGCTGGCCCTTGGCGTCCAGCAGCATCACGTTGGATACGTGGATGGGACCCTCGCGTTCGATCACGCCGCCCATCTGCGCTTCGCTCTGGGCGCCCGCCACCTGCTGCGGGCGGGTGTGGCGCTTGATCATGTTCAGGCCCTCCACGAACACCCGCTCCCGGTTGGGGTCCACGCGCAGGACGCGGCCGCTCTTGCCGCGGTCCTTGCCCGAGATCACCTCGACGCGGTCGTCCGAGCGGATCTTCAGCGTGCGGCGCTTGCGGGGGGCGGCGGGACGAGCCATCACAGCACCTCCGGTGCGAGCGAGACGATCTTCATGAAGTTGCGCTCGCGCAGTTCGCGCGCCACCGGACCGAACACGCGCGTGCCGCGCGGGTTGTTCTGGTCGTCGATGATCACCGCGGCGTTCTCGTCGAAGGCTATGTAGGTGCCGTCGTCGCGACCGATCGCCTTCTTCGTGCGCACGACCACCGCGGTCACGACCTCGCCCTTCTTGACCGCGCCCTGAGGGTTGGCCTGCTTGACGGTGGCGGTGATCACGTCGCCGACGAACGCGTAGCGGCGCTTGGAGCCGCCCTTGACGCGGATGCACAGGATTTCGCGGGCGCCGGAGTTGTCGGCCACGCGCAGGCGTGTCTCGTTCTGGATCATCGCGCCCGCTCCAGCACGTCAACCAGGGCCCAGCGCTTGGTGCGCGACAGCGGCCTGCTCTCCACCACCCGGACCACGTCGCCCTCGTGGGCGTCGTTGTTCTCGTCGTGCGCGTGCAGCGTGCTGGAGCTGCGCACGATCTTCTCGTAGCGGCGGTGGCGGCGGGCGACGTCGATGCGCACGGTGATGGTCTTCTCGGCCTTGTCGGAGACCACCACGCCCTGACGGACCCTGCGCCTGCCCTCGACGGCGGCGTGCACGGGCGCAAGGGGCTCGGGCGCGGGCGCGGCGGCGCGGTGCTCGGCGGCCTTGGCGCGTTCCTGCAAGCGGCGCGCGCGACGGGCGAGCGCCTTCTTGCGACGCTCGGCCACACGTTCGGCGTGGCGCTCCTCGGGCGAGCGCGACGGACGCGCCTCGCCCGCATGGGTCGAGCGGGCCTTGCGGCGGCGCTCCTTGGGGGGGAGCAGCTCAGCGGGCTCGGGAGCCGGGGCTGCAGGGGCCTCAGCCGCCTCGGGCGTCTCGGCAGCAGCCGGCTCGACCGCGGCCTCGGGGGCCTGCTCGGCGTCCTTGGGCGTCTCTGGTGTGTCGTTGTCGTTCTGGTCAGCCATGTGGTCCGTTCATCCTGTCTGTGTTCTCAGTTGCCCTGGGCGCGCTCGGCCGCGAGCTCGCGCTCGCGGGTCACGGTCAGCGCTCGGGCGAGGTCGCGCTTGGCGCGGCCCATACCGGCGGTGTCGTCCAGTTCGCCCGTGGCGTTGGAAAAGCGCAGCCCGAAGACCTCTTTGCCCAGCTCTGCCACCCGCTTGGTGAGCTCGCCGTCATCCAGATCGCGTAGATCGCTGGCCTTCATATCGAGCGCCCTCAGTCCTCGCGCAGCACGAACTTGGTTTTCACGGGCAGCTTGTGCGCCGCCAGCCGAATCGCTTCGCGGGCGAGCGGCTCGGACACGCCGGCCAGCTCGAACATCACGCGGCCGGGCTTGACCACGGCCACCCAGCCTTCGGGCGAGCCCTTGCCCGAGCCCATGCGGGTCTCGGCGGGCTTCTTGGTCACGGGCTTGTCCGGGAAGACGTTGATCCACACCTTGCCGCCACGCTTGATCTTGCGGGTCATGGCAACACGAGCGGCCTCGATCTGACGGTTGGTCAGCCAGCCGCCCTCCAGTGCCTTCAGGCCGTACTCGCCGAACTGGACGTGCAGCTGCCCGCGCGAGGTCCCGCGACGGTGTCCGCGGTGCTGCTTGCGGTGCTTGACGCGCTTGGGGGACAGCATCAGCGTCCACCTCCGCCGCCCGCTCCGGGTCCACGTCCGCCGCCACCGGGGCCGCGTCCGCCGCCACGTCCGCCGCCCGGCCCACCTGGTCCACGTCCGCCGCCCGGCCCACCTGATCCACCGGGTCCACGTCCGCCGCCCGGCCCACCTGGCCCACGTCCGCCACCGGGTCCACCGGGGCCGCGTCCACGTCCGCCACCGCCGCCCGGCCCACCGCCGCCGCCCGGCCCGCCTCGTCGGCGGAGAAAAAGCGGCCCGCGCTGATGCGAAGGCCACCGATCTGCAGATAGTTGGGCTCGACGCCGTAGACCGTTGGCATCTCCACTTGCGGTTTGGGAACGACCTTCGACGGAATGAACCGTTTGCGAGGGGTGAGCGCTTCGAGGCCGTCGACGGTTGCCTGCATCGCGCGGACGTCGTGGAAGGTGAGCCCTGGCGACTGCTGCCGGACTTTCTGGAATTGCTGCCAGTTGGCCGCTTCGCGCGCCTCGACGATGAGGTTCCTGACGCCGAGCCCTTCGATGAACAACATCACCTGCTGCTGCGCGCCGGCGCCGATCGACAGCATTGAGAGCACGGCGGCGACGCCGAAGATCATCCCGAGCATCGTCAGGAGCGAGCGGAGCTTGTGCATCAGCAGGTTGTCGACGCTGCGGCGCAGGTCGGGCAGCCAGGCGCCGACGCCAGAGCGCCAGTTGCGGTTGACCGTGGCGCCGTCGATCATCGCGACGCTCGTTGCGACGGCGCGGCGGAGGGCGTCCGCGATCGTCCGGCCGGCGCCGTG
>Ga0208355_1001110_pt1 | contig 12039 bp, 13 predicted proteins | sample NGESurdeep072012_6_FD_184458 | JGI IMG/M metagenome (GOLD analysis project Ga0208355, IMG submission 184458) | Arctic peat soil microbial communities from Barrow, Alaska - NGEE Surface sample 210-3 deep-072012 (SPAdes) | ecosystem: Environmental > Terrestrial > Soil > Wetlands > Peat ... | reverse complement strand
ACCGCCGGTCCTGCACGGGCCCTACCTGCACTGGACCCGGACCCTCGCCGGCAAGACCGTGACCCGCACCCTCACCCAGGAACAGGCCAGCCGCTACCAGCCCTGGTTCGACAACGCCCGACGCCTGCGCGAGGAGCCCGGCGTGGGACAGGTTCGCCACGATGAGCCGGGCGCCGGACAGGTTCGCCCCCTCGACGAGATCTACAGCCTGCAACGAACCCATTCTTAGTGAGGCCCGATAGATCCGGTCGACGTATTATCCACGTTTCTCGCGCCTCTTCTTTCGCAGGCAGGAAGTCCGCGTCTGAGCTTGGATCACGATTGGAGCCTCGATGGCACGTTGGATCCGCGTCCGGTACCAGGTGGAACGCCTGCTCGTGTTGCTGAGCGGTTCGGCTCTGGTCTTGACCGTCCTGATCCCCGACTGGATCGAGCGGCTGCTCGGCGCGGCTCCAGACGGTGGCAACGGCAGCATCGAATGGGGTCTGGTGCTCGGCCTGCTGACCAGCACAGCCGCGTTGATCATGCTGGTCTGGCGGGATCGCCGGATCTTAAATGCTGCCACCTGAGCGAAAGGAATCCTGAGATGCCTCTCAGCAAGCGCGAGCCCGGTGATGACTCCCCGGGCGATGCTCGGCGGCCACACGTCGAGGAAGGCGACGCCGTCCGCGTGCATGAAGCGTACATCGAGGACCGGCTGGGTGGTGGTGAGCCACCTGGTCCCGAGGCGTATCAGCGGGCGATCGAGCAGTTCGAGCGACTTGACTGACAAACGACACCGGTCTTATGTCCACTCGGTTCAACGCGCGGAGCGACCCACGCGCGCGCTCATGCCGAGAAGCGGACGTCGTACCTGTCCCCGGCTACGGGCAACGAGCTTGAGCGGAACCCTCATATCAGCCACCGATCTGCGCCTCGGGCGAGAGCGTGCCGCTTCAGCGCCGCCAGCTGCCCACCGGCTGCTGCTCAGCCATCGTCGACGGGCGGTGCAGCGCGCCCTGCGTCGCTGCTGCAAACCAGCCAAGCCAGCGATCGACGAGCTCCTCGAGCTCCCCGACGACGAGCCGGGTGAACGGCCAGGCGACCTGGTACTCGGCCATACCCGACCAGAGAGCCTTCGCCGACGCCTCACTAGGCAACAGCGCGAACGGGTCCTGGCCGTTCGCCTGCCGGCGGGTTAGAGGCGTGTGCATGAAGGCCGTCTCGAACCAACCGTACTCACCCTCCTGCTTCGCGTCGCAGTACCAGAGCGAGTGACTTCGCCCCTCGTAGCCGAACCGGTCCGGTGAGAAGACGATGGAGATCGTGGCGTGGCTGATCACGTCAATTGCAGGCGCCTGCCAGCCGCCCCAGTCGGGCTGTGGCTGCGCGGCGGGCTGAGACAGCCCGATCGCTGCTGCTTCGAGAGTCGCCTTCCAGCCGCGAGCGGGCATGTGAGTCACCGCAGCGGCCGGCGCCTCGGTGGTGAGGACGTCGAGCAGCTCCGCGCTGATCGCCTTCAGCTGCGCGTGCGCAGCGGTCGCCAACTCCGCCCGGCGCTCTTGCTCGGTCCGCTGCCGCGATTGCCCAGCCGCAGCTTCTCCTGCTCGTGCTACGGCCGCCTGATTCGCTGCCGCCAGGCTGCTCGCTCCGGGTAGTCGACTCACATCACCGGCCTTGGCGAGCCGCGCGAGCAGGTTCGTCGGTGTTGGCCGGGACTGCGGCGCCTTGAACAGGCACTCCTCGATGAGAGCGGTCAGTCGCGTCGTCGCGCCTTGCAGCGACGGCGGATCGGCGTGTAGGTGCTGCTCCCGGAACTCGTGGTCGCTTGGGCCTGAGAACGGGAGGGCACCTGCAAGCACCTCGTGAGCCATCACACCCAGCGAGTACACATCCGCAGCAGCGGTCGCTCGCTCGCCGCGCCACCTCTCCGGCGCCGCGTACGGCATCGACATGGCGAACTTGCGCGTGTCCGGCGCTGTTGACGCCTCCGCGTACCGAGCGATGCCGAAGTCGGCCAGACACCAGCGCCCCTCGAGCAGCAGGACGTTCTGCGGCTTGAGATCGCGATGCACGACGTTGCCTTCGAGGGCGGCAAGCGCATTGGCGATCTCGATGAGGACGACGAGCGCCTGGTCGAGAGGCGGCAGGCCGCGTTGGTCCATCTCGTCGGCGAGCGACCGCTCAGCCAGCGGCATGACAAGCACCCACGCGTCGACCGTCTCGGCGGTGTCGATGATCGGCACTACGTTGGGCACGTCGCTCAGCTGCTCGAAAAGCAACTCGCGCTGGGCCCCCGGGGCCTTGGGCACGAGCTTGGCCGCGGCCAGTTGTCCGTCATCGGACACCGCACGGAACACCTGGCCGAACCCGCCCCCGCCGAGACGCTCGGACAGGGTCCACACCTCACGCCCTTGGATCTTCACGCCATCGACTGTAAGGAGTAGGGCTGACAAGGTCGGGGTCAACGCCCTGCTTTCGCGCCCTCGCCATCAGCTGCGTGGGCCTTCGTTCATCTGCCGGGTCCTGTCTCTAGCTAGTCACCGTTCGCCCTGGCGGGCGGCCCGTTCTGGGGCTGAAAATCGTGGTGGTTGCCCGCAGACATCGGTCGCACCTTGGTCTTCGAGGCCGGTAGCTAGTCGGATGGTGGGAGCTGCGTGATGGGCCCTTCAATGTTGCTACGAGCACGAGGATTAGCTTCGCCTCTGCCCGAACGGCTCCCGCGGGCAACCGTCCTGTTCGCTCTGGACGGAGGTGGTCGCGGTGCTGGAACAAACCATGGACGACGAGCAGATCATCGAGCGGGTCGGCGCGCTGGATATCGGCAAAGCGGAGGTGATGTGCTGCGTCAGAGTGCCCGGTGACGGGCCCTCGGGTCGGCGCCGGCAGGAGGTGCAGGCCTACTCGACGATGACCCGCTCGCTGCTGGTGCTGGCCGACCGGCTACGCGAGCTGCAGGTGACGCGGGTGGTCATGGAAGCGACGTCGGACTACTGGAAGCCGGTGTTCTATCTGCTGGAGGCCAGTGGATTCGACCCGTGGCTGGTCAACGCCAAAGACGTCAAGCACCTGCCCGGCCGCCCGAAGACCGACAAGCTCGATTCGGTGTGGCTATGCAAGGTCGCCGAACGACAGATGATCCGCCCCAGCTTCGTCCCACCGCCGCCGATCCGACGGCTGCGGGACCTGACCCGCTACCGGGTCGATCTGGTGTCCGCGCGTACGGCGGAGAAGAACCGGGCCGAGAAGCTGCTCGAAGACGCCCAGATCAAGCTGTCCGTCGTCGCATCGGACATCTTCGGGGTGTCCGGCCGCGACATGATGGCCGCCCTGATCGCCGGGGAACGCGACCCGAAGGTGCTGGCCCAGATGGCCCGGATGCGGCTGCGCGCCAAGATCGGCCAGCTGGAGGAGGCGTTCCACGGGCACTTCACCGACCATCACGCGTTCCTACTGGCCAAGATGCTCGCCCGGGTGGACGCGATCACCGCCGACATCGACGACATCGACGCCCATATCGAGGATCAGCTGGCCCCTTTCGTTGACGCCGCGACGAGGCTCCAGCAGATACCCGGCGTCGGTCCGGTCGCCGCCGCGGTCATCGTCGCCGAGATTGGAGTGGACATGAGCAGGTTCCCCACGGCGGGGCATCTGGCCTCGTGGGCCCGCTTCGCTCCCGGCGTCAAGGAATCAGCCGGCCGCAACAAGGGCAACGGATCGACCGGCCACGGAAACCCCTACCTCGGCCGCGTCCTGGGCGAGGCCGTCGTCTCGGCCGGGCGGACCAGCACCTTCCTCGGCGACCGCTACCGGCGCCTGGCACGACGAGGTAAGCAGAAAGCCATCGTGGCCGTCGGCCGATCCATGCTGATCGTCGCGTGGCATCTACTCTCTGATCCGGACGCCCAATTCACCGACCTCGGGCCTGGGTTCTACGACAGCCGCATCCAACCCGACCGCAAGAGACGAGAACACATCCGCCAGCTCGAAGCACTCGGCTACAGAGTCACCCTCGAACCCGCCGCCTGACACAAACCGCGGTCACACCACCCGATGCCCCCGTCACCGGGTCATCCACGCTGTCCGCTGACAGTTGATTCTCGGATTAGCCAGCTGCGCCTGCCAGAGGGTCATGCCAGGCTCCGGCCGGCCGTGGCACGGCGCGCGCGCTCAGCCAGCGGCACCGTGAGCTCGAAGCACCGGTCGGTGTGCCGGGTGCCGAACCCGGCGCTGGCGTACAGCGCCAGCGCCGCGGTGTTGGTGCTATCGACGTACAGCGACGCTGTCGCGAGGCCGTGCGCGGCGAGCACCTGCAAGGCGTGGCGAACCACCAGCCGGCCCAGGCCACGGCCGGCCTGGTCGGGCCGGACCGCGACGACGTACAGCTCACCTTCCGTGCTGCCGGACTCCACCTTGGTCCAGACACCAGCGAGCAGTTCGTCAGTGCCGGCGTCGACCGCCACGACGAACCGGTCCAGCGACGTCCAGGGCGCCGCGAGTCGCCAGCCCAGGTCGTCGGCCGTCCACCCGCCGTTCTCCGGATGCCCGACGAAGGCGGCGTTGGACAGCGCGAGCCACGCGCCTGCTTCGTCCCGCCGCAGCGTCCGCAGCCGCACTCCCGGCACCGCTCCGGGCGCCGGCGGGGCGGTCACCGGCCGCTGCTGGTAGCGCACCTGCCGGCAGATGTCCATCCCGAGCTTGTCGGCGAGCGCGTCGGGCGCCCCGTGCGTGTACGCCCAGGTCCGCAGGCAGCCGTCGCCGTGGCCGGCAACGTGGCCCCGGGCCGCGGACAGCAGGCTGGCCGCAACACCGCGGCTCCGGTAGGCGGGCGCGGTGCCGAGCTCGGCGTACCAGGCGCCGTCCGGCGTGTCGGCCAGCGCCAGATACCCGGCCAGCAGGCCGCCGACCCGGCTGACGATGCGCGCGTGGTTGACCCGCGGCTGGCTGTCCAAAGTGAGCAGCACGTGCTCACCGAACGGCGCGTGGCCATCGGCCCGGGTCGCGTCGGCGATGAGCCGGGCCAGTTCCAGCCCAGGGCGTACGTCGTCATGACTGACCTGCGTCGACGGTGGCGCCTCCGCCGGTGCCGCTTGCGCCGCGACCGCACCAGGCAGCGGCCTGAGCTCGGTCACGGCTGCTCCCGGCACGCTCGGCACCGCCCCGACACGGTCAGCTGCTGCGGGTCGGCCCGGTAACCGGCCTCGGCCACGGCCGCCTGCACAGCCTGGTGGACCGACGCAGCGGGGACGTCCAGGACCTGCAGGCAGCCGCGGCATAGCAGGTGCAGGTGGCCCTGAGACGCCCCGTCATCGGGGTGATACCGCGCAATGCCGTCGTCGGGGTGGAACCGGGCCACCAGCCCGACCTGCTCCAGCGAGGTCAGCGTCCGGTACACGGTGGAGACGTTGACGCCGGTGCCCCGCAGGTGCTGGTGGATCTGCTCGGCGGTGGGGTGCGCGAGCTCGGCGAGGGCGCTGGTGACCAGCACGCGGGGTGTCGTCGCCCGCAGCCCAGCGGACCGGACCCGCGCCGCGTGCACGTCCCTCCGGGCCGCAGGGGTGCCGCTGTCGGCGGTGGGTGGTACCGCTGACGTGCGGGGCCCGGTAGCCAGGGAGGTCACCGGTTGCTCACGTCGTCGATGGGAGGCGGCTGCGCTCGTGGACGAGGTTGACCGACAGCAGCATCTCCCGGTCGGAGAGCACCTCGTGCGGGGTACCGCTGGCGACGACGGTGTGCTCCTCGGAGAAGACCAGGCACCGGTCGGCGATCTGGTCGAGCACGTCGAGGTCGTGGGTCGCCAGTACGATCGTCTTGCCCGCGTCGTTGAGCTCCACGATGAGCTCGGCGAGCCACTGCTGGGTGCGTGGGTCCAGCGCCGCGGTGGGCTCGTCGAACAGCAGCACGTCCGGGTTCATCACCAGCACCGACGCGATCGCGACCCGCTTCTTCTGGCCGCCGGACAGCTGGAACGGCGCCCGGTCGGCGAGGTCGGTGATGTCGAGCATCGACAGAACGTCCCGGACCCGCGCGAGCGTCTCGTCCTTGGTCATGCCGAGCTGCAGGCAGCCGAAGGCGACCTCCTCCCGCACGCTGGGGGAGAACACCTGCGCGTCGGAGTTCTGGAACACGAACCCGATCCGTGACCGGAAGCCCTGGGAGAACTGCTCGTCCTCGAGGTTGTCCTCCGTGACCTGCTGGCCGAACGCGTGCAGCGTCCCGGTGGTCGGGAACACCAGGCCGCTGAGCACCTTGAGCAGCGTCGACTTGCCGCAGCCGTTCGCCCCGAGCAGCGCCAGCTTCTCCCCGGCCCGCACGTCCAGCGACACGTCGGTCAGCGCCGGGTAGCGGTCGAGATAGGAGTACTCCAGGCCGCGGGCGACGAACACCGCGCCGCCGGGCGCGTCCGCGGGCAGCGGCGCGTCGACAGCGGTGGGCGCTGCTTGGGCGCTCATCGGCCGATCGCGAGGTCCCCGGCGATGATCGCGGCGGCCGCCAACACGACGATCACCGCGGCCGTGCCGTCAGCGACCCGGAGCCGGGCCGGCGCCATGGTCTTGGCGTCGCCCCGGTAGCCGCGGGCGACCATCGCCATGTGCACCTCCTCCGAGAGCTGGTGCGCCTTGCCGAACAGGCTGCCGGCTGAGGCCGAGACGAACTCGCGGGCGGTGCGGTCGTGCGTCTGCGCCCCGACGGTGCGGGCCTTGCGCGCCTCGTACATGTCGGTGACGGTGCCGAGCAGCAGGAAGATGTAGCGATAGGCCATTCCGATGATCAGGACGAACATCCGCGGCACCCCGAGGGCGCGCAGGCCGGCGAGCAGCTTCACCCATGGGGTGGTCAGCGTCAGTAGCACCACCAGGCTGATCGATACGGCCACCCGGGTGACGACGAGCGCCGCGCTGGTCAGCCCCTGGGAGGTGATGCCCTCGGCGTGGCCGTGCCAGGACCACAGCTGGAGCACGACGTGCCCGGGCGTGACGATCGACAGCGTCGCCGGCAGGATCACGATGCCGGTGAAGATCGGGACGAACAGCCAGACCCGCTTGATGAAGAACCCGACGGGCAGCCCGGAGGCCGCCGCGAGGACCAGCGTCGCGGCGTAGGCGGCCAGGAGCACGGAGATGCTGTGCACCAGGCCGGCGGCGACCAGCAGGACGAGCATCGAGACCAGTTTGGTGCGCGGGTCCAGGCGCTGCAGGAGCCCGCGGCGCTCCGCGACGTCCTCGCTGAACATGACCTGCCGCAGCAGGCCGGCGCCGCCGGTGAGGGTCTTCTCGATGAACGACCCCTTCTTGCGCTTGCCGATGCACCCGCAGGGACACATCGCGAGCTCGCCGGTCAGGAGCCAGTTCGGGGTCCGCTCGCCGTCGGCTGGGCGGACCTCGACGCCGGCGGTCACACCCGGCTCGATCCGGACCGTGCCGCCGGGGCATCGTCGGTGGCATCGTCCGTCCCGGAGCGACGCTGGCTCGCGTGTACCAACTTGCCGATGACGAAGATGACCAGCGCGACCACAGCGATGCCAACCAGGGCCGAGAGGATGTAGCCCAGCGTCGGGTGGTCGCCGGAGGCGTAGCCGTAGCCGCCGAGCAACGTGTGGCTCCAGAAGCCGTTGTACTTCTCCAGGCCCGACGGGATGGACCTGAGCCCAAGGTCGTGCAGGTTGAGGTCGCCCGGTGCGTCCTCGCCGAACGCGCCACCGGGGGCCAGCAGTCCCAGTGGCGTCAGGGCTACCATGATCGCAATGAAGCCGATGGCGACGGTCCTGGGGGTGAGCCGCCGGCGCGGCGGGACGACATCGCCGGCCGCGACCGGGATGCCTGGGTGGTTCGGAACCAGCCGGCGGACGTCGGCGCGGGCGAGGTAGGCCAGGACGCCGCCAGTCAGAATCGCCTCGGCCGCGCCGGCCACCGTGAGGTGCGCCAGCATCATCGCCGGGACGGTCTGCGACAGGTGGTACGGGGAGTAGAGCGGCGCACCGGACGCAGTGTGGAACAGCCCCGGCTGGATCCCCAACTCGATCGCAGCCATGAAGGCGGCAGCGTTGATGCCGACGTAGCCGCCGACCGCTGCGGCTGCCACCCTGCGTCCGGAGGTCAACGGGCTCCGGCCGGCGACCAGCCGGTAGACGCCCAGTCCGACGAACGGCAGCACGATCGCCATGTTGAGGACGTTCGTGCCGTAGGCCAGCACCCCCCCGTCACCGAACAGCAGCGCCTGGAACAGCAGCGCGACCGACACGGCGATGGTCGCGGCCCACGGCCCCAGACAGATAGCGATGATCACTCCCCCGACGGCATGGGCCGTCGTGCCGTCCGGGATCGGCACGTTGAACATCATGATCAGGAAGGTCATCGCGGCGAACACCGCCAACAGCGGCACGTTGCGGGTCTTCACGACCTTTGAGACTCGCTTCGCGGCGATGAACCACACCGGAGCGGCGAGGATGTAGCCCGCCGCGCAGGTCTGCGGGCTCACGTAACCGTCTGGGATGTGCATGCTGCTCCTCGCGGTCCGGATGACTATTGCGCAGCCTATCCACTTGCATGGGCCTCGCAATAGCAGCGGGATGCCACGGTTGTGCGGGTTCGTTCCTGACAGGTCCGGAGGAAGCTCGTGCTCAAGCCCGTCTCGCTTCAGCGCGCCACCGACCGGATCGTCCGGCATGGCCGACCTGCACACCCGCCTGCGGGACCCAGGCCCGTCATGGCGGCGAGGGCGTCGAGGCTGGTGCCGGCGGAGTAGGCCAACGAGAGAACCTTCTCCGGGTGGACCAAGACGTTCACCGACCCGCGGCTCTGCGCAGCGGGCTGCTGGGCAGCTGACCCAGGCCGGGCCGTCCCCGCCGGTCAGGCCGCGGCCGGCAGCCGGGCGTGGATCACTGCGGGTCGGTGCGACCGCAGTAGCCGTCCGTCAGGCTCTGAAAGGTGAAGCGGGTCAGGAAGGCCAGGCTGATCGGCTGGCGACCTCGTCGAACAGGACCGCTGTGGCGGGAAGACGCTGCCTGCAGCGGCGCCGTGCGCGACCGTTTCTCGGTCGAGCACGCCGCGGCCGGTCTGAGCGCGGCGGTCCGTCGGTTGGGTCCGGCTCGGTCGTGCCGAGGTGGCGATCGAGCGTTTCCGACGGGCCGGTCGTCGCCGAGTTGCTCGACCGTGGTGGTGATCAGTCCGAACCAGGTAAGGAACCTGCGCTCGCGCAACGGCTCGGCCGGGAACAAGGACGACCGGTTCGACGCCAACGTGCTGCCCGACACGCTGCGCACCGACCGCGGTCGGCTGCGCATCCTGGTACCCGACGCCCCGCCACGCTGACCCTGCGGGTGACCTGCCGGGGGCCCGGCCCGGCCGTGGCGGCGACCGGCCCGGTAGTGCTCGGCGGCGCCGGCCAGGTCCCCGCCCCCGCGACGTTCCCCCGCCGCTCGCGGCTGATGCTCAGGTCCCGCTGCACTGGCCGTTGGTCGGGTCGGCGGCGGCCAGCCGCTCGGCGATCGCCAGGTCGGCCCGGTAGTAGCTCGGCAGCCCTTTCCTGGCCAGGGCACCGGTGCTGGCGTCCGGCGTCAATCAGAACGGCGGTGTCACTTCGCCACTGTGAGGCTCCGGGCTCGGCAACACACTGGGAGTGCCGTGACTACTTCGGCAACGGTCCGCTACCACCTCTCCGGCACCTTTCTCGAGGCCTGCGACTGTCAGACGCTGTGCCCGTGCTGGGTGGGTCAGCCGCCGGACCAGAACGTCTGCAACGGGTTGTTCGCGTGGTTGGTGGACGAGGGCACTCTCGCTGGACGCGACGTGGGTGGGCTGAAGGTAATCAGCGTCTCCCACCACGAGGGCAACCGGGCGAACGCCCGCCAGCAGGTCGCGGTGTTCGTCGACGGCCCGAACGAGGTACTCGACGACGCCACACTCGGGCTTGTGGTCCGGATCTTCTCCGGGCAGGGCGGCGGGCCGCTGGCCGGCCTGGGCGGGCTGCTCGGCCAGCTCGTAAACGGTCCGTCCCCGGACGGGAACGGTGACCTCGGCGCGCGGGTCCGGCGCTCCATCACCATCGAGCCGCGCCCGCACCGAGGCTTCGACGTCCAGGTGACCCAGCCGGGACAGCGGGAGCTCGTCGACGTCACCACCACCGCCTTGATCGGCGAGCGCGGCCTGCCCATGCAGATCGGCGAGTCGGCGCTGAGCCGGACGCTCGGCGCACCGGTCACGATCGGCAGGACGGACCGGTTCAGCCTCTACGTGCCGGGGTTCAGCCCGGAGTTGTGGCTCGACCTGGACCTGCAGGCGCGCAGCGCAACCACCGGTGCGTTCCGGTACGACGCGGACGGCGGGTACGGCGCCGAAGACGCGGATGCCGGGGCGGCGCATTCCACCGGCTGAGGACCGTCAGCTGCCGTCGCGACCGCCCGCCGGCGCAGCCGGCGCTCGGCGCCCGCCCCAGCTCCCGCCCGGGGCAGCCGGCGAGCAGGCGGTGCGGCTGTCGCCCCGCCGGATCGACGCTCCCACCGCGGCCGTCGTCGCGGCGGTGGGAGCCACCGCGGCGGCCGCTGTCGCCGGTCTACTGCTCTGGGGCGACGGCATGCCCGGCCACTCCGACAGCGCTTCCGCAGCCGACACCGCCACCTCCTGGCCGGCGACACTGCTGTTCTGCGGCGGCTGGCTGCTCGTGACCGTGGCCATGATGCTGCCGACCAGCCTGCCGCTGCTCGTCGCCGTCCGCCGCGTCGCCGGTGCCGGTCGCGACGGCCGGTTCGTTCTTCCGCTCGTCGTGGTGGGGTATCTCGCCGTCTGGGCGGTTGCGGGCATCGCGGCCCGGGCGTTCTCTCTCGGCGTAGCACCGCTCCTGGACGCCACGCGGGCGGGCACCGCAGGCCACGCCGGCATGCCCGGAATGAACCCGGCCACGCCCGGGATGGGCGCGACTGCGCCCGGGCTGGACGGCAGCCGACTTGCCGCCGCGGCGATTCTCGTCGTAGCCGGCGCTTACCAGCTGTCCCCGCTGGCGCTGCGGTGCCTGCGGGCGTGCCGATCGCCGTTCGGCTTCCTCGCCCGCGGCTGGACCGGACGGGCCGACGTCCGTCGCCAGGCGGTCCGCATCGGCGTGGCGTACGGCCGGTCATGCCTGGGCTGTTGCGCGGGGTTGATGGCAGTGTTGCTGGTCGTGGGCATGGCGAACCCGGGCTGGATGCTCGCCCTCGGTGCGGTGATGGCGGTGCAGAAGAACGCGGCGTGGGGCGCGCGGCTCGCCATGGCGTCCGGGTGCCTGCTGATTGCCGCGGGGGTTGTGCTTGGCCTCAGCTCCGGCACGCTGACCGGCGGCTGACCGCCGGGCTATCGGTGCGGTCCACGGCGGGTGGGTGGTGGTGGCGGTGGTCGTGGTGGTGGTGGTGAGTGTCTGGACCGGCCCGGGCCGCGCGTCCGATCGGAGTCGAGGACACCTGTGCCCGCCGCGTCTGGGCCGGCCGGGACGGTGCCGCGCTGCGCGGCAGCGTCGCGTAGCTGCTCAGCGGCGCGCCGCTTGCTGAGCCGGCCGGTTCCACGCCGTGGTCGAGCCCCCCAGGACAGTCCCGAGCCGCTCAGCCAAGCGGGCCACTGCCGTCGCCGGCGCCGAAGCCACCTCGTCGGGCACGAAGCCCAACCACGACAGCGTGCACAACTGGATCGCCGCGCCCAGCGCGTTGCCCTGACCACGGAACTTGCGCACGAACATCGCGTCAGCGGGCGTGAGCGTAAAGTCCCGGATCAGCTCCGCGGTTGATCTTCCGGGAACCCCCGAAGCTGCTCCAGCTCCTCATCGCAGGACGCGGTGCGAGTCGCCGCCCCAACCAGTGCGCCAGACCCCCAACCCAACACAGCCAAGATCAAACTAATCGCTGTCTCGCGCTGGAAGCTACGACTACGGGGAGGCCGATCCTGGCCGACATCACGACGCTGGCCGTAGCCGAGCTGCGACTCACCCCCGGTCTGGACAACCGTCAAGGCCACCGACGTCGACGGGTACGCCGCCGGGCCGGATCAGCCCGTCCCCGGTCCGCCGATCTGACGGGAGGACTGCGCTCGGCGGCCG
>Ga0208355_1001109_pt1 | contig 12041 bp, 9 predicted proteins | sample NGESurdeep072012_6_FD_184458 | JGI IMG/M metagenome (GOLD analysis project Ga0208355, IMG submission 184458) | Arctic peat soil microbial communities from Barrow, Alaska - NGEE Surface sample 210-3 deep-072012 (SPAdes) | ecosystem: Environmental > Terrestrial > Soil > Wetlands > Peat ... | reverse complement strand
GCTCCGCCCGCAAATTGCCCGATAAAAATCTGCTGCTGGGAAGCGCAACTGCCGCACTGCTGTTAATCGGCTTGTCAGCCTGGTGGATTCTGGATAAACCGCAAACTCCACTTCGGCAAACCCAGGACAAACCAACCCTGGCAACAGCACCTGCCGTTCACGCACCGGAGGCGCAGCCAATCACAGCGCAACCAAACAATGTTCTTGCACCGGCATCTGCTGAAAAAGCAACTCAGACGGCGGTCTCTCCTGCTTACACCGCCAACCCGACACCCAAACCCGTTTTGAGCCAAGCGCCATCGGCAGTCAACACGGCTGTGACAACCCAGCCGCCTGTGCCGGTTGCGGGCAATAAACCAGCGGCAAGCAAAACAAAATTGTTTGAAAAACGCCTGGCAGCGGGAAAACAATTGCTCGAGCAGAAAAAAACCGTCGCCAGCATCCAACTGTTCTACAACGAAGAGATCAACCCGGAGCGTACCGAAGGTTTTTTGATGCGAGCTGACAAACTCGGCGTTCTCCACGAAATTTATCTGCTTCCCGCCAAGTTCGGCAACAAAAGCGGAATGCGCGTACTCTACGGCGCATACCCATCGGTCGATGCGGCACACAACGCGATCAAGGATCTGCCCGCTCGTTACCAGCAAGCATTCGCCACATCCACCTACATATTCTGAGAACGAGCCGGGAAAGATAGTGTGTTGAGCAATATCAGCAAAGCTGTTAGGCTACAAGCCAAATAAAGCAAGGGGGAAGCATGCGTTCACGCAACATATTTTATCTCTGTGTAATCGGGATGATGCTTGCCGGCTGCGGCACAAAACCGATTCGGCCTTCGGACCAGCACATACAGCGGCAAGACATACAGCCCGAGACCGCAAACAACATCCCGCAATCGATCAAGGAAAGCGTCATACTGCCGCCGCCGAAACCAGCCGGCAAAGTCGCCACCTACAGCGTGGTGGTTACCAATGTGCCGGCACAAGAGATTTTATTCGCCTTGGCGCGCGATGCGAAAATCAACCTCGACATCCAATCCGGCATTCAGGGAACGGTAACGATCAACGCCATCAACCAGACGCTGCCGCAAATCCTGACGCGCATCTCCAGGCAAGTGGATATGCGCTACGAATTGGACAACGGCACCCTGACCGTGATGCCCGACAAGCCGTTTTTAAAAACATATAAAATTGATTTCATCAACATATCCCGTTTAGCAAAGAGCATCAACTCTACATCCGGTCAGATTATTAACGGTGGAGCTGCTGGAAGCACTGGTGCTACAGGAGGAAATACATCCTCAACCATAGTCACCAGTGAAACAAAAAACTCCCTGATGGAAAGTTTGATTCAAAACGTTAAGGATATAATCCTCGACGAAGACAAGTTGCATCAGCAAGAACAAGTTGATTTACAAACTCAGCAACAAATTCAAGCGAGAGGAACTGGAGCAGCTTCTGGTTCCACTTCTCTCGCCTCGCCAACTAAAAACAACGGAATAGATATCAACCAAGCCACCAAAGGTGGGCAAGTAAATAGTAGCTCCCGCACTGGCAGTTCAGTCGCAGGGAGCGGAAATCAGGACATTCAAGGCCAAGGCGAAGTGGCAGTCAAGAAGGGGGTATATGAACGCGCAGTCAATGTTTTTGGAAATAATGAAACCGGCGTGCTCATTGTTCGAGCCACCAGCCGTCAACATGAAAAAGTTCAGGAGTTTATCGACAAGGTAATGGCAACGGCAAAACGTCAGGTGCTGATCGAAGCGACCATCGTCGAAGTGCAGCTCAGTGATCAATACCAGCAAGGCATAGATTGGTCGCGCGCACTGCTCGGCGCAAAAGGCTTTGCGTTAAGTCAAACCGGCATGGTTGGTATAGCCGCGACCACTGGCGCACTGGCTGTCAGCTACATCAATCCCACCTCCAAGTTTGGTGACATCAAAGCATCGATACAACTACTGGAACAGTTTGGCAATGTCAAGGTGCTGTCCAGCCCCAAGCTAACCGTGATGAACAACCAAACTGCTTCGCTGCAAGTAGCGAATAGCAAGGTGTATTTCACTGTCAAAGCCGACATTCTTCCCGCAACACTAACGAGTCCAGCTACTGCCAGTTACTCTACCACCGCAAATTCTGTCTCAATTGGTTTGACGATGAGCGTCACCCCTCAGATCAGCGATACCGATACGGTAACCATTAATGTGCGCCCCTCCATTTCCAGCCTTGTTGGTCTTGGTGTACAAGACCCCAATCCGATTCTGGCCAACCCATGCGGCTTCGGTGTCACGACCTGTGGTCTCGCGCCTATCAAAAATCTTATACCGGAAATACAGACGCGTGAGATGGAATCCATCATCAAAGTCGAAAATGGTCAAATGGCTGTGATGGGGGGATTAATCAAAGAAGAGATCAATTTCAACACCAACGAGATACCTCTGCTAGGTCGCATTCCGATTTTGGGGAATCTCTTCCAAAATCGGAATGACACGACGACCAAAACCGAACTGGTGATCTTCCTGCGTCCGGTCGTCATCAAGAGCGCCAGTGTGGATGCCGATTTCCATGAATTCCGCAATAACTTACCGGATCAAAAGTTTTTCCAGGAATCGGCTAGCGGCAATCCTTAGAGAGACTAAAATATGAGCCTGTTATTAGATGCCCGCAAAAAATCGCAGCAAGCCAAATCCGCGCAGGGCGGGGATGGTAGCCATTCAGGACTTGAACTCAGCCTGGAAACACTCCCGGACGCAACACCCCCTGCTGCGGTCGCTGCTTCGACCGACCATGCCCGCGTCGCCGGGCAAAACCTGTTCAGCGCAAAATCCCATGCATCGCCACTTGCACGCGCAAGCATCAATCGCAACCTGCTGATCGCCATGGGCGGTACGGTCTTATTACTCACCGCAGGAGCCGGGTATGTGTGGTATGCCACCCAGCAGCCGCAACCAATCGCCGCCGCACGGCCTGCCAAACCCGTACTTGCTACAACACCGCCGCAAAATAATCTGGTTCCTGAAATCGTTTCGCCACAAGCAGCGTGGCCAAAGCCTGCCAGCATTGCACGACTCGCGCATACCGTACATCCAGCGGCTAAAACACCCATATCACGCAAAGACAATCCGGTGCTTGTCGAGCAGCATCAGGACGAGCCTATTGATCCAATACTCAATAATGCCTATCTTGCTTATCGCAGCGGGAAATTCGAGCAGGCCCAACAGTTGTATCACGAGGTGCTCAAGCTGGATGAACGCAATATCGACGCAATACTCGGACTGGCCGCCATCGCGCAACGCCGTAGCGAAGATAGCCTGGCAGTGCACTATTACGCGCAGGCATTGTCACTCGATCCGCGCAATGCCGTGGCCAATGCCGGCATGTCCGCTCTGACCACCGATGACAACCGTGAAAGCCGATTAAAAACCTTGCTCAATGAACAACAGGATTCATCGGCCTTGCACTTCGCGTTGGGCAACCGGTATGCCGAACAGGCCCGCTGGGCAGAGGCGCAACAAGCCTATTTCAATGCCTACCGGTTGGAACCCGACAATGCCGAGTTGGCTTTTAATTTGGCCATCAGCCTTGATCGTCTCGGACAAAAAAAATCCGCTGCACAGTATTACCAACGCGCCTTGCAGCTGGATCCGCAACAAAGCGCAGGTTTTGATCATAAACAAATTTCACAACGTATCGAAGATCTGACGCACTAATTCTCCATGCCAAAAAATCAGCTGTCTGAAAATCGGGGTTCGGGCAACCAACCCCAACAACCGCTGGGACAAATACTGGTCGGCAAAGGCGTGATCAGCGACGACCAGTTGCGCATCGCCCTGCAAGAGCAGGGCAAGACGCATCAGCCGCTGGGTCGCCTGCTGGTTCGTCTTGGCTTTCTCTCAGAAGCCACTATCCGCGACGTCTTGTCGGAAAATCTTGGACAAGAAAGCGTAGATCTCACCTCCGTCATCATCGACCCGATGGCACTCGCCTTGATTCCAAAGGATGTTGCGCGCCGCTATCAATTACTACCCATGTCAGTGGATATGGTCGCCCGCATCCTGACCTTGGCAGTTGCCGATCCTGACAACATCATCGCGCTGGATCAAGTACGCGCGCTGCTCAAGGACGAATACCGCCTGATCACCCAACTCGCAAGCGAATCTGACATTCTGCGCGCGATAGATCAGTATTACGGTTTCGAGCTTTCGATAGACGGCATCCTGCATGAAATCGAGCCGGGCGAAATGGAATACCAGACGCTGCAATCCGGCGTGAACGAATTCAGCCAGCCGGTGGTACGCCTGATCGATGCTCTGCTCACCGAAGCCGTGCAACGCAGTGCTTCGGACATCCACTTCGAACCGGAAAGCAGCTTTTTACGCATCCGCTATCGCGTCGACGGCGTGCTGCGCCAGGTGCGCAGCCTGCACAAGAGCTTCTGGCCGGCCATGGTGGTGCGCCTGAAGGTGATGAGCAACATGAACATCGCCGAAACTCGCGCGCCGCAAGACGGCCGTATCTCCTTGCGCCTGTCGGGTCGGCCGATTGATTTTCGGGTGGCTTCGCATCCCACCACGCACGGCGAAAATCTGGTGCTGCGTATATTGGATCGGCAAAAAGGCATTGTGTCGCTTGATCAGCTTGGTCTGGATGATGCCGCGCTCAACATGCTCAAGATGATCATCGCCAAGCCGGAAGGCATCGTGCTGGTGACCGGCCCTACCGGCAGCGGCAAGACCACTACACTGTATTCGGTGCTGAATCACATTAACACCGAGTCGGTCAATATCATGACACTGGAAGACCCGGTCGAATACCCGCTCGCGCTGATCCGCCAGACTTCGGTGAACGAAGCTGCCAAAATGGACTTCGCCGGTGGCATCCGTTCCATGATGCGCCAGGATCCTGACATCATTCTGGTCGGCGAAATCCGCGACCATCCCACCGCCGAAATGGCATTCCGCGCCGCCATGACCGGACATCAAGTGTATTCGACGCTGCACACCAACTCGGCGATCGGCGCGATACCGCGCCTGCTCGATATCGGCATCCTGCCGGACATTATGGCCGGCAACATCATCGGCGTCGTGGCACAGCGTCTGGTACGCATACTGTGCAAGGAGTGCAAATACCCGTACTCGCCGGACGCATCGGAACGCAAGCTGCTGGGTCTCGCGGCCCAACAAGACATCACCCTGTATCGGGCTGCCGGCTGCGAAACCTGCAACCATCAGGGCTACAAGGGACGCATGACCATCATGGAATTACTCAAGATGGATTACGATCTGGACGATCTGGTTTCGCGTCGCTCCAGTGCGCGCCAAATCAGGGAAGCCGCACTCGCCAAGGGATTTCGCCCCTTGGCGCTGGACGGCATCCGGCGCATCCAGCAAGGCATTACCTCGCTTGCGGAAGTCAGCCGCATGGTTGATCTGACCGACCGGCTTGGCTAAGGAACCTGAATGGCACTCTATTCCTATCGGGCACTGGATGATCACGGCAAGACCCATAAAGGGTTGCAGGATGCCGCCAATCAAGTGGATCTGGAATTTCGCCTGAAACGCAGCGGCCTGGACTTGATCGATGCCAAAATAGATAGCGGCAGGGTGGGCTTCGGGCGCAACAAGATCAAACGCACCGAGTTAATCACCTTTTTTTTCAACATAGAACAACTTACCCGTGCCGGTGTGCCTTTGCTGGAAAGCCTCGCCGATTTGCGCGACACCATGAACGACCAGCATTTCCGCGAAATCATCGCCAATCTGGTCGAGTCCATCGAGGGCGGCAAAATACTTTCTGAAGCGATGGCACAACATCCCGACGCGTTCGATAAAATTTTCATCAGCCTGACCCATGCCGGTGAAGCAAGCGGACGTCTGCCGGAGGTGTTTGAACACATCACCGAATCACTGAAGTGGCAAGATGAAATGTCCTCGCACACCAAGACCATCCTGCTCTATCCGGCTTTCGTCGGCACCATTGTGGTGGCGATTACGTTTTTCCTGATGGTCTACCTGGTGCCGCAACTGGTCAGCTTCATCAAAGGCATGGGGCAGGAAATTCCCATCCAGACGCGCATGCTGCTTGCCACTTCATCGTTCTTCGTTAATTACTGGTATGTATTGATCGCACTGCCCATCGTCTTGCCCGTCGCCGGCAAACTGATCATCGCCTCCAGCCCGGAGATGCGCTTCAAGTTCGACAAGCTCAAACTGGACATGTGGGTGACCGGCCCGATCCTGCGCAAAATTATTTTGGCGCGTTTCGCCAACACTTTCGCGATGATGTATGGCTCCGGCATCAGCATCCTCGACTGCATCTCCAACTTGCGCGATGTGGTCAACAACCGCGCCGTCGCCAAGAGTCTGGAGGATGTCACGCATGAAATCGAGTCTGGCAAAAACCTGACCCAGAGCTTCCAGAACACCGGGATGTTCCCGCCGTTGGTAATACGCATGCTCAAAGTCGGCGAAGCCACCGGTTCGCTGGACAAGGCACTGCTCAACGTAAGCTACTTTTATGATCGCGACGTGAAGAGCTCCATCAAAAAAGTACAAGTCATGATTGAACCGACCATGACCATCGTGCTGGGTGCGTTGCTCGGCTGGGTGATGCTGTCGGTACTGTCGCCAATCTATGATCTTATCGGCAAGGTGCAATTTTGATGCAACAATCTCTGCTGCTATTCTTGAGGGTTAGTGCAGCGTGGGCACACCCTCAGGGTGCGAGAACCTCTATGAGGCAAAAACCTGCCCACCCTACCCAACTATGCCCTCTGCGGCTTGATCCGGGGTTTTAAGATGAAACACGCACTACTGCTATTCCTGAGTGCCGATCGCCTGCATGCGCAACTCATGGCAGGCGGCAAAATCGAGCTGCAACGTGACTTTACTGACACCCCGGACGGGCGGGAAAATTTCGCGTCTTTTTTGCAGACGGCAAAATGCCCTACTTACCTGCTGACCGATCTGATTGAAGAGGACTTCCGCCATGAAACCGTCCCGCACTTGAGCGGCAGCAGTCGCACCGCACTATTACAACGCAAGTTCGACCAGTTTTATCGCGGCACCCCTTTCCATACAGCCACCCTGCTGCAACGTCAAAAGACCGGGCGACGCGACGATGACATGCTGTTCTCGGCACTGACCAACCCCTCGCTCATCACGCCGTGGCTGAACATCATACTGGCGCAGCAAACCCCGCTCGCAGGGATTTATTCGGTGCCGCAGATCAGCGCGCCGCTGGTCAAAAACCATCCCTCGAATCATCTGCTGCTGATTTCCTGGGAAAAATTTTCCGGGCTGCGTCAAACCTATTTCAGCGAGCATCGCCTGCAAATTTCCCGGCTGACGCCTGTTCACGCCGGGCTGACATTCCAGGATGCCGTAGTAAATGAGCTCACCCGCACTTACCAATATTTGAAGAGCCTGAGCCTGCTCCCGTCGGGACAAATACTCGATGTGCGCATCCTGTGCCATGCGGATGACCAAAGCGAACTGCAGAAGAAATTAGCCAAAGACGCAGATATGCGTTATGACTTCGCGGATATCGAAGAAGTTGGCAAGGAACTCAAGATTAACTATCGTTTCACCGATTCGGACGCCAGCCAAATCTTCCTGCACCAGCTGGCCGCCAACCGTCCCAAAACTGATTACGCCAGCGCCGAACACACCCGCTACTACACACTGTGGCAGCTGCGCCGCGCACTCAACTGGAGCAGCGGCGTGCTATTATTTGCCAGCCTGTTATGGGCGACCGAAACCGTCTGGCAAAGCGGCGGGAATGCAACCGAAGCAGAGACTTTCAAGATCCAGGCACAACGCATAGTGATAGAAGCGCAGCAAATCACGCAGAGCTTTCCCGGAACGCACGCCCCTGCTGCGGACATGAAGGCAAGCGTGTCAATCATGCACAAGCTCGATCAATACGCGCCTATCCCGCAAATCATCTTGAAGCCGATCAGCACGGTGCTTGACCGTTTTCCACAAATCGAGGTAAGCGACCTGGGTTGGCAAGGGAATGCAACGGAACCGGTTGCAAGCAACACCCGTGCTGACGTTCCCGCTCAAGTCATCACCATGAAAGGAAATCTGCAAGGTTTCGGCAATGACTACCGCACCGCACTGGCGTATCTGGATCGCTTCCAGCTCGAGTTAAGTACGCGCGGTTATCAAGTGACCGCCCTTACCAAACCGCTTGACATCAGCCCCAGCGGCAGCCTTGCCGATCAACGCGAAGCCCGCAAAAATGAACTCGTTTTTTCTTTTAAACTTGTCTGGAGACCGGCAACATGATGAGGTTCCACGGCACCCATAGACCAGCAACATGGGGACCAGCAACATGAAATTCTCCAACTCAGACTTTCACCTGATGCGCTGGAGCCTTTCGGCGGTCTGCGCATCCATCCTGCTGAGCGGCGTCATTTTGTACGGCAGCAGTGAGTATGCAGACTTTACCCAAAAAGATCGGGGCGCTGCTCAAAGTCAAATGAATGATGCACGCAATCGTTTAACCATGGCACACCAGGACCAGGAAAACCTGTCGGTTTTTTCCCAGGAATATGACACCATGGAAAAAAACAAAATCATCGGCGACGACCATAGACTGGACTGGATGGAAGGATTGGAGAAACTCCGCAATCAAAATCTGGTCATCGATTTTCGCTATAACATAGCCCCGCAAAAAATCTATGCGCCGCAACCCGCCATAGACAGCGGCAACTTCGACATCCACTACAGCGAAATGAAATTGCAATTCGATTTGCTGCACGAGGGCCAACCGCTGAATTTCTTCGACGCGCTGCGCAGCCAGATCAAGGGCTGGTATCAACTTGAAGGCTGCACCATGCAACGCGTCGTCACGGACGAGGAATCTGCCACGGCCGCCGGGACGCATATCAAGGCAGAATGCAGCGGCGGCTGGATTACGCTGAAGAACCGGAACGCGCAACCATGAGATCAACTCTCAAAATTGGCCTGTGTGCCTTTGGATTAACAGCTTCGACGCTCACCCACGCCGAAGAATTAGGACGGCTATTTTTCACCCCGGAACAACGCACACAGCTTGACTACAGCTATGCACGAGAGGCCAGATCTGACAACAACGATCGCGCGCTGATGCTAAATGGCATCGTGCAAAAGCATGGCGGCAAACGCACCGCATGGATCAACGGCGTGCCTCAACCCGCCGGAGCCAGCGATGAGAAGACGCCGGAAAGCTTGTCGGTTCCGCTACCCGGCCAAACCAAGACGGTCAAACTTAAAGTCGGACAGCGCGTATTGCTGAATCCATCCGCCAACCCGGATACGACCAAGCCGGATACGCCAGACACGCCCAAGCAATAAATCATGTCAGCCAAACGCACTGCCATTTTCAATCAGGGTCGCGGCAAGCAGCACGGCGCGGTGTTGACGATCATGCTGGTGATTATGATAGTCGGCATCGCCGCGATTCTGGTGAATTCGCTAAGTTCTGCCACCCTGAAAAATGCACGCCAGAAAAATACCGCCGCTGCGCTGGCACAGGCAAAAGACGCGCTGATCGGTTTTGCCATCACCTACGGCGACACCCACACCGCATCATTTCAAGTGAATGGTTATCTGCCTTGCCCGGACAATGCGGGCGGCAATGCAGAAGGCAGCGCGGAACTTTCATGCGGCAACCAGGATGTCAGTGTTATCGGCAGGCTGCCGTGGGCAACGCTGGACTTGTCCACACTGCGCGACGGCGATGGCGAATGTTTGTGGTATGCGGTTTCCGGGACCTATAAGGACAACCCTAAAACCGGCTTGATGAATTGGGACACCAACGGACAATTTCAGGCATATGCCCCTGACGGCACACTGCTTAGCGACCAAGTAGTAGCGGTTATTTTCGCGCCCGGCGCGCCACTCAGCGGCCAGAATCAAAATCGCTCGCCAAACGGCACCGCACCTATTTGCGGCGGAAATTATACGGTGACTAACTATCTGGATAACGACACCGTGCACGGCATCAACAACCGGGATGTTGTCAGCGGAAATTTCATCCAGGGAACAAGCGGTGGTACCATCAACGACCAGATGTTGTTCATCACCAAGCAAGACATCTGGAACGCGATTAAAAAACGCAACGACTTCGGCGCATTTGTAGCAAAACTGTTGCACCCCTCCATAGCATATTTGCCAACTACAGTTGATTTTAGCACTACGCCAACGACAGAAAATACGTATGCAACCCCTGGTTGCCTCAGAATATCACGAGTAAGGAAAGGCTATATCTATTCGAATGATTGGCAAGACAATGTTTTGTATGCAAGACCCACTGGAAGCTGCACAATAACTGTAAATGGCGCTAACTGTGGTTATGGAGTGGTTATTTTTCCTGGTGAACGGAATACCGGCCAAACCAGAATCACTAACACTGATAAAAATACCTGGAGCAATTATTTAGAGGGCGCCAACCTTACGGCATTCACTTACGGCACCACCACTACCGGCACCACCCATAACGGCACCATCTCTTTCTCAGGCGCTACGTCGTACTCTGCCGCCTCACCTTCAACAGACGTATTGGCCTGCGAATGACTCATACAGTTAATTTGATAAATCAACAAAAGGGCTTCACCTTAGTCGAAATGGCGATGGTGCTGCTGATAGTCGCGCTGTTGCTGGGCGGCATGTTGGTTCCGCTCAGTGCGCAAATGGAACAGCGAAATATCTCTGATACGCAAAAAGCCTTGTCCGAAATTAAGGAAACAATCATCGGATATGCTTTGGCAAATGGCCAATTGCCCTGTCCCGCCGTCCCTACCATTCCTACGGGACAGGCCGGCGCCGGCATCGCACGGACTCCGCCATGTACGCTTACTAATTCAACCGGTGTTCTACCCTGGGCCACACTCGGGGTAAGCGAAACCGATGCATGGGGGAATCGCTACACCTACCGGGTAAGCAGTGATTTTGCTGATGGTCTCGGCGTTACCTTTGGTTACGACCAATACTCGAATCCTTGCAGTCCAAGCCCCGCCCCTGTGAACGCAACCTTTGCCCTCTGCTCTGTAGGCACCTTGAATGTGCTATCCGCCGCATCGGGAGGTAATACCATCGCCGGCTATGTGCCGGCGGTCATCATCTCCCACGGCAAAAATGGAGCTGGGGCCTACACCCCGCAAGGAACACCGCTACCGGTGGGTAGTAATGCTGATGAACAAGAAAACTCCGACGGCAGCTCGGATACCACCTACGTAACCCACGCACCTACTCCAACCTTCGATGACTTAGTGGTCTGGATTTCACCCAACATCCTGCTCAACCGCATGGTCGCAGCGGGCAAATTACCTTAAACACGCCGCCAAGTCGTACCTGCTACACTGTCTTCCAGCACGATGCCTGCGTCCAATAATTCCTTGCGGATACGGTCTGACTCAGCATAGTTCCTGGCTTTCTTGGCGGCAATGCGCGCTTCGATCTGGGCGTTGATAAAATTTTCACCTCGCACAACCTCTGCATCTGCGGAACTCGATGCCCTCACCTCTTCGTGCATATGAGCCTGAAGCGATCTACCTTGTAGAAATTCAACGGGGTCGCGCTGCAACAATCCCAACACGTCGCCTAGTGCCTTGAGTTGGGCAGCCGCTTCCGCTGATTTGGTGCGGTTCACTTCGTTGACCAGATCAAACAGCACAGCGACCGCTTCCGGTGTATTGAAATCATCATCCATCGCGGTCTTGAAGCGGGCAGCGTAAGGCTCGCTCCAGTCAACCAAGTCCGTTCGTGCTGAGCTTGTCGAAGCATGAATGGACTGAGTTGCCCGTTCCCCTTCGACAAGCTCAGAGCGAACGGGTAAAGATTTGAGTGCCGTATAAAGCCGCGTCAGCGCGCCCTTCGCATCATCCAGATGCGCATCGGAATAATTCAGCGGACTGCGATAATGCGCGCGCAGGATAAAGAAACGCACCACCTCGGCATCGTATTGCTTGAGCATCTCGCGGATAGTGAAAAAGTTGCCCAAGCTTTTGGACATCTTCTCGTTGTCCACGCGCACGAAACCGTTATGTATCCAGTAATT
>Ga0208355_1001104_pt1 | contig 12060 bp, 10 predicted proteins | sample NGESurdeep072012_6_FD_184458 | JGI IMG/M metagenome (GOLD analysis project Ga0208355, IMG submission 184458) | Arctic peat soil microbial communities from Barrow, Alaska - NGEE Surface sample 210-3 deep-072012 (SPAdes) | ecosystem: Environmental > Terrestrial > Soil > Wetlands > Peat ... | reverse complement strand
CGGATCGTGGTCAGCAATCCGCGCGAGTGTGGCGTGGTAGGCCTCAAATGCGCGGCGAGTCCATTCAAGCGGCTTGCTTGCGACGCCGTGCATGCGCGGACTCAAGCAGCTTGCTCACACGGCGCTGTACTTCGTCGTGCGGAATCGTTCCGTTGCGCGTCGCATCGGCCTCGGCCGCAAGGGATTCGCGCACTTCCCATTCGCAAAAATCGAATCCGTCGCGCAATACGAAACGCAGAGTTTGTTCGGGCGTGCGCCCGGCGTCCCGGGCAAGTTTCTTCAGGCGGCGCTGTTGGGCGGAGTTGAGAAGCAGCGTGGACATGGGCGGCTCCTGGTGCGATTGGTTTGTATATCTTATCACTTTGCACTATGCGGATCATTCACTGACCCGCAATGCCGAGGCTGATTTGTTTGCGTCCACATCCATCTAGCAATGAAGTAGAATTCGGCCATGCCAAGTGCCATTGAGACCTGCGCTGTCAGGAATGAAATCTGTGACCCAGAGTAGCCCTATCGTCAACTGCCCGCGCTGCGCCAAACCGGTGCGCTGGGGCGCGGAATCGCCGTTTCGCCCGTTCTGCTCCGAGCGCTGCAAGATGATCGACCTCGGTGCCTGGGCGAGCGAAGAGTATCGGGTAGCGGTCAAAGATAAAGACGATGATCCGGACGCGAGGTCCGCCGGATCGGAGCCCGACCCGCCATAGGCTTCACGCGCCCTGCCAGCTCCCGCGCACCATGGCGATGCCCTGCGCGCCGCAGCGCCAGGCGGTTTCCAGGTCGCCCGGCTTCATTCCGCCCAGCGCAAACACCGGCAGGCTGGCTCCGCGCGCAAGCGCGGCAAAGCCTTTCCAACCGAGCGGCATCGAATCGGGGTGCGAAGGCGTCGCCTGCACCGGTCCGAGCACTGCGAAATCAATTCCGAGCTGTGCCGCGCACGCGAGTTCCTCTGCATTGTGGCAGGAGGCGGCGCACCAGCCGAGCGCAGGCTTTCGTTCCAGGCGCGCCAACTGCGCCGCGGCCAGATGCACGCCGTCCGCGCCCAGGCGCAGGGCCAGCTCGACGTCGGAATTGATCAGCACGATCGCTCCGTGCGGCCGCGCCCTGGCGAGCACGGATTGGGCAAAATGCTCCAGCGCAGGCGTCCGCATCGATTTCTCGCGCACCTGAATCAGGCGCAGTCCCTGCGCCAGGCGCTCATCCAGCGCGCTCAGCTGCTGCGCTTCGCCCATCTCGCCCGCGTGGGTGATGGCGTACTCGGAGGGAAGCTGCAGGGCGCGCAGCACCGGCGCATTGGCCGGCAGCAGCGGCGCCACATCGAGGGTGGATGCGTGCTGCCACGCAAGCTGCTGATCTTCCTTGCCGTGTGGTTCGCCATGCCAGGCGCGCACGCGAAAAAAATTCAGCCGCACTTTAGCGTGCGGATAAGTATATATCCGCACGATCCACGGATCCGCGATTTCAACCTCAATGCCGAGTTCTTCGTGCAGTTCGCGCGCGAGCGCCGCGGCCAGCGGCTCCCCCGGCTCGACTTTGCCGCCGGGAAATTCCCAGTAGCCGGCATACACCTTGCCCGCAGGGCGTTGCGCCAGCAGGAAACGGCCGTCCGGCCGCTCGATTACGGCGGCAACGACTTCGACTGGAGTGGTATTCAACCGCGCTTCGCGCGGGGAGCGCCGGCGGCGCGCAGCCGGCCGGACACATCGCGCGCAAACTGCCAGGCGACGCGGCCCGAGCGCGAGCCGCGCGAAAGCGCCCACTGCAGCGCTTCTTCATGCGTGGCCTCTATCTCCCGCGGCGAGCAGCCCAATTCGGCCAGCCAGTGTTTGACGATGCCGAGGTAATCGTCCTGGTCGAAGGGATAGAACGACACCCACAGACCGAAGCGCTCCGACAGGGAAATTTTCTCCTCCGAGGTCTCGCCCGGATGGATCTCCTCGCCCACGTGCTTGTACTCGAGGTTTTCCTGCATGTATTCGGGCATCAGATGGCGCCGGTTGGAAGTGGCATAGATGAGCACGTTTTCCGAAGTCGCCGAGATCGAGCCGTCCAGTACCACCTTGAGCGCCTTGTAGCCGGCCTCCGCCGCCTCGAACGACAGGTCGTCGCAGAAAATGATGAAGCGCTCGGTGCGGTCGGAAATCTGATCGACGATATCGGGCAGGTCGATCAAGTCATGCTTGTCGACTTCGATCAGGCGCAGCCCCTGGCGGTGGAACTTGTTGAGCACCGCCTTGATCAGGGAAGACTTGCCGGTGCCGCGCGCGCCGGTCAGCAGCACGTTGTTGGCCGGAAGCCGGGTCACGAATTGGCGCGTGTTCTGCTCGATCAGGTGCTTCTGCCGATCGACGCCGCGCAGATCGGACAGCCGGATCTTGTGCGGGTGGGCAACCGGCTGCAGATGGCCGTGCCCGCCCGCCCTGCGCCAGCGAAAGGCAATGCTCGCGTTCCAGTCCACCGGCGGCTGCACCGCGGGCAACAACACTTCCAGCCGTGCAACCAGAGCTTCGGCTCGTTCCAGAAATTTGGACAATTCGCTCATACAAGTCAGCTGCGGTAATCCGCGTTGATGGAAACGTAATCGTGCGACAGATCGCAGGTCCACACCGTGGTCTGCGCCGAGCCGCGGGCAAGTTCCACGCGCACCGTGATCTCACTTTGTTTCATCACGCGCTGGCCATCCTCTTCGCGATAGGCCGGATTGCGGCCTCCGTCTTTGGCCACGAGCACATCGCCCAGATGCAACTGTACCCGGCCGACGTCGAGGTCGGGAATGCCGGCGTAACCGATGGCGCAAAGCAGCCGCCCCAAGTTGGGGTCGGAGGCAAAAAACGCGGTCTTGACCAGCGGAGAATGCGCGATGGCGAAGGCAACGCTAGTGCATTCCTCTTCGCTCTTGCCGCCTTCGACCTGCACGGTGATGAACTTGGTCGCGCCTTCACCGTCGCGAATGATCGCTTGGGCGAGCCAGACGGCGACTTCGGTTACGGCCTCGGCGAGGGCCGCGTAATCCGGGTGGCGCTCGTCAACGATCGTGTGCGTGCCCGCGGCGCCGGTCGCAATCAGCATGAAGGAATCGTTGGTCGAGGTGTCGCCGTCCACCGTGATGCGATTGAACGAGCGCGCGGCGGCCTGGGTCAGCATTTGCTGCAGCGCCGCCCGGCTTACTGCCGCATCCGTCGCCACGAAGCCCAGCATGGTCGCCATATCGGGATGGATCATGCCTGCACCCTTGGCCATGCCGGTCACGGCCACGGTCTTGCCGCCGAGAGTAAGCCGTCGCGAACGGGCCTTGGGCACGGTATCGGTGGTCATGATCGACTCTGCGGCCCTCGCCCAGTTGCCCTCGCGACAATCAGCGAGGGCGCGCGGCAGCGCCGCAACGATGCGCTCCACCGGCAAAGGCTCCATGATCACGCCGGTGGAAAACGGCAGGATCTGCGAACTTTCGCAACCGAGCAGCACGGCCAGTTCGGCACAGGCCTTGCGCGCGCGCGCCAGGCCGTCGTCGCCGGTGCCGGCATTGGCATTGCCGGTATTCACCACCAGTGCGCGCACTGGCCGGGCGAGCGCCAGATGTTCCTTGCAAAGGATCACGGGCGCGGCACAGAAGCGGTTCTGCGTGAACACGCCGGCGACCGTCGCGCCATCGGCAAGCCGCATGACCAACAGATCCTTGCGCTTCGCCTTGCGCACGCCAGCCTCGGCAACGCCCAACGCCAATCCTTTCACCGGCAGCAGATCTTCAGGGTTCGGTGGAGCTAAATTCACAGGCATGGCTGCCCCCGGCTTAAGTCAGTTTCCCGTGGCAGTGCTTGTATTTCCTGCCCGATCCGCAGGGACAAGGATCATTGCGGCCGATCTTGCCCATCTCGCGCACGAACGGCCGCTCCTTGGCTTTTTCCTCCGCCGCATCTGCAGCCAGCGCCTCATCATAGCCGGCGTGCTGGTATTTGACGTTTTCAACCGCCGGCGTCGCCTCCGTTGCCACTTCCGCCAACTCGGACTCCGAATTCACCTGCACCGCGGTCAGAGTCTTGGTCACTTCCAGTTTGATGCTTTCCAGCATGCTCGCAAACAGCTCGAAGGCCTCGCGCTTGTACTCCTGCTTCGGGTTCTTCTGCGCATAGCCGCGAAGGTGTATGCCTTGGCGCAGGTGATCCAGCGCCGCCAAGTGCTCGCGCCAATGCTGGTCGACGCTGGTGAGCATGACCCAGCGCTCGTAAGAGTGCAACGCTTCGCTCGGGGCGAGGGAGAATTTCTCCCGGTACAAGCGGTCGCCTTCGGCAACCGCTTTTTCCAGCAGCGCCTGGTCGTCGAGGCCGGAGTCGGCGTCAAGCCAGGATTTCACCGGAATGGAGAACTGCAGCTCCGCCGCGAACGCCTTTTCCAGGCCGGGCACGTCCCATTGCTCCTCCACGCTCTCCGGCGGAATGTGGGCGCGGAAAATGTCGCTCACCACACCCTGGCGCAGCGAGGTGATGGTCTCGCTGACGTCGGCGCTTTCCAGCAATTCGTTTCTCTGCTCATAGATGACCTTGCGCTGGTCGTTGGCGACGTCGTCGTACTCCAGCAACTGCTTCCTGATGTCGAAATTGTGCGCCTCGACCTTGCGCTGCGCCGACTCGATCGAGCGCGACACCCATGAGCTCTCGATCGCCTCGCCTTCCGGCATTTTCAGCCGCTGCATGATCGACTTCACGCGATCGCCGGCAAAAATCCGCAGTAACGGGTCTTCCAGCGACAGGTAGAAGCGCGACGAGCCGGGATCGCCCTGGCGGCCGGAGCGGCCGCGCAACTGGTTGTCGATGCGGCGCGACTCGTGGCGCTCGGTGCCGATGATGTGCAGCCCGCCGGCGGCGATGACCTGGGCGTGCAGCTTCTGCCATTCCTCCCGCAGCACCGTGATGCGACGCTCTTTCTCCGCCTCGTCCACGCCCTCGGTGGCGCGCAGCATGTCGATGCCTCTCTCGACGTTGCCGCCGAGCACGATGTCGGTGCCGCGGCCCGCCATGTTGGTGGCGATGGTGACCATCTTCGGCTGGCCCGCCTGCACCACGATTTCGGCCTCGCGCGCATGCTGCTTGGCGTTCAGCACCTGGTGCGGCAGCTTGTCCTTCTCCAGCATGGCCGAGAGCAGCTCGGAATTTTCGATCGAGGTGGTGCCGACCAGCACCGGCTGGTCATGGTCGTAGCAGTGCGTGATCGCGGCGACGATGGCGTCGTTCTTTTCCTTGATCGTCTGGTATACGAGGTCCTCGCGGTCGTCGCGGACCATCGGCTGGTGCGTCGGCACCACCAGCGTCTCCAGACCGTAGATCTCCTGGAATTCGTAGGCCTCGGTGTCGGCCGTGCCGGTCATGCCGGCGAGCTTGCCGTACATGCGGAAATAATTCTGGAAAGTGATGGTGGCGAGCGTCTGGTTCTCGTTCTGGATCGAGACGTTCTCTTTCGCCTCGACTGCCTGGTGCAGGCCGTCGGACCAGCGCCGTCCCGACATCAGGCGCCCGGTGAATTCGTCGACGATGATGACCTCGCCCTCCTGCACCACATAGTGCGTGTCGCGCAGGAACAGGTGGTGCGCCCGCAATGCCGCGTACAGGTGGTGCATCAGGTTGATGAAAGAAGGCTCGTACAGGCTGCGTCCCTCGGGCAGGAGGCCGACGCGCCCGAGCAGCTGCTCGGCATGCTCGTGGCCTGCTTCCGTCAGCAGCACCTGGCGCGATTTCTCGTCCACGGAGAAGTCGCCCGGACCGTCCTCCTCCGCCTGGCGCACGAGTAGCGGCGCCACTTCGTTCATGCGGTAGTAGAGGTCGGTGTGATCTTCGGCTTGGCCGGAGATGATGAGCGGCGTGCGCGCCTCGTCGATCAGGATCGAATCGACCTCATCGACGATGGCGAAATTGAGGCCGTGCTGGTAGCGGTCCGACACCTGCATCGCCATGTTGTCGCGCAGGTAGTCGAAGCCGAACTCGTTGTTGGTGCCGTAAGTGATGTCGGCGGCGTAGGCCTGTTGCTTCACGTCGGCGGCGCTCTGCGACAGGTTCACCCCGACCGAGAGTCCGAGGAAACGATAGACGCGGCCCATCCAGTCGGCGTCGCGGCTCGCCAGGTAATCGTTCACCGTGACAATGTGCACGCCCAGGCCCGATAGCGCATTCAGGTAGGCCGGCAGCGTCGCTACCAGGGTCTTGCCCTCGCCGGTGCGCATCTCGGAAATCTTGCCGGCGTGCAGGATCATGCCGCCGACCAGTTGCACGTCGAAATGGCGCATGTTGAGCACGCGCTTGCCGGCTTCGCGCACCACGGCAAACGCCTCGGGCAGCACGTCGTCCAGCACCTCGCCCTTGGCCAGCCGCTCCTTGAACTCCGCGGTCTTGGCGCGCAGAGCATCGTCCGACAATGCGGAAATGGCAGGCTCCAGCGCGTTGATGCGCTGCACCGTCTTGTTATAACGCTTGATCAGCCGGTCGTTACGGCTGCCGAAAATGCGAGTCAGGATGCGGGTGAACATTAAAAGATGGGGAAGATCGGAGAAAGGACGCAAATTTTACCATGCCTACCGCGCCCTAAACGGCGGGAGGAGTTAGCCGGCTGCTGAAATGCGCTTCCCGTGCGCGAAGCGAGGTTGGGGTAACGAGTTCCACCGGAGGAAAGCGTTTTTCACCAGCCTCCAATTTGGGGAACACGAAAGGGGGCGTGCCCCCTTTTTTCAACGCGCGGTCAAACCCGAGGAAGCGGAGTGAAACGGGGACGTGCCTGGGCGCGCGTCGAATCCGATAACACAGCAGCGACAGCCGTGATGCAGCCGGCTTGCGCCCGGCTCCTCACCCTTCAGGTCGCACTCGTTTTGCCCTGGCGGCGGCGGCAGAAACCTGCAGGAAGCGATTCGGATTCTGTGCGACGCCCTTGTAGCGCACTTCGAAATGCACGTGCGGCCCGGTAGAGCGGCCGGTGGATCCGGACTCGGCGATTATCGCGCCGCGCTGCACCAGGTCGCCGGCTTTGACCAGCAGCTTGGATGCGTGAGCGTAGCGGGTGGTAAAGTCGTTGCCGTGGTCAATATCGACCACATAGCCATATTGGGGATGAAATTCGGCGACCACGACCAGGCCGTCGGCCGCGGCGTGGATGGGGGTGCCGGTGTCGACCAGAAAATCGACGCCCTCGTGCATGGCGTTCTGTCCGGTGATTGGATCGATGCGCCAGCCGAAGCTGGACGCGTTCCAGTCCACGTCCACCGGCTTGACCGTCGGCATGAGTTTCTTCTTCACCTTGGCGTCGAACAGCCGGTTTTCGAGAATGCCCATGTAGTCGTAGCGGTTTTCCATATGCCGGGAAAGCGCGTCGAGTTGCCAGCTAAGCTCGTTCATGGACAGGTCTTGTGCCGGGATGCTGGTGGGCAGCGCGCCGCCGCGGCCGGGCGGCTCGTTCATGCGAAATTCCTGCGGCTTGATGCCGGCGAGCGCCGACAGGCGCTCGCCCAGCGCGTCCAGGCGTATCAGCTGTGCCTGCATCTGACCCAGCCTGACCGCCATGGCGTTCAGGTTCTGGCGCATGAAATCCTTGGCATTCTGGGTCTGCTGTTCCTGCGCCGACAACAGCAGCGTCTGCAGCAGCGGCAGCTTGACCTCCGCCGCGTGGCGGACTACCAGATAGAACATGGAACTGGAAAGGACCACGATGGTGGCCGCCAGCAGCGCCATCCCCAGCAACAGATGGCGGACACTCAGCGAAATCGATTTGGCCGTTGCCAGCCGGTTCGATACGAGAATAATATGCATGTTCCCCTCCGAGAGATAACTCCATGCATTCCAAGAATCTTCGCGCCTACCTGGACTCGGCCGCTGGCATTGCGGCGTTGCTGCCCCAGGCGGAGCGGCTCATCGAATTGCGGCGCATCTACAGCGAACTCGTGCCGCAGCAGTTGTTGCGATGTTCGTCGATCGTAAATTATAAGCAGGAAAATGTCGTTATTTTCGCCGAAAACAACGCTATCGCAGCTAAGCTTAAATTGCTAAGTCCGCGATTGGTCAACGATTTTTCCAAGCGCGGGGTGCAGGTTACCGGAATTCGTCTTCAAGTGCAACCCCGCCAGGAACCCCGGAAAGAGCAGATTCGAAAGCAGGCCAAGCTCAGCTTGGCCGGGGCCGAAAGCCTGGAAGCCCTGGCCAAGCGCCTGCCGGATTCAAGACTCAAACAAGCCGTTACAGAAATGGTCGAGCGAAAAAAAAACTAGAACACGCCGCGGATCAGGCGGGTTGGGCGAGAAAACGGGTGAGCCCAGCCGGCGCGTCCTCGGCGTGCTCGAAGCTCACATACTCCCAGGCATCGGCCTGTGCCAAGGTGGCGCGCAGCAGGGCATTGTTCAGGCCGTGGCCGGACTTATGGGCCGAAAACGCCCCGATCACGGGATGGCCCAGCAGATACAGGTCGCCGATTGCGTCCAATATCTTATGCTTCACGAATTCGTCGGCATAGCGCAGGCCATCGGCGTTCAGCACCCGGTATTCGTCCATCACCACGGCGTTGTCCAGACTTCCGCCCATGGCCAAGCCGCTGGCGCGCAGGCTTTCCACATCCTGCATGAAGCCGAAGGTGCGCGCCCGCGCCACCTCCTTGACATAGGAAGTCTCGGCGAAGTCGACCACCACATCCTGACTGGACTTGTCGAACACCGGATGGTTGAAAACGATGGAAAAAGACAGCTTGAAGCCGGCGTAGGGCTCGAAGCGCGCCCATTTGTCGCCTTCTCTTACTTCCACCGCTTTCTTGATGCGGATGAAGCGCTTGGCTACCGGCTGCTCCACGATGCCCGCCGACTGCAGCAGGAACACGAAAGGCGAGGCGCTGCCGTCCATGATGGGCACCTCGGCCCCGGTGAGGTCGACGTAGGCATTGTCCACGCCCAACCCGGCGAAAGCCGACATCAGGTGCTCCACCGTCGCCACCTTGACTTTGCCGTCTTCCAGCGTGCTGCACAGGCGCGTGTCGCCGACCTTGTAGGCGTCGGCGCATATGTCCGCCGGCTGCGGCAGATCCAGGCGCCTGAACACGATGCCCGTGTTCGGCTGCGCCGGACGCAGCGTCATTTCCACCTTCTCGCCCGAATGCAGCCCGACGCCGGTGGCGCGAATAGCAGTTTTTAGGGTGCGCTGCTTTAACATGAGTGTCTTATTCTTGTAGCTTGATGGCAATAAGCGAATTTTAACATATACGTAGCGACTTAAATCGCGCCCCCGTTGTTGTACTGTTTCCATTTTGCGCGGACAAAAAACCGTCCGCGCGGATCACCGATTGCGTACGGACGAGAAACCGTCCGCACGCAATCGGCGATCTTGTACAAAACCTACCCCAAGGCGTTGTTGCTTTTAACCATAACCGTGTTTTTGGTACGGATGGTTTCTATCCGTACCAAAAACACGGTTGGCGTGCGCGAGCGCGCAATGGTCGCTTCTGGCATGCGACGCTAGATAAGACGCCCAACGGAAGTCCTCTTGGAGGACGCTGTATATAGTCGGCAGGCCGGCCGCGCGACCCGGAGCGCGGCCAGTCAGCCGATGGCCGAACTCAGTCAGCCTGCTTGCGCAGGAAAGCCGGGATGTCATACTTGTCCACCCCGCTTTGCTGCAGCGCCTCGATGGTCGAGGCGCGGTTCTTGCGGATCACCGCCGGCATGGAGTCCAGCGCCGCGTAGTCGACGCCCGTCACCGGCATGTTGTCGGTGCCGTTCTTCACCACCAGTTGCGGCTTGGTCTGGCGTATCGACGCGGGCTGGCCCAGCCCGGTCGCAACCACCGTCACCCGCAGTTCCTCGCCCATGTTCTCATCGTAGACCGCGCCCAGGATCACGGTGGCGTCGGCGGCGGCGAAGCTACGTATCGTTTCCATCACCTCCTTGGTTTCGCGCAGCTTGAGGCCGGATTTGGCGGCGGTGATGTTGACCAGCACGCCGCGCGCCCCGGAGAGGTTGACGCCCTCGAGCAGCGGGCAGGCTACGGCCTGCTCGGCGGCGATGCGCGCCCGGTCCATGCCGGAAGCGGAGGCCGAACCCATCATCGCCATGCCCTGCTCATGCATGACGGTCTTCACGTCCTGAAAGTCGACGTTGATCAGGCCCCGAATATTGATGATCTCCGAAATGCCTGCGACCGCGTTCTTCAGCACGTTGTCGGCGGCGCCGAACGCCTCTTCCAACGACACGTCCCCGCCCAGCACTTCTTCCAGTTTCTCGTTGAGGATCACGATCACCGAGTCGACGTTCTGCGCCAGTTCGTCGATGCCGCCCTCGGCCGCCTGCATGCGCTTTACGCCCTCGAACGAGAACGGTTTCGTGACCACCGCCACCGTCAGGATGCCCATCTGTTTCGCCACCTCCGCCACCAGGGGCGCAGCGCCGGTGCCGGTGCCGCCGCCCATGCCGGCGGTGATGAACACCATGTGCGCCCCCTGCAGCGCCTCCTCGATCTGGTCGCGCGCCTCCATCGCGGCGGCGCGCCCGGCCTCGGGCTGGGCCCCCGCGCCCAGCCCGGAAGCGCCGAGCTGAATCTGGTTCTTCGCCTGCCCATACGCGAGCGCCTGGGCGTCGGTGTTCATGGCGATGAACTCCACGCCCTGTACGGTGTTGCGGATCATGTGATCGACGGCGTTGCCACCGGCGCCGCCGACGCCAATCACTTTGATCACGGTACCGTTGTTCTGTACATCCACGATTTCAAACATAGTGTCTCCTTCCGGGTCTTAGTTAAAAAATGAACTGCGAATTCACCGCCAATTACGACCGGGGACTACGAACCGGGGACTGGATAAAACGCCGACCACGGCGCTCGCCCCCGGCTTGCAAACCCCAGCCACTAAAAATTGCGCTGGAACCATTGCTTCATCCTCGACATGACCTGCCTGAACGACGCGCCCTGCAGCGCCTGGATTCCGCGCTGGGTCTGCGACTGTCCTTCGAGCAACAACCCGATCGCCGTGGCATAACGCGGGTGTCGCACCACATCCGACAGCCCGCCCGCGTAGCGTGGTGTGCCCAGGCGTACCGGCATATGGAAGATCTCCTCGCCCAGCTCGACCATGCCCCGCATCACGCTGGAGCCGCCGGTGAGCACCAGGCCGGAAGACAGCAGTTCCTCGTAGCCCGATTCGCGCAGCACTTTCTGGATCAGGGAATACAACTCTTCCACGCGCGGCTCGATCACTTCGGCCAGGGTCTGGCGCGAAAGCTGGCGCGACCCGCGATCGCCGATGCCGGGCACCTCCACCAGCTCGTCGGGATCCGCGAGCTGGCGTAGCGCGCAGCCGCTTCTGATCTTGATCTCCTCGGCCTCGGCGGTGGGAGTCCGCAGCGCCATGGCGATATCGTTGGTAATCTGGTCGCCGGCAATGGGGATCACCGCGGTGTGCCGGATCGCACCCTCGCGGAAAATAGCGATGTCGGTGGTGCCGCCACCGATATCGACCAGGCACACGCCCAGCTCCTTTTCATCCTCGGTGAGCACGGCGATCGACGACGCCAGCGGCTGCAGGATCAGATCGTTCACTTCCAGGCCGCAGCGGCGCACGCACTTGACGATGTTCTGCGCCGCCGACACCGCGCCGGTGACGATGTGCACTTCCACTTCCAGCCGCACCCCGCTCATGCCCAGGGGCTCGCGCACGCCGTCCTGGCCGTCGACCACGAACTGCTGCGTGAGGATGTGCAGGATCTGCTGGTCGGTGGGGATAGGCAGGGCGCGCGCGGTCTCGATGACGCGCTCGACGTCGAGCGCCGACACCTCCTTGTCCTTGATCGCGACCATGCCGCGGGAATTGAAGCTCTTGATGTGGCTGCCGGCGATTCCGGTATAGACGCGCGCGATCTTGCAATCTGCCATGAGTTCGGCCTCCTCCAGCGCGCGCTGGATGGCGTTGACCGTGGCTTCGATGTTGACCACCACGCCCTTTTTCAGGCCCTTGGACTCGTGCCCGCCCATGCCGATGATGTTCAGCCGGTTGTCCGGCAGCAACTCCGCGACGATCGCCACCACCTTGGAGGTGCCGATATCGAGGCCGACGACGAGG
>Ga0208355_1001102_pt1 | contig 12077 bp, 9 predicted proteins | sample NGESurdeep072012_6_FD_184458 | JGI IMG/M metagenome (GOLD analysis project Ga0208355, IMG submission 184458) | Arctic peat soil microbial communities from Barrow, Alaska - NGEE Surface sample 210-3 deep-072012 (SPAdes) | ecosystem: Environmental > Terrestrial > Soil > Wetlands > Peat ... | reverse complement strand
CTCCGACCGCCAAGCTGACGTCCGCCGGGTCTCTGCAGTACTGAGAGGGGAACGGCGGTCCATCAGTTGTCCCGAATGCAAAAACATGCTCTGGACAGAACCCGCCTAATTTACATCCCGAGCACTTTTTCGATGTGCCCGACCTTCATTTCAACTTTGCCGACGTTGTGTTCGGCCTTGCCTTTAGCCTTTAAGCCAGGATTGTTCGTGACTTGGCCTGCCTTCTCTTTGACTTTGCCTTTCGAGGTGACTGGTCTGGGCCAAAGAGCAAGTCGAGCAGTGCTCCAGTCACCGTACCGCTCGGGGTTATAAGCCGAATTCATGGTCTGAAGGACAAGGTTGTCGAGGTTCGCGCTGGCCGAGCGATTCGCAGGTATCCATGCGTCAAATCAGCGCAGCCCGATGACCTCGTATTCCAGAGCGTAAAGGATGGCAAGACGATGCGTGATAACAGCATTCTTGCGCGTCACATCAAGCCAGCAGGGCGCAAGGTCGGCATCGGATTTGTCAACTGGCGATGTCTCCGAACGTCGTGCGCGACTTGGCTGAAAAAAGCAGGAGCAGACCCAAAAGACATTCAAGGCCACCTGCGGCACAGCCGTCTCGGTACAACGATGGACATCTACGTTCAGGATGTTCCCGAGTCCCGGCGCAGGGCGGTGGGGCAGATGCCGATTCGAAGCGTCAATTGACCTGTTCCATTACTGTTCCATTAAAAGGTCGGGAAAAGTGACCGAAGACATGGTGAACAATCACGGAATCAAGCACTTGCGAATGGACGTTTACAGCCCTGAAAAGGCTGGCGTCGCCGGTTCGATTCCGTCCCTGGCCACCAGAAATTTCATCCGCTGTTTCAGCTGGTCTTTCGGGGTATCCCGGTAGATCCGCGCACGATTAGCTCAGCTTCGACGTTGATCTGGTCGGCGTGGCTCACGGTGCTGCCCGACTGGATGCGATTGAGGACGGTTTGCGCCGCTATGACGCCCATCTTGCGAAGCGGTTGGCGCACCGTCGTCAGGCCGGGATTCTGGAAAGCCGCGGCCTGAATATCGTCGAATCCAACCACCGACACATCTTGCGGCACGCGCAGACCAGCTTCGCGCAGGGCACGGATGGCGCCCAAAGCTGAAATGTCGTTAAAGCAAAACAAAGCCGTGAACGGCTGAGCGCCGGCGAGCAGCTTCTGGGTGGCAAAGTACCCGGGTTCGGGCGAGGGAGAATCGCCTTCCAGTTGCGCCGTTAGTTTGGGCGAGACCTTGACCCCGAGCTTGGTGGCCGCGGCGCAGATCGCACTCCAGCGGGCGGCGGTGTCGGAACTGAACTGCTGGCCCTTGATGAACGCAATGCGGCGGTGGCCGAGTCCGTGGAGATGTTCGATGGCCATGGCGACGGCGCGACGGTGATTGAGGACGATATTCGTAATTCCTTTCACATGCTGGTGGCCGGATATGGCGACGGTGGGAAGGGGCAAGCCGCGCTCCAGCGGAGTATCTACTGCGATCAACCCTTCCACGGCGCGCGACATCAACAGGCGCGGGTACTCGTCGATCAAGTCGCTGCGATGGCGGTGGCTGACCACGAAGTAAAAGTATCCCTCCTGTAACAGATGGTCCTCGATCCCGCTCAGTACCGTTGCCGCGTATCCCTCGCTGACCTCCGGGACGAGCACTCCAATCGTGAAACTGCGCTGCTTGCGCAAGGAGCGGGCGAAGATATTCGGCTTGTAGTTCAGCGCTTGCGCGGCGGCCAGCACTCGTTCCTGCGTGTCGTGCGGTATGGAGACCGCGGAAGGAGAGCGGTTGATCACCAGGGAGACGGTCGCCGGCGAGAGTCCGAGGTGATTCGCCAAGTCGCGCAAGGTGACCGGTTGGTAGGCCTCGGCCTTCTTCCGGCCGGCGCTTTTGTTCATTGGGGTGCGGAGCACGCACGGCAGTCTGGCACAGGATAAGGTCCGGTCACAACAATAATTCATTGCCCGCTTGACACGGATAACCGGCGGGTGTATTTCTTCTTTCCGCGCTAATAAATCGATTTACTAAACACTTTCGACCGTTTTTGTACGGGGTGAGCAATATGGCTCAGTTATGCGTTCTCGAAGGTGGCATTATCTTCCGCGCAAGAGTTGTATTGCTGCCGGCCGCGCTCATTCGTCGTATTTTTAATCAAGTCCGGGGCCCATCGGTCACTCGACCCAGAACGCTCTTCAACTTTACGAGAGAGAGAATTCTGCCATGACGCGTCGCATTTGCCTTCCGCTTTCCCTTGCTGTCCTGTTCCTCACCTGCGCCGTACCCGCGCTAGCTCAGTTCCAAGCTGTTATCCAAGGAACCGTGATCGACGCCAGTGGGGCCGTCGTCCCCGGGGCCAAGGTGACGGCCACCAATCAGGAGACGGGGAAGGTCTCGACGACAACCACATCGGGCGAAGGCTTCTACCGTATTTCGGCATTGGCGCCGGGCACGTACACGGTCGTCGCGGAAGCGTCCAACTTCAAGAAAGCTACGTACTCGAACATCAAGGTGGATGCCGAGACGCCGCGCGGGTTGGATCCGAAGCTCCAAGTCGGCAACGTCCAGGAGTCGGTGCAGGTGACGGCAGAAGCGCCCGAGATCGAGACGGAGAACGGCAATGTGGTCAGTTCGCTCTCGACGCTGCAGATCAACCGGTTGCCGCAAAACGGCCGCGACCCGTACGAATTGTTGCGATTGACGCCGGGAGTATTCGGGACTGGCGCGCGCGATGGCGCCGGCTCGGCTTCGTTCTTGCCCAACGGAGTTGGTCCGGGAGGCTCCAACACCTCCATCTTCCAGACCGAAAACCAGGTGCAGATATCGGCCAACGGCCAACGGGTTTCGTCGAACAGTTACCAGATCGATGGAGTGGGCGTGAACAGCCAAACGTGGGGCGGCGCGGCGGTCGTGACGCCAAACCAGGAATCCGTGAAAGAGGTCACGGTTTCTTCGTCGTCGTATTCGGCAGAAGACGGCCGTACCTCGGGTGCCCAGGTCAAAGTGGTGTCCAAGAACGGGACCAACGCCATGCATGGCAGTCTTTTCGGCAAGTATGACGAACCGGGACTCAACGCGTTCAATACGTATGCGTCCGGTTTCGGCACTTTGAAGCCGAAACGCGTGGAAACCAAGAGCCGCCAATTCGGAGGAAGCATCGGCGGGCCGATCAAGAAGGACAAGCTGTTCTACTTCTTCTCCTATGAAGGCCTGCGCGTTAGCAGTAACAATACCGGTACGGCTTGGGTGGAGACACCACAGTATCGGGCGTTGGTCACGCAGCTCCGCGCGGGCGGGAACACCGCCAAGATATTTGGTTTGCCGGGAATTGCACCTCGCATCGTTACGGTGCAGACTCCGAGCTGCCAAGTTTTTAATAACGATCCCACCCGCTGTCGCGTAGTCGCAGGTGGCCTTGACATCGGCTCGCCTACCGGAGCTAACGGCAGCTACGTCAGCTTAGGAAATCCGACGGGCGGCGGGTTCGACGGCATTCCCGACATTCAGTTCGTGCAATTCGTGGCCCCCCAGAAGCAGAGCGGAACCCAGTACAACGGACGCGTCGATCTGGTGGCTGGAAAGAACCAGTTCGCCTTCAGCACCTATATTTCAAAGCTCAACGATATGGGCGCGGACCCCACATCGGGGGCGGGGCGCCCTATCGACGATGTGACCAAACTGCCGCAGAATACCGCCGCCATGGTGTCCTGGATCCGGACGATATCCGACACCATGCTCAACGAAGCGCGGTTCAACGTAACGCGCTTCGCCTACAACCAGGTCGCGAACAATGGCGGCACGAATTTTGGAATACCCCGAATCCAGGTCGAGGGCATGCCGTTTGATCGCATCCAAATGGGGCCAATCTGGTCGGAAACGACGCCCGGGATATTCGCTGAAAACACCTTTGAATTTCGCGACACGCTTACCAAGGTGCTTGGTGTTCATGCGTTGAAATTTGGCATTCAGCTGACCAGAGAGCAGAACAATAACAACTTGGACGGCGGAGCTCGGCCGCTGTATTCATTTTCAGGGCTATTTAACCTCGCCAACGGCACGCCAATTTTCGAGCAGATTAATGCGGATCCTCGCACCGGAGGTCCCCCGGTCGCCCAGCGCTACTTCCGCACTCCTTACTATGGCGGCTTTGTGCAAGACGATTGGAAGGTAAGGCCGAACCTGACTCTCAACATCGGCCTGCGCTATGAGTATTTCGCTCCGTTGCATGAGGCGAATGGCACACTGTCGAACCTTACTTTCGGTCCGAATGGTCTGATCGACTCTGTCGTGAAACCGACTTCCAACCTATACCATACGGACCGCAACAACTTTGCACCTCGCTTCGGATTTGCCTGGAGTCCTGCATGGTTCGCAGGGAAGGGCGTTTTCCGTGGCGGTTACGGTCTGAGTTATAACCGTCTTCCGAACCAGATTTTCCAGAACACGCGCGGCAACCCGCCTTACTTCGCTCGGTACAGCATCTGCTGTGGGACCAGCTCGTCGGACTTCAGTACGCCGTTTGCGGGCGGGACGATCACGTATGTCTTGGGAAGCTCGGCGTCACCGTTCAGCTACCCCGTGAATCCGGCATTGGCACAGGGCATTGACCCGGTAACGGGTGCGGCCAAGGGAGGTGCGGTTGAGATCTATGGTTCTCCGCAGAACATGCCCAACGCCTACGTGCATACTTATTCGCTCGAGACGCAGTACCAGTTCCCGGCGAACCTAACCATGACCCTTGGGTACCAAGGAAGTATAGGCCGCAAATTGATTCGCCTGGTCAACCAGAATTTCCTCCAGAAACCGAGTCCAAACTGGTACGCGGTTTATTTCCCGACGCCCGACGTTAACTCCAGCTATAACGCGTTGAATGCTCGTCTCACCCGCCGCTTCTCGCATGGATTGCAATTCGACGCGATCTACACGTGGAGCAAGAGCATGGATTTCCTGTCGAATGAAGGGCCGGGCTCCAGTACCAACCAGACCGACCCCGCGCACCTGCGGACGGAGAAGGGGCCATCCGATTTTGACCACACTCATAGCATCGTGTTTTCCGCGATTTATGACATACCGCTTTTCCGCACTCGCAACGACGCACTGGGAAGCGTGCTCGGCGGCTGGACGATCAGCACAATTGTGACCGCCTATACCGGCTTTCCCTGGACACCCGTTACCGGCCGCCAGCAATCGGTACCGATTACGGGCGCTAACACGATCGGTCCCACTCGTCCGATCGCCTACCTCGGTGGCGCCGGCTTCGATAGCAGCAACTCAACATTTATGATGCCGAACGGAAACTTTCCCGGTGGCGGGTTGAAGTACTTCGACGTGTCCAAGCCGGGGCCGCCGGGAATTGGACGAAACTCGTTTAGAGGTCCTGGCTACCGGGCGATCGATCTCACGCTTGGAAAACGTACTCGTTTGCCGTTCTTGCACATTGGCGAGGATGCGAATCTTGACTTCCGCGCGAACATCTTCAACGTGTTCAATACTCTAAATCTGGCGCCATTCGGATTCGCTACGTCGAGCACTTTTATCGAGGATAGCCACTTCGGGCAAGCGGAATCAGCGTTGGCCGGGCGCGTCGTGGAATTCCAGGCCAGGTTCAGCTTCTAGGCGAATTGCGAACTTGAGCCGGGGCGTAGTGCGGTTGCCTCCCGCCCCGGCTCTTCTTTCCAACGAGGATTGCATGCGAGTTCAGTGGCGGATCGTGCGCGCCTGTGCAGTTCTGTTGTTTGTCGGCTGCTGCATTCCGGCGGCTACGGCCCAATCCGCGCAGGCGGATACGGCAGCGGTCGTTATCGACGCGAAAACCACCGGACATCCTTTCCCGCATTTTTGGGAGGGAATGTTCGGTTCGGGCAGGGCAATTCTCACGCTGCGCGACAGCTACCGCACCGATCTGAAGGAAGTGCAGCGCGCGATGGATGTCAGGTACGTCCGCTTTCATAACATCCTTCACGACGAAGTCGGTGTGTACGACGAAGACGCGCAGGGTAACCCGATTTACAACTTCTCTTACGTGGACCAGATCTACGACGGCCTTCTGGCTGCGGGAGTGCGCCCGTTTGTCGAGATAAGTTTCATGCCGAAGAAGCTGGCGGCGCGCGATGCCCCGCACCCGTTCTGGTATCACCCCAACGTCGCTCCGCCCAAGGATTGGGGCAAATGGGAATTGCTGATGGAGCGGTTTGCGCGTCATCTCGTCGAACGATATGGCGAGAGCGAGGTCGCGCAGTGGTATTTCGAAGTCTGGAACGAACCGAATATCGACTTCTGGGCGGGTGAGCCGAAAGAGGCCACTTACTATCAACTCTACGACACGACGGCGCGGGCGCTGAAGAAAGTGAGCCCGAAGCTCCGTGTCGGAGGCCCCGCCACGGCGCAGGCCGCCTGGGTGGATCGCTTCCTCCAGCACTGCGCCCAAAATAATGTGCCCGTGGATTTTGTCTCCACCCACGTTTACAGCAACGACCGTTCTGAAGATGTTTTCGGCACGCACGAACAGATTTCGCGGGACAAGATGGTCTGCCGCGCGGTTCGAAAGGTGCACGACCAGATCCAAGCGTCGGCGTGGCCGCAGATGCCGCTGATCTGGAGCGAATTCAACGCCAGCTACAAGAACGAAACGGAGGTCACGGATACCATATACATGGGTCCGTGGATGGCAAGCACCATCAGCCAGTGCGACGGGCTGGTGGACATCATGGCCTACTGGACGTTCTCCGACGTCTTCGAAGAACAGGGTGTCATCAAGCAGCCGTTCTATGGCGGCTTCGGACTCTTGGCGGAGCGCGGGATTCCCAAACCGTCGTTCCATGTGTTCGCCTTGCTGCACCGCCTGGGGGACGAACGCATTCCTGTCGATTCCGACTCGGTCCTGGCGACGCGGCGGAAGGATGGAACGCTCGTCGTCGCGGTCTGGAATTATGCGCCGCCGGGTCCGGAGGGCGCTCCGAAAACCGTGTCGCTACGGTTAACGGGGGTGCCTTCGAATGCAGGAGTAACGATTTCGCGCGTGGATGCAACGCACGGAAACGCGCTGCTGACGTACCAGGAAATGGGACGCCCGGTGAGCCCCACGGCGAAACAAATTGAAGAGCTTCGGCGCGCCACGCAACTCCCGCCCGCCGAGCGCACGAACCTGGCAAACGGCACATTTCAGATTCAGATCCCGTCGCACGGGCTGGCGCTGCTGGAAATCAAGTAAGCTCTCGATATGAGATCGGGACTGACGCGCCGCGAGTTGTTGTTGCTGCTGGGAAATGCCGCGCTTGCCGTCCCACTTCTCGGCAGCAACGCATGGAGTAGCGATCCGCGGCCGCCAGGAATGTCCCGGGCGGACGAGGAGCTGCTCGATGACATCGAGCGCACCGGCTTCGCATTCTTCTGGGAGCAGGCAAGCCCCAATACCGGTCAGGTGAAGGACCGTGCGTTGGCGGGCGGCGGCGATACGCGGCGGATATCGAGCATCGCGGCGACCGGCTTCGGACTCGCAACATTATGTATTGCCGATGCGCGCGGATACCGGCCCAGTCAACAAATTCGGGGACGCGTTCGCAAAACTTTGAAGTGGCTGGCGGAGAAAGCCCGGCATCAGCACGGTTTCTTCTTTCACTTTTTCGATATGGAAACCGGGGAGCCCGCCCGGAACACCGAAGTCTCCTCGATCGATACTTCCATTCTTTTATGTGGCGTTCTCACTTGCCGCCAACACTTTCGGGATCCGGAGATCGTGGATTTTGCTACCAGGATTTATGAGCGCGTCGAATGGCCTTGGATGCTGAACGGCGGCGATACGTTCTCGATGGGATGGCGGCCGGCAACGGGTTTCATCGCAACGCGCTGGGACACATACTCCGAGCTGATGATGCTGTACCTGCTGGCCGTGGGGTCGCCGTCGCATCCGATTCCGGCGAATCTCTGGAACAATTTCAAGCGCCCGCTGATCGACTACGAAGGCCTGCGCTACGTCAGCACACGCGCGCCGCTGTTCATCCATCAGTATTCGCATGCTTTTTTTGACTTTCGCAACCAACACGACAAGTACGCCAATTACTTTGAGAATTCAGTAAACGCAACCCGAGCGCACAAGAAATTCTGCTTGTCGCTGAAAGCCCGATTTCCGGATTACAGCGAAGATCTTTGGGGAATCACCTCGTCCGACTCGGCGCACGGATATGTTGCGTGGGGCGGACCGCCCGAGATGGGTCCGATTGACGGCAGCATCGTTCCGTCAGCGGCAGGAGGATCGCTGCCGTTCTTGCCCGATGAATGTATCGATGTGCTGCGCGCGGTCCGCCGCAGGTTCGGGCCGAAGGTTTGGAAACGCTATGGCTACGCCGATGCGTTCAATCCGGTGAACGGCTGGATGGATGCGGACGTGGTCGGAATCAACGTGGGCATCATGGTGCTCATGGCCGAAAACCTGCGCAGCGGACTGATCTGGAAGACTTTCATGGCCAATCCCGAGGCGCAACAGGCGATGGAGAAGGTCGGGTTCGTGCGCGCGTGATTTCCATGCTCGTGCCGCACTTCCTCGACGCTCTCGGCTGTCGTGCCCCGACCGACGCACGCGCCGAATCGCGTAGCGGCGACCGGGAATAGCCCAGGGCCTGCCCTGAGCGTAGTCGAAGGACCCCTACTCTCGCCGGAATCTGTTATTCCGAACCAATTCGCGGCCTGTCCTGGGCGAAGCCGAGGGACCTTGTGTTTTCCATTGGGTGGCGGTGATTTCGGCACTGACCTTTCTCTTCTGTTTTGGTCTGTTCCTCTTCGTGGAAAGAACCGATCGAGCGGTGAGAAAAAGGGTTAGTCGCGCAAGAAAAACAGGTCTATTCTTCGCCTCCATCTACACTCCTGCGATAAATTAGATGCCATGCGTCCCGAGATTGAAAAAGCGTTAAGCCTCATCCAGGGCCGCGAGCCCGAGGCAGTCGAGCGTGCGCTGGCACTGCTGCAGCAGTCCGTATTCGCTTTCAGCATGAAGGTTTGCGGCCACCGCGAGGACGCCGAAGACACCATGCAGGAAGTGCTCCTCCGGGCCATCCCGCATCTTCCGAACTTCACCAACTCGAAAGCACTCGTGGTCTGGTTGTACACAGTCGCCAAGAACCGCTGCCTGATGAGCCGTCGGCACAGCAAGTTCGCGCCGGCACATCATCTATCACTTGAAGAGTTGATGCCGGATGGGCCGGAGTTGGCGAAGCTCTCGGCGATTGGTCCCGAGCGCGCGCTGCTCCGGGAAGAAGACGCAGACCTGGTGCGACGCGCAATCCTCAAGGTCCCACCGCAGTACCGGCTCATCCTTGTGCTGCACGATATGGAAGAGCTCGACACCGCCGAGGTCGCGAAGGTCACGGGACTGCGCCCGGGCACGGTCCGCGTAAGGCTGCATCGGGCGAGGCTGTTTCTCCGGAGAGAGCTGGCAAAGGCAGCGAGCGGCGGCGTGCCGCGCCAGAAGGCTTCGCGGAAACTGCCGCCCAGCGCCGAATGCAAACGGATGTTCGCCGCCCTGTCGGACTACCTCGACGAAGAGCTGCCGGCAAACGCCTGCGACCGTATTCGCGAACATATGTCGGATTGCAGGCCTTGCGTCGCCTTCCTCGACAACCTGCAAAAGACGGTCCAGGGCCTCAAGCGCCTGCCTGCGCGCAAGCCGGACGCGCGCGTTGCCGCGAAAATCCGTAAGACCCTGCTGCCGCAACTCACCGCCGCGTTGGCCCAATCAAGCTCCCGCCGCACCGCAGCGCAGTAGCCTCCGGACACCCGCAATCCCATTCTGGGACCGTGCTCCGCCGACGCTCAATTTTCTTGTAACACTTGCCCCGGCGGTAGCGTTTCATGGATGAGCATTCCTGCACAATGCTGCTGCTGACAGGCTCTTAGACTGTTTTGCAGCGGGAATCGGAGGCAATCATGATCGAAGCGAAAGTTACTCTCACGCAGCCGCAGCAGGGCAAACGTCAATTTGTCGCGCGCACCGGCGGTGGACATTATTTTCTTCTCGACGACAAAGACGGAGCGAGCGGTCCCAAGCCGATAGAAGTCGTTGCGGCGGCGTTAGCGGGCTGCACGGCGTTTGACGTCATCACCATCCTGCGCAAGAAGCGCCAACAGGTCACCGCTTACGAGGTATTCGTCGAGGCCGACCAGGCGCAGGAAGCGCCGATGGTGTTCACCGGCGTACGCATCCGCCACGTCATCACCGGGCACGACGTCGATCCGGCGGCGGTGGAAGATGCGATTCGGCTGTCGGAGGAGAAGTACTGCTCCGTCGGCAACATGGTGAATAAGACGGCGAAATTCACGACCACCTATGAAATCGTTCCTGTGGAAGTTCCCGCGATGGCCGGAGCGCGGTAGGACTATGCGCCCGATTATCGCAATGGTGATGTTGCTAGCGACGGCAGCGTGGGCGCAGGGCCCTCCGCCTTCGCCGATCACGCTGCAGCAGGCGGTGGAGATCGCGCTGGAGAAAAATCCGCTGCGCAAGGCCGCGATCGCCGATACGCATGCCGCCTCTGCCGGCGTGAAGGAAGCGCAGTCGGCGTTGCTGCCGCGCATCGTTTTCTCCGAGACCGCCATGCGCGGCAACGATCCGGTGTACGCGTTTGGTACGCGCCTGCGGCAACAGCGCTTTACCGCCGCCGATTTCGCGCTCAACCGGCTGAACACGCCGGATTCCATCGGCAATTTCAGTACGCGTTTCGCGGGACAGTGGAACGTCTTCGATTCCTTTGCCAAGTACAAGAACATCGGCCGCGCGCGCGACATGCAAAACGCTGCGTCGCGGCAATTGGAGCGCACCGACCAGGAGCTTGTGTTCCAGGTAATCGAAGCCTATTACGGGCTCTTGCTGGCGATGCGCGAGGAGGAAGTCGGTTTACAGGCGAATAAGACAGCCGACGCGCTCCTCCAGCGCAGTAAGGCGCGCTACGAAAGTGGCCTGGCGGTGCAGTCGGATTTCCTGAGCGCGCAGGTGAATGCCGCCGGCCGGCAGCAGCAATTGATCCAGGCACGTAACCAAATCGCGATAGCGCGCGCGCAACTCAGCAATGCCATGGGACTCGCAGCCGACGGAGTGTGGCAACCCGCCGAAGCACTGCCGGAAGCAACGCTGGCGCTCGACGGCCTTGGCGAACTCGAGCAGCGGGCGCTCGTGGATCGTCCCGACCTGAAGCGGATCGCTTCCCAGCAGTCGGCGCAGGAGAAAAGTGTATCCGCTGCGAAGTCCGCCTTCGGCCCGAAGCTGAACGTATTCGCCGGGTGGGAAGCCGATAATCCAACGCTCTTCGCCGGCGGTGGCGGAAACAACTGGACCGGCGGCGTGGAGCTTCAGTTCGACCTGTTTTCCGGCGGACAGAAGGCAGCGCAGTTGTCACGCGAGAAGGCGACGCAAGACCGCGTCAACGCCATGCGCCAGGTGGCGGAGAACGGCGTGCGGCTGGAAGTCCGCCGCGCTTTCTACGATTCCGACTCCGCGCGGCAGCAGGTGGAGGTGGCGCGCGTGGCGACGGAACAGGCGCGCGAGAGCTTGCGCATCAACCAGAATCGCTACGACTCCGGCCTCGCCAATATCACCGACCTGCTGCGCGTGGAAGAGGCAAGCCGCCGCGTGCAGGCCGACTACTGGGAAGCCGTGTACCGCTACCGCACCAGCTACGCCCGGCTGCAACTCGCAATCGGAGCGCTGACCGCAACCTCTCCGGTGGTGACGCAATGAAGAAACGTCATTGGCTCTTAATAACCGTACTACTCGCGATTGCCTTTGCGGCCGGATGCTCTTCCGAGCCGAAGACCGCGCCGGCGGCGCCCGAGACCGTCTCCGGTGTGAAAGTTACCAGCGTTGAAAGCGCCGTGATTCCCGACGTGGTCGAGGCGGTGGGCACGGTCCGTGCCGCGCAGACGACGCAGCTTGCGGCGCAGATGATGGGCAACATCGTCGCGCTCAACGTCCGCGAAGGCGACCGCGTGTCGCGCGGGCAGGTCCTGATCGTGATCGACGACGCCCAGCCGCGTGCCGCATCCGAACGGGCGCAGGGAGCCCTGCTCGCGGCCGAGAAGGAC
>Ga0208355_1001101_pt1 | contig 12078 bp, 9 predicted proteins | sample NGESurdeep072012_6_FD_184458 | JGI IMG/M metagenome (GOLD analysis project Ga0208355, IMG submission 184458) | Arctic peat soil microbial communities from Barrow, Alaska - NGEE Surface sample 210-3 deep-072012 (SPAdes) | ecosystem: Environmental > Terrestrial > Soil > Wetlands > Peat ... | reverse complement strand
GCCGAGAAAGATTCGGGTTTCTTCGCTGCGCTCAGAATGACACAAAAAAAGAGGGTGCCAGCGCGTGTAGCTCCAGCACCAACATCCGGTTATGCAAAGGTCTCCTGTCAGGGCGGTGCCACGGGCACGCGGCAAAGAAAAAGATCCGGGGTCCCTCGGCTTCGCTCGGGATGACACAAAAAAGCGAAGACAGAAAAACAGTGACCCATCTCCCCTGGCCGTGGCGACGGCAGCGCAGTATCAAACCTTTGGCAGGGGCCGCGCGCGACAACGGAGCGCGGCCTTAATACTGGGTGCAGGGGTCACCCCTGCTCACCCCTGCCGGTAATCGTCAGAATTCCGGTCTGCTTCGCGGCCGCGTTCGGACTAAACCGCTATTGCCCGGTGCCGACCAGCAAGGTACCAGCAGACCCGTATAGAGCGCCGTAGCCACCGTCGTCAAAGACATTCACAGACCCGGACTGCTGGGTAGCCGAGTTCGGAGTAAACGTCACCGTGATCATACAAGTGGCGCCAGCCGCCAGAGTCGGGGGACAGTTGTTGGTTTCGCTGAACTGCTTGCTATCACTGTAAAGTTGAATATCGAAGATCACGACAGGCCGCGCCGGGTGCTTCTTGTTGCCCTTGGGATTGGACATCTTTACCGTTTTCGGGTTGCTCGTCGTTCCGACCGCAGTCTTGGGAAACTTGAGAGTGTGCGGCGCCATCTTGAGCGTCACCGGCTCCGGGTAGTAGGCCGCAAGATCTGCCATGTCGGCCGAACCCCAGCCGGTTACTTGATCGTACCCCGGACCGGCGCTAAAGCCGGGCACGCCATTGAAGGAGTTGTTCCCGGAAGTGACGTCGCGAAGCCCCGGCATTTGATTCGTGCCAAGCGAATAGATGCGCCGATTCATGTTGCCCAGCCGGCGATTAGTTGTCTGCGCAATCAGTTTTGACAATCCTGCCCACATCGGCGCGCCGATACTGGTGCCGCCGATGCAGCAGGTCATCTGCGCGCTGCCGCCGTTGTCGGTGTCCCAGTAGAAGCCGGGCGAATAAGGACTCGCGCCGAGCGCGATGTCGGGAACGTCGCGCTTGCGATCCCCAGGCACGCCCGGACCCTTCTGCCACTTTGGCTTGGTGAAGTACCGGCTAGCGCCGCCGCCGGTCGCGCCGCTGCTGTCGTTCCACGCACTTTCCGGCACGTTGCCGACATCATTGCCGAACGAATTATAGTCGGGTACGAATTCCGTGCCGCCGACGCTGGTGACATTGGGGTCGGCTGACATCTCGTTGACGTTAGGCCTGCCTTCGTTGCACATATCAACACCCGAGTCGCCCGATGCAACGAAGACCGACTGTCCGTGGCTGGCGGCCTGCGCAAACATCGCATGGAGCGTGCTCGTGTAGAAGGTGCCCGGGCCGCCGCAGAAACTGTAACTGATGCTGATCGCATCGCACGCGTTGCTAGTGACAGCCCGCCCGATCGCATCAGTCAGTCCATTTGATCCCTTGCCAATATAGACGCTGATCGGTGCTCCGGGGGCGACCGCGTGCGCCCATTCGATATCGAGCAACACTTCGTTCTCGGCGTCGGTCGGGCCCGGGCTGCTTCGGTCCGGAAAAACGCGCTTTGGGGTAAAGGCGGGGAGCCCAAAGGTGGCATCGAAATCGCTCACTGCGGAGTCGAGGTAGTCCGAGACCTCGGCCAAAGCGATGCAGCCACCACCGCCGCCGCCGTTGGTGCCGGCGTTCTTAAGCGGGGTCTCGTCATAGAAAGTGTAGATGTCGGCCGGACCGAAACCGTAGCCGACTGAATTAAAATTTGCGACCGGGGCTGGCTCGGTTGCATCGGGCGGCGCCGGCAAGGAGGGGTAAGCCCGCAGACGACTGGCCGGCTGCGAATGAAGGGTGTTGTCGAGGCCCACAATCGCTCCGATCACGCCGGCGAATCGTGTGGGAATCCACGGATCGGCCGCATTGGCGTAAACCGAGCCGTCGGGGGAACTTACGATCGTGGTCGCGAAGGCGCGCTCGGCGGTTGCCACCGTCGCGTGGGCTGTTACTTCATGGACGGAGGCGTGCAGGTTCTGAAAGCCCGAGCTTTTGAGCCATTCTATGACCGCCTGGATTTCGTCGGGCGTGCGCGCGAAGCGGGCGTCGAACTCGGCGGGAGCGAGCCAATGATAGTAGCGGGGCGACGCCGGATCTTGCAGGTCGGACAGGAGCTTGTCGAGTTCGGTCCGGTTTCGCAGCGCAAACGAAAGCCGAATCTCGAGCGGGCGATTCGCATCCGCCCGCGAGGTCAACCGGGTGGCCAACTCCGGGGCCACTTCCGGATGATTGCCGGATAGCGCCACGCTCTGCGCGGCAGCAATCCCCGCCGTCAGCATCGTCGCGGCGGCCAGGATCGCAACTGTTCCCAGGCTTGCCTTTCCGCACGCACTTTTCATTTCCCCCTCCGTCAGAAAACTTCCTATCCGCGTAATCTGCGGTTAAATGCCTGCTCCGGCTCTCTCTCTCTCGCGATCCTACATATGTTGTCCGATGATACATGTCCCTTTCAGGGTATTATTTTTGAGGCGGTGCCACAAATTTTGGCAGGGGTGACCGCAGGGCTGAGCCCTGCACCCAGTGTTAAGGCCGCGCTCCGTTGTCGCGCGCGGCATGAGGGAAGAATCACCTGCGCGGTGGGCGGCAGGGGCTGCGGCCCCTGCACCCGCATTGAGAAGACGCGAAAATCTGCGCAGCGCATCTTTTCGCGACTAGGCGATGGCAGGGGTGACCCCTGCACCCACCGTTAAGGCCGCGCTCCGTTGTCGCGCGCGGCCACTGGCGCGGGCACGCCGTGTTTTCTTTTCTTAATATTGGCCCCCCGTGCCAACGGGTCTTAATACTGGTCAGCCGTGCCAACGGGCAGGGGTGATCCCCTGCCGACAGCGGCGGCGACTTCATCGACCTTGATGGAATCGATGGGGTTGCGCCGCAGAATGATGATCTGTCCATCAGCGGCCGCGGGCATCGGAGCCCATCGCGCGGGATCGGTCGGCCCGAAGATCACCACACCGGACGCGCCGGCCGCGGCCGCCAGATGCGACACGCCCGAGTCGTTACCGACGAAGGCCGATGCGAGGCGCGCGATGGCCGCGACCGTCGGCAAATCGAGGTGCTTCAGGACCGCGGCGACTGACTCGCGAAAGATCGGTTCCAGCGATATTTCGGCGGGCCCCAGGATGACCGCGACGCTCGAGCGATTCGATATCGACAGTGACAATTTCGACGCGAGTACCGCGAACTTTTCAGCCGGCCAGTTCTTGCCGGGACTTCCGCTGCCGGGAAAAATCACAATCAAATTCGAACTGCCGCATTTTGATTGCACAATCGCGCGCGCGGCTGCCGCGAGGTCATCGGGGGTCGGTTCAAGCCGCGGATACATCGGCAGAGCGGTCTCGTCAATTTCAATTTCAGTTGCCTGCAAGTAGGCCGCTGATACGTGGCCGTCGCCGCCGGGGCGAAACGGATGAAACGAGACGAGCCCATCGGTGGCAGCCGCCAATCGCGCGCGGAAACGCCGGTCGTCCGAGGCGAAGAACGAGTAGATGCGATCGAAATCCGCGAAGAATCGGCGCGCGTTGCCCGAAGTCTCATCAGTGAACAATTCGCCGACCTCGCGAGCGTCTATCGAATGACCGCGTGCAACGACGGTTCTTCCGGCTGCGAGCCGCGCCAGTTCCAGACGCGCCATCAGCTCGACCGAAGCACCCGGGTGGCGCCGCGAGATCGCCGCCAGCGCCGGCATCAAGCACATCAGGTCGCCGAGCGCGCCGGGAAAAATGACCAGCACGCGCCGGATGGCACGCGCGGTGCTCTGCTGCGGCGTCATCGGGGAAATTGTAGCATTTTAGTGTGAAACCCACCGTGGGTTTCACACTTCCTTGGGCAGGGGTGACCCCTGCACCCAGTGTTAAGAGAAGATGCGGCCTGACGGCCTGTTAGAACTTTTTTTGTGTCATCCTGAGCGAAGCGAAGGATCTCGCGCACCAGCGCGTGTTTGCGGCGCGCCGGACGCTGGAGCGCCCGTCGAGATTCTTCGCTGCGGCAGCTCGGAATGACACGGAGAGACCGCGCGCGGGTTGTCGATTCCCCTGCTTGGCAAGATTCGCAACCAGCCGTATTTTCCGGATAGAATCGCCGCCATGCCTATCAGTGTCGCGCAATCGCCGCTTGAACTTATCGGCAACACGCCCGTCGTGCGGCTCAATCGCATCCCCGGCAAGGACGACGCCGAAGTATGGGCGAAGCTCGAGAATTTCAATCCCGGCGGCAGCGTCAAAGACCGAATCTGCCTGGCGATGGTCGAGGCGGCCGAGAAATCCGGCCGGCTAAAGCCGGGCGCTACGATCGTCGAGCCGACCTCCGGCAACACCGGGATCGGTCTGGCGCTGGTCGCGGCGGTGAAAGGCTACAAGCTGATACTTACGATGCCCGACACGATGAGCGAGGAACGGCGCTCGTTGCTGGTCGCTTACGGTGCGGAGCTGGTGCTGACGCCGGACACGCGCGGGATGCACGGGGCGATCGCGAAGGCCGAGGAGCTGTGCCGCGAGAATCCCGGCTACTTCATGCCGCAGCAATTCAGCAACGCCGCCAATCCCGACATCCACTATCGATCCACCGGGCCCGAGTTGCTCGAACAGCTCCCGCGTATCGACGCGTTCATCTCCGCCGTGGGGACGGGCGGAACGATCACCGGCGCGGGCCACTATTTGCGTGAGCATCTCGATAAAAGAATCCTGATCGTCGCCGTCGAGCCGAAAAACTCGCCGGTGTTGTCGGGCGGCAAGCCGGGCTTTCACAAGATTCAGGGAATCGGCGCCGGCTTCGTGCCGGGCAATCTCGACACTAAAGTTTACGATGAGATAATCACCGTCAGCGACGAGGATGCGGTGCTGTACTCGCGCCGTCTCGCGCGCGAAGAGGGCATCCTGGTCGGCATCTCGTCCGGCGCAAGTGGCTGCGCGGCTATCCAGATAGCCAGGCGGCTTGGCAAGGGCAACATCGTGGTCGTGGTTTTCTGCGACACCGGCGAGCGATATCTGACGACCGATCTTTTCCCGGCCGCGGGAATCTAACAGGCTGATTCGATGGACATATCGAAAACGCCGGACGCGAAGCTTGAGCGGATGCGCGCGATATTTGCGCCGATGCGCAGCCTGATCGTGGCGTTTTCCGGCGGCGTCGATTCCACCCTGGTGCTGAAGGTTGCGCACGACGCGCTTGGCGACTCCGTGCTCGCGCTGACGACGACTTCGCCCACGATGCCCGACGAGGATCGCGACTCGGCGCTTGCGATGGCACTCCTGATCGGCGCGCGCCACCTGGTCGTCGAATCCAACGAACTCGAGATTCCGGGCTACGCGGCAAATCCGCTCGACCGATGCTACCTGTGCAAACACAATCTGTTTACGGTCTGCGAGGCAAAGGCCGCGCAACTTGGTATCGACGAGATAGCGGACGGCCTTAATCTGGACGACCTGCACGACTATCGCCCCGGGATGCAGGCGGCCAGCGAGAAACGCGTGCGCCATCCGATCGTCGAAGCCGAAATGACCAAGGCCGATGTTCGCGCGCTCTCGCGCTCGATGGGGTTGCCGACCTGGGATCGTCCCGCGTCGCCGTGCCTGTCGTCGCGCTTTCCGTACGGCACGGAGATAACACCCGAGGGGCTTAAGAAAGTCGCGGCGGGTGAGAAGCTGCTTCATTCGATGGGCTTTGCAGTCGCGCGCGTGCGCTTCCATGGCGAGGTCGCGCGGTTGGAGGTCGAGCAAAGCCAGATCGCGCGCATCGTCGAGCCCGCGGTTCGCGAGACCATCGATCGCGAGTTCAAAAAGATCGGCTTTAGATTCGTCGCGATCGATCTGAAGGGCTTTCGCTCCGGATCGCTCAATGAAGGTGTGTTTGCGAATGCATTAGAGCCGGCGAATCCGATGCGACCGGCGCGCAATGGTCCTTGATCGAGCTTCGGAAACCTTCTAAATCTGCGGCGCGCGCATTTTTTAAGCCACAAGGAATCGGTGATGTTGAAGTTTGAGGAAATCGAACTCGATCGCATGGTCGAAGAAGTTATCGCCGGAAAAGAAATCGCACGCGAGACCGCCGCGGCAATCCTGAATTGCCCCGACGATCGGCTTGCCGATTTGCTCGCTGCGACGAGCGTCGTGCGCGAGGCCGCCTTCGGCCGCCGGGTGAAGATTTGCATGCTGCGCAACGCGCAAAGCGGCATCTGCGCCGAGGATTGCGGCTACTGCTCGCAATCGCGCGTCTCGAAAGCCGAAATCCCGGTTTACAAAATGCAGAGCGCCGCCAAATTGATCGAGGGCGCGCGAATCGCGGTCGAGAGCGGGGCGCGCCGCTACTGCATGGTCTGCAGCATGCGCGGTCCGGCGCCGCACGATGTCGAGCATCTCGGCGAGGCGTGCGATCGAATCCGCACCGAGTTGCCGGGGCTGCAACTGTGCCTGTCGATTGGCCTGATGAATCGAGAGCAGGCGAACCAGGTCAAGCGCGCGGGGGCGGGATGGATAAATCACAACCTCAACACCAGCCGCCGCTTCTATCCGGAAATTTGCACGACGCACACATGGGACGATCGGGTCGAGACAATCGGGAACGTGCGCGCGGCGGGATTATCGACTTGCTCGGGAGGGATTATCGGGATGGGCGAGACCGACGATGACATAATCGATCTCGCCTACTCGACGCGGCGCCTTGCGATCGATTCGGTGCCGCTGAATTTTCTGCATCCGATAAAGGGCACCCCGCTCGAATCCAGGCGCGCGCTCACGCCCGAGAAATGTCTCAAGGCCGCGTGCCTGTTCCGTATCCTCAATCCGCGCAGCGAGGTTCGCGCGGCGGGCGGCCGCGAACTCAACGTCGGCGCGCGCCAAGCCGAATTGTTCAGCGCGGTGAATTCGATTTTCGTCAACGGCTACCTGACCACCGCGGGATGGGACTGGTCGCGAACCCGCGAGCTGATCGAGCGGGCAGGCTACGAGCCCGAGCAGGCGTAGGCGCCTGCGGCCGCACTCATTTGCGCGCCGCGATGATTGCCTCGACGATCGCGAGATCGGATGGTGTCGTGATCTTTATGTTGGCGGTCGAGCCTTCGACCACTTCGACGCGAACTCCCGTCCGTTCGACCAAATCCGCGTCATCGGTCGCGACGATTCCCTCGCTGAATCCGCGTCGATGCGCCGCGACGATCAACTCGCGGCGGAATGCCTGCGGAGTTTGCGCTTGCCATAGCCCGGTTCGCGCGACGGTCGCCGCGATCGCGCTGTCAGCAACGCGCTTCAAAGTGTCGGAGACCGGTATCGCGGCGATCGCACCGCCGGCCCGCGCCGCGGCACTTAGACATGCCTCGAAAATTGCCGGGGTCGCCAGCGGGCGCGCGGCGTCGTGCACGATCACCACTTCGCTTTCCGAACTGGTCAGTCCGAGCGCGATTCGAACCGAATCCTGACGCTCGATGCCGCCCGGCGTAATCTTGACCGGCACGGCGAGTCCGGCCGCCGCGGCTTCTGCGCGCGCCGCACTTTCGAATCCCTCGGGCACTGTTATCACAACCTCGTCTATCGAATGGAGTCGCGAACTGACTCGCTGAACTGCGGCCAGCGAATACCAGAGCATCGCGCGGCCGCCGATCTTCACGAACGCCTTGGGCACGCCCGACCCAAGTCGCACGCCGCTGCCCGCCGCGACGATGATTGCCGACGCTCTCAATTCGGCGGCGCTTGAGGCGCCGGCGCGCCGCCGGCGTTTGCGATGAAGCTTGTGATCGCTGCGATCACCGCCGCGTCAACATGCCCCGGTGCGTAGTACTCGGCCGGCGTGGGCTTGCCCGTGCCCGCGATGAACAGATGGTCGAGCCCCGGGAGCGTATCGACCTGCACCTTCGCGTCGCCCTTGAGACCGTTTTGCCAATGACGAATGTCTTCGTCGATTATCTGGTAGTCGCGCGAGCCGCGCAGAATCAGGATCGGCACGTCGAGAGCGCGCGCGATTGCAACTTCGTCGCGCGCATCGAGGTCGTAGTAGTACGACGCGGGCGCGCCGATAAAAATCTGCGTCGCCGGCATCTTGTGCGCCGAAAGTTCGTCTGCATCCCGCTCGATCTGGGTCAATTCTCCGGGTGGCGCTTGGCCCAAAAATCGCGCCTGCTCAACTACTAGCTGCGGCAGCTTGCGGCCCGGCGGCGCCAGCATCACGATTCCCGCAACCTGCCCCGCTTTCTTCGCAATCTCCGGCGCCAGCATCGCGCCGAGGCTGTGCCCGAGGACGAAGATCCTGTCTTGCGCCACGTCGCGCCGCGCCCGCAGCAGCCGCACCGCGGCCACGCCGTCCTGGATGACTTCCTCGTCCACCATAGTCTTCTGCGGATCGAGAGTTCGGTACGCATAGGTGCGCTTGTCGTATCGGAGCACGACGATTCCGCGTGAACTGAGTCCCTGCGCGATGTCGGCGAAAGGATGATTGGCGCCGACCGTCTCGTCGCGATCGTTGGGGCCCGATCCATGGATCAGGACGACGGCTGGAAATGGACCGTTGCCGTTTGGAATCGTCAGCGTGCCGGGCAGCTTGTACGTGCCAACTGTCACATCCTCGAAGTGAAACCTTTTTTGCTCCGCATATGGGGGCGCGGTCACGGGCAGCTTGAACCAAAGCCCCGTAATCTCGCCGGTCTGCGGGGCCACCACGACGACCGAATTCGCCGTCGAGCGATGGAACCTGAGTTGCACCCTGATCTCGTCGCCGCCCTTGGTAAGATTCTGCCGCTCGAAAATTTTCCAGCTGAGCAGCGGACCCTGGCCGGCGTAAACCTGGCTCCACGACCCCTTCAGCCCCGCCGGCGACAATGCTTTCATCCTGGCGTTGAAATGGCTGGTCGCCGCGCTGAAGTTGCCATCGCGGATCGCCGAGAAGAGATTATCGACAGCCAAGTCTTCGGCGTTGGCTTTGGCCGCGCATCGAGTAGCGGGGAAAATCGTCAGGGCCAGGAAAACAACGCCCAGCACAAACATTCGCTTCGGCATCAGTGCAGATTTGCAGACTCGATGAACCTGTTCAACAAAATCGCAGGCCCCTTCGACAAAAGAAAAGGCCGGGAGAAAATCCCGGCCTTCTTCACACGATTGGATTGTCGCGGCGGCTAGTTCGCGAAGATCATCTTCAGTTCTTCCATGATTTTCTCTTCGGGATGCGCCTTGGCGATCGACAATTCCTTGACGAGCAAGGATCGCGCCGTGTCGAGCATCTTGCGCTCGCCGAACGACAATTCCTTGTCGCTCTTGAGCACCAGCAGATCGCGCAGCACCTTGGCGATTTCCAGCGGAGAACCGGTCTTGATCTTTTCCGTATATTCGCGATAGCGGCGGTTCCAGGTTTGCGTATCGACCTCGACCTTGCGCTGGCGCAGGATACGGTAAATTTTTTCCACCATATCCTTTCCGATAACGCGTCGCAGTCCGACCGACTCGACGTTCTCGGTCGGGATCATGATGGTCATCTTCTCGGTGCCGAGGATTCGGAGCATGTAAAAACGTCGCTCCGTCCCGGAGATAACCCGCATCTGGATGTCTTCGATGACGGCCACCCCATGGGCGGGGTAAACCACTTTTTCACCCTTCTTGAACGGCAAATTCATCGCGATAATGGCACTCAATGGCAGGCTCTGGATTTCGGACATAGTTGATGACCACGGGGTTCATCACCGATCCGATCAGCCTGGAATGTAGATGCACTATGACACAAAATTACTTGATTTGTAACCCCAGTCTCAAAAAGAAACTAAAACTGGCCGGACTGGATAGAACAATGTTCGGAATTAACCGTCGAATCCGGTCAGTCGAACCGCAGTTCCATGACGATCGCGTCTTCACCGGGGCCGTAGTAATGCCGTCTCAAACGCCGTTCTTCGAACTCAAATTTACGATAAAGCTGCCGCGCAGGCAGATTTGAACGGCGAACTTCCAGCGTAACGACGCTTGCGCCAGTCGATCTTGCCTCGGCGATTGCTTCGGTTAGCAACACGGTGCCGATCCCGAGCCGGCGCGAGTCAGGATGAAGGGCGATATTGAGGACGTGGCATTCGTCGGCGATCAGCCATCGGCAGAGAAAGCCGGCAATCTTCCCGTTGTCGTCGTCGTCCCGCCCATGCTCGTGGCTTGCCACCGGGAGCGCGACCATGATGCGCGAGAACGGCAGGGTCAGTTCACGTTGAAAGGAGGCAATCGTCCAAGGGGCGGGGAAGGCGAGCCGCTCGATCTCGATGATACGGGGCAGGTCGCGATCTGTGGCGTCCCGAATGTGGATCGCCATCTCAACCAAACTCAACTGCAATGCCAGCGCTCCGAATCCGCCGGTCCAAGCTCGTCCGCCGGTTTAAGCTCGCGAGAATTTTTCAGGCGGCGTGCTGAAACTGGGCCGCCTCCGCCTTGAGAACGACGACCTCGAGCAGCTTGTGGCGCATCCGATGTTTGAACGCACCCACCGGCTTGCCAAACTCGATTCGGGTCTCGAAATCGGCCGGAAACGCCGGCGAGACGTAGGACAATCGGCGGATCGTCTCGCCGCGCACGCTCGCGTTGAGCGCAAGCACGTTGTCGCCGAGCACGATGTTGTAATCGTAGTCGGGCATCTCGTCGGGCAGATTCCACAACCGCTTGAGCGATGACAGCGGCAGCTTGCGCGGCATCTCGAGCCGAACCAGGTACGCGTTGGCATACTCGGCGACGGTGTAAACGGTCCCGTAGCGGCGATCGCGCTCGGTTTTGTCTTCATGCATGGTGCCCTCGAACCCGTCGAATGCCACCTTGCGCTCTGTCTTCCTGCCCGCGCCCCTCGCACCTGCGAGGATGGAGCCGATCGGCGCGAGCGCGAGCCCGTACCAGCATCCACGATACGTCAACTCGCCGGCAGGCTTGGCGTGAATCACTCCCTCGCGCAACCGCCACGCGGCCTCGGCCGACGCAATCAATATGCCGAGCATGATCCATCCGCCGGTACTTTGCGAAAACAGCCAGTCGCCGAGCACCACAACCGCAAATGCAGTCAGGATCGCGGGATAAAGAATCAGATTCAGAATCAAGTTGAGCGCCGTCGAGCGGACTCTCGAAAATGCTGCGCTGCTGCCGACTGCCTCTTCGAGTCGCGCCTTTACGCCGACCGGCATCGCGCCGAGAATCGGCTCGCCAAGCCGAAACGCGATCCGCACCGGCGCCGGCGCTGTGCGAACCGGCGAAGCGTTAACTGAAGCCAGGACGGCATTGAAATCAGCTTCGAGCTCGCCGGGAAAATGTTTCTCGCCCATTGGTTCGGGCAACGCACTGATGTCCTTCGGCAGACGCATCATCGCGAGACCCGGCGCGGCCGCTACTGGTGCGACTGCTCCGGGCGCCGCTGCAGGCTTCGCTGTCGCGACCGGCGCGGGCGCAGCCGCCGCTGGAGCCGCTGCTGCAGGCTTCGCAGCCGCCGCCGCGGGCTTGGGTGCGACCGCTCCTGCTGCGACCGCAGGCTTGGGTGCTGCCGCTACCGGAGGAGCAGCCGCAGCGGGCTCGGGTGCCTCCGCGGGCGCTGGCGCGGGCTTGGGTGCGACTGCTGCCGGCGCCACCGCAGGTTTTGCAGCCTCCGCGGGCGCTGGCGCGGGCTTGGACGCGACCGCTGCGGCATTGGCCGCGGGCGCTGCCGCGGCGGTGGCGACCGCCGGTTTGCGAAAGCGCGACGGTGCGTCGTCGGGGAAGGTCTCGTCGGGATGCAACTTGCGGGCGCGCGCGAGCAGCACGGCTTCGCTCTCGAGGTTGGCCGGGTCGGGGATGCAGCAATCTACCGGACATACCGCCGCGCACGCTTCATGGTCGTAAAAGCCGACGCATTCGGTGCACTTCGACGGCACGATGTAATAGATGTCCTGTGCGATCGCAGGACCGCTCGCGCCGTCGAGCTCCCACGGCACTGCGCCTGCGTAAATCGCCGAGTTAGGGCATTCCGGCTCGCACGCTCCGCAATTGATGCATTCGTTCGTGATCGTCGTCGCCATCT
>Ga0208355_1001097_pt1 | contig 12087 bp, 9 predicted proteins | sample NGESurdeep072012_6_FD_184458 | JGI IMG/M metagenome (GOLD analysis project Ga0208355, IMG submission 184458) | Arctic peat soil microbial communities from Barrow, Alaska - NGEE Surface sample 210-3 deep-072012 (SPAdes) | ecosystem: Environmental > Terrestrial > Soil > Wetlands > Peat ... | reverse complement strand
CGGCCGTTGGCGGCCGTGCCGACCACCTCGATCTGGGGGTCGTCTGCCAAGGACTCCACGACGATTCGGCGCGCGACGACCGAGTCGTCAACTACCAGCACCCGGATCCGAGACACATGCCCTCCACAGGGGGTGCCAGCGGCTGCACGCGGGGCACCCCAGCACCTTTCTCCGAGCGTAGTGCCTGCGCCGGACCGGTACGTTGCGAACCAGCAAAGGCGTGCCAGTCCTGGGCGGAAGCCACCCGGCGAACTGGCGGGTGTGGCCGCGGGCGGACGCCGGTCAGTAGGTGAAGACGGCAACCCGGTCGTGCAGCTGGGTGGCCATCTGTGCCAGGTCGTCGACCGAGACGACCATCCGCCCCAGCACCTGGCTCGAGTCGGCTGCCACCGACGCCACGGCCGCCATGTTTGAGGCGATCTCCCCCGATCCGCTGGCCGCCTGGGTCACCGAGCGCGAGATCTCGTTCGTGGTCGCGGACTGTTCCTCCATCGCGCTGGCGATGGTTCGCTGATGCTCGTTGATCGTGGCAATGATCGCGGAGATCTCGCTGATCGCGTCCACGGCCGACGTCGTCTGGGTCTGGTTCGACTCGATCAGCCCGGCAATGTCCTCCGCCGTGCGAGCCGACTCCCGGGCCAGCTCCTTGACCTCGGCGGCAACCACGGCAAACCCCTTGCCTGCCTCGCCTGCGCGGGCCGCCTCGATCGTCGCGTTGAGCGCGAGCAGGTTCGTCTGCTCGGCGATGGAGGTGATCACCTTGACGAAGTCCGCGATCTGCTTCGAGCTTCGTCCGAGCTCGCCGACCGTGGTACCCGTGGACTTCGAGAAGGCCACGCCCTGGTCGGCGACCGTGGCTGCCTCGGTGGCGTTCTTCGCGATCTGCCGGATGGACACACTCAGCTCCTCGGCCCCCTCGGCGACGCTGCGCACGGTCGCTGACACCTCCTCCGAGGCTGCCGCGACCGTCCGAGCCTGCGCGCTGGACTCCTCCGAGCTCTCCGCGATCGTCACGTTCGACGCCGCGAGGTCCTGGGCCGAGGACCTCAGGGTCTCCGCCGTCGAGGCCACCTTCGCCAGCATGGCGCGCAGCGCCGTCTGCGCAACGGTCAGCGAGTGCGCCGCTGCGCCGACCTCGTCGGCGCTGCGCTCCTGCGCGAGCACGGTGAGGTCGCCGGCCGCCATCGCGTCCAGGGAGCGCTTCACGCCGCCGACGGCACGGGTCGTCTCACCGATGACCGAGCGGGCCAGCAGCCCCGCGAGAATCACGCCCACCAGGAACGCGATCACCAGCAGCCGCACATTGCGCGAGGTGTCGGCGCTGACCGCCGTGGTGGCTGTGTTGATCCGGCCCTGCACGACGCCGGCCGCGGTCGCGGCCAGCCCCGATCGCGCCTCGGCGGACAGTGCGGGCGCCGCCGCTATCGCGGCGTCGACCGCCGCGGTGTTGCCGGTCCGGGCCAGCGGGACCAGCGTGGTGTCGCGCTGGGTCCGCCACTGAGTCTGCAGGCGCTTAAAGCTGTCCCAGCTCACAACCGGACTCGTGAGATGTGCGTCGACCGCGGTGACCGCCTGCTGCATCTGGGCGTCGGTGGCGGCGATGGCGGCCAGCAGGATGTCCCGCCGGGCGTTGTTGGGGGCCATGGCGAGCCGGCGAACGTCCAGCTGACCGACGATCTGTGCCACACGGGCATTCTCCAGGGGGGTCAGCACGGTGTTCGAGATCGCGGCAGCCTGGTCGTTCTGGGCGGTGATCCGCGTCATGGATAACGCCCCAAATCCAAAGACCAGCATGAACACTCCCACGAAGACCACCACGACGGTGGACAGCTTGGTGCCCAGCCGGCGGTCCTTGAACCACCGCCAGCCAGATGGCTCACGCCGCGGGGACCGGGCGGCGACCGATGTCGGGTAAGTAGTCACGGGGTTCTCCTGGTCGAGTGTGGGGTGTGCAGTGGAAGGTTGGCGCCCGCGCCGACGGCGCGGTCGAGGTCGAGCGCGAGCAGAAGGCCGTCCGAGAGCTGGTAGAGCCCCAGCATCACCTCGCGCAGGCAGGCAGGCACCGTGCCCGGCGGCGCCTCCAGAACCATGGCCTGCACGTCGATCACATCGCCGACCTCGTCGACCAGGAGACTGACCAGCTCAGAGTCCACCTGCACGACGAGCATCATCGGCTCGAGGCCGGCGGCAGGGGCCGCGATGCCGAGCCGGATGCGCAGGTCAATGGTCAGGACGACCTGGCCGCGCAGGTTGATGAAACCCGCGACGGCGGGCTCGGACAGTGGGATGGTGGTGCGCGCCTGGCCGCGCAGCGCCTCATGGACCCTGAACATGTCGATTCCGAAGCGGGCGCCGGCGAGGGTGAAGGTGACGAGCTGGCTGCTCATCTCAGAGCCCCAATGGCGCCAAGAGCGGCGGGGACGACATCCGGGGTGTGGCGGCCGTCGACGGCGCCATCCTCGTGGTCAAAGAACGACGGGTCCCCGAGCAGGACAGCGTGGCGCACGTCGAGCAGCTCGGTCACCCTCGTGCCCAGGATGGTTGAGCCAGCCACGCCGCGCTCGTCGACCTGGCTGTGCCGCGCCGGGTCGTCGTCCATGATGTCCAGGACCTCTGCGACCGCTACGGCGACGGTGCGCACGCCCCGCGTGAAGATGACCACGAGATGCTCGTGGGCCCGCAGATCCCCACCCACCGGTTCCTGGTTCCCGCCGAGCGCGCGGTCCAGACGCACCAACGGGACGATGGCGCCGCGGTACTGCAGGACCTCGCGCCCGCCGGCATGCTCGACGTCGCGGCTCACCCGCTCCAGCCGGGTGACGGCGCCCAACGGTATGGCAACCCGTCGTCCGTCGCCCGCGGCGACCACGAGCACCTGCTCGCTGCCCCCGACCGGTTCCGGCGCCGCGCCACCGGGCTCGGGCTCGGGCTCGGCCTCGACCCAGTGGCCGGTCAGGGCGCGGGCGGCGATGCCCTGGACATCGAGAATCAGGGCGACGCGGCCGTCGCCGAGCAAGGTGGCGCCGGCGTAGACCCCGACACCGGAAAGCCGGGCCGGGATCGGCTTGACGACGACCTCCTCGATGTCCAGGACGCGGTCGACGACCAGGGCGAAGTGTCGGGCGCCGGCCTGCAGAACGGCGATGACGCTCGCCATGGCGGGTTCACCCTGGTGGCCCGGCCCGGGGGCCGAAGGCAGCCCGAGCACCTCACGCAACGCGACCAGCGGCAGCAGGGTGCCACGCACCCGCAGTACCGGGGCCGGGCCCACGTACTCGATCGCGGCCTCGCAGGACTGCCCGTCAGCCGCGACAAACTCCAGCACGTTGACCGCGGGGATCGAGTAGAGCTCACCGCCGGACTCCACGATGATCGCCGAGATGATCGCCAGGGTCAGCGGGATGCGCAGCCGCCAGGTGGTACCGCACCGAAGCGTCGACTCGACCTCGACGGTGCCGCCGATCGCCCCGATCCTGGTACGGACGACATCCAGCCCGACGCCGCGCCCTGACAGGTTCGTGACGGTGTCGGCCATCGAGAAGCCGGGCAGGAACAGGAGCTGCAGCAGGTCGGTCTCGCCCAGGGCAGCGACCTGCTCAGGGGTGCGCAGGCCGCGCGCGACGGCCGTGGCCGCGACCCGATCGGCGTCGATCCCCCGGCCGTCGTCCTGGACCTCGACGACCACCCGCCCGCCCGCGTGGTAGGCGCGCATCGTCAGGACCCCGGCGGCGGGCTTACCGGCTGCCACGCGGGCCGGCGCCGCCTCGATGCCGTGGTCGACGGCGTTGCGCACCAGGTGCATCAGCGGATCCTTGACCGCCTCAAGCAGGGCGCGGTCGAGCTCGGTGTCGGCGCCGGCCACCTCGAGGCGCACCTGGCGGCCACAGGCGGCTGCCAGGTCACGAACAACCCGGGGCATCTTGGCCCACAGATGGCCCATCGGCTGCATCCGCGCCGCCATGACGGCCTCCTGCAGCTCGGTGGCGATCAGGCTCAGGCGCTGGGACGCACGCACGAGGTCGCCATCGTGCTGGCCGCCCGCCAGCGCGGTGATCTGGTTGCGCGCCAGCACGAGCTCGCCCACCTGGCGCATGAGGTCGTCCAGAACCTCGACGTCGACGCGGATCGCGGAGTCGGACGCGCTGGTGCGCCCAGGATCGTCGGTGGACAGCTCGCCGCCGCCGGGGCCGCTGCGCACGGGCGTGGTCGCCGCGGCGGTGCTCTGCACGGCCGGGATGCCCACGTCGGGCCGGAACTGCGGCCCGGGTTCCTGCAGCACCGCACCGATCGCCTCGATGACTGCCTCGACGCCGATGTCGCCCTCCAGCCCGGAGGTCTCGATGGAGGCGAGGATCTTGCGAACGGTGTCGACCATGGCCAGCAGCACGTCCGTTGTCGGCTGGTCCATGCCTCGCCGGCCCTCGCGTAGCTCGGACAGCAGGCTCTCACCCGCGTGCGTGAGGCTCTCGAGCCGGCCGAACGCCAGGAAGCCGCAGGTTCCCTTGATGGTGTGGATGGTGCGAAAGACGCGGCTCAGCAGCTCGCGTGAGCCGGGATGGCCCTCGAGCGCGACAAGGTCCTGGTCGAGCTGGTCGAGATTCTCGTAGCTCTCCACGAGAAACTCACGGACGATCTCATCCGAAGTGCCCACATAAGCCTCCAATGCCTCATTTTTCCACGGGTGGCTTCGGCGGGCAGGGCAAACGGGCAGACTGGTGGCTCCTACCGGCGACCCAAGGAGTGCGTTGTGGCCAGCGAGCTGTTGGCGGACCTCGACCTGCGCGGCACCTTGCTGCGTGAGCGCCCAGAGCTGCGCGGGCACCGGGGGCAGGGACCGGGCCCGCTGACGCTGGCGCGCTGCGACCTGTCAGGGGCCGATCTGCGAGGCCTCGACCTGCCCGGCTGGGCGTTCCATGACTGCAACCTGGACGAGGCGAGGCTGACCGGGGCACGGCTGGACGCTGCCGTGTTCCACGGTGGCAGCGCGCGCAGCGCGACGTTCATCGACGCCGACCTGGCGGGCGCGCGGTTCGAGATGGTCGATGCCACCGGCGCGCACTTCGGCGGGGCCCTCATGAGTGAGGCGCAGTTCCACGGGTGCCGGCTGATGGGGACGAACTTCGAGGGCACCCGAGGCCTTGGCATGCTCCTGCAGGACAGCAACCTGTATGCCGCCAACCTGGGCGGCGCTGCCCTGGGCAACGCCGCCCTCACCGGCTTGCGCCTGACTGAGGCATCCCTGCGCGGGGCGGATCTGCGCGGCAGCGACCTGTCCGGCTCGGTTCTGGTGGGCGCCGACCTGTTCGCCGCCAAGCTCAAGAACGCCGACCTGCGCGGAGCCGACCTCGGGCCGGTCGACCTCGACCGGCTGCGCGCCCTGTCCGGTGCCATCATCAGCCGCACTCAGGCCGAGGCGATCCTGGTCGAGCTGGCGAACGTCGTGGTCACGGACTGATCAGTGCGCGGGTTTGGTCCCGCGGACGGCGGTGAGCACGCGGGGCCGTCCGTTGAGGTCTTCGTGGTCGGCGATGTCCTGCCAGCGGCCGGTCGCCGCCAGCGCTGCGGCCAGCCAGTGCCCCTGCACGTCAGCGTGTTCCATGACGAACATGGCCCCGGGGCGCAGCAGCACCGCCGACCGGGCGGCCACCTCCAGCGGGATCCGCAGACCGTCGCAGCTGCCGCCATAGAGGGCCAGCGCAGGGTCGTGGTCGCGGACCTCGGGGTCCTGGGGCGTGGCGCCGACCGGGATGTACGGCGGGTTGCTCACCACCACGTCCACGGCGGCCTCCAGATCGGGGAACGCGCAGGTCGCGTCGCCGAGCCGCAGGTCCACGTCCAGCCCGAGGTCGTCGCGGTTGCGGATCGCCCACGCGTGCGCCAGCTCGGACAGCTCGACTCCATGGACCTGCGCCGCAGGTACCTCGTCCTTGATGGCCAGCGCGATCGCCCCCGACCCGGTGCACAGGTCGACCGCCACAGCCGGCCGCGCGCGGATGCCGCGCAGAGCCGAGATGGCCAGGCCGGCCACGAGCTCGGTCTCGAAGCGGGGCACGAAGACCCCCGGCCCGACGCGGAGCTCGAGCCGGCGGAACCCCGCCCGCCCGGTCAGATGCTGCAGGGGTACCCGGCGGGCGCGCTCGGCCACCAGGTCGTCAAGCCCCGCCGGGACCGGCGCGCCCATGATCATCAGCTTGCGTACCTCGCTGGCGGTCGTCCCCAGCGCACTCGCCGCCAGCGCCACGGCGTCGAACTCGGCACTGCCAATACCGGCATCCGACAGGGTCGCGACGGCGTCGCGGACGGCCTCGCGCAGTGACACCACCGGCCTGGAGGTCACAGCCCCGACGAGCCGTCGGCGACGCTCGCCATCCGAGCGGCGTCGTCGGTGTCCACCGCCGACTGCACGATCGGGTCGAGGTCACCGTCCAGGACCATGTCCAGGTTGTAGGCCTTGTACCCCGTGCGGTGGTCGGCGATGCGGTTCTCCGGGTAGTTGTAGGTCCGGATCCGCTCCGAGCGGTCAACCGTGCGGATCTGGGACTTGCGCTGGGCTGAGGCCACCGCGTCCGCCTCGTCCTGGGCGAGCTGGTGCAGGCGGGCCCGCAGCACCCGCATGGCCGACTCCTTGTTCTGGAGCTGGGACTTCTCGTTCTGGCAGGACACCACGGTGCCCGTCGGCAGGTGGGTGACGCGCACGGCCGAGTCGGTGGTGTTGACGCTCTGGCCACCGGGCCCAGATGAGCGGTAGACGTCGACCTTGAGGTCGCCTGGGTCGATCGTGATCTCGACGTCGTCGACCTCCGGCATCACGAGCACACCGGCCGCCGACGTGTGAATGCGTCCCTGGGACTCCGTGACCGGCACCCGTTGCACGCGGTGCACGCCACCTTCGTACTTCAGCCGGGCCCACGGCGCGTCGCCGGGCTCGGTGGCCCCACGCGACTTCACCGACACCTGCACATCCTTGTAGCCGCCCAGATCGGACTCGGTGGAGTCGATGACCTCGGTCCTCCAGCCACGGCGCTCGGCATAGCGCAGGTACATCCGCAGCAGGTCTGCGGCGAACAGCGCCGACTCCTGCCCGCCCTCCCCGGCCTTGACCTCGAGAATGATGTCGCGCTCGTCATCGGGGTCGCGGGGCACCAGCAGCGCGCGCAGCGTGTCCTCGGCGCTGGCCAGCACCGCCTCGAGCACGGGCAGCTCGGCCGCGAACGCCTTGTCCTGGGTGGCCAGCTCGCGTGCCGCATCCACGTCGTCGCGTGCGGCGTGCCACGCGTGGTAGGCCGCCACGGTCGGCGCGAGCGCCGCATACCGCTTGTTCAGCGTGCGCACGAGCCCCTGGTCCGTGTGGACCGCGGGGTCTGCCAGCTGGGCCTCGAGGTCGGCATACTCCTGTACCAGCGTCGCAGCGGACTCCAGCATCTGGGGCACCTTCCGTGAAGACTGACGGGCAGGAAACGGGCAAACAGCAACGCCGGCCCCGCGACCATGACAGTGCGGGACCGGCGTGCGGGAAAGCTACCTGTCGACCTTGGTGGCGTCGGCCTTGGTGGCGTCGGCCTTGGTGGCGTCGGCTTTCTTGGCGTCGGCCTTCTTGCCGTAGCGCGCCTGGAAGCGGGCGATGCGGCCACCAGTGTCCAGGATCTTCTGCTTGCCGGTGTAGAACGGGTGGCACTGCGAGCACACGTCAGAGGAGATCTTGCCGCCCTGCACGGTGCTGCGGGTCTGGAACGTGTTGCCACAGGTGCAGGTGACCGTGGTCGCGACGTAGGTGGGGTGAAGGTCCTTCTTCAACGTGTGCTCCTTGTAGTTGGGGCGGTGCCGGATCGTGTGCGCGGGAATGCCTCGCACGCGGGAACCGGCTGCCAACACATCAGTGTGCCAGATCAGGCACGTATGCCGAAAACGTTGCCCGAGGATGAGCCATTCCCCACCGGCTCACTGACCACCAAGCCATCGCCCCCGCAGTCATCCCGCAGGTGCCCGCGGGCCGCCGACAGCTCGTACAGCGGCAGATCGATGACCACGGTCGTCCCCTCGTCCTGGACCGAGGTCAGCCGCATCTCCCCGCCGTGGTGGTCCTCGACAATCTGCTTGGCGATGCTCAGCCCGAGGCCGGTGCCGGGGATCGACTGGTCGGTGGCATTGCTCGCGCGGAAGAACCGGGTGAACAGGTCTGGCAGGTCCTGGGCCGGGATGCCGACCCCATGGTCCTGGCAGGTGATCACGACCCGGCGCGCGACCGTGTCCAGGGTGCACCCGATGGTCACCACCCCCGCTGGGCGGCTGAACTTGATCGCGTTGGACAGGACGTTGACCACTGCCCGGTCCAGGGAGGCCGGGTCGCCCAGGACCAGAGCCGCCCGCGGGCCCGCGGCGATCTGCAGGGTGATGCCGCGTTCCTGGGCGAGCACGCTCAGCTCCTCACCCACCCGGGTGATCACGGCGCGGATCGACACCTCCACGAAGCCGGCCTTGCTGACCCCACCCTCGATCCGGCTGAGCACCATCACGTCCTCGATCAGGCTGCGCAGGCGAACCGCGTTGCGGTCGATCACGTGGAGCATCTTCTGCTGCTGCCCGGTCAGGTCACCGGCGCCCTCCTGCAGCAGCTCCAGGTAGCCGATGATCGAGGTCAGCGGCGTGCGCAGCTCGTGGCTGATGGTCGCCAGGAAGTCGGACTTCTGACGGTCCAGCGTCTCGATCCGTTCGACGTACTCGCGCTGGTAGTCCTGGTGCTCAGCCGCCACGATGGCCTTGGCCACGAACCCGGCAACCGCCTGGACAACGTTCGCCTCCGCCACGGTCCAGGCACGAGGGTGGTGGACCATGATGACGCAGATCATCCCCATCAGCCGGTCGTCAAACCCGACCGGGACCATGATGACCGCGCGCCCGCCGATCTCGTCACGGGACAGCAGGCCCAGCTCCCCTGGCTGCGTCGTGGTGTCGGTCTCGGGCAGGTTGGCCTCAGCGCGGAAGCCACCGGAGAGCCACAGCTCCTCGGCTAGCCCACCCAGGTGCTGGAGCATGGCCAGATCCTTCAGCGGGAGTACATTCGGCCGCTGCCACTGAGCGCCGAGCCGCATCTCGTGCTCGGCACCAAAGGTGCTGGCGATGACCCGGTCGACACCAAGGCCCTCACCCACCGCGACACACATGAAGTCCAGTGCCTCTTGGGTGTCAGAGGCCCTACGGATGGCGCGCCCGATCTGAAGGGTGATCTGCTGCGTGCCCAGGTCGCGTGCCTGGACCGTGAGCAGGACAAGGTTCGCCTCGGTGAGGGTGTTGAAGTCGCCGGCCACGGATCGCAGCTCCAGGGAACCCCTGTCCTCCCGCGCGCGTGCGCCCCGCTCACCGCCGCGCTGGCGGACCATGGTGTCGCGCAGGTCGGTCAGCGGGGAGCTGATGCTGCGCGCGGCCCGGCCTCCGAGGATCAGCATCGTGAGCAGTGCGGCAAGGGTGGCGGCGACCGTGACCACCTCTCCTTGCGACGACAGCGACCGGGCCGCGAGCCGGGTCTGGTCGGCCACCACCGTGAGATAGTCACCCAGGGCGGTGTTGGCGGCACTGAACGTGTCGAACAGCGACCGGCTCACAGACAGGTCTGCCCGCCCTCCTGCGGTCAGGGTCTGCTCGACAAGGACGGCATTGGCCCACCACCGCTGCGCCGCCAGGCGCTGGCCCTGCGCAAGGCCCTGAAGCCGTACTGCATCCGCGCCGCTGACCGACTCCTGCGAGACCTTGCCCGCAAGTGTCGCCAGTGAGGCCATCGCCCGGCCCTGGGCCCCGAGGTACGGGGCCAGCAGCCCCCGGTCGCCGGAGACCTGGTATCCGCTCAGCCCGATCTGCGCGTCGCTCATGGCCGCTCGGACCGAGTTGTTGGCGTCCAGCGCAGGGCCGTCGATCAGAGTGAGCCGGCCGATGTTCTCCGACTGAACCTCAAGGGATGCGAATGCGGTGACCGAGACCACCAGGAGCATCGCCGAGCACAAGAAGACCAGACTGCGCAGGTGGCCGGCAATCGTGCCCCCGGCAGCCGCCTGCCGACGGCGCCACTCAGACATCGCCACTGCGCGCGGCCACAGTGGGTTCCCACATCTACGACACGTCCCTGGCCAAGACCCCGTTGACGCGCCTCAACAGCTCGCGCGGGCTGAAGGGTTTGATGACATAGTCGCTGGCCCCCGCAGCGAAACCGACGTCGACGTCGGAGTCGCGGGTGCGCGCCGTGAGCAGGATGACGTCGAGGTCACTGATCTTCGTGCTGGCCCGGATCTCGCGCAGCACGTCAATGCCCGACAGCCCGGGCATCATGATGTCCAGGATGGCCAGCCTCGGAGGGTTGGCCTCGATGGCCGCAAGAGCCGCCACGCCGTCGGGGACACCGACGGCTTCGAACCCGGCCTGGGTCAGCATGTAGACCACCAGGTCGAGGATGTCCGGGTCATCGTCGGCGACCACGATGACGCGGTTGTTCGTGGGTACGGACGTTCCAGTCGCCTGAGTCATTCCCGAAAGCCTCTCCTTGGCTGGTTTGCCCCAATTCTAGTGGAAGACAAACGGCCACACCCAGAATTAGCCAAACCCGTTCAGAGCAGCTCTGAACGGGTTCGGCTAACACATGTCGCGGCAGGGGGCCGCCAGATCAGTCGTCCTCGTTCATCTGAATCGAGGACGTCTTCTGAACCTGCATGAGGAACTCGACGTTGCTCTTGGACTTCTTGAGCCGGTCAATGAGCAGCTCGATGCCCTGCTGCTGGTCGAGCGCGGAGAGCACCCGGCGCAGCTTCCAGACGATCTTGAGCTCCTCGCCTGCCATCAGGATCTCCTCGCGGCGCGTGCCCGAGGGGTTGACGTCGATCGCCGGGAAGATGCGGCGCTCGGCGAGGTGGCGCGACAGGCGCAGCTCCATGTTGCCGGTTCCCTTGAACTCCTCGAAGATCACCTCGTCCATCTTGGAGCCGGTGTCGACCAGAGCCGTAGCGAGAATGGTCAGCGAGCCACCGTTCTCGATGTTGCGGGCGGCACCGAAGAAACGCTTCGGCGGGTAGAGCGCGCTGGAGTCGACACCACCGGACAGGATCCGGCCGCTCGCCGGGGCGGCGAGGTTGTAGGCACGGCCCAGTCGGGTGATCGAGTCGAGCAGGATGACCACGTCGTGGCCCATCTCGACCAGGCGCTTGGCCCGCTCGATAGCCAGCTCGGCGACCGTGGTGTGGTCGGTGGCCGGCCGGTCGAAGGTCGAGGCGATGACCTCGCCCTTGACCGCCCGCTGCATGTCGGTGACTTCCTCAGGACGCTCGTCGACCAGCACGACCATGAGGTGGGCCTCAGGGTTGTTAGTCGTGATCGCGTTGGCGATCGCCTGCAGGATGAGGGTCTTGCCGGCCTTGGCCGGGCTGACGATCAGACCGCGCTGACCCTTGCCGATCGGCGCGATGAGGTCGATCAAACGGGTCGACAGGATGTTCGACTCGGTCTCCAGACGCAGTCGTTCCTGCGGGTACAGCGGGGTGAGCTTGGAGAAGTGGACGCGGCCCAGGGACTGCTCTGGGGTCAGGCCGTTGATGGTGTCCAGGCGTACCAGCGCGTTGAACTTCTGGCGGGCCGGGATCTGCTCGCCCTCGCGCAACGCCCGGACCGCACCGGTGACTGCGTCGCCCTTGCGAAGGTCGTTCTTCTTGACGATGCCCAGCGGCACGTAGACGTCGTTCTCACCAGGCAGGTAACCGCTGGTGCGAAGGAACGCGTAGTTGTCCAGCACCTCGAGAATGCCTGCCACCGGTACCAGGACGTCGTCATCGTGAATGGCCTCGACGGTCTCGTTCTGGCCACCGGAGCTCTCGCCCGAACCGCCGCGACGCTTGCGGTCACGGCTGCGCTGACGGTTGCGCCGACGACCGCCGGGCGATTCGTCATCCTGGTCGTAACGGCCACGGTTGTCGTTCTGGCCCTGCTGACGGTTGTCGTTCTGCCGGTTGTCGTTCTGACGGTTGTCGTTCTGCCGGTTGTCGTTCTGGCCCTGCTGACGGTTGTCGTTCTGGCCCTGCTGACGGTTGTCGTTCTGGCCCTGCTGACGGTTGT
>Ga0208355_1001095_pt1 | contig 12110 bp, 13 predicted proteins | sample NGESurdeep072012_6_FD_184458 | JGI IMG/M metagenome (GOLD analysis project Ga0208355, IMG submission 184458) | Arctic peat soil microbial communities from Barrow, Alaska - NGEE Surface sample 210-3 deep-072012 (SPAdes) | ecosystem: Environmental > Terrestrial > Soil > Wetlands > Peat ... | reverse complement strand
CGCGGTCGGGACGCCATCAGGTGCCCGTCGCGGTTCTGCCGAAGGCAAAATCGCTCTCGGCCTTCAGTCTCAAACCTCAGTCCGACAGGCTGCTAGCGCGTCAGCTTTTCCAGCTCCGGGAACGGCGCATAGACCGCGCCGGCGCAGACGTCGCTGGCGTTCTCGACCACGCGGTCGAGCCGGCCATTGACATAGACAACGGCGCGTTCGCGTAACTCGCGATAACTTCCCTCGGATTCGCGCGGGGTAAAGCGCAGGCAGCTGACGTAACGCAACCGACCGCCGACGGTACGCTGCACCGGCTCGGCCATCGCGGCGTTGTGCACGCCAACGGGATTGTTGAGATAGTTTTTCATGAACGCCAGCAATTCGGAGCGGTAGCTGTCGGGGTACGGCTGGTTGGCAACGCCGCGATCGTCGGTGTAGGTGATGCTCCTGTCGTCGTCGCTGCCCGCGCAGGCCGCGAGCGCAACCGGCAGCAGCAGGATCGCCACGCACTTTGCTGATATCCCCAAGTGCAACCCGCTTTTCAAGAATCCGATGCCCCGGGCGGTTCTAGACCGTCCGCCGGAGAAATGGAATTCGCATCTCGGCTATCGAGCAGACGTTCTGGGTTTGCTGAAACAGTTCCGGCCCGACACCATTGGGGAAGCAATGGCGCGGGCCGGACCTGATGTCCACGGTCGCGGCGGGGCAATGTGGATCAGGCCACGCCCGCGGATCAGTTTCAGCCGCGCTTGGTGGCGGGCGCAACGTGCTTGATCGTGACCTTCGAGAACTGATGCGTCTTGAGCGCGCCGATTCGCTTGTGGAAGCGGTGATGGCGGAAATGCCGGACGTGATGGCGGCCCATCCTGGCATTGGCGTTCAGCACGCTCGGCTTCACCTGCTTCACCTGCTCGGCCTTGATGACCGGCGCATGCGCCGTCTTGCCGGAACTGGCCGCCATTGCCGGAGCGGCGAGAACGGAAACTGCGAGTAGTGCTGCGGAAATTGTCTTCAACATGGTCGTTTCCTCCAGGGATCACGAGGTGGCCGGTCGGATGGCCGGGCCCGTTGATCATGGTTACGACCTTACGTTCCGCGCGCTGAACCCAACGTGAAGCGCAACGACGGACTTCGTTCATCAGGGTGACATGTTCGTCATGTTCCACACCTGCCCGCCACGCTCGAGGTCTGGCCGAAATCGCCCAATTAAGGACCATTGCCCGGGAATGTTCTGTTACGGCGGGTGTTCAAGTCAACGGACTTCGGGTGTAGGATTGCCCCATTGGAAGTCGGGAGAGATGCATGAGCAAATTCGCGGTCAGGCTCTTGTCGCTGGCAATATTCTCGATGGCACTGATCGCGGTGCCCCTGCTCACGACGGCGCACGCCTCGGGCGACGACAATCCGGCGCCGCCGGCGTCGGACACCAAGAAGGAAAAGAAGGATAAGAGCTCGAAGGTCGACGATCCCCGATTCATCGAGGATTATCGCGCGGCCTACGCCACGATTTACGACCGCAACGATTACGCCACAGCGATCGGTCAGTTGAAGGCGCTTGGCCAGGACGACCGCGCCGATGTCGCCAATCTGATCGGCTACTCCTATCGCAAGCTCGGCGACTACAAGATTTCGCAGATCTGGTATGAGCGCGCGCTGAAGGCCGACCCCAACCATGTGCGGACGTGGCAGTATTACGGGCTGTGGCAGCTCGAACGGGGCAACCGCGATCAGGCGCAATATCACCTGAACCGGATCGGCAAACTATGCGGCACCGACTGCGCGGAATATCGCTCGCTGGCCGCGGCACTGGAAAAGCCGCCGGGCACCGCCCTCGTTTACTGAGATTCTGAACTACGCATCGAGCCGGCGCAGCCAAAAGGTTGCGCCGGTTTTATTTTGTCGGGTAGCATCCAGGAACATTATCCAAGAACATCGTTGCTGAATCTTTCAACGCATCCTCGATCGTTTCAATTACCTGACATTTCTGGGAGACGGCGCACATGGAACCATGGGTGCAATCCGCGATCGGATACACCCGCAACTGGATCGAATTCCAGTTGCGGGTGTCGCAGCAAACCGGCTGCATCTTTGCTTCACTTCATCAGCGCCTCGGCCTCGGCCCGGAAGGCCTGGCGCGAGGCGTCGCGCGAATAGAACATGTGCCCGCCCGGATACACGACGAGTTTCACACGCTGCGGCGAAGCGTAGGCCGGTAGCTGGTCGAGCAGAATTTTCGAGCCGAAATACGGCGTGGCGAGATCGAACAGCCCGTGCGCCACCAGCAACTTCAGTTTTGGGTCGAGCGCGAGAATTTCTCGCAGCTGGGAAATCGACTCCGCAGGCTTCAGACCGCGGCCGAAATCCCAGGCCTTCTCGACCGCGCCGTTAAGCAGCTCGTAGGACCCGTCCGGTCGCCAATTGAGCTTGCGCGTGATGAGGTCGACCGCAGCGCTGGTCAGCGGTGCGGCCAAGGGTTCGCCGGACGGATCGTTGAAATGATAGAAGCTCGAGTCCGGATAGGGATCGAGGCCTGACACCGACGCGTCGTAGCGCCCGGTCACCTTGCCGTTCTTCCGGTCGAATTCGCGGCGGAACTCGGCAACGTCGAAGCGCCCGGCGAGCCTCCGGCTCACGGCCTGATCGATCCCCGTCAAAGCAGCCACCTTGTCGGCAAGACGCGTGGTGGCCTCGCTGTCGGCCGAGCCCTTGATGAGATCGAGCAGAAAATCGCCGCGCGCATAGCGTTCGACGTCGGCCATGTCGGCAGGGGTAACCGACCCCTTGGCCTCGCGCGCCACCGCCGCCATGGTGGGAAGGCTCCACACATATTGCAGGATACTGGAGCCCGAGAATTCGCGGAAGTCGAGCACCGGTGAGACGAGGATGAGCCCCCTCACCCCGACGCCCTGCTCGGTCTGCAGATTGCGAACGATCTTCGGTCCGCGAATGCCGCCATAGCTTTCGCCGGCGACAAATTTGGGCGACAGCAAACGGTCTGACTTTTCCAGCCAGCGGCGGATCGTCAGCGCGATCGAGCTGACGTCGCCGTCGACCGAGAAAAACTTCTTGCGCACGTCGTCGCCGGTGGCGACGAAGCGGCTATAGCCGGTACCGACCGGATCGATGAAGACGAGATCGGTAAAGTCGAGCCAAGTCTCGGCGTTGGGCTGCAGATCGGGAGACGCGGAGGAAACCGCCGCGTCCCCGTTGATGGCCAGCCGCCAGGGTCCGGCATCGCCCAGTTGCAGATAGGCCGATGCCGCGCCCGGCCCGCCGTTGAAGAAGAACGTCACCGGTCGGGTGCGCGCGTCGGCGCCATCAAGCTGATAGGCGATGTAGGCGATATCGGCTTGCGGCTCGCCCTTGTCGTTGAACTGGCGGATCGAACCTGCAGTGGCCGTGAAGGCCAGCGTGCGCCCGGGAAGAGCCAGCGTCTGTTTCGTCGTGGAATCCGGCGGCAGGCGATGTTGCTCGGCGACGACAGGCGAATTCACCGTGTTGCCGCGCGCGCCGGTTCCTCCGGACTTCTGACCCGATGGCGCAGCGGCGGGTTGCTGAGCCGGCTGCGGCGCATCCTCGGCACGCGCGCCGGCCATCATGCAGAACGCGACAAGCCCGAGGGCGAAGCGCGCATGGCGCGGCGCGGCGAAACGGATGGCCATGTCTGTTCTTCTCCTGCTTCCCGCAATCCACCCAAACGGCCGCATTCACCATACCAGCCGGGATTTCCCGGATCGAAGCGGGTTTTAGCGCAAAACTGCGACAGCTTGGCTTTGTTCGCAAGCGCGCAGACATGCCTGGCTTTGTATTAGCTCAGCACCCGATCCCGCGACATCGTCCGGGGGCGGCTAGCCCGGCTCGACAAGCACAGCCAAGGTCGTATAGACGACCTCGGCGCACCCGCCTCCCATCATCGCCAACATGAGCCCGCGATCCCATGCCCAGCCCTAAGCGATATGACCGGATCGCCTTCGTCGCGAGCGCCGGCGCGGAGGCCCAGCAGGCGCTTGCGCAGCTGGTAGAGCTGTACGGCAATCACGATCCCGCCGACGCCGATGTCGTGGTGGCGCTCGGCGGCGACGGACTGATGCTGCAGACGCTGCATCAGCATATGCGTTCGGGCAAGCCGATCTACGGCATGCATCGCGGCACCGTCGGCTTTCTGATGAACGAATTCAGCGCGCTCGATCTGCACGCCCGCCTTGCCGCCGCGCGCGAATCCGTGATCCATCCGCTGCTGATGCGCGCCACCGACGTGCACGGCGCGGTGCATCTTCATCATGCCATCAACGAAGTCGCGCTGTTTCGCCAGACCTATCAGGCAGCGCGCTTGAGGATCCTGATCGACGAGCGCGAACGCATGGCGGAGCTGATCGCCGACGGCATCATGGTGGCGACCCCCGCCGGATCCACCGCCTACAATCTTTCGGCGCAGGGGCCGATCCTGCCGATCAACGCCGCGCTGCTGGCGCTGACGCCGATCAGCGCGTTCCGCCCGCGCCGCTGGCGCGGCGCCCTGCTCCCCAACACCGCCTATGTGGTCATCGAGGTGCTCGAGGGCGACAAACGCCCGGTCGCGGCCGTGGCCGATCACGACGAGGTGCGCGATGTCCGCCGGGTCGAGGTGCTTTCCGACAAGACCATCTCGATGCGGATGCTGTTCGACCCCGGCCACAGCCTGGAAGAGCGCATCCTGAGCGAGCAATTCGGGTACTGACCGCCCAGACGGCCGTTGCCTCGCAACCATTCGTTAACGGGGGCGGGATATGGTTAACGCGGAGTATACCGAGATGTTCGGTACGCGCTCAGGGCCGGGCCATGTTTCGCATCGATTTCAACAAGCTGCGATTTCTTGTGTGCGACGATAATCCGCATATGCGCCGCATTTTGCGGACGCTGCTGCATTCGTTCGGCGCCCGCGAGGTCTATGAATCCGAAGACGGCGCGACCGCGCTGGAGATGTACACCCACTACGTCCCGGATATCGTCATCACCGACTGGTCGATGCCGATTTTCGATGGCCTCGAGCTCGCTCAGATGATCCGGCAGCCCGATTCGAAGGGCAATCCCTTCGCTCCGATCATCATGTTGACCGGCCATTCCGAGAAACGACGCGTGACGGTGGCGCGCGACGCCGGCGTGACCGAATTCCTCGCCAAGCCGATCTCGGCCAAGGGGCTTTATCAGCGCATTCTGAACGTGGTCGCCAATCCGCGCCCGTTCATCAGGACCAAGACCTATTTCGGACCGGACCGCCGGCGCAATACCAGCAACGCCTATATCGGCCCGGAGCGCCGCATCGGCGGCGAGGTGGAAGTCCTTCAGCAACCTTCGCTGCTCGACAAGGCCCGGACCACCGTTTAGCGCGCGAGGCGCAAGGAAACCATCATGGCGAAAGAAAAGCCTGCGACGCTCCAGATCGAAACCTTCGCCGACCACCACGTGATCACGCAGCCCAATCCCTTGCGCAAGGTGTTACGGCGTGTCGGCGAAAAGGATCTCGACGATCCGATTGCGCGCGCGGAAAAAGCCCTTGCCGGCCTGGCAGGCGAATTCAAGAACTGGATGGGAATCGAAACCGACCGGCTCTCGGCAGCCCACGCCGCAATTCTCAGGGACGGTTTTACGAACTCCACGCGCGAAGAGCTGTTTCGCGCCGCCCATGACATCAAGGGCGACGCCGCCACCTTCGGCTACCCTTCCGCGGGCGCCGCCGCCAAGAGCCTGTGCCGGATCATCGAGCACGCGCCCGATCTCGACGAGGTGCCGTCCAACCTGATCGCGCATCATATCAACGCCATTCAGGCGATCGTGCGCGAACGCACCAAGCTCGACACCGTCAGCATGGCCAACGAACTGAGCCGGCAGCTGCGCGGCGTCGCGGACGAATACCTCACTCGCGCCAATCGCGACCGTCCGGAACATCTCGAAGCGATTCTTGCGCCGAGCATCGCGCCGCGGGATTGAAGCGCTAAATTCTTTACGTCGTCCCTGCGAACGCAGGGGACCCATAACCCCAGGCGCCCGTTGGTGCGACGAGGCGCTTCGAAGGTCACTACCAGTTTTTCACATCATCGGTGTCACGGCGTATGGGTCCCCGCGCCCCGTGCGCAATTGCGCGCCGGCGGGGACGACGTTGATGATGATGCGATTACGCTGCGATCGGCTCGTGCTGGATCGGCGCAACGGCCTCGTCAGCCATCAGCTCGTCGCAGAACATGCGGGCTTCTTCCCGCGCCGACTCGGTCGCGAAGCGCCGCAGCAGGATCAGCAGCGGCTCGGCGGCTTGCCGGTCGGTTTCGCAATGCGTCAGCACGCGTTCGACCATCCGGCGCCGCAATCTTGCAGCACTTCCGGCAGTGCCGACAAATCCGGTTTCATGGCTGGCTTCGAGCGCCACCCGGAACGCCGCAAATGTCGATTCCGGCAATCCGGCGCGCAGCAGCAGCGCCTGCAGGCTGGCGCCGCCGCGGTCGTGCAGCAGCGCGGAGACGCGGGACTGCGGCAGGTCAGACAATTCCGACAACGCGGAATCGAACAGTTCGAGATTGCCCGACAATAGCGCGCGCAGAATCAGTCCTGCAGTGAGCTGGCCAGTGGCGCGCAGATGCCGCACCAGGCCACGCATGTCGTCGCCGCGCGAGCGCGCCGCGATATTCACGGTCGAGCGATCGCGCGCCTCGCTCGCTATCCGCCCGGCGCGATCGGCCCTCAGCCAGTTCCGCGCGACAACGAATTGCGCCAGCGTGTCCGAAAGCTTGGCGACCAGCGCGACCCGCGTCGCGGCAGGCAGATCTTCCAGCACCAGCATCGATTCTCGAATCGCGGCGAGATGGCCGTGGCGCTCAACGATGCGGTCCCATGAAAACGGCGCGAGTTCGGCATAGGCATTTTCGATCAGCTCGAGCGCCGCGGCGGGCGTGCCGACTTCGGCAATCGCGGCGCAGACGGAGGCCGGCAGATTGACGCGGCGGGCGATGGCGCATTGCATCTGGCAATTGCCGGTCGCGATAATGTCGACGAGATCGGCGTCGATCAAAAGCGGTGAATGTTCGAGGACCGGAAGCGCTACCGACGCCTGGTCGAGCGACAGCGCCTGCACGATGGCGGCGGGCGCATCGGCGCTGCGCGCAAATACTTCGGCCATGGCCTGGCGCACCAGCGGCGAAGCATCGTCAAGCAGCATCAGTAGCGCGCCTTCTGCGGGATCGTCTTCAGTGAGATCGGAAATCAGCCAGGCCCGCGCCAGCGATCGCGTTGCCTCCGCCCGTTCGCCTGCCGGAGCGGTCCGTATCCAACTGATGAACTGCCGAACGATCATTGCCCTGCCGGCTTACGCAAGCTGAAACGACACCGTGACGCGATGCCACTGTCATAGAAAATAAACCACGACGCTTAACAAAGCGTTCACCATAAACGGCTGGTTTTATTGACGTTTTGTTAAGGGTGGCAGGGTCGCCGTCGCCGCTTCGCGTGTCCCGGGCGCGATGCGGCGCACAGCGATGCGTCGCAGAACCGGGGCCCATGGGTGATCTGAGGTAAGATAGAACCCGGATCAGCAGCGCATCACTTCGTGCTGCGCAGCATCCCGGGAACGAGCATTTAGCTGCTGAACGTACCGCTGCGGTCGCTGAAGAGATCGAGCGGTTGCGGCGCGCGGACGTTGGGGGTCTGCGCCGAGAGCGGCGACACCGGGGTCGCTGATGCAACCGAGGTTGCAGGCGCAACCGAGGTCGCCGGCGCAACCGAGGTCAGCGACGATGAGTTGCCCCACAATTCCCGAACTACCGGCGAGACCGGCTGGGAACGATCGCCGCCTTGAAACAGCGAGCGGAAAATCGGATCGGTCGGCGGCGAGGTGTTTGTCGTTGTCGATGCGGATGCCATCGTGACCGGCGTCACTGAGCGGACATCCGGAAAACTCGACAGATAGGCGGCATTGTCAATCGGCGGAGCGGCCGGTGCCGCGCTGGCGAGCGTCACTCGTGCCTGGACGTCGCCGACCGACGCCATCGCGGTGCGGGTTGCCGCGGAATTGGCGGCGCTGGCGTAGCGCGAGGTCAGCGCCGAATAGACTTCGGATACACTGCGCGCGCGCCCGGAGCGATCGAAGAAGATCGAACGGTTCGCCGCGGCGGCATTCGGAAACAGCCGCGCGCCGGAGGCCTGCGGATTATCCTCGGCGTTCGAGATCAGCTTGGCTGCGCCGCCGACGCCCATGAAGTGTGCCATATAGAGTTCGCCGTCGGTCGGACGCCGGCCGATTTTGCCGGTGAGCTTGAAACTGTTGGATTGGGTCAGAACCACCGCCATCGAAGAGCTGGCGGCGGGATCGTCGCGCAGCTTCATGATCGCGGTTCGCGCGGCGGGATTGTTGACCGAGTAGCGGCCGGACGGGGATTTGGTGATGGCGTCGGCGTATTTGCCGTAGCCGAGCTGCGCGCCCGCTTCCTTCACGGTGCCGAGCCAGGTCTGGTCGAAGAATTGATAAAGCCCGCGCGCCGACGAGGTCGAGGCGCTCGCCGTCGGATTAAAGTTGGATTCCATCTTCGCGGTGGCGAGCAGATATTCGAAGCTGGTGCCGGTGGTGTTGGCGGCCTGCTTGATCGCGCCGGCTATCCGCGCGCGCGATGGGTCGACACTTGCCGTTGCTGTGGCGTTTGAAGTGTCGACCGACATGTGTTGGTGCCCCGCTCCTCGCGAAACGACCGCCCGGCCTTACAGAGCACCCAATTGCGCCCATGCCGCCGTAACACTGCGGCGACTATGGTTAATGGTGGGTTAAAGGGATTCATGTCCCGGACGCGGTGGCGGCACCTCTTATGTAGGCTTCCCATAAATCGCTTTCGGATCGAACAGCCTGTCGGCATCCACGAACGACAATCGCGCCCCGCTTTCGCCTGCGGTCACCGCGCGGTAGAAGCACGAACGCCGGCCGGTATGGCACGCCGCGCCGGTTTGCTCGACCCGGATCCAGATCGCGTCCTGATCGCAATCCATCCGCATCTCGACCACACGCTGGACATGACCGGAGGTTTCGCCTTTTCGCCACAGCGAATTGCGGGAGCGGCTGAAGTACCAGGCTTCCCCGGTTGCGATGGTCTTGCGCAAGGCTTCATCGTTCATATGCGCGACCATCAGCACCTCGCCGGTGCCGGCGTCGGTGGCGACGCAGGTCACAAGACCCGACGCGTCGAACTTGGGCTGGAATGCCAGCCCTTCCTCGATGTCGTTGATTTCTGGTGATACGGACACAGTCAGCCCTCGCAAAATCAGCAAGGGCTACCGTTGCGGCCCTCGCACCATGGACATGAAGCGTGCCTGCTCCGCCGGATTGTCGCGGAACATGCCGGTAAAGCGGCTGGTGAACGTCATCGCGCCATGCTTGGCGACGCCGCGCACCGACATGCAGGTATGCTCCGCCTCGATCATCACTGCAACGCCGCGGGGTTTGAGAACTTCGTCGATCGCAGCGGCAATCTGGGCGGTCAAATGCTCCTGGGTCTGCAGGCGGCGTGCGAAAATATCGGTGAGCCGCGCCAGTTTCGACAGTCCCACCACCCGCTCGACCGGCGTATAGGCGATATGCGCCCTGCCGTAGAACGGCATCATGTGGTGTTCGCATTGCGAGGTGAATTCGATGTCGCGGATCAGCACGAAGTCGTCATAACCCGCGGTCTCGCCGAAGGTGCGGTTGAGCACCTCCGCCGGACACTGATGATAACCCTGATAGAGTTCGTCGAAGGCTTCGACTACCCGGCGCGGCGTATCCAATAGGCCCTCGCGGTCGGGGTTTTCGCCGATATAGCCTAGCAGGGTTTGCACCGCCTGCTCGGCTTCGGCGCGCGACGGACGCGGCTGGTCCGCGCGCACGGCAGCGGCCAGAAACTCGGCGGGGTCCAGTTCGGCCGGACGCGTTTCCGGAATCTTCGAATCCGGAAGCTTCACGTCGGAAGGCTTGCCTGGGCGTAGGGATTTGATCAATGCGTCCATGTCAACTCCGTTCGACCGGTCTCAAGTGAGACCGGAGTGTCACCGGCAGACGGGGCGGCTTGCCGCCGGACGCCTGAGCCATAATGCTAACACCACAGTGGCCGAATCGGTTTCTATTTCAGGCCACCGAGAAAACGGGCGGACTGTATTTCCGCCATTTCCAACCATATATAGGGCTACGGGCCGCGGTCGCCAAGGGCGATCGCGCCGGGGAGTTCGAGACCCAACCTTATGCTGAACGACATTTACAACAAGCGCATCATCGAATTGGCCGGCAATATACCCCGGCTGGGGCGGCTGGCCGCCCCAGACGCCAGCGCCACGGCGCATTCCAAGCTGTGCGGTTCGACCGTCAAGATCGACCTCAAAATGGACGGACCTGTGGTCACCGACTTTGCTCATGATGTGAAGGCCTGCGCGCTCGGCCAGGCCTCGTCCTCGATCATGGCGAGCCATGTCGTCGGCTCGACGGCGAGCGAACTGCGCGAATTGCGCGAAACCGTCCGCAGGATGCTGAAGGAAAACGGCAGCCCCCCGCAAGGCAAGTGGGCCGATATCGCGCTGCTCGAGCCGGTGCGCGATTACAAGGCGCGGCATGCCTCGACGATGCTGACCTTCGATGCCGTGGTCGACGCGATCGGCCAGATCGAAGCCAAGACCAGACAGCCGGTATCAGCGCAACGCTGAATATGCTCGTCATTTCCGGTGTGCGCCGCTAGGGCTATTGCGGCGCCGGCGCCGCCGCCACGATGCCGCCGGTCGGAACGATCGCTTCGGCCGTCTTGGTGGATTTCGCCGACTGTGGATTAGTGTCAGTCTGCACCGCGCTGCTTACGAAGCGATCCTGCGTTGGCTTGGCCGCGAGCTCCGCCACCGGCGTGTTGGGGCTGTCCGTCTGCGGCAGCACCTCGGCAACGGCATCGGTGGTCACGAGATTGGTCAGCCGCAATTCTTCCCGAGACAGTTCGTGCAGATCTTCCCATGGCGGCACGTTCAGCGACAACGACAACAGATCACCCGCACCGCCCATGTCGAAGGTATATTTGGCGAGACGCCCGATGTCGCGTTCCACGATCATCATGTCCTGCGCGCTGTAGCTCGCGGCCTTGGCATCATCGGCGCGGTCGCCCATCCAGATCTGATGTACCCTGACATGCGCGGCCTCGGGCACGTAGCGCGTCTTGCCCGAGAGCAGCAGGAACACGCACATCGACTCGCAATAGGCTTCGGGCACAACGCTGGCACGATCTCCGTGCGCGGTGTGGGTCTCGACGCTGATGCCGACGGTGGTCAGTACGCCGAGAGTGCGCCAGCGCCGTCCGAGCGCGATGGAGTCGTTGACCGAACCGCCGCTGGAATCCAGCACGATGGTGGCGCCGCCGAGCTGGCGTCCGCGCGCGAATTCATCGAAGTCCCCGGGGCTATCGGCGGTCACAATGCCGACCGCGCTGACCCAGCCACGGCAATTCGGCTGGCACGCGACCCAGCTAAACCGCATCGGCAATTTGCGTTCTTCGAGGGTCGCGCCTGCATGCGCCGAAGCGCCGAGCGTAGCCACAACGCCAGGCAAACCGATGCAAAGGGCGGCGGCGCCGAGCAGCGCCCAACCGCGAAAATCAAGCGACCTCACGAGCCTCAAGTTGGTTCCTTCCCCCCAAGCCCAAACCGAGCAGTGGTAACGGCCCCAGTTCAACGCCAATGATTCTTGTCGCACAGGCGTTATGAAAAAGGTAACCTCGCGACCAAGAAGCGTCTATTAACATTTGCTGCACCGCCACCGGATGCATGCGATATTTTGGCGGGTGTCACTCAATTGCATGTCTGGTCCGGTTCCATGCATGGGAACCGGAGACCGTTATAAGCCATTGTTTTTGCACAATTAATTTTTTGATACTGTAGGATACCAACAGAAGTGCCAACACATTAATCCAGCGCCTCGCGCAGTCGCCCAGCGCAGCCCGCTGTGTGTACCGAAAACTTAAACCCGGACGTAGTGATGGTGAAGCCCGCCGAGGATCGGGTGTGAACGAATAATTCCGGTCTGATGAATCGGACGAGAAATCGGCGCATCCTTGTGCAAAGACCGATGCGTTCTGACGGAGTTGTAGTAATCGGCATAGGATTGCAGA
>Ga0208355_1001093_pt1 | contig 12112 bp, 12 predicted proteins | sample NGESurdeep072012_6_FD_184458 | JGI IMG/M metagenome (GOLD analysis project Ga0208355, IMG submission 184458) | Arctic peat soil microbial communities from Barrow, Alaska - NGEE Surface sample 210-3 deep-072012 (SPAdes) | ecosystem: Environmental > Terrestrial > Soil > Wetlands > Peat ... | reverse complement strand
ATTCGGACGAAAAACGAAATTCTTTGAGAGCTAACGCCTGCTCCTTAATTTTTGCACGAGATCCTGGTTCAAAGGATTTCATTGGGTCATAACTTTGCGTTCGATCTCTATTCATTCAAAAAAATCCTTTTGTTTAATGCTTTCGCATCTCGGGCGAATTCAGCCACAAAAATGTCATGCGCGTTTTCGTCACCAATAAAATTAGTGTTGAACGAAAACAGTCAAATATGCTCGCTTGCGGCCATTGCTACCGGTCATGAATTTTGATGGAGCAATTAAACCCGAATTCTGCGGTTGGTTGATTTCGTTCCAGTTGGCTTTTCTCAGCGTCCATTCACTGGCTTTTCGCAGAATTGTTTGGCAGCAGATGCGTGCTCCAATACACTGCTTTTGAGCAGCGAACGCGGAAGCAGAAATCACAAGTTTTTTGTAATTAGCCTGCTACAATTGCACCTCACAAATTCAGGAGCGGTGAGTGGCTAAAAAGTCAAAGACGACAGTTGCACGTCGTGCATACACCAAAGCAGATGTAAAAGAATTGAAGGCGCACTCAAAAGCGCGAACACCATTGGCTGCAATTTCAAAATTGACTAAGCGCACCGAAGGCTCATTACGCCAGAAGGCGCAAAAGCTCGGTATTGGTCTTGGTCATCAGCGATAGACCAATTCGGCTCAAAGGCTATGGCAGGTTCCTTTGTTTTCCGACCAATGCATCTCGGGCGAATACAGCCCCAAAATTCGAGTATGTTTCGCTTCTCATAAGTTAGTGTCGTGCCGGCCGGCGTCACCGATGACAAATTCGAGCTAAATCCAAGGCGGGATTTTCCTTGGCTTTTGCGGCCTCAATTGACTGGCTTTTCGCAGACTTTGATATTTGGCTGCGATCGACATGTTGGCCCTTGAGCCCACTCTCATTCCCTCCACTGGCAGCGCGGAACTTAAAAGCTTTTCGTACTCGAGGAAACTAAATGATCGGGCATCTGCGCGGCTCGATGGGGCTTCGGTTCTCGACTGTCGACGCCGGCGACCGAGAGCCTCATTGATCATCATGCGAGACAGCCAGGTTGCGCGTGCTCGACGTCGAAAAGTTAGTTGAGCAATGGCAAATGCCATAGCAACCTTCGAGACAGCGATCACGCGCGGCAGCACTGTAATACACCGCTGGCACGCCAAGCAGCGCTTCGATCTTGTGCCCCCAGCATGCCCCCCGTCACATTGCGGTCGGGTTTGCTTACCAGTTGTTTCTATTAACTCCTTGAGATATTTTGGTATCTTTGGTGCCCAGGGGCGGAATCGAACCACCGACACTGCGATTTTCAGTCGCATGCTCTACCAACTGAGCTACCTGGGCACTGCCCGGCGCAGGGGGCCAGGGAGCGCCGGTTTATAGTCAGGCCGGGCAGCCCTGTCCACCATGCTTCGCCTGCGGCTTCGCATGGCGCAGCCTCGCTTCGCCTGCGTGTCCGGCATAGCCCGAAGGGCGACGACGGACCCCAAATCGCACGAAATGACGCTCAATCGGGGTCTTCGTCGTCGTCCTTGGCGGCGGGAATGGCGTAGGAATTCGACAGCCAGCGGTTCAGGTCGACATCCCGGCAGCGCTCGGAACAAAAGGGACGCGAGGCCTCGCTGGCCGGCTTGCCGCAGATCGGGCACGGCTTTGCCTTGGCCGAACCGGCACCTTTTGGCGGCTTAGCTGGCATTCAGCCAGCCGAATCGGACAGGGAAACCTTCGCCGCCGAGCAGCGCGATCGTCTCATACAGCGGCAGGCCCACGATATTGGTGTAGGAGCCGACCATCTTGACCACGAACGATCCGGCGATGCCCTGCACCGCGTAACCGCCGGCCTTGCCGCGCCATTCGCCGGAGCCGATATAGGCCTGGATGTCATCCTCGCTCAGCCGCTTGAAGCGCACGCGCGTCTCGATCAGGCGCTGGCGAAAGCTCTCTTTCGGCGTCACCAGGCAGATCGCGGTGTAGACGCGATGGTTGCGCCCCGACAACAGCCGCAGGCATTGCGAGGCTTCGTCGACCAGGTTGGCCTTCGGCAGGATGCGGCGGCCGACCGCGACCACAGTGTCGGCGGCGAGAATGAAGGCGCCGCGCAATTCGTCATCGAGCTGCACCGATTTGAGCGCGGCGTCGGCCTTGGCGCGGGCCAGCCGGTTGGCGCAGGCGCGCGGCAACTCGCCCCGCTTCGGGGTCTCGTCGACGTCGGCGGGACGCAACGCATCGGGCTCGATGCCGGCCTGATTGAGCAGGGCGAGACGTCGCGGCGAACCGGAAGCAAGAACGAATTTGGGGCGGCCTAGCATGCGGGCTTTTCGGGAAGGGGATCGGGGGATGAACGCGCGCGGAACCTATCGGAACGCATTCTCTGAGACAACCGGCTAACATACTATCGTCGTCCCCGCGAACGCGGGGAACCATAACCACCGGCTATTATGGTTGAAAAAAGAAATCCGGCCACAGCCGCCTGCCTCAAATCGCACCTTCACGGCGTATGGGTCCCCGCGCCTCGTGCGCAATTGCGCACCAGGCGGGGACGACATCTGGGGATATCAGCCGCATCGCGAATTTCTCAGTCGTTCGCCGTCCCGACCTTCGAAAAGCGCTTGCGGATGCGCAGCAACAGCTCGTCGCAGACCTCGCGATAGGCTTGCAGCTTCTGCTCGCGATTGCCTTCGGCGCCGGTGGGATCATGGGTCGGCCAGTATTCGACGTCGGCCGCGTGCGTGCGCGTCAGTTCAAGCGCCGCATGGTGCGCCTCGGGCGACAACGTGATGATCAGGTCGAAATTGAGCCCTTCCCAATCTTCCAGTTCCTCGAAGGTAATCGGCTTGTGGCCCGAAATATCATGGCCGAGTTCCGCCATCACGGCGACCGCGAACGGATCGAGCTCGGCTTTCCTGACGCCGGCGGATTTGACGTAAAACGTATGAGGAAACATCTGCCGCAGCAGGCTTTCGGCCATCGGCGAGCGCACGCTGTTGAGGCCGCATGCGAACAGCACGGCTTGCGGAGTGCGCACGCGCGAAGGCGCCTCCATGCGCTCAAGCTTCTTTTGTTTTGGGCATGAGCTCTGGACAAACCAAGCCGTTTGTCCGGGAAAACCGGTGCCCACTTTGCGCTAACGCGGCCCTCCGGGTCGGGATCACAGGGACTCTTTTGCGCATGATCTGGTCCGAAAACCGGTACCCACTTTGCGCTAACGCGGCCCTCCGGGTTGGGATCATGCGCCCTCACCCTTCCAGTGCAGCACGCAGATCAGCGTGAACAGCCGGCGGGCGGTTTCGAAGTCGACCCGCACCTTGCCTTTCAACCGCTCCTGCAGCGTGCGCGAACCTTCGTCGTGAATGCCGCGGCGGCCCATGTCGATGGCCTCGATCTTGTCCGGCGTCGCGGTGCGGATCGCCTGATAGTAGCTGTCGCAGATCATGAAATAGTCCTTCACGATTCGCCGGAACGGCGTCAGCGACAATAGATGCGCCACCACAGGCGAGCCGTCTTCGCGGCGGATGTCGAACATCAGCCGGTTGCCGGTGATGCCGATATGCAGAGTGAACGGCCCGTCGCCGGCGCCTTCCGGCGCGAACAGATTTTCCTCGACGAGATCGTAGATCGCGATCGCGCGCTCGTGCTCGATATCGGGACCGGAACGCCCGATCGATTCCTCATCGAGCGTCACCGCGACGATGCGTTTCTGCGAATCTTCCTCTGCGGGCGGCTTGGTCATGACAAATTGAGGCGCAACCCCACTGAACGCGCATGGGCATCGAGGCCCTCGGCCTTGCCCAGCGTCATCGCCGCCGGTCCCAGTGCCCGCAACTGGTCCGGCCCGCATTTCAGGATCGACGTTCGCTTCATGAAGTCAAGCACCCCTAACCCGGACGAGAACCGGGCGGAGCGCGCCGTCGGCAGCACGTGGTTCGAGCCGCCGACATAGTCGCCGATCGCCTCGGGGGTGTGGGGCCCAAGGAAGATCGCCCCGGCATTGCGGATTTGCGCGGCGACGCTTTCCGGATCCGTTGTCATGATTTCGAGATGCTCGGCGGCGATCGCGTTCGCCAGATCAGCGGCCTCGTCGAGCTTTTTCACCAGGATGATGGCGCCGAACTGGTCCCACGAAGCCCGCGCGATATCGGCGCGGGGCAGCGTGCTTAATTGCGATTCCACCGCGCGTTCGACGTCGCCCGCAAGCGCTGCATCGTCGGTGATCAGGATCGACTGCGCGTTGACGTCGTGCTCGGCCTGCGCCAGCAGATCGGCCGCGATCCAGCCGGCATTGCCGGTGTGGTCTGATATCACCAGCACTTCCGAGGGACCGGCGATCATGTCGATGCCGACCTTGCCGAACACCAGCCGCTTGGCGGCGGCGACGTAGGCGTTGCCGGGGCCGACGATCTTCGCCACCGGCGCGATGGTCGCGGTGCCATAGGCCAGCGCCGCCACCGCCTGCGCGCCGCCGACCCGATAGATCTCCGACACGCCGCCAAGCTGTGCTGCCGCCAGCACCAGCGGATTGAGCTTGCCGTCCGGCGACGGCACCACCATCACCACGCGCGCGACGCCGGCAACGCTGGCCGGCACCGCATTCATCAGCACCGAGGACGGATAGGCGGCGGTGCCGCCGGGAACGTAGAGGCCGACCGATTCGATGGCGCTCCAGCGCCAGCCGAGTTCGACGCCGAGCGCGTCGGTGAAGCGATCGTCTTTCGGCAATTGCCGGCGATGAAAGATCTCAATCCGGTCGCGGGCGAATTTGAGGGCGTCGAGCGTTTCGGCGTCGCAGGCTTGCACCGCCGCGTCGATTTCAGCGGATGTCACGCGCAAGTCGCCGGGATTGAGATCGAGGCGGTCGAATTTGCGCGTCGCCTCGATCAGCGCCAGGTCGCCGCGGGAGGCCACGTCGTCGACGATGGCGCGGGTCGCGCTCTCGATATCGGCGGATACCTCGCGCTTCATGGCGAGAAATTGCGCGAATCGTTCGGCGAAATCGGCGCTGCTGCTGTCGAGACGAACAGGCATGATGGCTTTCCGGCGGGGGGCTTTATTCGAAGGCCCCCTGCTCAATGGCGCGGCGACAAATCGCCGTCAACCCTTGCCATACTGAATACGCACTCTGCGGGATTATGGGTAACAAAACCCACGTCGTCCCGGCGAACGCCGGGACGACGTGCTTAGTGGTTGGCATGCGCTCAGGCGCCCAAACCGGAGGGCTCGGCGCCTTCGCCGAGATCAGAGGTCCCGAGATCGTCCGTACCAAGGTCGGTCAGTTCGCATTCCAGGCATTCGACGTCCAGCCGCAGCGCGCCGCCATGGCTGAACATCAAGACCGCGCTGCCGCTCGGCGCCTCGCCGGGATAAAACTCGATCCCGATCAGCTCCAGCGCGGTCTCCGGCGCCTCCAGATCGAAGTTGCGGGACTTGCACGACAACACCCGGTCAAAGCGCAGCGCCGCGATCAGGCGGCGCGGGGAGGTTTCCCCTGCCAGCGTCTGCTCCCAGTCCAGCCGGTTCATGCCGACCACCAGCCGCTTTTCGCCTTGCCGCCAGATGATGTCGGAGGCTTGCACGTGGGCGTCCTGGACGTGCGCGGAAATGACGGCAAGATCGTCGGCATCGAGCGCGATCAATTTGAGTTGGGCCGTCACCGCTAACACCCTGACCATTGGTTTGCGCGTATTCTATTCGCAAAACCGGTATCCATCCCCGGAGCATGTCCGAGGACATGCTTTTGCGGAATACGCGCCAAAAGTTCAATCGCTGATGCGCTCGATGGAAGCGCCGCACGCCGACAGCTTTTCCTCGAGCCGCTCGAATCCGCGGTCGAGATGATAGACGCGGTTGACCATGGTCTCGCCTTCGGCGGCAAGCCCCGCGATCACCAGCGACACCGACGCGCGCAGGTCGGTCGCCATGACCGGCGCGCCGCGCAGTTTGGCGATGCCTTCGATGGTCGCGGTTTCACCGTCGAGATGAATCCGCGCGCCGAACCGCGCCAGTTCCTGCACATGCATGAAGCGGTTTTCGAAGATCGTCTCGGTGATGTGCGAGGAGCCCGTGGCGCAGGCCATCAGCGCCATCAGCTGCGCCTGCAGGTCGGTGGGAAAGCCCGGAAACGGCGCGGTCGAAACCCTCACCGGACTGATGCCGGCGCCATTGCGGGCGACCCGGATGCCTTCATTGTTGACGGTGATCACAGCGCCGGCCTGGGTCAGCACGTCGAGCGCCGATTGCAGCAGCTCGGGGCGCGCGCCGGCCAGTTGCACATCGCCGCCGGTCATCGCCACCGCCATCGCATAGGTGCCGGTTTCGATTCTGTCGGGCAATACGGTGTGCCGCGCGCCGTGAAGCTTGGCCACACCTTCGACGACGATGCGGGTCGTCCCGGCGCCGGAGACGCGCGCGCCCATCTTGTTCAGGCAGTCGGCGACATCGCGAATTTCCGGCTCGCAGGCGGCGTTGGTGATGACGGTGGTGCCCTTGGCCAGGGTCGCCGCCATGACAGCGACGTGGGTGCCGCTCACCGTCACCTTGGGAAAGTCGATGTTGGCGCCCTTCAGGCCGCCGGGCGCCTTCGCGATCACATAGCCGCCGTCGATGGTGAGTTCGGCGCCGAGCTTCTCCAGCGCCATGATCAAGAGATCGACCGGCCGGGTCCCGATGGCGCAGCCGCCGGGCAGCGACACCTTGGCCTCATGCATCCGCGCCAACAGCGGCGCGATCACCCAGAAACTCGCGCGCATCCGCGACACCAGTTCGTAAGGAGCTGTGGTATCGATGATGTTGGCCGCCGAAATGTGCAGGGTCTGGCCCTGATATTCATGATCGCCGGGCCGCTTGCCGGCCGACATGATATCGACGCCGTGATTGCCGAGAATGCGCTGCAGCTGGGCGACGTCGGCCAGCCGCGGCACGTTGTCGAGGATCAATGTTTCCTCGGACAGCAGGCCCGCGATCATCAATGGCAGCGCGGCATTCTTCGCGCCCGAGATCGGAATGGTGCCATTGAGCTTGCTGCCGCCGACGATGCGAATGCGATCCATGCCCGATTCCCGCTTCTTGCTATGCACAAAGTATAGAGCGAATGAGGCCCTGATGGCAAAAGCTTGAAATTTGCGGCTATTTGATGGGTTTGACGGCCAATTGGCCGTCATTCCCCGATGCGCAACCGCGCATCTGAGGGCGATGCGAAGCATCGAACCCGGAATCCAAGGATTCCCCGACGTGCACTGCACATCTGAGGTCTGGTCCTTCGGACCATCCCGGAATGACGGTTAGAGGCGATTGATATCTTCGCTTTCCAGCACCGGCCTTGGATAGCCGTCCTGCGCCACCTTGATCATGGCGCGGCCGACCTGCTCGGTCGTGGTCATGTATTTCGGCGCAACACGGTTCAGCAGCGTCAGCAGCGGCGCCGCCACGACATAGATCGCCTGGTACCAGGCGATCTATGACCTGATGCCGTGCAGCGGCTGGATGCCCGCGGGGCGAAACATATAGGCCGCCTTGAACGGCAGCTTGAGCAGATCGTTCTCGGTCTTGCCCTTGACCCGCGCCCACATCACGCGGCCCTGCTCGGTCGAGTCGGTGCCGGCGCCGGTGACGTAAGTGAACACCATGCCCGGGTTGAGCTTCGAAAGCGTCGTCGCTGCCGCCATTGTCATGTCGTAGGTCAGATGCCGGTAGCGCTCCTCGCTCATGCCGACCGAGCTGACGCCGAGGCAGAAGAAGCAGGCGTCGTATCCTGCCAATTGAGATTCTACGCCTGAAAAATCCAGAAAATTGTCGTGCAGGATTTCGCGCAGCTTGGCGTGCCGCTGCCCGGTTAGGCTGCGCCCGACCGCGAGCACGCTTTCAACGGTGGCGTCGAGCAGGCATTCGCGCAGCACACCCTGCCCGACCATTCCGGTTGCGCCGAACAGGATGACTTTCATCCCCGGGCGAACTCACACCGGCCGAAATCGCCGCACGGCGCCGACGATCACAATGACGAAGAACAACAGCACGATGCCCTGGACGACGGCGAACGGCGGCTCGCTCGGCGGCACGCTCGGCGCCAGCGCATGCAACGGCGCCACCTTCAGGAAGCCCTGGATGATTAGGACGAACACGTTGAGATAAAGCGAGATCAACGCGGTCACCACGTAGATCCCGCGCCACGCGCCGGAAAGCTTCATGCCGTAAAGCGCAATACAGGTAATCGCCAGCAGCACCAGCGAGAGAATGCCGATCATGTGCGACGGCACCAACTTCTCAAACGGAAACAGGAAGCCGGTGGCGCTGGTCAGAATCGTGAAGAGCAGAAATATCGCGGTCAAGCCCGGCATCCGGTGGGAGCCGAGCAGCCCGAACATGACGACAATCCCTGAAACGATTCCAACCAGGCTTATAATCACATGCACGGTGGTAAAGGCAGAAAGGCTCATACCCAGGATCATGATGCGCTCCCCCTCTTTAGAGGGGTAAATGCTACGACCCCTCGCGAAAATGCCACATGCGCGCGCGGTGCCGGCGGCAATTCAGGCATGCGGCGTCGAAAGAGCGTACGCCATGCCTGATTTTTTTGCATTTCTGTCACAAACCGCGCCAGGCCGGTTTGAAAGCGGCTTTCAATAATAGCGCGGGATCGGACCGTTGTGCGGCGTCTTCCGGTTCGACAGATCGAACAGTACTTCATCGATATAACACCATCCCCAGCCCTCCGGCGGATCGTAGCCCTCGATGACCGGATGCTGCGTGGCGTGGAAATGCCTGGTCGCGTGTTTGTTGGGAGAATCGTCACAGCAGCCGACGTGGCCGCAGGTGCGGCAGATCCGCAAATGCAGCCACTCGCTGCCGCTCTGCAGGCACTCCTCGCAGCCGAGCGCGCTCGGCGTGACGTCGCGGATGCCACTGAGGTGGGTGCAGCCTTTCGCCATCCTCTCTCCCCCATCGTTAAAGCGCCGGTTTCGCGGCATCGCCGAGAAATCCATGCAGCGCCGCCACCACCTGCGCGCCCTCGCCGATCGCGCCGCCGACCCGCTTGACCGATCCCGAGCGCACGTCGCCGACGGCGAAGACGCCCGGCACCGAGGTCTCCAGCGGCGATGCCAGTTGCCCTTCACCCCTTTTGCACTGCGCGCCGGTCACCACGAAGCCGGCGCGATCCAGCGTGACGCCACAGCCGTCGAGCCATCCGGTGGCGGGATCGGCGCCGACGAACAGGAACAGATTGCGGATGTCAGCGGTGCTCTCCTCGCCGGACAACCGGCTGCGCCAGCGCACGCGCTCGAGGGACGCGTCCTGCGTGCCTTCAAGCGCGACCACCTCGGTGTTGAACAGCAATTCGATATTCGGCGTGGCCTCGATGCGCTCGATCAGATAGCGCGACATGCTGGCGCCGAGGCCGCCGCCGCGGATCACCATGTGAACCTTGCTGGCATGGCCCGACAGGAACACCGCGGCCTGCCCGGCGGAGTTGCCGCCGCCGACAAGCACCACTTCCTGCTCCGCGCATAGCCGCGCCTCGATCGGCGACGCCCAGTACCAGACGCCGCGGCCGTCGAACGTATCGAGGTTTGCGATATCGGGCCGCCGGTAGCGCGCGCCGCTCGCCACCACGACGGAGCGCGCGCGCAATTTGTCGCCGCCATCGAGCGTCAGCGCAAAGGCGCCATCCGCCCGCGCGCAATCGAGCGAATTCACCCCGATCGGAATCATGATGTCGGCGCCGAACTTCTGCGCCTGGATGAAGGCGCGGCCCGCCAGCGCCTGCCCCGAGATTCCCGTGGGGAAGCCGAGATAGTTCTCGATGCGCGCGCTGGCGCCGGCCTGCCCGCCGAAGTAGCGCGCATCCAGCACGACCACCGAGAGCCCCTCCGACGCCGCATACACCGCGGTCGCCAGACCCGCCGGACCGCAGCCGACGATCGCGGCATCGTAGATTTTATCGCCGGCCGCACCGCCGATCATGCCAAGCGTGCGGGCGAGCTCGGGCTCGCTCGGATTGCGAAGCACGGTGCCGTCGGCGGCCACCACCAGCGGCCAGTCCGCCGGCGACGGCGAATAACGCGCGATCAGTTCGGCGGCATCGTGATCGCTAGCCGGGTCGAGCAGATGATGCGGAAAGCCGTTGCGGGTAAGGAACCCCTGCAGGCGAATGACGCCGCTGGAATTCGATGGCCCGATCAGCACCGGGCCGCCGACGCCGCCCTGGATCAGGCTGACCCGGCGAAGGATAAGCGCGCGCATGATGCGCTCGCCGAGATCGGCTTCGGCGACCAAAAGCGCGCGCAATTGCTCCGGCGGAATCAGCAGCGTCTCGACATCGCCTTCGGCATGGCCATCGACCAGTGCGACGCGGCCGGAGAGCTGGCCGATTTCGGCGAGAAATTGACCGGGCCCCTGATCGATGACAGGCGTGACGTGACCGAGGCCGTCGCGCTGGGTGATCGCGACATGGCCGGACAAAATGACGAACATGCCCGGCCCGGGCTTGCCGGTCTCGAACAGTCTTTCGCCGTCCTTGTAATTGCGCACCTCGCCGAACCGGCGCATGCGCGCGATTTCCTGCGGCGTCAACGCCGGGAATGTCTGCTCATGACGTGGGAACGCGGCAGCCGGCGAAGCGCTGCCATCGATTTTGCTTCCAGTCGCGGGGTCCACACCCATTTCTCTCTCGCACCATTCAAACAAGTAACGAACAGGCCGCAGGCGGGCTATTCGCCCGGCTTTTTTCCGCTGACGTCATGTGGTGAGACGTCATCCCCATTGGAAGGCGCCACCGTGACATCGCTTCGCCCCCTCGCCTGCGATTTTCGCCGCTTGAGATTTTCGCGCAACGCCAGCTTAAGCCGATCCTGGCGCGGAGTTTTCCTTGGATTTTTCCTTGGATTTTTCCCCGGATCTTGCCCTGGATTTTTCGCGGGCGTTCCGGTTTGCCCCTCGTATTTATCCTTCTCATCCTTCATCGTGAACCTGCTCGAATGACCGGGAGAATGCACCGATGAGCGAAAACAACGCACTGGCGCCTTTGCCGCAACGGACCCTGGACGGCTGGCATCGCTTTGTCGCGTCGGGCGATCACGACCTGCTGGCCTCCCTGCTGTCAGAACATATTGTGTTCCGCTCGCCGTTCGTGCAATCGCCGATTCCCGGACGCGTAGCGACCCTGCTGGTGCTGACGATCGTGACGCAGATTTTCGAGAATTTTCGCTATCACCGCACGTTTATCGGGGGCCCTCACGACGCCGCGCTGGAATTTGCCGCCAATATCGGCAAATGGCAGCTCAAGGGCATCGACCTCATCAAATTCAACGAGTCAGGCGAAATGATCGAATTCGAGGTCATGATCCGCCCGATCAAGGCGCTGCAGGCGCTGGGGGAGGAAATGGGGAACCGGATCGGCCCGCAACTGAGCCGGCTGAAGGAGGCCGCGGGCGCTCAACGCTGATTTTGCCCCAATTGACGGCGCCAAGGGCTGGCCGCGCGCTTGCACAGCTCTGGGCCTTGTGGCAAGGATCGGCCCGCCTTGTAGGGGCCTTTTGGCCGATTCTCAGGGGGTACGCTGCCGTAGCTCAGTGGTAGAGCACTCCATTGGTAATGGAGAGGTCGACAGTTCAATCCTGTCTGGCAGCACCAGTTTTCTTTGCGAAACAATGGTTTTGCAAGATCAGGCACCACCGTTTCTCTTGGTCTCGACCGTAAACGGCTTACTGCTGCGATCGCATCGCCTTTTGCATGTTTCCTTCATACGATCGGCGCTAACTCGACGCCATCCACGGGCATGCCGCAAGAACTGCGGGTGAAGCCTACGGCGATGTGAGTTTGAAGGCTAAGCAGAGTGCCATCTCAAAATTTCCAGCTTTCTGCCTCGACTGACGGTCGGATCATCGGTGGCGGCTGAGTGGCGATCACGACCGGACGCTATGGCATATTGCCGGAAGGCATTCTGGGCGAGCGCCCCACGATGACTGAGGCGGTGGAGTTTCCGAGCCTTTAGTTTAGAGGCCGCCAATTGAGGCGGCCTAGGTCGTGTGGACACTTATCGCATCCATAGGATGATGGCTGCGAGAGTGACGACGGCACGGTAATTTCGGGCGGTCTTTTCGAAGCGGGTTGCAACGC
>Ga0208355_1001086_pt1 | contig 12181 bp, 10 predicted proteins | sample NGESurdeep072012_6_FD_184458 | JGI IMG/M metagenome (GOLD analysis project Ga0208355, IMG submission 184458) | Arctic peat soil microbial communities from Barrow, Alaska - NGEE Surface sample 210-3 deep-072012 (SPAdes) | ecosystem: Environmental > Terrestrial > Soil > Wetlands > Peat ... | reverse complement strand
CGACTTCCTCGGCGCATGACGCTGCGAGACGGTTCAAGGTCTTGTGCAAATCCATTATGAGGCGATGGAGGCTGTCTGCGTCCCCGCTCGGGACGGCGATCATTTTGGCGACCTGACCTGCTTCGATTTTATTACTGACGGGGAACTGCTTCTTGATGGCCGAGAGCCGATCGGCCGCAATCTTGCTCGCTGAGGCATCATTCGCCTCCACGGCGCGGATCATTGCCCGGATGTCGCCCTCAAGCGCGCTAGTCAGTTCGGCGAGGCCAAGAACTACGACCGTTCCATCTGCGCTTGTCCGCGCGTCGCCAACCAGGGATTGGGTCGACATCGCGTCGACGCCGGCAGCGCGGCATTCGGCCGACAAATCAGCGGGCGCACTCGCCGGATTGTGCGCATGCTGGACCGCCGCCTGCAGTGCAGCCATGCGGACCTTGGCCCGATCATTGGCCGCCAGCCCCTCCCTGACAAGAGCAGGGAGAATGATCGCAGATTGGCCGAGATGCTCGACGATGCGTGCTTTCATGGCGAGGCCGCTAGAATGAATGTTATTTAGTTGCCATGAGAGACCGGTGTGCGCATTGACTTGGATCAGTCATCCGATGGCCACAATTTCGCCCCCGTCAGCTCTGCGCTTGCGCGCCGCCTTATTGCCTCCGGCAGCTGGTTGGCGCGGTGACCCCAAATCCCACGGGCACGGGTCCCGGTGAATCGCTTCAGCAGGTTACATGGATCAAGCCGATCTTATGCGCCTTGGATCGGTTGAACGTGCGAATAGCTTCCGGCGTCGGCTGCAAGATCACGCTGCAGCGTTTCTTCTCGAAATAGTCTCTGGCCTCTGGAGACAATTGCACGTTTCCTTGTTGACCGGAGCCTACGATGACAGCGTCGCAGCCCTTTTCGAATACAAATTTAGCCTCCGCCTTCGAAATCATGTGTGACGTGCCATACTGCCTTTTTGACAGCTTCTTCCGCCGCTTCTCCACGCCGCCGGAAAGTCGAATGATGACGTCGTGCTCGTAGGTCGTTCCGTCGATCGTGATCTTTCCGAACTCGCTGCCTTCGATGCGCATTGGGGCTATCTCAGGTTGCTTGCTCAAACGGGGTGCGCGGCGAGTTCGAGCGTGACGGCTCGAAGATCCAGTATTAGCTTGACACGTGAGGCCTGCCAACCCGGCGGGCAAGGGAGCACTCGGTCATGCCGTTTAGACAACCGCTATGTCTTGCGGGCCCGGCCGGACTTCCTTTTGGCTCCCTTCGCGTGCTTCGGACTGGTCTTTGTGGGGACCACAGGTTTCGACTTGTTCTTCTTCCCGATCGTCGCCTTTGCCTTCGGCGTCCTGCGTTTCGATTTTGTGCTCATTGCCGCGCGCTTCCGTTTCGTCTTGGCCGCAGCCAACTTCGCCCTCGCGCCAACGGTGGCACGCTCGGGGCTGGAGAAATACCCCTTCATTGGCTTAAAATAGTACTCTTGCCAGCCACCTTGCTCATAACTCGTCTGCTCATCTGGAACGTTGGCGTGCATGAGTGTTAGTAACGTGCTGCCGTCGATCTCTTCGAGCACAACAGTAATGATTGAGTCCTCATGCTCGTCGGAAAACTGCGTTGTTCGCCACGACTGAACGATACGCTCGCCAGGGACAAGTTCGAGGTTACGACCAGTAATGTAACCATCCCAGGCGGAAACTTCGGCACCAATCTCGTTCGACATGCTCGCCTCGGCTCGCGTCATCTCAGAATGGGAAAGGCTGTCGAGCCAAGCGTCATAAATCTCCTGCGCAGGAGCAGGGATCGTGGTAGTGAGTTTGAAATCGTAGGGCATAAGAGCCTCCTTCGGTAACTAAAAGCAGATCTGCGTTATTTACACCCACGACTGCTTGCTAGCTTTCCGTCTTTTTTGCAGCGTCTCGGGACGAATGATTGTGAGCCCCTTCAGGATTAGAGGAAACCAGCGATACAGCTGGATAAAGAGCGAAATGCTGCAGTATGAATTTGTCGGACGTCTATTGATCAATGTCAACGCGCACAGTGGGCTTTTGCTGTCGCGTTTTTCCTATTTACGACAGTAGCGGGCGCGTCTTTTGATAATTAGGAGATGTCTATGCGAAAACCTGATTCCGCCGGGACCGCACTCGCAACACACAACGATATCAAGGGCATTTTGGGCGATATTGATCCGGCCGATATGCTGGCGATTATGTCGTTGAGACCGACCATCGCGGACATCGAAGAAGCATCGGTATGGCTTGCGGGCGACGTCGACGTGTTCGGCGCCGGCGAGCCCGTGAAGGGCGTGGCATCGGACATTGTCACGATCCTCACTGAGAACGAAGAAGAGGAGCCGCCGCGCGCTGGTTAGTTATGCGCCGCCGAGACAAGCCTGAGCCACCTCAGGCCGAAAATTCCGTAGTAATTGCGAGGACCAGGATTTGCCATCGTACCGCGGATTCTTGATCGCCGCCGGCTTGGAACAGGCGCTTGATGCAATACTTGACTATTTTGCAGCTCCTAATTTTGTTGACGCTGGCGAATGGCTCCCCAGTCATCGCTAAATGGATCTTTGGCGACTATTGTTCGTGGCCCCTTGATGGAAATACCAAGTTTGTCGATGGACGGCCGCTGTTTGGCGCCTCGAAGACCATACGCGGCATTTTGGTCTCGATCGTCATAACATCAATTTGCGCGCCCCTACTCGGTCTTACGTTAAATATCGGTTTGGCGGTGGCGACCACCGCGATGGCCGGTGATCTATCTTCGAGCTTCTTAAAACGGCGCCTCGACTTAACGCCGAGCAGCAAAGCGGTCGGTCTGGATCAGATTCCGGAATCGCTGTTGCCGCTTCTCGTTTGCCGTCAAGCGCTCGCGCTGACGGTCCTGGACGTCGTTGTCACCACCGCGATCTTCTTCGTCGGCGAGGTGGTGCTATCACGTGTGCTGTTCAAATTGCACGTTCGTAATCGCCCCTATTAGCGATGTCGGGCAATCAGATGCAGTGGAGGTGATGCAGCGTGATTTCGGGAGGACAATTAAGCCGGACGGCAACGATAGAGGAGCCGACACCGACCGAGGTGTAACCCACCATGCCGTGGTATTTCCAAGGCCCGGAGCCCATATGCCGCGGCAGAACCGAATCAAGCGTGATCGGGATAGACCCGGGCAGACAGATCTGCCCCCCGTGGGTATGGCCGCTCAGAAGCAGATCGAACCCCGCATGTGCAGCTTGGCGGTAGATTTCCGGCGTGTGCGACAGAAGGATAGAAAATCCGTTATCGGGGATCTCGGACGCAGTCTTTTCGATGTTATCGACGCGATAATAGTGCGCATCGTCGATGCCGGCTAAATAGATCGCTTCATCACCGCGTGATATGACCTCGCTTTCGTTAAGCAGCATCCTGATGCCCATTTCTTCGAGGCCGGGAACCATACGAATGCTATCGTGATTTCCCAACACGCCGTAGACCGGACCCTTAAGACGCGAGCGGACTCGCGCCAGACCTTCGAGCGCGGCATTAAATGGCCCAAATGTCTTACCGCGATAGTCACCGGTCAAAACGCATGCGTCATAGGTCACGTCCGCAAGAAGCTCCGTCAGGCGGCGCATCGCACCTTCGTTCATATCCACATGCAGATCGCTGATGTGAAGCAGCGTAAAGCCATCGAACCGGATCGGCAGCGTTTTCATGCCGATATGATTATGCCTGACCTGGATTTTCTCGGCGTTCTTGCGGCCACGCCAATACAATCCCATCAACTTGAGCGTCATTCGAATGACAGAATGAATCGAATACCAGTTCTCGATGTGAAAGAAATTGATGCCCTGGCCAAAAATCTGGGCTTCGTGATCCGTCTCGATTCCTAAGCGCAATTTTGCGTGCAGCCGCCCCAGCCGCCGCTCCAGCTTGTTCAAGACAGCCTCGTTCATTGCCAGCCGCCGCTGCCTGGGACACAATAACCCAAACTACGTTCAATCAACTTAAGCATCGATCGCTGGCTCGATAAGGGAGCACGTTCTGCTATCGCTGAGCCTTAATCCACCGCCCCGGTCAGCGCTCGACTCTCGACTTAAGCTTTCAGTCAAAACCGGCCACGCACGCGAGTTTACCGTGAGTTCTGCGTTAGCTCGGAAATCGGGTTTTACACAGCTCTCCGATACCTCCCTCGCGCGCCAACAGCAGACTGAATCCGCCCTCGACAGCTTGATCCAGGTCAAAGGCTGTTGTCGCCGAAGATGATGGACTTGCCTCGGTTGCCACTGCTCCCGTTGGAGCATCAGCATGCGTCCTACAGCCCCGAGTATTCGTCTGCGCCAGTGGTGCGTTGGATTCGCCGCCATTCTGACTGCCGTGACCCTTGCCGTTGCTGGGCGGGCGCAGACCGCGACCAACGGGCTCATCATGCTCATCGAGTTCGAGAAGATCGAGGGCATACGGCATTGGGAAAGTGAACTCGACCGGCGAGGCCAGACCGCGCTGATCCAGGCGCAGTACAATGTGCTCAAGGAATACCCGAAGGATTTCGAGCGCCTCGCCGCCAAGGGGTATCCGATCGCCGGCCTGTACGCCGAGAAGCCGTTTTGGGACATCCCGTATGATGAGCAATACGCGCGCATGCGCGAAGCGAAAGAGGCCGTCGAACGGATCACGCACAAGCCGGTGCGCCTCTTCGGCAGCCGATATTTTGCCTATGACGAGAATACATTGCGGGCCGCCGATGCGCTCGGTATCGAGTACGTGCTCGGCAGGGGTACCGCCGGCGCGCTGGCGACGATCTATTCGCCGCACGAATACAAGGCCAAGATCATCTCGGTATCGAACGTTCCGTTCGCGGAAATGGGCACCGGTTCGTTCTGCGATTATAGCTTATGGGCACGCGGCTCGACCGATCAGGATTTCGCCGCGCTCGTAGAAAAGGTGATCACGAGCAAGCTGTCCGATCTGATTTTTGTCTCGCATGCCTATCTAGGCGGGATGTCGGTTCAATGGTGGAGGACCTACGAAAATGCGTTGGCGCGTAACGAAGTCAAATGGCGCGGATTCGACGAGTGGGTGCGTAATGTGAAAGTCCGCGAACTGCCCTATGCCGAAATCCCGGTCAATCGCGAGGTCAAGTACGAGGTCCCGCGACCCGCGGTCCCGCTCGAAAAACTAGAGCTGCTGCCCGATTTACTTCGCGGTGATTCTCGTTGAAATCGCATTGAAGTATCGTCGAAGGGATTATTTGACCGCGCGCAGAGCGCAATCCGCCGGCTTGGCTGCAGTGGCAGACGTAAAGCCATGAACGAGTTTGCAAGCGAAATCTCCCGCCACGTATGGCGAACCAAGTATCGGTACGTCGATCGCACGGCGAGCGAACATAGAATTGCGGACAGTTGGCGTCGGATCGCGCGCGCGCTCGCAGCGGTCGAGCCCAAGGACGCTCCGATCTGGCAGGATCGATTCTTCAGCATCCTGCAAGATTTCAAATTCCTTCCCGGTGGTCGGATTCAGGCGGGCGCAGGAACCGCCCGCAAAGTCACGCTATTCAATTGCTTTGTCATGGGGAGGATCAATGACTCGATTCCCGGCATCTTCCGCGCCCTGCAGGAAGGCGCGATTACGATGCAACAAGGCGGCGGCATCGGGATCGATTTCTCCACCCTGAGGCCGCGCGGCACACATGCGAAAGGTGCCGGCAGCATCGCATCGGGGCCCGTTTCTTTTATGCAAGTGTGGGACGCGATGTGCGGCACGATTTTGTCGACCGGCGCCCGCCGCGGTGCCATGATGGCGACGCTGCGCTGTGATCATCCCGACATTGAGGAGTTCATCGCCGCCAAACAGCAGGCCGGGCGCCTACGCCGATTCAACCTGTCAGTCCTTGTGACCGACGCTTTTATGGCGGCGGTGCGCAGCGATGCTGATTGGCCGCTGGTGTTTCCAGCTGCGGCGTTCGAAGGAGAGGGCGAGATGGTCTTACGTGAATGGCCGGGTCTAGCCGGACCGGGTTCATGTCGTGTGGTGCGACACGTCCGTGCCCGCCAACTTTGGGACCTCATCCTGCATGGAACGTACGACTATGCTGAACCCGGTGTACTGTTCATCGACCGCATCAACCAATTCAATAATCTCCAGTACCGGGAGCAGATCAGCGCCACCAACCCATGCGGTGAGATCCCACTGCCTCCCTACGGGGCCTGCAATCTGGGTTCGCTCAATCTAACACGCTTCGTTCTGTCGCCGTTCACACCGGAGGCGCGGATCGATTTCAGCAGCCTTGCAGAAGCGGCGCAGATTGCTGCGCGACTGCTCGACAACGTAATTGACGCATCGCGGTTCCCGCTTCCTCAACAGGCAGAGAACGCGCATGGCACGCGGCGCATTGGCCTTGGTATCACTGGGCTGGCCGATGCATTGGTCATGCTCGGGCTGACATACGGTAGCGATCGCTCTTTGGCGGTCGCGGCGGACGTTATGCGTCAGATCTGTCACACCGCCTATCGGGCTTCCATCGACCTCGCTCGGGAAAAAGGAATCTTTCCATACTTTGAACGCGATAAATATCTACGGGGCGTCTTTATCCGTAGCCTGCCTGAAGACATTCAGAATGGAATTGCGATGCACGGCATCCGAAATAGCCACCTGATTGCGATCGCGCCAACCGGCACGATCAGTCTCCTCGCCGACAACGTATCCAGCGGGCTGGAGCCGATCTTTGCTGCTTCCTATATGCGTAAAGTACTTGCGGAGGATGGAACGCCGAAGGAGTTCCTGCTTACCGACTATGCGTTTGAGCTGTGGCGCGCGACGAGCGGAGCTTTGACACCGGCCCCGGACGGCTTCGTCACGACCGCTGACCTCCCTGTCAGCGCCCATCTCGACATGCAGGCAGCACTGCAGCCATTCGTCGACAATTCGATATCCAAGACCATCAACGTGCCGGAACACTGCCCGTTCGACGATTTCAAACGGATCTATGATCTGGCCTATGACATGCACCTGAAGGGCTGTGCCACGTTCCGGCCCAATCCAGTGACGGGTGTAGTTCTGGGTGAAGAGGCGTCTGGCGACGAGGCCCCGCACTGCTGCGTCCTCGAGCGCGAAGCGGACTGAGCGAAGACCCGCGCCGCCTTCGTGGAAACTCGTGCGGCGACGTTGACCTGGGTCAATGCATTTCATTTTGATACACGCAATCTTAATCATCGTTCGGTTTCAATGGAGGATTTTGCCATGGCTGAAACTGTGACCAAGCTACCCGTAAAGCACGAAAAAACATCGGAGCGCGCATCCGCCGTTGAAGCGTGGCGCCCTTTCGACGCCTTGCGTCGTGAAGTCGAGCAACTTTTCGACGATTTCGGTCGAAACTTCTGGCGACTCCCCACTCGTCGCTCAATTTTCGGTATCGAGCCATTGTTGCGGCGCGAAGCGGTATGGGAAGCTGCCCCGGCTGTCGACATTGCCGAGAGTGAAAAAACCTACGAGATCACGGCCGAATTGCCCGGGATGGACGAGAAGAATATCGAGGTGAAGGTCGCCAACGGTAACCTGACCATCAAGGGCGAGAAGCAGGAGGAAAAGGAGGAGAAGAAGAAGGATTATTATCTCCACGAGCGCCACTTTGGCTCCTTCGAACGCAGCTTCGATGTGCCAGAGGGCGTCGACGCGGACAAGATAGAAGCGAACTTCAAGAAAGGCGTTCTCACAGTGACGCTTCCCAAGAAGCCTGAGGCACAAAAGCCCGCGAAGAAGATAGAGGTAAAGGCTGCTTGAGCGTCCGGCTCACGCATGTAGTTGAGGCATCCGGGTTGCGCTTAAGAATGCAACCCGGATCAAACTCTACGCAAACTCTCAATATGGAGAGACTACATGTACGGCCAAGGACGCGAACTTGAAATCGGCAATGCGACGAGCGCTGTGCTCATTTCATTATTGCAAACCCTAGTTGATAAGGGCGTCGTCTCCAACGCCGAAGTTCGCGCCCTCTTGGCCAAAGCTGCGAGCGATCTCGGACCGCACGACTACACGGCCCCCGTTAAGGGAGCGATTGGCGTGATCCTTGACGATATTCTGCCAAAATTCCCCGAGAATGGTGGCGATTGATCACGCTCTAGCCCTGGATATATCGACATGACAGCGATTTCGGACCTCAATGCCGCGGTGCAGACGGCCGAAGATTGGATCAACGACCTCATGCGGCGTCTCGGCTGGCAGGATCGAGAGCGCGTTTATCTGGCGTTGCTCGCGACCCTGCATGCCCTGCGTGACTGTCTGGCTCGGGACGAAGCGATCTATATCGGCGCACAGCTGCCAACGCTGTTGCGCGGTCTCTATTACGAAGGCTGGCATCCCAACGCGCGACCGGCGACGAGGAGCCGAAGCGCGTTTCTGGAGCGGATTCATGACGGCGTGCACCGCGACCCCGGCGTGGACATGGAACAGGTGGCGCGCGCCGTATTTGCGCTGCTCGCGGCGCGTTTGCCTGCGGCCGAGATCGAGGATGCGAAGGCCGCCACGCCAAGCGTGCTGCACAATCTTTGGCCCAGTTGAGGCGAATTCCTAGCTCATGGGCGCCGCCGCGGAATTGAGTTCAACCGAGCCGTCGGCGCAGCGAACAATGCGGCTTTTTCTATGCGGCGACGTCATGCTCGGACGGGGCATCGATCAAGTGCTGCCGCGCCCATGCGACCCCGCAATCCACGAGAGCTATGTTCACTCGGCACTGGACTATGTGCGTCTCGCCGAGGAGGCAAATGGTGCAATCCCGCGGCCTGTCGTTCCTTCGTACATTTGGGGCGCGGCCCTCGACGAGTTGAACCGTACTCAGCCGGATGCGCGCATCATCAATCTCGAAACAGCCATCACGCGCAGTGAGGACTTTGCGCCGAAAGGCATAAATTACCGAATAAGCTCGGAGAACGCGGATTGTCTCACCGCCGCCGCTATCGACTGCTGCGTGCTTGCCAACAACCATGTCCTCGATTGGGGACGCATGGGATTACTCGACACCTTGACCGCACTAGAGCGCCTGCAGATCAAGACTGCAGGCGCTGGGCGCAATTGTGACGAGGCCCTCACTCCGGCGGCTTTGCACATCGCTGGCAAGGGTCGCGTGCTGGTCTTTTCATTTGCGGTGGTGACGAGCGGCACGCCGCGGAGCTGGGCCGCAACGCGGGACGCACCCGGCGTAACCCTCCTCACAGAACTATCGGAGGCAACTGCCGTCCGCATCGCCGACCAGATCGCGCGTCACCGACAACCGCGTGACGTGATTGTTGTCTCGATTCATTGGGGACCTAATTGGGGTTATGACATTCCGGAAGGGCAAAGGCACTTTGCCCATGCTCTTATCGAGCGCGCTGACGTATCCGTCATTCGCGGCCATTCTTCACATCATGCGAAGGGCATCGAGGTCTACCGGAATCGGTTGATCCTTTATGGCTGTGGCGATTTTATGAACGATTACGAGGGCATTCAAGGCTACGAAGACTATCGTGACGATCTCGCCTTGATGTATTTTGCCGATATCGACCCTGCCAACAGGGATGTAGCCGTGACCGAAATTGTTCCGCTCCAGATCCGCAAGTTTAGTCTCGTGCGTCCATCCGGTCCCGATATCGATTGGGTGCAGCAAATGCTGGATCGGGAAAGCCGCGAGTTTGCGACAAGTGTTGCGGTGATATCGCCTCGCCGCCTTGCGCTGTCTTGGTCTAGTAGACCAACCTCTTGAATGGCGCTTGATGAACGCCTCTTCAGGTGATATCGGGCGAAGCGACAGGTTTTACCAGCTCGCCGAGATCCGGCTCGCCGCAATGAGCGAGAATAACCCTACGCACCGCATCACGTAGCTGCACCAGCGAGGCAAAGCCCGTTCCGGATGGCTTGACCGCATCCTCAATCTGGATGCTGAGAGGCGTCCACCGCGGAAACCATTGATCACTGCGCAGCATCGACCGTGTTCCGCGAATAATGCCCGGCAGGACCGGCAGGCTGGCTTCCGCCGCAACCTTGAAAGCGCCGAGATAGAATCCGGAAAGCCCCGGTCTGCGGGTGAACGTACCTTCGGGAAAATATACGATATTGCGGCCTTGCCGAGCGGCAACAATGACGTCTTCCGTATCGGCGAGACTCCCGATGATGTCGTACCGGTCGACAAACAATGTACCCAACCGCCGCAGGAGCGCCCCGGCGAAGATCTGGCCGGCGAGTTCTTTCTTAGCGACGTACAATGGCTCGCCACGCAGAACCGCGGTAAGAACCAACGCGTCCATGTAGCTTGAATGATTGAAGACCAGCATCGCGTTACCGCGCGGCACTCGGTCAAGGCCAGAGACGGCCACTGGAACACCGACGACCGCCAGAGCGGCGCGGGCAATAGCCCGAACCGCACTCCAGCGCCAATCGAGGCGCGGCAGGACCATCACGGCGAGCCAGGCAAACACGAAACTCAACACGACCACGATCCACCACCAGAAGGCATAAAGTGTCTCGCGAAGAAGTCTGGTCACCTGCACGAGTTGCGGTCCGATGCCTGCAAGCGACAGCCGCAGGAGTTGTCGCCACAGCGCACGTTTTGGCGCTCCGATACGCCCGCCGCTATAGAGTTCTTTGGCAGCGCTCCGGCGAATCTTGCCACTCGATGTCTTTGGCACCGTCCCGGGGGGCGCAAGGACTATCTCATCGGGCGGCGTACCGGCGACATCGTTTGCCATCTCCTGAGCGCGGGCTTCCAGCGCCGCGCGGGCATTAACGTCGGTCTCGCGTGTCTCGGCCAACACGATCACCCGCTCCGTGCCGGTTTGGCTATCAGTGACACCAAACACTGCCACGCCGCCCTTGCGGATACCTGGAATTTCAGCGACGGCTTCTTCGATTTCTTGCGGATAGATATGGCGGCCGGCACGGATGATTATGTCCTTGACGCGGCCTGTGATGCAAACGTCACCTCCGGCCATATACGCGCGGTCGCCGCTATCGAGCCAACCATCGTGAAAAAGTTCGCGGGTCTTGGTCTCGTTGTGGAAATAGCCACGGGTCGTCGAAGGTCCCCGGAACTCGAGCCTACCTTCGCGCCGTTCGCCGAGTTCGCGCCCCGCCTCATCGACAATGCGAATTTCGTGGCCGGGCAGCGCCTGGCCGCATGACACGATTTCAAGTGGCTTTACGTCTTCTGGCTCTGCCGGCTCCGCCACCCCGTCGGTGCTCAACCGGTCACGGTTGACGCGATCAATTATTGGGGGGCGGCCGAGTGGAGGAAACGCTAATCCCACTGAACACTCCGCGAGACCATAGACCGGAGCCATCGCTCGCGCGGGAAAGCCATAGCGGCCAAATCGGTCAATGAATCGCCGCAAAGTCTGCACGCTGACTGGCTCTGCGCCATTCGCAACCATGCGCAACGAACTCAGATCCAGTCCCTCAAGATCGGCATCGGAAATTTTGTTGAGGCAGAACTCGAACCCGAAATTAGGAGACGCGGAAAAGGTGGCGCGAAAGCGATGGATTGCCCATAGCCAACTTTCCGGTCGCACGAGGAAGCTCATTGGCGACATGGCGTAAAGCGGCGCTGCAAAGTGCAGGCACCCCAGCCACGCCCCGATGAGGCCCATATCGTGATAGAGCGGCAGCCAGCTGACGAAGATATCGGCCGAGCTCGCTTCCATGACCGCGCCCATAGCCCGGATGTTGGCAAGCAGGCTGGAGTGACTGAGCACCACGCCTTTTGGATCGCCAGTGCTGCCGGACGTGTATTGGATGAGTGCGATGGAATCGGAACCGCTAGGCGGCGGCAGATTGAAGGGCGCCGTCGACGCTTCGAGATTCGCGACACTCTCGATTGTGTTCAAGGTTTCCACTTGCGCGCGCAGCAGTCCGGCAAGCCGCCGTCCCTCGGGCATCGTGATCAGCAGGCAAGCGCCGGCGTTGCGCAGAATGCCGATCTGGCGGCGCAGATGATCCTCGATCTGCGAGAGCCGCATCGGTGGATAGATCGGCACCGGAACGGCACCGGCATAAAGAATGCCAAAAAAGGCAATGAAATAATTGATACTGGTCGGGAGCATCAAGGCAACGCGATCACCGGGCGCAACATCACGCGCAATCAAGCCGCGCGCAACGGCGCGCGCTCTGGCTGCGAGTTCAGCATATGTCAGGCTACCAAGAACCGTCGCCTCGTCCTGCAGCACGGTCAGGTGCAGACGGTCGGGATG
>Ga0208355_1001085_pt1 | contig 12191 bp, 10 predicted proteins | sample NGESurdeep072012_6_FD_184458 | JGI IMG/M metagenome (GOLD analysis project Ga0208355, IMG submission 184458) | Arctic peat soil microbial communities from Barrow, Alaska - NGEE Surface sample 210-3 deep-072012 (SPAdes) | ecosystem: Environmental > Terrestrial > Soil > Wetlands > Peat ... | reverse complement strand
CGGGGTGGCTGCGGGCGGCGCGGCGGGCGGCGCCACCGGCTGCACGACCTGCAAGTGCGGCGCGCCGGGTACCGGGGTGGCGCCCGGGACGACGGCTTGCGGAATCGGCTTGCCGTCGGGGCCGATGATCACCGGCACCTGCATCTGCTTGGCGTCGGGGCCGGCATAGGTCGCTTCCAGGTCGATGATGTCGCGCAGGAAGACTTTTCCGTCGTTCAATTCGTCGCGCCAGATGATGACGGCCTGGAACGTCAGCGGGCTTTCGCACAGGCCGGCGATCATCGCCTCGCGGCCGGCCTCAATGCGTTTGGCAATGGCGATTTCGCCCTCGCGCGAGAGCAGCTCGACCGAGCCCATTTCGCGCAAATACATGCGCACGGGATCGTCGGTGCGCTCGGACGGCTCCTTCTTCTCGGCCACCGCCAGCGACTTGGTCTTGGCCTCGACCACCTCGGTGCCGGTGTCCTCCTCGTCGTCGTCGTGCTCGTCGGCGGCCTTTTCGGTCTCGCCGTCCTCGCCTTCGGCGTCCTCGGTCTCCACCACGTTGATGCCCATCTCGCTGAGCATCGACATGATGTCTTCGATTTGTTCCGGGGAGGTCGATTCGGACGGCAGCACGGCGTTGAGCGCGTCGAAGGTAACGAAGCCGCGCTTTTTGGCGGCCTTGATCATCTTTTTGACGCCGGCGTCGTTGAGATCGAGCAGCGGCAGGGCTGCATCGGGAGCGCCTTCGGCGTCCTTTTCCGGGGCTTCTTCCTTGACCTGCGCCTTAGCCTTGCTCGCCATCTGTTTCTCCTGGACCTTTTTGGCCGTGCTTCCGAGGCGGGTCAAAATAGCCCTCCTATATATAGGCGATGGCCAAAAAGGGCCGCGCCCCAGCAAGGCGCCGCCCCCGAATCAGGTCGCCAGTGTCACCTGAACCCGCTTAAGCTCCGATTAACCCTGTTAATACAGCGGGAATCGACCCTTTATTCCCCGCCGGTCCAGCATTTCCGCGACTTTGTTACGTTTGCGCATGATCTTTTCCGAAAACCGGTTCCCACTTTTCGGGATCATACGCGTCAAGCTCATAAGCTACGGGCGCCCCGGCCGGAAGAGGCTCCAAACCCCTCGATCAGGGCCTCGGTTCCGTCCATCCGCGCCAGGCGGGCCTTGACGTCGCGCAGCCGCAAATAATTGGCCTCGCTGTTGTCCTGACCGAGCGCCTGTTCGGCGTCCTTGAGCTCCCTAGTTAGTGAATGCCACTGCCGATGCAAGGCGACCAGCTGCTGCCAGGTCACCAAAACATCCTCAGGCGCGGCATCCGGACGGGCGCCCCAGACCGATTGGGTGGTGATCGAGGCGCCGATGCGCTCCATGGTCTCGGTCAGATTGCGGCCAGCGAGTTCCGCCTTGATCGCCTCGGCATCGGGCGCCGCGGCATGGGCGGCGATATCGATCAGCGCGCCTTTGAGCCGCTCGGCGTCGGCATGGTGGAACTCGAGCGAGGCCAGTTCCTCCAGATGGTCGTGCAGCAGCCAGGGATAATTGAGCGCGGCTTGCAGGATCAGCGCCTCGCGCTTGGGCACCGCGGTGCGATGACCGCGATGCACCGGGCTGGAGGCGAGCTGCTGGCTCACCACCACATAGGGCGTGTTCTTGCCGCCGGTGGCCGCGCGCTGGGGCGCGCCGTTGCGCGGCTGCCAATTTGAATTGCCGCGCTCGCGCCAGTTTTGACCTTGCCCCTGCCCGCGCTGGAAATTGCCGCGCGGGGCCTGGGCGGGCGCGAAGAATTGCGATAGCCGCGCGTTGAAATCCTGCCGGTAATATTTGCGCACGGAATCGTCGGCGATGCCGCTGGTGACCTCGTTGATGCGCGCCTCCAGCGCCGCGCGCCGCTCCGGCGTGGCGAACGTATGCCCTTCGGTCTCGCGCGCCCACAGCATATCGGCCAGCGGCCGCGCCGCGGCGATCACTTCCATCACCGCCTCGCGGCCGGCGGAGCGCACCAGGTCGTCCGGGTCCTGGCCTTGCGGCAGCAGCGCGAATTTCAGGCTCTTGCCCGGTTTCAGGCGCGGCATGGCGAGCTCGACCGCACGATAGGCCGCGCGCAAGCCGGCATTGTCGCCGTCGAAACAAAGCACCGGCTCATCCGCCATTTTCCAGAGCAGCGCGAGCTGGTCTTCGGTCAACGCGGTGCCGAGCGGCGCAACGGTGGCGGCAAAGCCCGCCGTCACCATGGCGATCACGTCGACATAACCTTCGACCGCGATGACCGGTGCGCCATCATGCGCGGCCTGGCGCGCGGTCGCGATGTTGTAGAGCGTCGCGCCCTTATGGAAGAGCGGCGTCTCCGGCGAGTTGAGATATTTCGCCTGCGCGTCCTTCTCCAGCGCGCGGCCGCCGAAGGCGACGACGCGTCCGCGCAAATCAGTGATCGGGAACATCACGCGGTCGCGGAAGCGGTCGAACGGCAGCGGAATATCGTCGCCGGAAACCAGCAGTCCGGCCTCCACCATGTCCTCGACCGGAATGCCGTGGCTGCCCAGATGCTCCTTGAGCGCGAAGCGCTCGTTGGTCGCGTAACCGAGGCGGAATTTCAGTTGCGTTGCGGAATCGAGCCCGCGGTCGGCGAGATAGCCGCGCGCCTTGGCGCCGGCGCGTGCCGCCAGCGTCGATTCGAAAAACTTCGCCGCCAGTTCCATGACGTCGTGCAGCGTCTTGCGGCGGGCATCGCGCTGCTCGTCTTCATGGGACACTTTCGGCAGCGGCACGCCGGCGAGCTGCGCCAGCCGCTCGACCGCTTCCGGGAAGCCGACGCCTTCGGTCTCCATGACGAAGCCGAAAATGTCGCCGTGCTTGCCGGAGGAGAAATCGTGGAAGAAGCCTTTTTGATCGTTGACCGTGAACGAGGGCGACTTCTCCTTGTTGAAGGGCGACAGCCCGATGAACTCGCGGCCCTGCTTGCGCAGCTTCACGCGCCGGCCGACCACCTCCGACACCGGCAGGCGGGCGCGCAGCTCATCGAGGAACTGGGGCGTGAAGCGCATGGGAATGGCGCCGCGCATTACACGCGGCGTTGGGTCTCACGGTTAAGCCGAATCGGTCCGGCCATCATATGCCGGCAAAATGAGACTTTCCGGGGCGGGTGCAGGAACCTGCACCCGGGGCCGGGATTCGGGGCGTTTTCCTAGTTATTCACAGGCTCCCGTCATTCCGGGACGGCCCACCCAGGTCGGCTATAGCCGACATGGGCAATTTAAGATTCCGATCTCGGGTAAACCCGAGATCGGTGGGCCGGGCCCGGAATCCATAACCTCGGTGCGTCGAGTACGGACAAGACTGGGACTATGGATTCCGGGTTTGCGCCTTCGGCGCGCCCCGGAATGACCGAGGAGATTACTGCGGCGGCAGTCCCGACTCCTTGACCACCTGCTCGGCGCCGGCGCGGCCGCTCTTGATGTCCCTGGCGAATTCTTCCGGCGTATCGATCGCCGGCACCAGGCCGCGGCTGATGATGTATTTCTCGCGGAAGCCCGGATCGCTCACCACCTTCACGATCTCGCTATTGAGCTTGTCGATGATCGGCTTCGGCGTGCCGGCGGGCGCAAACAACCCGTACCAGGTCTCCGACGGCGCGCCTTTGTAGCCGAGGTCGGCGAGCGTTGGCACGTCCGGCAGCAGCGGCGTGCGGATGTTGTTGACCAGCGCCAGCGCATTCATCTTGCCGGCCTTGATCTGCGCGGTGACGTTGCCGAGCCCGATCAGGCCGATCGGCGTGGTGCCGCCCAGGATGGCGGTGACCGCCTCGCCGCCGCCGCGAAACGGCACGCGAATCCAGTCGGCGCCCTTGTCGCGCTTGAGGCTGTCCATATAGACCACGCATGGAATCGACGCGGTGAGATAGTTCAACGTGCCCGGCTTCGCCTTCGAGACCGCGACCAGTTCGTCCACCGTCTTAGCGCCGAGTTCCGAGTTCACCACCAGCACCTGGATCAGGTGGAACAGGTTGACGATCGGAGTGAGCTTCTCCGGATCGAACGGGATGCTCTTAAACATGAATTGGTTGTAGATCATCGTATCGGCATTGATGATGCAGATGGTGTAGCCGTCCGGCGTCGCGTCCTGGCAGGCGCGCGCGGCGATGTTGCCGGCGCCGCCGGGCTTGTTCTCGATGATCAACGGCTGGCCGAGGCGTTCGCGCAGCGCATCGTTGAGCACGCGCATGAAGATGTCGCTGAGGCCGCCGGCGCTCGACGTGGTGAACACGCGGATCGGACGGTTGGGATAGTCGTCGGCCGACGCCTGCGTCGCCAACAAGGCCGCGGCCAGCGCCGCCGCCACTACAAACTTTTTCATGTGTCCTCCCCGAGTCTTGCTTTCGTTATTGCAGTTTTGCTTTCACCAGCGCGCTGGCCTTGGCCATATCCATCTGCCCGGCATATTTGCCGCGCAGGGCGCCGATGACTTTCCCCATGTCCTTCATGCCGGCCGCGCCGGTGTCCTTGATCGCCGCTTCGATCGCGGCCGTCATCTCGGCTTCCGACATCTGCTTGGGCAGATAGCCGGAGATGATGGCGATCTCCTCCTGCTCCTGCTTGACCAGGTCGGCGCGGTTACCCTTCTGGTAAAGTTCGACCGATTCCTGGCGCTGCTTGATCATCTTCTGCAGCACCGGCAGCACCTCCGCATCGCCGAGCGGCGGCTTGCCCGCCCCGCGCGCTTCGATATCGGCGTTCTTGAGCGTGGAATTGACCATGCGCAGGGTGGATACCACCCGCTCGTTCTTGGCCTTCTGCGCCTCTTTCAAGGCGTTGTTGATGTCGTCGCGCAGCACGGTTTTCTCCCGGAAAAATGCCCACAGCGGTTCTTGCCTTCCCATACATAATACGCAACTAAGAGGCCATGACCCAGACGAAAACCGCCCCCTCCGGCGCTTGGGATGAGCCCAAGCCGACGGCGCTTTTGGTGCTGGCCGACGGAACCGTGCTGGAGGGCCAGGGCCTGGGCGCCACCGGCAGCGCGGTCGGCGAGGTCTGCTTCAATACCGCCATGACCGGCTATGAGGAGATCCTCACCGATCCTTCTTACGCCGGGCAGATCATCACCTTCACCTTCCCGCATATCGGCAATGTCGGCACCAACGAAGACGACATCGAGACCGTCAACATGGCGGCGGCGACCGGCGCGCGCGGTGTCATTTTACACAGCGCCATCACGCCGCCGTCGAACTACCGCGCCACCCGTAACCTCAACGACTGGCTCAAGGCGCGCGGCATTATCGGCCTGTGCGGCATCGATACCCGCGCGCTGACCGCGCTGATCCGCGTCAAGGGCATGCCCAACGCCGTGATCGCGCACGCGAGCGATGGCAAGTTCGATCTTGCCGCGCTGAAAAAAGAAGCGGCGGCTTGGCCCGGCCTGGTCGGCATGGACCTGGTACCGATGGTGACCTCGGGGCAGCGCTTTTCCTGGGACGAGACGCCGTGGGTGTGGGGGCAAGGCTTCGGCCGCCAGACAAGTCCTGATTTCCACGTAGTCGCCATCGACTACGGCATCAAGCGCAACATTTTGCGCCTGCTCGCCGGTTCGGGCTGCAAGGTGACGGTGGTGCCGGCCAAGACCTCGGCCGAGGACATCATGGCGCTCAAGCCCGACGGCGTGTTCCTGTCGAATGGGCCGGGCGATCCGGCGGCGACCGGGCAATACGCCGTGCCGGTGATCAAGAAGCTGATCGATCGCGGCACGCCCACGTTTGGCATTTGCCTCGGCCATCAGATGCTGGGCATCGCGGTCGGCGGCAAAACCATGAAGATGCATCAGGGCCATCACGGCGCCAATCATCCGGTGAAGGACCTGACCACCGGCAAGGTCGAGATCACTTCGATGAACCACGGCTTCGCGGTCGACAAGGACACGCTGCCGAAGAATGTCGAGCAGACGCATGTGTCGCTGTTCGACGGCTCCAATTGCGGCATCGCGCTCAAGGACAAGCCGGTGTTCTCGGTGCAGTACCACCCGGAAGCCTCGCCCGGCCCGCGCGACAGCCACTATCTCTTCACGCGCTTTGTCGACATGATGCGGCAGGCCAAGCGCAAGATCGCGTAAGCCAAGATCGCATAAACAATGTCCGACTGGATCAGCTTCTACGACATGCGGCATTCGCTGATTTACGTGAATGCGCGGCACCGCGACGTGCACTACCGCAAGATCGCCGACGACATCCGTGCGCTGGTGCCGAAGACGACCGCCGCCGTGCTCGACTATGGCTGCGGCGAGGCGACCGCGGCCGATGTCATCGCCGCCGCGTGCGGACATCTCACGATGGTGGAGGCGGCGCCCAATGTGCGCGCCGCACTGAGCGCGCGCTATGCCGGGAACGCTAAGATTTCCGTGCTCACGCCCGATGCGGCGGCGGCAATGCCGGCCGGCTCGTTCGATCTGATCGTGCTGCATTCGGTGGCGCAGTATTTGAGTGGGCCGGAGCTCGACCGATTGCTGGCGATGTTCCGCAAGCTGATCAAGCCGGACGGCCTGCTCGTGCTCGGCGACATTGTGCCGCCGCGCTTGGCGGCGGCGGCGGCGGCGTGGTCGCTACTCAAATGCGGCGCCGCCAACGGTTTCTTCTGGGCCGCGGTCGGCGGGCTGCTGCGGATTTTCGTGTCGGATTATCTGCGGCTGAAGAAGACCGTCGGGCTTTCCCACTACGAGGCAGCCGCGATGCTGGAAAAGCTTAGAGCCGCCGGTTATTCTGCCCAGCGCGCGGCGCGCAATATCGGCCACAACCAGTGGCGCATGACGTTTCTCGCCAAGCCCGCCTAACCTCCTCGTCGCCGCAAACGTTTAATCCCAGCCGCCGGGGACGCGCCCGGCCGGATTGGCGACGCGGCCATCGCTGCGCTTGAGCGCGGCGATTCGTTTCATTTCGACATCGGTCAAAGTGAAATCGAACACATTGAAATTATCGGCGATGCGCTGCGGCTTCGACGAGAACGGAATGGCGGCGATGTTTTGCTGCAACAACCAGCGTAGCGCGATCTGGGCGACGCTGCGCCCGCGCTGCCCGGCGATTTCGGCCAGCACCGGATCGCCGAACAGGCGTCCGCGCCCGAGCGGACAATAGGCAATGAAGACAAGCTTGTGCTCGCGCACCGCAGCCAAGAGCTTCGACTGGTCGAGATAGGGATGATATTCCGCCTGCAACGCGGCCAGCGGTTCGGGACAGAGCTTGATCGCCTGCTCGAGCAGCGCGACGTTGAAGTTGGCGACGCCGATGTGGCGCGCCAGCCCCCGCCGCTTGACCTTGGCCAGCGCCGGCATGGTTTCGCTCAGCGCAATCTCCGGATTGGGCCAATGAATGAGCAGGAGATCGACGTAATCGACCCCGAGCGCGGCGAGGCTTTCATCCACTGATTTTGCAAAGTCACCGGCGCGCAAGTTTTCGTGGCTGACCTTGGTGGTGAGGAAGATATCGTTACGCGGCACCCCCGAGACTCGTATCGCCTCTCCCACCGCGCGCTCGGTGCCGTATTTGCGCGCGGTGTCGATGTGGCGATAGCCGGCCTTCAGCGCTGCGGCGACGGTGTCGGCCGACAGCCCACCGGTCATCGGCGACGTGCCGAAGCCGAGGGCCGGCATGGACCCGGCTTCGCCGGGAAACACGAGGTTTGTGGAGGCACTCATGGCGGGGCGTTCCTAACATGACTATCGTTTCGGCGGCCTTTTTCGTCCACCACTAATCCACCCATCGCCCTTCCCTGCCCGTCGAATCTGGTCTAAAGACCGGTCGCGCGCGAGGCTTGGCCTCAGCGCGGTCCGGGGGAGCGCGCATAGGCGCGCCCTTTTTTTGTGTCCAGTTTCCGGGAGCCGATGCCCAAACGAACCGACATCAAATCGATCCTCATCATCGGCGCCGGCCCGATCGTCATCGGGCAGGCCTGCGAGTTCGACTATTCCGGCACGCAGGCCTGCAAGGCGCTCAAGGCGGAGGGCTACCGGGTCATCCTGGTGAACTCCAATCCGGCGACCATCATGACCGATCCCGATCTCGCCGACGCCACCTATATCGAGCCGATCACGCCGGAGATCGTCGCCAAGATCATCGAGAAGGAGCGCCCCGACGCGCTGCTCCCCACCATGGGCGGGCAGACCGCGCTCAATTGCGCACTGTCGTTGCGCAAGATGGGCGTGCTGGAGAAATTCAACGTCAAGATGATCGGCGCCACCGCCGACGCCATCGACAAGGCCGAGGACCGCGAGCTGTTCCGCGAGGCGATGAAACGCATCGGGCTGGAGACGCCGCGCTCGCACCAGATCAAGACGCTGGCGCAGGCGCTGGAAGCGCTCGACGACATCGGGCTGCCGGCGGTCATCCGCCCCTCGTTCACGCTCGGCGGCACCGGCGGCGGCATCGCCTACAACAAGGCCGAGTTCATCGACATCGTCGAGGGCGGCATCGACGCCTCGCCCACCAGCGAAGTGTTGATCGAGGAATCGGTGCTGGGCTGGAAGGAATTCGAGATGGAGGTGGTGCGCGACAAGAAAGATAACTGCATCATCATCTGCTCGATCGAAAACGTCGATCCGATGGGCGTGCATACCGGCGATTCGATCACCATCGCGCCGGCGCTCACGCTCACCGACAAGGAATACCAAATGATGCGCGACGCCTCGATCGCGGTGCTGCGCGAGATCGGGGTGGAGACCGGCGGCTCGAACGTGCAGTTCGCGGTCAACCCGGCGGACGGGCGGCTGGTTATCATCGAGATGAATCCGCGCGTGTCGCGCTCCTCCGCGCTCGCCTCCAAGGCGACCGGTTTCCCGATCGCCAAGGTCGCCGCCAAGCTGGCGGTCGGCTACACGCTGGACGAAATCGCCAACGACATCACCGGCGGCGCCACGCCGGCCTCGTTCGAGCCGACCATCGATTACGTGGTCACCAAGATTCCGCGTTTTGCCTTCGAGAAATTTCCCGGCGCCGCGGCGGTGCTGACCACCTCGATGAAATCGGTCGGCGAAGCGATGGCGATCGGCCGCACCTTCCAGGAGAGCCTGCAGAAGGCGCTGCGCTCGCTGGAGACCGGCCTCACCGGGCTCGATGAAATCACCATCGAGGGCTTCGATCCGGCCAAGGGCATCGATGACGCCGACAACAAGGCCGCCATCCGCGCCGCGCTCGGCACGCCGACGCCGGACCGCCTGCTCAACATCGCGCAGGCCATGCGGCTCGGCGCCAATGACGAGCTGATCCACAATGCCTGCCGCATCGATCCGTGGTTCCTGAACGAGATCCGCGCGCTGGTGGAGGCGGAGGCCGAGATCAGAGCCAAGGGCCTCCCAGCCACGGCGGGCGCGTTCCGCCGGCTCAAAGCCAAGGGTTTTTCCGATACCCGTCTCGGCAAACTCACCGGCCACAGCGCCGACGCGGTGATGGAAAAGCGCCGCGCGCTCGGCGTGCGGCCGGTGTTCAAGCGCATCGACACCTGTGCCGCCGAATTCGCCTCGCCCACGGCTTACATGTACTCGACCTACGAGACCCCGTTCGCCGGCAAAGTCGCCGACGAGGCGGCGCCGACCGACAAGAAGAAGGTCATCATCCTCGGCGGCGGGCCCAACCGCATCGGCCAGGGCATCGAATTCGACTATTGCTGCTGCCATGCCGCCTTCGCGCTCAAGGAAGTCGGCTTTGAGACCATCATGATCAACTGCAATCCGGAGACGGTGTCGACCGACTACGACACCTCCGACCGGCTCTATTTCGAGCCGCTCACGCCGGAAGACGTGCTGGAGATCATCGACACCGAGCGCGCCAACGGCACGCTGCATGGCGTCATCGTGCAGTTCGGCGGCCAGACCCCGCTCAAGCTGGCCGAGCATCTGGAAAAAGCCAAGGTGCCGATCCTGGGCACCTCGCCGGACATGATCGACCTCGCGGAAGACCGCGAGCGCTTCAAGAAATTGCTCGACAGACTGAAAGTGCGCCAGCCGCAGAACGGCATCGCCACCTCGCCGAATGCTGCGCGCGCCATCGCCGAGGAGATCGGCTATCCGGTGGTGATCCGGCCGTCCTACGTGCTGGGCGGCCGCGCCATGGAGATCGTGCGCGACGGCGCCCAGCTCGACCGCTATGTGGCGCGATTGGCCGGCGATCTCGACCGCCCGTCGGAACTGGTGGTCTCCAAAAAGAGCCCGCTGCTGATCGACCGCTATCTGTCGGACGCAACGGAAGTGGACGTCGATTGCCTGTGCGACGGCAAGGACACGTTCATCGCCGGCATCATGGAGCACATCGAGGAAGCCGGCATTCATTCCGGCGATTCAGCCTGCGCGCTGCCGCCGCATTCGCTCGACGAGAAAACCATTGCCGAACTGGGGCGGCAGACCCGCGCGCTCGCGCTCTCGCTCAATGTCGGCGGGCTGATGAACGTGCAATACGCCATCAAGGACGGCGACATCTACGTGCTGGAGGTCAATCCGCGCGCCTCGCGCACGGTGCCGTTCGTGGCCAAGGTGATCGGGCTGCCGGTGGCCAAGATCGCCGCCCGCATCATGGCGGGCGAGAGCCTGGCCAGCTTTAATCTGGCGCCGATGCATTATAAGCACCGCGCGGTCAAGGAAGCGGTGTTCCCGTTCGCGCGCTTCCCCGGCGTCGATACCGTGCTGGGGCCGGAGATGAAATCCACCGGCGAGGTGATGGGGATCGATGCCTCATTCGAGATCGCCTTCGCCAAAAGCCAGATCGGCGGCGGCGCCGACCTGCCGCGCTCGGGCACGGTGTTCGTCTCGGTCAAGGACACCGACAAGCCGCGCATCCTGGACGCGGTGCGGCTGTTGGCCTCGCTCGGCTTCAAGACCATCGCCACCTCGGGAACCCAGCGCTACCTCGCCGAACATGGGGTGGAGGCGGCCAAGGTCTTCAAGGTGCTGGAAGGCCGGCCCCATATCGTGGACGCCATCAAAAACGGCAGGGTTCAGCTGGTTTTCAACACCACCGAGGGGACCGCGGCGCTGGCCGACAGCCGCTCCATGCGCCATGCCGCCCTCTTGCATAAAGTGCCGTACTACACCACTCTTTCGGGTGCCGTCGCCGCGGCGCAAGGCATAAAAGCCTATCTTGGGGGCGACCTCGAGGTGCGTGCGCTGCAGAGCTACTTCAGCGATCGGGCCTGAGGGCGGTTCCCTTAGGCTCTGCAAGGCGAGCGACGGCGCGAGTTTGGCCGGGAATTCCACGGTCGCGGCGCAGGTGAAACTGGCCGCGGTCGAGGTTTTTTTAACCGACCCTCGTCACAGGACTCCGGCGCGCGGAAATCCGTGGCCGGAGTCGTATTGCGAGTCGATGGAACGGGATTTTTGAAGGTGGAAGGGGCTTGGCGGCGCTAACGCGTACGACAGTTCGGGCGCCCGCCAGGAGGAGATGAGACGATGGACAAAATTCCAATGACGGCGGCCGGCTATTCGACGCTCGAGGCTGAGCTCAAGCATTGCCAGTCGGTCGAGCGGCCGCGCATCATCCAGCAGATCACCGAGGCGCGCACGCACGGCGACCTGTCGGAGAATGCCGAATATCACGCCGCCAAGGAGCAGCAGTCGCTCAACGAGGGCCGCATCGCCGAGCTCGAGGACAAGCTGGCGCGCGCCGACATCATCGACGTGTCGAAGCTGTCGGGCGACACCATTACGTTCGGCGCCACGGTGACGCTGGTCGACGAGGACACCGACGAGAAGAAGGTGTGGCAGATCGTCGGCGAACCGGAAGCCAACGCCAAGGCCGGCCGGATTTCCATCACCTCGCCGCTGGCGCGCGCGCTGATCGGCAAGGCCAAGGGCGCGACCGTCGAGGTCGTAGCCCCCGGCGGCGCCAAGGCCTATGAAGTGAAAAAGATCGAGTGGAAGTGATTTGCCCGGCAACGGATGCCGAGCGGGCTTATTTCACCGTGACATTGAATAAGATTTCCATATTGAAGCGATCATTGGCGTCGCCGGGGTTGGAGCGCCGATAGCGAAAGCTGTCGGTGCCGACGAATCCCGGCTTCGATTGGTAAAATATCGCGACCCCCGTCACCGTCTTGCCTACGCATTGCGACGGCTGCGTGTCGCCATATCGGTTTTGCGCCCTAGAGCCATTTTGGATTGAGATTACGCATAACCTGCGTGATTGAAGAAATTCAGGCATTCACGTGGTGAGAAGAGATCGAGGATCGAGCCGATCCTGT
>Ga0208355_1001079_pt1 | contig 12215 bp, 13 predicted proteins | sample NGESurdeep072012_6_FD_184458 | JGI IMG/M metagenome (GOLD analysis project Ga0208355, IMG submission 184458) | Arctic peat soil microbial communities from Barrow, Alaska - NGEE Surface sample 210-3 deep-072012 (SPAdes) | ecosystem: Environmental > Terrestrial > Soil > Wetlands > Peat ... | reverse complement strand
CCCCCAATGCACGTATCAAACTCAAGCACCTTTACCCTTCAAACTGAATGAATCGGGCGACTAGCTGGACCAAGTGCGCCAGTCGGAGCGCTTGCTTATCAAGGATATGAAGTCGACGGAGCAAGGACACCGAAAAGCCATTTGTCCGGAGCGCCGCTTCGAGTCGCGGCATGCCGTAACGACTGCTATTGGCGCGAAGCGGCCGTTCATAAGCAAAGAGCATCTCGCGACCGATTAGGAACGAGTAGAAGACTATCCAGTCCCAACTGGCCAGAAAATCGCCAAACCTATACGGTCAGGCACGGCTGCGTTCTGGCGTTGACGGGGCGGATGGTCAGAGTGGCCGTCCGAGCTCTTCCAGGCCACATCAAACATCGGCAACGGGCAAGGTCGCAAAACCCGGCAGGCTCGGCTGCTCTGGGCACAACGCCCGCGTGGCCAGAATTTTGTGTACTGAGCCTACCCTCCGCCCGAGGCCAACGCCCAAATCAAGGGTCGGACATTGAAAATTTAGCTGCGAGGGATTGCGTGCGATTTCAACTTGTACTCATTTCGGCCCTTGCCGCGAGCGACCATTGCGGCTATCGCCCAAAGCAAACAAACAAAAGGAGGAAACGGGTATGAATGCATTATTCAGAAACCACACCATTGCGCTCGGTCTTGTCGTGGCAAGTATGCTGGGCTTGGGCAGCGCATCCGCTGCCGATGCACCGAAGACGGCGGTGACGGTTCAAGCCGGCTTCATTCCGGTGACCGACGTGGCGGCCCTGTATCTCGGCGACGAGGTCGGCATCTTCAAGAAACACGGCATCGATCTGAAGGTTAATATGGGGCGACCGGCGCGGCGCTGGTGCCGGCGGTAATGAGCGGCGAGTACAATTTCGCCTTCAGCTCGCTGGTGTCACTGCTTCAGGCGCGCGACAAGGGGCTGCCGGTTAAGATCATCGCGGCGGGCTCGAGTTCGACCGCGACGAACGGTGCCGACGTGACCATGATTCACGCCGGACCGAAGAGCGGTATTAAATCGGCAAAGGACATGGAAGGTAAGACCGTCAGCGTCAACGCGCTCAACGGCCTGCTGCAATTGCTCGGCAGTATCGCCGTGAAGGCGGATGGCGGCGATCCGAAAAAGGTGCGCTTCATCGAACTCGGATTCGCGGATGCGCTGGCCGCGCTGCAGTCCGGCAAGATAGACGCCATGGTCGGCGCCGAGCCCTTCGGCACCGCGGCCATTGCGGCGGGATACCCGGCGATAAACTCGCCATACATCACCATGTCGCCGAAAAGCATGCTGACGTCGGCCTACTTCACCTTCGAAGATCAGCTGCAGAAAAACCCCGAGCTGTTCAAGAATATCCGGGCCGCAATCAATGAGTCACTCGACTATGCGCAGAAGAACCCGGACGGCGTGCGCAAGCAATTGCCGAAGTTTACTAAGCTCGGCCCCGACGTCGCCGCGAAATTGATTCTTCCGACCTACCTCACGGCGGTGCCGAAAGACTCGATTGAAATCTTCTCGAATTACGCGAAAGAGTTCGGGATGATCTTGAAGCCTACGGTGTACGATGACATCGTCTGGAGCGAGGCCAGGTAAGGTGGGCCGGCAATTGAACAGCGTCAGCGGCTTTCTGCTTCTCGCCCTTGTTTGGGAGGTGGCACCCCGGTTCGGAATTGCCGATCCGAGATTCTTTCCGCCGTTCAGCACGCTGCTCATCGAATTGTTCAACCTTGTCGGCACGCAGGAATTCTGGGCCTACCTGCTGAGCACTACGCGCACTTGGGCCATCGGCCTGGTGGTCGCGACGGTGGCCGGCGTCATCGGCGGCCTGGTGATCGGGCTGGTGCCCGGCGCCAGGAAGTACACCCACTCGACCATCGAGTTCCTGCGCCCGATCCCCTCGGTGGCGCTGATCCCTGGCGTCATCCTGATCTTCGGTTCAAGGTATCAGTCGGGGGTCGTGCTGATCACCTACGCCGCGTTCTGGCAGGTACTGCTGCAAATGCTGTATGGCCTTAACGATGTCGACGCGGTGGCGCGAGACACCGCGCGCTCGTTTCGATTCAGCACGACGGGGTTCATCGTGCATGTCGCATGGCCTACCTTGCTGCCCTTTCTTTTTACAGGCATTCGCCTGGCGGCGTCGATTGCACTGGTGCTCGCCGTCACCGCGGAAATGGTGATCGGTACTTTCGGCATCGGGCGAGGTATCGTCATTGCGCAGACTTCGGATGCGATCCCGACGATGTACGCACTGGTGATCGTGACCGGCCTGATGGGTGTCGGCATCAACGTCGCTGCGCGGGCGATCGAGAAGCGTGTGCTGCGCTGGCACCCGTCGGTACGCAATGCCGTCGCACTCTGAGCAAACGGCCCGCAAGGCGTTTCGGATTGCCGGAACGATCTTGCGTGGCGCCGCGGTCGAGCTGGCGCTTCCGCTCGCGCTCCTTGTGTTGCTGTTCGTGGTCAGTTCCAACTCGTCGAATTTCTACTTTCCGCCGCTTGCAAAAGTATTGGACCGGTTCGATACGCTGTGGCTCGGCCAAAGGTTCTTAGGCGACGTGCTGCCGAGCCTCGGGCGTCTGATCGGCGGTTACGTGATCGCCTGCCTCGTAGGCATCGTCATCGGTGTGCCGATCGGAATGTTTCGCCCGCTTCGTCGTGCGGCGGAGCCGGTGCTCGAGTTCTTTCGCGCAATTCCTCCGCCGGCGCTAATTCCGGTGCTGGTCATGCTCGCGGGCTTCGGCGACACGATGAAGGTTGCGGTTATCGTTACCGGTGCGATCTGGCCGATCTTGTTGAACACCGTGGAGGGCGTCAAGAGCGTCGACCTGGTGCTCGACGAAACCTGTCGCATTTACCAGATCAGGGGAGCGAGCCGCTTGTGGAACTTCGTGCTCCCGAGCGCGAGCCCCCAGATCGTTGTCGGTATGCGCATCGGCCTGTCGATCGGCATCATCCTGATGGTGATCAGCGAAATGTTCGCCGCCACCAACGGACTCGGCGCCGCCATCATTGTTTTTCAGCGCAGCTTCGAAATTCCCGAGATGTGGAGCGGCGTGATGATGCTCGGTCTGTTCGGATTCTCACTCTCGATCGCGTTCGGCTTGTTCGATCGGCGAACGCTGAGGTGGTACTACGGCATGCGGGATCTGGAAAGGCGAAGCTGAATGGCAGCGAACGCGGTGGTGTCGGTCAAACACCTCAACAAGGTCTACCAATCAAGGGATCGCCGGGTCGAAGCGATCGGAGACCTGACGTTCGACGTCGATCCCGGCGACTTCACCTGCATCGTTGGCCCATCGGGCGCGGGCAAGACGACCTTGCTCAAGTGCCTCGCGGGGCTCTTAGCTCCGACCAGTGGCGCGATCTTGGTCAATGGGCATGCAGTGGCCGGACCGCCGGCAGAGATGGCGGTGGTATTCCAGGAATACGGCCGCAGCCTTTTCCCGTGGAAGACCGTGCGGGAGAACATCGAACTGCCTCTGCGCGAGAAAAAGATAGCGAAGGCGGAGCGGACGCGGCTGGTCGAGTGGCAGTTGTCGGGCGGCATGCAACAGCGCGTGGCGATCGCACGCGCAGTGGCATACCAGCCTAAGGTGATGGTGCTCGACGAGCCCTTCGCCGCGGTCGATGCGCAGACGCGTGCCGATCTTGAAGACTTGATGCTCCGGCTCTGGACCGAGCTTGATCTCACGGTGATTTTCGTGACCCATGATATCGACGAGGCGGTTTACCTCGGTCAGCGCGTGCTGGTGCTCTCATCGTCTCCAACACGTATTCTTGACGACGTCTTCATCGACATTCCGGGGACGCGCAGCCAGGCCGCGACGCGGATCGAACCCGGATTCGCCGAACTGCGGACTCGGATCTACCGGGGAATCCAGGAAGCCAAGTCGGCGGCCCGCGCCGCCAGCGAGCCGATCAAAAGTTAGTACGACCCGCCAATCTCATAATCTCATGCCCCCGGCCCGATTGAAGCGTCGGAGAAGCCCTGCTTCAGCACGCTCAGCAAATGGCGCACGGCCGGTCTTTCAATCCGGTTTTTTGGGATCAGCGCCTTCACCCAAAATTCCGGCACGGGAAATTCGTGCAGCAAAGTCACGAGGTCGCCGCGCTCGAGGCTAGGCTTGACGACATGACGTGCGATCCGGGCAATGCCCATGCCCGCCACGGCGGCGCGGAGCAAGAGCTGGCTGTCGTTGGCGCTCAATTTTGCCTTCACGTCGACATTGATCAAGCCCCGACGACTTTCGAAAGCCCAGCTCTGTCCGGTGGTCGCGAAGGTGAGGCAGTCGTGTTGCACAAGATCGCGCGGATGATTCGGGACGCCGCAGCGTTCCAGATAAGCGGGCGACGCACAGATGACGCGAGGGTAGGGGCAGAGGGGTTCGTCGATGACCCCGGGATATGAGGTAGGCAGCGCGCCGATTGCGAGATCGAAGCCCTCTTCGGTTGGATTGACCGAACGATCAAGCATTACGAGCTCGATGCTGATTTTGGGGTGAGCGACCTGGAAGCGGGTCAACATCTCGCCGAGGCTCAGAATGGCGATCGTTGTCGGCGACTTGATCCGCAAGTGTCCTTCCATTTCGGACGTCGAGACCTGGGATTCCTGAAAGATTGTCTCAAGCTCCGTGACCGCGGCCTGCAAGCGCGGCAGCCGAGCCTTGCCTGCCTCCGTGAGAGCGATCCGACGGGTCGAGCGCTGCAGCAACTTCACACGCATCTGATCTTCCAGCCGGTCGATCCGCTTGGTGACCACCGACGGCACCACGCCAATTTGCCGTGCCGCAATCGAAATGCTGCCGGTCCGGGCGACCAGCAGGAACGCTTTGATATTTCGAATGGTGTCCATGGCTCGCCTCTGTTTCGCAGTGCCGCGCTTCGCTGACATCGGCCGCATCGCGGTTGGAGCTCGCACGCGCTCAAACCGCCCGGTGACGGCGCAAGCTACCTCTTTTTCCTAAATGAGAAAACTGATCGGCTAAAACTAGGGGTTCATTTCCGTGTCGCAAAAGAGCAAACTACGACAAAAGCAGCCCGTGCACCCGTCTTGCAGGGCTAAGATCAGGGAACGCGCGGAGCCGTTATGAGCAGCAGTCCTTTCTCTTTTCGCACCAAGGCGTCGACCGCAACCCGCACGGTCGTTCGCACCCGGAACGAGCCGCGGGTCCGGGATGCCGATGTTTGTGTCGTCGGCTCCGGCATTTCCGGCGTATCGGCTGCCATCGAGTCCGCGCGACTCGGCAAGAATGTCCTTCTGATCGACGGCCTGCCTGTGCTGGGCGGACAGGCGGTCAATTCGATCGTCGGCACGATCTGCGGCATGTTTTCCAATGGCAAGGATGGATACCAGGTGACCTATGGCATCGCGGAGGACATCATCCGCGATCTGTCCAAGACCGGGTCGATCCACTACCGGCAGGGCGTCAACAACATCATCATCTATGACGAGGTTGCGCTCGGCAGATGGATCGAGAACGCCGTTCGCGAGGCGGGCGTCAAGGTACTGCTCGGCGCCATCGTCCGCGAGGTCGAGGTGAAGGAGCGCCGGATCCGATCGCTCGGACTGTCGACGCGCTACGGCGATGTCCGTGTCAGTGCGACCGGCTTCGTCGATGCGAGCGGCGACGCCTCGCTGGTCTGGCAGGCCGGATTTCCCTGCCAGGAGGCGGCGGACGGCCCGGTGTTCGGCACCCAAATGGTGGTGCTTGAAGGCATCGACGAGGCCCATGTGCCGAGCCGCGAAGAGTTGCCGGTGCGGATGCGTGAAAAGGGCGAATCATATGGCCTCGTTAGGCGCGAAGGGTTGAGCTTCATCATTCCCGGACGCGGCATTGCCGCCATGAACATGACCCATATGGAGACGCCGCTCGATCCGTTCGAAATGTCCAACAAGACCCTCGAAGGGCGGGAGCAGGCGGATCGCGCCGTAAAATTCCTGAAGAGCGAGTTTCCCAAGGCGTTCGGCAAGGCGCGTGTTCGGGCCTACGGCTTTCCTGGCATCCGGCAGACCCGCTGGATCCGCGGCCGCCAGCAGCTCACGGTCGACGATGTCGTCTCCGGGCGCAAGTTCGACGATGCCATCGCGCGCACGGCCTGGCCGATCGAACTGCACGACTCCGGCAACGACCATGTCTGGCGCCCGTTCGGCGACGACCACATGCATTATGTGCCGTTCGGCTGCCTCACTCCTGCGGATGCCGACAACATCGTGGTCGCGGGCCGCTGCGTCGATGCGGACAATGCAGCCCTCTCCAGTATTCGTGTGATGGGGCCCTGCATCGCGATGGGCGCCGCGGCGGCGCATGCCCTCGATCTTGCGGGAACCGGCAGCGTGCACCAGATCGACATGGCCGCATTGAAGGTCCGTCTCCGCGACAATCTTGAGCGCAATGTCAGCGGTCACGAGATCGCCCGCACTATCCGCCCCTTCGCAGAAGCGAACGCCTGATCATGAAACTCACCGACGACGAACAGAATATGCTGGACGGCTGCGACGGTCCTGCCGTGCAAAAGGCGATGGACCTGCTGGTGCGCTACGGCGAAGCGCTGGGTGCGGAGCGCCTAGTGCAGACCAACAACGTCTGCGGCACGTTTGTTGCCGCCGGCCCGATGATTCGCGAGTTTGCCAGCAAAGGCAACGACGCGATCTTTTCCGAATTCAATCTCGACAGTTCCGAGCGCGTCGAGATGCCGCCGGTGAAGGCTTATACCTGTCATCTGGTGATGGGCATCGACAGCAAGCACCCGGAGATGAATGCGGGCTTGGAAGACACGGTGCGGATTCAGAAGGAAGGCGAGAAGTTCTTCGGGGCCAAGGGCGTCAACATGCTTGCGACCTGCACGCCCTACCAGGTCGGCAATGTGCCTGTCATGGGCGAGCACTGCGCATGGATGGAATCCTCCGCGGTCATCTACTGCAACGCCGTACTCGGCGCGCGCACAAACACCGAGGGGCGCGAGAGTACCGGCGCCGCCAGCATCACCGGCCGTATTCCCTATTTCGGCCTGCATATTCCGGAGAACCGAATCGCAACCCATCTCATCGACGTGCAGGTGCCGGTCGACGACATGATGGATTGGGGTCTGCTGGGCTATGCGATCGGCGAAATGGTTGAGGAGGACATTCCTGCGTTCCGCGGCCTGTCGGCGCAGCCCAACATGATCAAGCTGAAGCACTTCGGCGCGGCGGCAGCATCCTCCGGCGGCGTGGAAATGTACCATATCCCTGGCGTGACGCCGGAGACCCGCTCGGAGGAGTACGCTTTCGGCGGCCGAACGCCGCGGGCGACGCGGGTCTATGGCCAGGCTGAGCGGCGGATCGCGTACGAGAAGCTGAATTCAACGGCGCGCTCGAACGACGTCGATTTCATCATGCTCGGATGCCCGCACAATTCCATCGAGCAGGTCGGGCTCGCCGCCCGCCTGCTGGAAGGCAAGCGCCTCAGCCCCAATACGTCGCTGTGGGTGTTCACGCCGCGCGCGCTGAAGGAAGTCGCCGATCGCAGCGGCTACACCGATATCATCCGTGCGGCGGGCGGCCACGTCCTCACCGACACCTGTCCGGCGATCTCGCGCATTATGCCCAAGGACACCAAGGTCGTCGCCACGGATTCCGCGAAGCAGGCGCATTACCTTCCCGCGATCACTGGTGTGCAGGCATGGTTCGGCTCGGTTGCCGACTGCGTCGAGGCAGCGGTCAGCGGGCGCTGGAACGGGAGGCTCGCGTGACGACGATCGTTCTGCACGGGCGCAAGGTGGTCGGCGGCACCTCGGAAGGCGAGGCGCTGGTGACCCGCGAGACCGTCTCGGGTTGGGGCGGCTTCGATCCGAGGACAGGCAAGGTGGTGGAGACGCGGCACGAATTGTGCGGCATCTCCTTGAAAGACAAGATTTTGGTTTTCCCGGGCGCAAAAGGTTCGTCAGGCTGGTCGCAATACTTCCATCTGGCGCGGCTCGCCGGCACCGCGCCGAAGGCCATTCTGTACAACCGGACCACGACCAAGGTTGCGCTCGGCGCTGTGGTGATGCGGGTACCCGCCATCACCGACTTCGACCGCGACCCGCTGGAGATCATCGAAACTGGAGACTGGGTCAAGGTCGACGGCGACCGCGGCGTCGTCGAGATCACGAAGCGAAATGCCTGACGCGATTGCGCGTCTGCGCATTCAAGTCGTGAACTGTCCTCGGCAAGAAGGACGGAAATACTGGGGAAGAGGGAGCGAGATGATCCGAATCGGTTTGCGCCTCATCGCGGCGATCATTGTGCTTAGTGCGATGTCGCTCGGTGCGACGGCACAAGAGGTTGATGATCCCGAGCAGGTCGCGGCGGCTAAGAAAGAAGGCAAGGTTACGTTCTATACGTCGTTTCTCGGCGCGCCGTTCCATATTGCTGCGATCAAGAGCTTCGAGAAGAAATACGGCATCTCCGTTGAACTGCTCGACGTAAGAGCCAGCGAGTTGCGTGAGCGCCTGCGGACGGAGCAGGCCGCCGGACGTTTCATCGGCGACGTCATCCAGAATGGCGCGGCGACAATGATTCGCTCGCAGCGCGACGGGGAGCTGCAGCCGCACGGCGGCATCCCCAATGCAAAGCGCCTCTCTAAGGAGCAATCGGCAACCGACGTGCTCGTGCCGAGCTACATCCTCGCCTACGGAATTCTGGTGAACACCGCCAAGGTTAAAAGCGAGGATGAGCCCAAAAGCTGGAAGGATCTGCTCAATCCCGTATGGAAAGACAAGATTCTATCGGACGACATGCGCGCCCTTGGTGGCGGGCAGGTGATGTTCTCGGTCTTGCAGGATGCGTTCGGGCGGGAGTTCCATGAAAAGCTCGCCGCGCTACAGCCGGTTTTCAGCCGGGATGTCGGCAATGACGAGCGCCGCGTCGCGCGCGGCGAGTATCCGATGCGTATTCCGCAGCTGTTCTCGAACACGACCATCCTCAAGGGCCTGCCGGTGAAGCTCGTGATCCCGGTGGAAGGGGTGCCGTATATCCGCTTCGATATGGCGCTGCTCAGGAACGCGCCGCATCCGAACGCCGCGCGGCTGTTCATCAACCACTATCTCAGCGACGAAGTGCAGCTGATCTATGCCAAGGCCGGACTCATTCCGGTGGTCCCCAATATCAACGGCACGGTCAAGGAGGAGATGAGGGTCCTGACCAACGCGAAGCTGCTCGGCACCACGAATGTCGACACGCAGGACGCCATGCTGGCGCTTGCCAAGGAGATCTACAAATAGGCCGGGCCTTCGCATCGAAAGTCCGGCAGTTTCGCGGTCCGCACGTAGTTTGCTCAGAGAAGAGCTGTCGGACACGGCCTAGGGGGAGGAAGCCATGCTTGATCGACGGAGCTTTTTGGTCACCGGCACTGCGGTAGCGGCGCTGCCGCGGTTTGCGCGGGCGGAAGCAGTGAAGCCGCTAAAGATCGGCGTCATGAACGACATGTCCGGTCCGTATGCCGATCACCAGGGTGTTGGCTCGGTTTTATGCGCCCAGATGGCTGCCGACGATTTTGCCGCGAAAGCCGGTGTGCCGGTGGATATCGTGTTCGCGGACCATCAGAATAGGTCCGACATCGGCCTTAACATCGCGCGCCGCTGGTACGACAACGAGGGCGTCGATGTCATCATTGACGTGCCGAATTCCGCCGTGGCGCTTGCCGTCTCGGGGTTAACCCGTGAGAAGAACAAGGTCCTGATTGGATCGGGCGCCGGGTCGTCGGTGCTGACCGGCGAACAATGCTCGCCGAACTTCATTCACTGGACCTACGATACCTGGTCGCTCGGCCATAGCCTCGGCCGCGCGCTGACGCTGGAAGGCGGCAAGACGTGGTTCTTCATCACGGCGGATTATGCCTTCGGAAAGGATCTCGAGAAGAATACCGCAGAAGCCGTCGAAGCCGCCGGGGGCAAGGTGCTCGGCGCCGTGCGTCATCCGATCAACACGTCGGATTTTTCGTCTTACCTGCTTCAGGCGCAGGCTTCCGGCGCCGATGTCGTCGGTCTCGCAAATGCCGGGGACGACACCAGCAATTGCCTGAAGCAGGCGACCGAGTTCGGCCTCGGTAACAAGCAGCGGCTTGCGGGCTTGATCCTCAACGTCACCAATATTCCGGCGATCGGCATTAAGGCGATCAAGAACGTGAAGATCGTGGTTTCATTTTATTGGGACATGAACGACGGAACGCGCGCGTTCGCCAGGCGCTACCAGGCCGCACATCCGCGCAAGCTGATGCCGAACGATCAGCAGGCCGGCAATTATTCGGCGGTTCAGCATCTCATCAAGGCTATGGCGCAGATCAAAAGTGCAGCCGACGGCAAGCTGCTCGTCGATACGATGAAGGCGCTTCCGACCTACGATGTGATCTTTGGCAAGGGCTCAATTCGTGAAGACGGGCGAAAATTGCACCCGACATACCTACTCTCGGCCAAGACACCCGAGGAATCGACCGGCGAGTGGGACTGCTTCAAGCCGGTCAAGACAATTCCGATTGAGGAAGCCTGGCGGCCGTTGTCCGAAGGTCACTGCCCATTCGTGAAGGGCTGACGGCGGCAGCTTCTTGCCATGCAGGAGAGTACCGGGTTTAGCGATGCGGGAGCGGGTGTCTGCTTTCCGTGTTAGTCGGCCTCTCCCAGCGTGACGCCGCCATCCACTACGATCTGCGCACCTGTGACGAAGCGCGAGGCCGGCGAGGCGAGGTAGATTGCTGCGCCTTTCAGATCGTCGGGACAGGCGACTTCATGCATGGGACAGGCCGCCTCGAACGGCTTGCGCGCTTCGCTCTCCTTCAACCGCCCGCCGCCAATATTCGTGATGACCGGTCCCGGTGCGATGGCGTTGACGAGAATGTTGAATTTAGCCAGTTCGATCGCGGCCTGCCTGACAAATTGCGCGACGCCGGCCTTGGATGACACATAGGCCGTGCCGACATAAATTTCGGTCTTGGTCGCAGAAATCGAGCTTGTCACTATGATGCGCCCACCACCCTGCTGCTTCATTTGCGGCACGACCGCCTGGACGGTGCGGAAGACCGAGGTAAGGTTGGTCTCCAGGACCCGAGTCCATAGCTCGTCGGATATGAACTCCAGCGCACGTTCCGGATTGCGTGTTTTATCGGCGCTGAGAAAACCTGGTCCGCCGCTGATTCCGGCGTTCACAAACACGACGTCGATCCGACCGTACCGCGCAACGGTATTGGCGACGACACGATCCAGATCGGCCCGCTTTGTGACGTCGACCGCCTCACCAGCGACCTCCGCGCCAAGCTCGGTCAATGCGGTCACTGTTCTGGCCAGCGCCTCAGGATCGATGTCGGCCACCATGATGCGGGCGCCGTTCTCCGCCATTGCTTGCGCATAGGCCAGCCCAATGCCGCTGGCCCCGCCGGTGATCAGGACGGATAGCCCATGCACTTTAAACAGGTCGTTGATTTTCATGAATGAACCCGGTGAGAAGGTGGAGGCGACCGGTGAATGATAGGCTCAAGGCAGCGTCGACGATGTGCGGCTATTTGCAGCGCCGCTGTTGGCGTTAACTAGTGTTCCCAGTCGGCGTCGGCCAAGGCCTGCGAGAGTTGATGAAGAAGAGCGTTCAAGCGTTCCTTGTCGGCCCGGGAAAAGTTCTTGAACAGCCGCGCCTGCCGTTGCAGCGAAACCTGCATCAACTGGGTGGATAGCTTCCTTCCCTCGACCGTCAATTTGGCAATGGCGGCACGACCGCGTGTCCGCGTCTGCTCAACCGAGACCAGTTTGCGTTCCTTGAGAAGAGTGAGGCTGCGGCTGACGGCGGCCTTGTCCAGATCGGCAACCTCGGACAATTCGCCGACATTGAGAGATTTGGTGTTGCTGAGCACGAGCAAGAGGCGCCATTCCGCCATGCCCAGGTCCCAGGCAGCACGGTAATAGGCCGTGGCGCCCCGATTGAGGCGCATGCCCATGCTGACCAAAAGAACCGTGATGTGGTGCTGCGCGAGCAATCCCCCGATGGGCGGTTGGCCGGGCGATCCATCATTGATCGCCAACGTTTTGGGCGTGCGCATTTGGCAGTGTCCCTAACAGGGTTGGAACTGTTCCAGCGGGGTCGATTTTCACCGCATTGATCTGGATCAAATTAATTGACACATCATCACATCATTTATTGATGCGTCAATATAAGGCGACCACCCCACAGGCCCCAAACCGGCCACACAGACAAGAGTTTATGGTGGCA
>Ga0208355_1001074_pt1 | contig 12254 bp, 8 predicted proteins | sample NGESurdeep072012_6_FD_184458 | JGI IMG/M metagenome (GOLD analysis project Ga0208355, IMG submission 184458) | Arctic peat soil microbial communities from Barrow, Alaska - NGEE Surface sample 210-3 deep-072012 (SPAdes) | ecosystem: Environmental > Terrestrial > Soil > Wetlands > Peat ... | reverse complement strand
CAGGGGAGCAGTTCGGAGTGAGCCTTTCCCTCTTCTCAGGAGTGTTGTCCGGAACGGCCCGGAGCCGTCAAGGGCGCGCCGTTGTTGAGCGCGGCGAAGCGAACCCTTGACGGCGAGGACCGTTCTGAGATGATCGCTGAAGAGGGAAAGGCGGGGCGAAAGATTGGCGAAAGGTGGTCCGCCATTTTGGTACCCTCGCCCGCCGCCTCTGACAACTATCGGGAAGTGTTGCGGGAAATGTGCGGCTACGGCGTTCTGCGATCCATTCTCGTGGGTGCGGCGGTCACGCTGAGGAACGTGGCGTTCGAATCGCTCTTCGGTCTGAAATGGGGGGAGTACGGACGGTACCCGACGGTGGTCCTGAAGGAGAAGCGCGAAGCGCTGAAGCGGCGCCTATCGTCGAGTCTGGGGATGGAACTCGGCGCCACGCCCGGCTTCGAACGGATGTACGCGATCAAGATCCGGGGCTCCGAGCAAGAGATCATGGACGAGTTGGCCAGGTTCGGCCACCCCGATGCGCGGTTCCTCGACCTGCGATTCGTGGAGGTTCGGCGGATCCAGGGGGAGTCCAACGAGGTCGGATCGGTGATTCGATACGGGGCGCCGCTCGCCGGATTCGGCGCAGAGCTGCGCTTGACCAAGAGGGTCGGCTGGGAGACCCTGCTATACCAACTCGACGGGCGGCTCGCGGACCACGGGAAACTCATCTTCAATGTGGCGCCGACCGAGGACGGAAACAGCAGGCTGTCCATCTACGCGGCATTCGACTACAAAAAAGGCCACGGCTTTGCGGGTAGGGGTCTGTGGGGAGTTGCCAGGGTGTTGTTTCCGGGATTCGTGCACGACGTGGTGTGGAATCATGCCCTGTGCACCATCAAAGAGGAGGTCGAGCGGAAGCACGCCTACACCCCGACGCCGGCCTCGTTGGATGAGGGACCCGGCGCGCCCTCCTCGCCGATAGCCAGTGAGGCGCGTTATGAGAGGCCGGCAGGATAGCTTCCGATATCACCAGATAACGCTGGGCGCATGCTACTTCAGGCCCACGGATTCAACGGCAGGATCAAGCGTGACCCGGCGGACAGGAAGTCGTTCCAGGCAAGTCACCCATGCCCCGCAAAGGGGAGAGCGACCGGCGCATGCCCCGGGCTTCGGGGTGGATCATATCGTTCCGTTGATACGCGGCGGCGCTGATAAGCCAGAAAACATGCAGTGGCAAACGGCCGAGGCAGCAAAGGCGAAAGACAAGATTGAGTAGGCGCTCCAGAGAGCCCCGGCCCGGCAACCCGTCGGATTGCGCGACTGTTCAGTCGCCGGCGGACTTCTTGGTGTAGCCAACGCTTTGGGCAAGGATTAACCCGGTTCAAAACCCGGTTCAATGATCGGTTCTACTCGTATCCTCGAATCCTTCGACGCCTGCTACAACTCGCCAGGAACACTCACAACCCGAGAACACTTCTTGTCGTGCTTGTTGCAAACCCGAGCTGCCGCTACAACTACCTGACTGAGCGCCGCATCTGTGCCAGTCGGGTTCATTCTCTCAAGCCGTGCCGTGCCGCGGCGTCGGCCGCTTCGATTCAGGGATCCGTGCTCATGAAAGTGCAGACCGCAGCCACCACGGCCACTAGAACACCGGTAGCCGACCAGCAAACAGGTGCAAGGTTCTGCTCGTTGCAGCTGTCGGCTCAAGGGCGTACAGTAAAGTATCCCGAGCCTGAATCTGTGCACAGAAAGCAATGACACGCATCCCCTTCAATGAGGTAAGGTCCGACCTTGGCCACCGAGCTGCTGTTGTCGTCGCCCATCCGGACGACGAGACGCTCTGGTGCGGCGGTTACATACTGACCCATCCGGGGTTGAGTTGGCGCATCGTGACCTTATGCCGGGCAGTTGATCCGGACCGCGCGCCAAAGTTTCGTCGGGTCTTGGAGCGATTGGGGGCCGAGGGTGAGATGGCGGATCTCGATGACGGACCCGACCAGGCCCCGCTGCCGTTCGAGCACGTCCAGGAGACCACCGCACGGTTGCTGGCTGGAACCAGCTACGACTTGGTTTTGACCCACGGCCCGAGGGGCGAGTACACGCGGCACCAGCGGCATGAGGAATGCTGCGGGGCCGTCGTTGACCTTTGGCGATCAGGCAGAATCGACACAAAACGATTGTGGCTGTTTGCATACGAGGACGGGGGGCGGGCGTACTTGCCTCGCGTTCGCGACGATGCCGATCGGCGAGACAGGTTGGCAGACGACGTCTGGCTCGAAAAGCGCCGCCTGATTACGGATCTCTACAGGTTTGGGCCCGACAGCTGGGAAGCACAGGCCGCACCGAGAGAAGAAGGGTTCTGGTGCTTTGACTCGGCACAAGCAGCGGTAAAGCGCGCAGCACCCAGGGAGCAACAATCATGAAAGTGCTTGTGCTGACCGAGTACCCACCATCGGCGTCCGGCCTGGCGATGCAGGGTCAGCTATTGTGCAGGGGCCTGCGCGAAATCGGCGCGGATGTCCACCCGGTGCATTTCGAATCGCCCCTGGAAAAGGAATGGTACTATCGCTGGTTCCAGCCGGATGTGGTGGTCGGAGTGGGGTTCTGGGGCCATGTTCCGCACCTGGTCTTACACCCGCAGCAGTTCGGGATGACGGCGATCCCATGGCTCGTGGCCGATGGTTATGTCGCGGCACACCGCGAGGTGCTTAACGCTCTGCCGCTGATCTTTGTCACCTCCGACTGGGTGAAGGAGACATACATCAGGGATGGCATCAAGGGGGACAATATCGAGGTGCTGCCGGTGGGTTGCGACACGGACTGCTTCGCGCCGTGCAACCGCGATGACCTGAAGGTCCGTTCGATCCGCGAGGCTTTAGGAGTGGCTGATGACCAGATCATGATCCTTACCGTCGGCGGCGACGCGACGTCCAAGGGCGCGCAGGAGGTCATGCAGGCGCTGGCGCTGGTTGATCCCGAGGCACCCGACTGGAAATATGTTTGCAAGGTCTGGCCTCAGCCCCGCACTGTCCAGCAGAACCTGATCGACCTCCAACTAGCGACTCAGCTGGGCATCGACAAGAAGGTTATCTACTCCACGAACGTGGTCTCGCACAATTTCATGCCCTACTTGTTGGCCGCCTGCGACATTTACGCTGCACCGTCGCGCCTGGAGGGCTTCGGAATGATTCAGGTCGAGGCCAACGCCTGCGCGAAGCCGGTGGTCGCGATCAACGCGATGGGATTGCTTGACACGATGGTCCACGGCGAAACGGCATTCCTGGCGAACGTAGCAGAGGAGATGAAGATCGTAGAGGCGGTATTCGGGGAAGGCCACGGGATCGACGATAGCCATCGTATCGTGTTTCCAAGCCCCCGGACAGCGGAGTACCGAGCCAGCGTGCCCGACATCGCCAAGTACCTCCTGACACTCATGCAGGACAGCGGTCTCCGGCGGAGGATGGGAGAAGCGGGCCGAAAACACGTGGCCGAATTGTTCGACTATCGCCATGTGGCCAAGCGCTTCCTGAAGACCGTGTCCGACCGATTGGGAATTCAGTAGAGAGTGGTCGACGAGGCACCAGTCCCTGTCGACGTCGCACTGCACGCCATCGAGGTAGCCACGTTCATGGACGATAAGTCGCTTGCCTCCATCGATCAGGCCAAAGAGGCAGCTCTCCGCGTTCTGCTCCATAACGCACGGGGGCCGTTTCAAGGACTGCCCCGGACTGCCGGGTGGGGATACCCGGAGACCTACACGCGGGACCTGATGATTTCAGCCCTGGGCCTGCTGGTCAGCGGCAACGAGAAGCTTGCCGACGCGCTACGCCGCACACTGGTGGCGCTGGCAAAAAATCAGACGCCGCATGGCCACATCCCGTCACTCGCGCACGATCCCGGTGACCGCGGCGCCAGCGATACCACGCCGCTGTTCCTCTTGGGCCTGGCACTGTACAGGAGATCCGCCAACGAGCCGGGGTTCCTCAACGAGGCGGCGCAGAACGCACTGAGGTGGATGCACTACCAGAGCCCCGACGACATGGTGATGGTCTCGCAGTTGCCAACCAGCGACTGGCGTGACGAGCAGTGGGTGGTGGGTTATGGGCTGTACGTGAATGCGCTTGTTTACGCTTATCTTCTGCTTTATGGAGAACACGAGTCCGCCGGTCAGCTCCGCAGCCTGATGAACAGGCTGGAGGTCCGCGGTGACAAGCGGGAGTCCCACGTGCACGAGGGCCTTGCGGTGCCATCCAAGCCCTATTACGCCCTCTACTCCTACAAGATCTTCAACAGCGAGCGCTTCGATCTGCTGGGCAACAGTCTGGCGATCCTGACGGGGATCGCTTCGCCCAATCGGGCACGAAACCTGGTGGCATGGGTTGAGGCCGAGTGCCAGGCGATGAGGCGGCACGGGGATCTGGCCGTGGATCTTCCGCCGTGTCTGTTTCCGTACATCTTGCCCCACCATCCCGACTGGCGGCCGCGATACGAGCAATTCAATCAGCCTGGCGAGTACCACAACGGGGGCGTCTGGCCATTTGTCTGCGGTTTCTATGTGGCGGCATGCGTGGCGGCGGGGCGGATGGGGCTGGCCAGGCGGAAGCTGTTGGCACTGACCGGGCTGGTCAAACCGTGGCACGAAAACGAGGCAGAGTGGGGTTTCAACGAGTGGATTAAGGCGCAGACAGGCCACCCCAGCGGGCGGGACTGGCAGACATGGTCAGCTGCTATGTACCTTTACGCTGCTGCGTGTGTGCAGCAGCAGCGCACCCCGTTCTTTGACGAGATCCGCGCAGGCTACCCGGCCGCGCCGGTTTAGCCGAGCCCCTCGGCGGTTCACCGTCAGCATCTGCTCCACCAGCGGCCGGAATCCGAGTTTCTCCAGCATGGCGGCTACGGGCAGCAGCCCTCCGTAAGGAGTCAGGTTCTTGCCCGAGAAGTTATAGGGCGTGGAAGCGCCGATTTTATTGGGCTCGGGAGCTGCTGCTGCGTCTCCGCGCCCTGCTTCTCCGCGACACCTGCTTCTCCGCGCCCTTGTTTGGCGGGCCTTTTGACGCTATACTGATTTCTGCTCCTCACCATTTGGGTGATCTCGACTAGGGTTGGGTGGCGAAGCCGTGAACTCCGCCAACTTCCAGTTTTACTCCATGTTTCCGGGGTCATCCAAATAGTTCACTGCGCCTCAGCCGTCACGCCGGACGCGCCAAGGTGCATAGTTCACGTTCCACCGAGAGCGAGGCAGACGATTGGGAAAAATATCTAAACTCCTTCGCGTTTCCGTACCGCAATCGAGAGCATCCGATTGATCCAGGAAGACCGGCGCATGGCTGCAATGGAAATGCCTCATGAAAGAAACTTCTAAAGTCCGCAAGATTGCTTTTGTTGGCGACCACTCGCCACGCAAGTGCGGCATTGCTACGTTCACGTCTGACCTGCTTGCTGCCGTCGCATGCGCGCATCCCCAAAGCCAGTGCATCGCAGTGTCGGTCAACGACATTCAGGGTGGCTACGAGTACCCGGAAGTAGTTCGCTTCGAGATTGAGGAGCAGGACCTGTCGTCCTATCTGCGTGCCGCGAACTTCCTCAACATCAGCAACGTGGACATCGTCTGCCTGCAGCACGAGTTCGGCATTTTCGGCGGGCTCGCCGGTGGTCACATCCTGGCACTCCTGCGCGAATTGAGAATGCCTGTTGTCACAACGCTTCATACCGTTCTGCGTGAGCCGAAAGCAGACCAGCGGCGCGTGATGGAGGGGTTGATCTCACTCTCTACCCGGCTCGTGGTCATGGCCGAACGCGGACGACAGATCCTGCAGGGGATTTACCAGGCACCGCCGGGCAAGATCGATCTCATCCCGCACGGCATTCCCGACGTAGGTTTCGTCGATCCGGCTTATTTCAAGGACCAGTTCGGGGTGGAAGGAAGGGTGGTGCTGCTGACGTTCGGCCTGCTTTCGCCGAACAAGGGCATCGAATATGCGCTCAATGCTCTGCCGCATATTCTGGTGGAGTTCCCCGAAGTTGTTTATATTGTCCTCGGCGCCACCCATCCTAACGAACTGCGGGAGCACGGTGAAGCTTACCGGCTCAGCCTCGAAATTCTCGCTAAGAAGAACAAAGTCGACAAGAACGTCATCTTCTACAACCAATTCGTGGACCTTGAGAATCTCAAGGAGTTCATAGGCGCAGCGGACCTTTACATAACGCCTTACCTTAACGAAGCGCAGATCACGTCGGGCACGCTAGCCTACGCGTTTGGCGCTGGCAAAGCAGTGGTTTCCACACCGTACTGGCACGCTGCGGAACTGCTGGCGGAAGACCGCGGTGTATTGGTGCCATTCGGCGACGCGCCGGCCATAGCACGCGAGGTGATCGGGTTGCTGCGGGACGACACCCGCCGGCATGCCATTCGCAAGAACGCCTACAGGATAGGCCGCGATATGGTTTGGAGCAAGGTGGCACAGCTGTATATGCGTTCCTTCGAGTGTTCCCGGCTGGAAGTGGCGCCGCTGTCGCGAAAATCTCTTGCCACCAAGACGCTCGACCAAAAGCCGCGCGAACTGCCGAAGATTAAGCTGAGTCATCTCTCGCGGATGACCGATTCGACCGGAGTCTTCCAACACGCAATTTTCAGTGTTCCGAATTTTTCCGAAGGCTATTGCACCGACGATAACGCTCGTGCCTTCATCCTCGCGGTGCTACTCGGTGAATTGGGGGAGGATCCGCAGTGCGTGCGGACACTGGCCACCACCTCCGCAGCTTTCCTCCATCACGCTTTCGATCTCAAAACGAAACGCTTCCACAACCACCTGAGTTTTGACCGGCGCTGGCTGGACGAACAGGGATCGGAGGACTGTCAAGGGAGGGCGCTCTGGGCGCTGGGCATAGGCGTGGGGCGTTCGCCCTTTCGGAGCTTCCAGATGATGGCTGGACAGCTCTTCGCGCTGGCGTTGCCCGCGCTGACGGGGTTCACTTCGCCGAGGGCGTGGGCGTTCGGCCTGATCGGCATCCATGAATATCTGCGCCGGTTGAGCGGCGACAGCCTGGTCAACCAAACCCGAGAGACACTTACTTGCCGGCTCATGGATCTCTTCGAAGCGAATGCGCGGCCGGACTGGCAATGGTTTGAAGAGGAACTGTCGTACGACAACGCGAAGCTCGCGTGTGCCTTGATTCTGAGCGGACAGGCAACCGGACAACGAGCGGTGCTTGAGCGGGGACTGCAGGCCCTACGCTGGCTGACGGAATTGCAAACGTCCGAGAAGGGTCACTTTCGGCCCATTGGCAGCAATGGGTTCCACCGCCGTGGTGGCCCGCGCGCCGATTTCGACCAGCAGCCCATTGAGGCTCAAGCAACGGTGTCTGCTTGTCTTGCAGCCTATCGCGCCACATCGGACCTCTGGTGGTACGAACACGCACAACGTGCCTTCGATTGGTTCATCGGCTGGAACGATCTCGGACTGGAACTCTACTCTCCCGAGACAGGCGGCTGCCACGATGGGCTGCATGTAGATCGGGTCAACCGGAACCAGGGAGCGGAAGCAACCCTGGCCTTCTTACTTTCGTTGGCGGAAATGCGATTGGCGCAAAATATACTGACGAGTTTTAAGGAACCGATTGCCGTCCAAGAGTAGTCGCCTATTGCTACTCTCGTTTCCCGGAGAACCTTATGTCAATCCACGTCAAACGCACGGCCACAATCCTCAAGCCCGACCAGTCACGCGTTCTTTTGCGGCCCTTCAGTTCGGGGAATCCCCAGCGGGTCGCCAGGATCATCGCCAGGATCATGTCGCTCCCGGAAGACAGAGTCGGCCCGCTCCTGGACGAAGTCTCAGCCGAATTCTCCCACCGACACCAGCAAATTCGCAATCTCTTCCTGGAACGCTTCGAACAAGTCCGCGACTTGATGTTGACGGATGACGGATTGTCCGAACAAAGACGACTCTTGATCGGCTCCTATTTCCTGGCCGAATACTCCTTGGAATCCGCTGCCCTGTTCAATCCATCCATCGTTCCGCACCCTGACCAGACTGATCTCCCGCCCGGCGCTCTGCGGTTTATTCTCAGCTTGCGCGCCACTGGGGAAGGACACATTTCCTCCATCACTTTTCGAACCGGTATCATCCATCCCGATCAACGCATCGAGGTATTAACCCCCAGTGGCTTCCTCACCGAGCCGCGCCAGATCCCAAACCCCCTGTACGAGAAGGCGTTGTTCGGGCGGAAACTCTCTGAACTGGGATTGACCGGCGAATTCACGCGCCGGGTCATGAACAGACTCGGGGAGTCGTTCGCACTGGAAGAGCTTCGCGCCGGTCTCAAAGCCGAACAGGACCACCTGCCGGATGGAATGACGCAGGAAGATCAGAACGCCGCCCAGGGGATCTGGATGCTGGCCCGGTCCAACTACGAAGTTCAGTTCCAGCCCGAACAGCAGATGTCCCAACGCATTATCTTCCCGGCCACGCCCTCCCAACGCAACGGCATCGAGGACGCCCGCTTCGTTTGTTTCCAGAACGATGACGGAACCCACATCTACTACGCGACCTTCACCGCCTTCGATGGCAAGATGGTGGTGCCGGAGCTGGTGGAGACCTCTGATTTCCTCCTCTTTCGATTCATTACCCTGAATGGTCCGGCCGCCGAAAACAAAGGCATGGCCATCTTCCCCCGGAAGATTGGCGGCCTCTATGCCATGCTCTCCCGCCAGGACAACGAGAACATCTCCCTGATGTTTTCCGACAACGTCCACTTCTGGAATGAGCGCAAGGTGCTCCTCAAACCTACTTTTCCCTGGGAACTGGTCCAGGTCGGGAACTGCGGATCTCCTATCGAGACCGATGCCGGATGGTTGGTCCTCAGCCACGGTGTCGGCCCTATGCGAAAGTATTGTATCGGCGCGTTCCTCCTCGATCGCGAGGATCCCGCCAAAGTGATTGGACGGCTCCGCGAACCCTTGCTCAAGCCGAACCAGAACGAGCGTGAAGGCTACGTGCCCAATGTCGTTTATACCTGCGGCGCTCTGCTCCACAACGGCGAACTGATCATTCCTTATGGTCTGGCCGATCACGCCACGGGTTTCGCAACCGTCCCACTCGCTGAGGTGTTGGCTGCCATGAATTAGGAAGACCGTTTACCAGCATGACCATCCCCAACAAAAGAGTGGCTGTCCTGTCGCCCGTAGCTTGGCGAACACCTCCCCGGCAATACGGCGCGTGGGAGACGGTCGCCAGCAACATCACCGAAGGACTCGTCTCCCGTGGCTGGGATGTGACGTTATTCGCCAGCAGGGATTCTGTGACCCGCGCTCACCTCCATGCCGTGGTAGACCGGGGGTATGAAGAGGATCCCGCCATCGATCCCAAAGTAGCCGAATACCTTCACATCTCCGAAGCGTTCGAGCACGCTGCTGAGTTTGACCTCATCCACAGCCATTACGACTTCATGGCGCTGTCCTACACTCGGCTGGTGAAGACGCCGGTCCTCACTACCATCCACGGATTCTCGTCGCCCAGAATCATGACCGTCTATGAGAAGTATCGTGACGGATATTTTGTCTCCATCAGCAACTCCGATCGCGCGCCGGGGCTGAATTACCTGGCGACGGTCTATAACGGAATCGACCTCTCGCTGTACCCGCTCCAGGAACTTGGCGGTGATCACCTGATCTTCCTCGGCCGGATTCACCCTGACAAGGGTGTCCATCTGGCGATCGAGGTTGCTCGCCTGAGTGGGTTGCCGCTGCTCATCGCGGGCATTATCCAAGATCAGACATATTTCCGGGAGCAGGTGGAGCCCCACCTTGATCGGACGATCCGCTACGTCGGGCCGGTGGACGTACCGGGCAAGAATGAGTTGTTCGCGCGTGCCCGAGCTCTGCTGCACCTGAACACTATCCCGGAGCGATTCGGACTTGTCCTGGCAGAAGCCAATGCCGCTGGTGTGCCCGCTATCGCCATGGACCTTGGCTCTTGCCGTGAGGTGATCAAAGACGGGCAAACGGGTTTTCTGGTTAATAACGTCAACGAGGCGGTACGAGCCCTCGAGCGGCTTTCCGAAATCGATCGCAGCGCCTGCCGCCTACGGGTTCAGCGATGTTTTTCTGTCGAAACCATGGTGGAGGCGTACGAACGGGTTTACTCGACGATCTTTGATCTGGAGGGGGAGAAACGAACATGAAGCCGGACATCGTCAGACGATATGCCCACAATCCCATCCTCACCAAGGCCGAGATCCCCTACCCAGTGGAAACCGTTCACAACGCGGCGGTGGTGAAGCACGGGGACGAATACGTCATGCTTTTCCGCTCTCATCTGCGCACGGGACGGTCCATCATTGGCTTGGCACGCAGCCCCGACGGAGTCCACTTCACCGCCGATCCAGAGCCCTTTCTGACTCCGGCGCGGGACGGCCCTTTTGCGGCCGATGAAGAGTTCGGCGTCGAGGATCCACGCGTGACCCGGCTGGAAGGGGAGTACATCATCACCTACAGCGCTTACTCGCGAAATGGAGTCCGGGTCGCCCTCGCCAAGACGAGGGACTTCAATCAGGTCGAAAGGGTCTCGCTCATCACGCAGGCGGACCATCGGAATGTGGTGATCTTCCCCGAAAAGTTTGGCGGCCTCTATGCCCGGCTTGACCGTCCCCATTCGGAAATCGCTCCTTGGTCCATTTGGATTTCCTATTCCCCGGATCTACATTTTTGGGGCGAATCCCAGCTCATCATGCGGCCCGAACAATATCACTGGGACGAAATGAAGATCGGTCCGGGCGCGCCGCCGATCAAAACGGACCAGGGATGGCTTTCCATCTATCACGGCGTTTTCCGGACTATGGACGGATCGGTCTATCGCTTGGGGGTCGCTCTTCATGATCTACTGAACCCAGCGAAGGTCATCGGAGTGAGCGACTCGTGGATTTTGCAGCCGGAAGATCCCTGGGAAATCACGGGATATGTCCACAACGTCGTGTTCACCTGTGGCGCCGTTGCGGAGTCCGATGGAACCGTGAAGATCTATTGGGGCGGCGCAGACACGGTCATGTGCGTGGGCGAAGCGAATGTCTCCGATCTGGTCGCTTTGTGTCTGGATCACGGCAGACCGGCAAAATGAGCTCCAGGTTCGGATGGCGAGTCGGTCGTGTTGATCGCGGGCACCACGACCGAGCGCTCGCGATGGCTGGTTCTCATCCAGTTGGCCATAACGAACCAGAAAAGGGCTTCTGTTGAGCGGGGATGCTCCAAAGTGCTTACGTTTTCACAGCGTTCGGAAACGGCGCCTTGGATCCGACAGGACCCGAAACCACTCCGGACACCGGCGGGTACCGCGTATTTCGGGGGAGTTGCTGGTTCCACGAGTCTGACTACTGCCGCGCCGCGCGCTACACAACTTCGATTTTCCTATTTGTGCTTCTCGCAAATTCAGATCTGGCTGATACAGTGGGGGTTGCGCACCTTCCGTCAATTCCAACCGACCGCCGTTATCGGCATTGCTCGCCTCCACACTGGCTGTTTTTCGAACCCGGGCGGCGTTGCAGCACTGTGCTATGCTGTTAGCTGTATTTGATCTCCCGCCTATCGTCTTGGTTCCACCTGCTCCGATTAGCCGCCCATCAAATCCAGAAGGAAGAAACAAATGAAGAACATCTTTGTAGGGGACCTCAGTTTTGGGGCCTGATGAACAGTCTGTCCGTTCGCTCTTTGAAACGCACGGAACCGTTGGACAAGTCAAGATCGTGACTGACCGCGACACCGGCCAACCCAGAGGTTTCGGGTTCGTCGAGATGAGCAATGACGCCGAAGCCCAGAAAGCAATCGACGCCCTCAATGGTAGGGACCTTGACGGGAAAACGCTTAATGTTAATGAAACGCGTCCGAACGGTGACGGCGGCGGTCGTGTTGCAAACGGTGGCGGTGGCTTTAGAAGATCTCGCTGGTAGGAATCACCAGTGAGAGGAGGACCCACCCGACTGTAGTTGTCGGTAAGACGTGGTAGCTAACGAGCGGCACGGTCGGGTAACTGGCCGGGGCGAAGCCTCGGGACAAAAGTCCGCGGTTGCGCGGGCGAGCAACCTTGCAGGCCGTAACGCGAGTAAAGCCTGAGCAGGCCTCGAAAGTGAAGTTGTGGATGCCGACCCGTCTGTATCAGCTGCCCTATCCTCGGCGTGTCCCAAGATCTTTGACACAGGCGGCGCCGACAGGCCCAACACCACCGCGAAATTAGCATACGAACAATTCTTAGATTGGCAGACTCGCTCCGGACCGAAGCGTCACTTCG
>Ga0208355_1001072_pt1 | contig 12264 bp, 11 predicted proteins | sample NGESurdeep072012_6_FD_184458 | JGI IMG/M metagenome (GOLD analysis project Ga0208355, IMG submission 184458) | Arctic peat soil microbial communities from Barrow, Alaska - NGEE Surface sample 210-3 deep-072012 (SPAdes) | ecosystem: Environmental > Terrestrial > Soil > Wetlands > Peat ... | reverse complement strand
TGGCGTGGTCGGGGTGACCGGTGGCGTGGTCGGGGTGACCGGTGGCGTGGTCGGGGTGACCGGTGGCGTGGTGGTCTGGGTGGTGCACAGTGTGGTCGCCAGCCTCAGATCTGCCTTGGTCTTGGCCAGAAGGGCGTCCGCTTGGCGAACGGTGGCCAGCAGTGTCTTCTGGGCGGCGGTGATCGGCGCTGTCGAGCCGGAGCCGGAATGCGATGAGCCGCTGCCCCCGGTGGTGGCGCCCGTTCCAGTGCTGGCGCCCGTTCCAGTGCTGCTGGTCTTGGCGCTGCCGGTCCCGGTGCTGGCGGCCCTGGTGCTGGGAGCTGTGGCGCCGCCAGTGGCTGTGGCGCCACCGGCGCCCGTGGAGCTGCCAGTTGTTGTGGAGCTGCCGGTGGCTGTGGAGCTGCCAGCGCCAGTGGCGCCGGTCTTGCTGCCCGTCCCGGACGCGGCAGAGACCTGGCCGGACTCTGCCTGGACCAGGGTGAGGTTGGCGTTGGCGACCTGGCCCTGGGCGGTCGCCAGGGCGTACTTCAAGGCGGTGCTGTCCAGGGTGGCCAGGACCTGGCCGGCGGTCACCTTCTGGCCCATGGTCACCGGGACGGTGGAGACGGTCCCCGATACCGCGAAGGACACGGTGGCGGCGCTGGAAGGCTCGGTGGTTCCGGTGGCCTGCAGGCTCTGGAAGACCGAGTGCGCGCCGGCGCTGGCCGTCACGTACGTCAGCCCGTTGCCTTGGGACGTCGCGTAGGAGACCGCGCCGCCGCCGGCTACCAGGACTGCGGCGCTGATCCCGGCCGCGGTGACCACCCTGGCCTTGCTGGCCTTGCGCCGGTTACGCATTGGGACCGGCCGCGTTTCCGGTCGAGTTGGCGCCGGTGCCCCGGCCGCCGAAGCCGCCGAAGCCGGTGTTGCAACCGTTGGGTCCGGGCTTGCTGATGGTGATGGACTTCGCGGTGATGGTCCCGGTGCTGTTGGCCGGGCCGATGGCCCGGGCGCACTGGCCTACGACTGCTGCGGCGCTGGTGGCCGGGACGGTCTGGGTCACTGTGGCCGAAGAGCCGAGGGTGATGGTGATGGTGCTCGGGCTGGCCGGTGCGCCGGAACCGGCCGCGCTCGGGCCGTTGCGCAGCACGCCGTTGAGACGGATCGTCGAGCCGGATACCGAGTTGACTGTGCCGTTGGCGCTGGCAAACGCGCGGCGCGTCCCGGACCCACCGGCGGGGGCGCCGGTGGGGCGCCGGGCCGAGCCGGCGCCACCGAACCCACTGCCGGCGCCGGTCGTGGGACAGGCCCCGTTGACCTTTGCCATGATGCGAGCCGAGGTCGCGGTCAGGGCCTTGGCCGAGCCGGCCGCCGGGGTCCCGGTCACCATGACGCAGTCTCCGGCCGCGATGTGGCCGGAGGTAACGGCGGTGAACGTGGTGGCGCTGGTGTAGGCCACGGTGTTCTGGGCTGTGGTGGACTGGACCTGCAGGGTGCCCGGTGAGGCGGCGGCGATCAGCCCCGACGCGCCAGGGATGGCGGGCGCCCCGCCGGACCCGCCCGAGTTCGAGCCCTGAACGGACCCCTGTGTCGCGGCGGGCGCTGCGCTGCTGCTGCCGCATGCGGCCAGCACAGCGACCAGGGGGATGGCAGCCAGGGCGCCGACCTGGACGCGTCGGCGGTGGGTGAGGCGTGGCCGGGTGGGGACGTTGGCGGTCATGGCTGTCGCTCCAGGGTTGTCGGGTGTGGGAGTTGGGTTGGTGGATGCTGGGTTGGACATGGTGGGCCTCATTCGCTGCGGAGGGCGTCGATGGGTGCCAGCTGGGCGGCCCGGCTGGCGGGGTAGACGCCGAACACCAGGCCGATGGCCAGGGCGACGGTGATCGATCCGAAGATGGCGGGCATGGACAGTGCCACCGGGTTGGAGATCAGCCCTGGTAGGACCTTGGCGCCAAGGATTCCGACGGCTGCGCCGATCAGACCACCGGTCAGTCCCAGCAGTGAGGCCTCGATGAGGAACTGTCGGCGGATCAGGGCGGGGCGGGCGCCGAGTGCTTTACGCAGCCCGATCTCGCGGATCCTTTCGGTGACCGAGACCAGCATGATGTTCATGACTCCGATCCCTCCTACGAGTAGCGAGATGGCCGCGACCCCTGCCAGCAGGACGGTCAGCGTCTTGGACACCGACGCCGCGGTGGTCACCAGCGAGGCCTGGTTGGTGATCGTGAAGTCAGCATTAGCGGCGCTAGTGATGCCGTGCAGGGCCAGCAGCTCACTGTTGGCCTCCTGGTAGGCCGCCGGCAACGCCGTCTGGGACGTCGCTTGCACGTAGATCGTCTGGACTGTGGTGCGGCTGGACCCGCCGGAGACCCGCTGCTGGGCGGTGCTCAGCGGGATGACGGCGGTGTCGTCGTTGTTGGTGCTGCCGGTGGAGCCGCTGGGGGCCAGCACTCCCTGGACGGTGAAGGGTGTCCCGGCGATGGTCATGGTTTGGCCGACGACGTCGGTGGAGCCGAAGAGCTCTTGGGCGGTGGTGGCACCCAGGACAACGACCGAGGCGGCCGCGGCCTGGTTGGCGGCGGTCAGGAACGTCCCGGCTGACATGGTTCTCGCCCGGACCGACATCCAGGACGGGGTGGTGCCCACCACGGAGGTCGTCCAGTTGCTGGACCCGGCCACCAGGGACTGCGAGCTGGATGTGCTGGGAGCCACTGCGGCGATGTCCGGGGCTACCACCGGGGAGGCCAGGGCCGCCGCGTCGGCCTGGGTCAGTGTCGAGGCGGACCCGAACCCGCCCCGCAGACCCGTGGTGCTCGTGGTGCTCCCGGGGGAGATGATCAACAAGTTGGTCCCCAGAGCCTCGACCTGGGCAGTGACCTGCTGCTGGGCGCCGATGCCCAGTCCGACGGTCAAGATCACCGCGGCGATACCGATGAGGATCCCCAGCACGGTCAGCGCCGAACGCATACGGTGGGTGCGCATCGCCTCCAGGGCGGTCCGCAGTGTGTCGAACCAGGTCATGACCTCACCGCCGATCCGGTCATCACATGTGCGGAGTCGTCGGTGACCAGGCCGTCACGCAGCCGCACGATGCGGCCGGCGCGGTCGGCGACGTCCTGCTCATGGGTGATGAGCACGACCGTGCGTCCGGCGTCACGCAGCTCATCGAACAGGTCCAGGACGTCCGCGGTCGAGGTGGAGTCCAGGTTCCCGGTCGGCTCGTCGGCCAGGATCAGCGCGGGTTCGGTGACCAGAGCACGTGCCACCGCGACCCGCTGCTGCTGGCCGCCGGACAGCTCGCCCGGCCGGTGACCGACCCGGTCAGCCAGGCCCACCCGTGCCAGGGACGCCTCGGCCCGTTGGCGTCGTTGTGCCCGGCTGACCCCGGCGTAGGCCAGGGGAAGCGCGACGTTCGAGGCGGCGGTCATGGATGCGAGCAGGTTGAACTGCTGGAACACGAACCCGATGCTGAGGTTGCGGACATCGGCCAGGTCGTTCTCGCTCATGGAGCTGACGTCCTCACCGGCCAGGTGGTAGCTCCCGGCGGTAGGCACGTCCAGGCAGCCGATGATATGCATCAGGGTCGACTTACCCGACCCTGATGGGCCCATCACCGCGACGTACTCACCCGGTTGCACATCCAGGCTGACCCCGCGCAGGGCTGCCACCTCCAGCGAGCCGTTGCGGTAGACCTTCGTCACCTCGCTCAAAGACAGGACAGGCTCGGTTCCGTGGAACTGGGAGGGCCCAGTCAGGTAGCTGGCCATCAGCCGTTCGCCCCCGCTGCCCCGCCCGTACCGGCCGAGCCGCCAGCGCCGCCGAACCCGCCGCCGCCGGTCCTACCGGTGCCACCAGAACCGCCGCCGAACCCGCCGCCGCCACCGAACCCGCCGAATCCACCGGTGCCGCCGGTGCGGGCCACCGGGACCGGTGCCACGACGGTGTCGCCGCTGGCCAGGCCCGAGACGATCTGGGTCGATCCGCCCGAGCTGAGCCCGACGGTGATCTGGTGCTGTGACTTGACGCCGTTCTTGTCGAGGGTGACGTAGGCGTTCCCGTTGGTGCGGGTCACCGCCAGGCTTGGCACGACCAGCACGTTGCTCAGCTGCTTGTAGATGATCGACACAGTCGCCGAGCTCCCCGCGTACAGGCCAGCCGGGCTGCCGGTCACGTTGACCACAACCGGGAACGCGCTCGTCCCCGAAGTTGACGACGCCACGATCCCGATGGAGGAGACCAGGCCAAATACCGGAGTCGTTGAGCCGCTGGTGGTGATCGTCACCTGGTCGCCGTTGGCGATATTCGCCAGGTCACTGGTACCAACGGAGGCGTCCACGACGTAGGAGCCGGTGCTGATCACCTGGATCTGCCCGGTCGAGCTCGTCGAACTACTCGAGCTCGACGACCCGCTGGAGGCGGACGCGCTGCCCGAGTTGGACTGCCCCGACCCCCCGCCCGATGACGCTCCTGATGATCCACCGGAGCCGGAGCCGGAGCCGGAGCCGGAGCCGGAACCAGAACTGGTACCCGACCCCGAGTTAGCGCCAGCACCAGAACTAGAGCCCGAGCTGGAACCCGTGCTGGAGCCGGAGGCGCTGAGCTGCTGGCCCACCGTGAGGTTGACGGCGGTGACGGTGCCCGTGATCGGCGAGGTAAGGGTGGCCCCCGCCAGGGCGGCCTGGGCGTTCGTCAGCTGCGCCTGGGCAACCGTGATGCTCGCCTGGTCGGCGGTGATCTGTGCCGCTGAAGCGACCGCCGTCTGATCCGTGGAGAGCTTGGCCTCATCGGAGGCTATGGTCGCCTGGGCCTGCGCCACCTGACTGGTCAAAGACGCCGACGAGATCGTCGCGAGCTGCTGGCCCGCCGTGACCTTCTGGCCCTGGGCCACGTCCACCGCCGTGACCTGACCGGCCGAGCCAAAGGCCAGGTTCGACGTCGTGGTCGGGGCAACCGTGCCGGACGCCGACACCGCCTGCGAGATGGTGCCCGTGCCCACCGTCACCAACCGGGTCGACGCAACAGTGGACGCAGCGGCCGAAGAACCTCTCTTCGCCCAGGCAGTGGTGGCGCCGCCCGCGACCAACAAGGCCACAACCGCGACGACCGCAGTCCCACGGCGGCCAAGCCGCCCGCCGCGCCAACGAAGTGGCAAAGACCGGTCCTTGCTCACCCGGCCACTTTGACGCGCGAACCGGCGGGGCTTGGTCGACTCAACGCGCTCTGCCCCGGGCCCTGTCACCGCAGAGTCCGCCAAGTGCGGCGCCCGCGTCTTCATCGGTTCGTACCATTGCGTCGCAGGAGGCTGCGTGCCCTCGGGCGGCTGTGGAACCTGCGGCGAAGCCTGCTGCGTCATGGGAGTCCCCTTTTCGGTTAGGAACACCTAATCCCTTGAACGTCCACTGGCGCTGGGAACTGGCTGGGAGTCTCCTGTGAAGGATTCCCTCCACCAGGCAGGTCACCCGAAGGGGTCCACCGACGGGGTCCGACACGTTCGACGAGTCAGCTCCGGACCACGTGCCGGGTACCCGTGACATTGCTGACGGGAACCGCGACCGCCAAGCCGATCAGCCAGGCGGTGAGGTGCCCCAGTCCCGTGAAGTTCCGCAAGATGAGGAACTGGCCGACGATGACGACCAGGCTGGCGATCACATACCTGCGCCGCCAGGCGCCGGGGACCCGGACGACCAGAACACCGGCCACCGCGGCCAGCCCATAGCTGACCCCGACGTCGGGACTGACCGCGATGCTGAACCCCACCCGCCCCTTAGCCAGCTCCGTAACCTCCATCGTGGCCACAAACAGCGTCGCACCAACATGGCCCAAGACCGCCACCACGAACAGACTCACGCGCCCGAGCCACCGCTGGAGCTCCCCATAGGCCACCACCATCGGCACGACAATCCACAAGCCAGCAACTGGGGAGATGACGAAGGCACTGGCGAACAGCACCGACAGCGGGCGCAGCCGCAGGTTGACCAGATCGGTGCTGCTGGTCTGGACGATATCTCGCAGCAGCGACGGCGGCTGCGTGGCAGCAACAACGCTGACCACCACGACCAGGACCGCGTAAACCACCGCAACGTCTCGGCCCCGCCACAGCTCCCCAAACTGGCTGCGCACACCCCCCAGTTCATGCCGTCACGCTACGTGATCGATGACCCGCCCGCCCGGCGTCACCAAACGGGGCTCGCGCGAAGACACTAACCGAACCACCCCTCGATCCACGGCAAGCAAACAACCGAAACCAGTAATCCGGGCGACGACCTCGACCCAGCCAACGCGCACACATCCGTGACGTCTTGCCCTCGACCACGGCCAGGACGAGGACCTGTCTTGATGTTGCTACGAAGACCGTTCACCGTCTCGGTAGCGGTGTCACACCCCAAGGGCCTCAGCCGGCCCACTCCTCGAAGGTCGTGACGGATACCAGGGTGAGCCCCGAACTGGACGCACCTGGGGACCACCAGCAGTCGTCCCGCAATCGCACGATGCGGTATGCGCCATCTGGTCGGTCGCCGTCTCTGGCGAATCCGGATCCTCCCATCAGCCAACCCCGGCGGCGACCTGCACCCGGGAACCACTCACAGCAGACTGTCAGTCAGCACCCAGCATCGTTGGACGATCATGCGATCAGATACTCCTAGACGAACACAGGAGACTCCCATGACGCAGGCTCCGCCCCCGCGGGGGCAACCGCCCGAGGATAGGCCGCAGCGTCCTGCCCCACGCTGGGACCGGCTACGACGCAGACGCAGCACTGCGCAGACCCCCCAGTCGTCCCAAAGGCGACGGCTGAGCCGTTCCAAGCTACCTACCCGAGCCCTCACTGCCCTGATCGCGGTCGCACTTATCGTGACGGTGACCGCTTTCGCCCAGGCAGCGAACGGTCAGCCACCAAACAAAGGAACGTCGACCACGACCACCACAACCACCACAACGTCCCCGCCGCCGACAACGGCCGCTCCTGCTTCGGGGGGTATCAGCCGGTCGATCACGGTCGTCGGGATCGGCGACTCGGTGACCTCCGGTTACAACTGCAACTGCGAGGCCTTCGTCGGGCTGTATGCCACGCAGCTGGTCGCCCAGGACGACGTGGCGACCTCTTCGGTGAACTTGGGCGTGCCTGGCTGGACCAGCTCCCAGCTGTTGGCGGCCATGACCAAGCCCGGGGCGTTCCGCAACCAAGTCGCCAAGGCAGACATCCTGCTCGTGACAATCGGGGCAAACGACCTCAACCCGCTGGAATCAAAGGAGCCCACTGGCTGCCCGGCGACCTGCTACACCCCATTGATCGACAGCGCCGGACATAACGTGGAGCTCATCGTGGACGCCGCGCGGGCCGCCAACCCAACTCACCCTCCGACCGTCCTTGTCACTGACTACTGGAACGTGTTCCAGGACGGAGACGTCGGCACCGCCGAACACGGCACCGCCTTCCAAAGCTGGAGCGACGCACTCACCCGCGCTGAGAGCACCCAGATCTGCGACGGTGCACGCAGCGCCGGCGCCACCTGCGTAAGCCTGTACGCGCCCTTCAAAGGAAACGGCTCCATCAACCCCACCTCCCTGCTGGCTCCCGATGGGGACCACCCCAACGCCGCCGGTCACCAGCTCATCGCATCCACACTGCTAGCCGCCACGCCACAGCCACTTCCGTGACCCACCCTTGACCGCCGACCAGGCGCGCCAGTTCCGATAGACGAACGTGTTGTGGGAACGCAGTAGGTCAGTTGGGGTCTCCTGCGCGAGGGTACCCAATAGACCCGCCCGGTGAAGATCCTCGTTCAGGTCCTCATACGGGACACCCGGCGGCTGTCGATGCAGCTCGGCAATGGGTGGCGACCAGGAGCGCTGCACGTTGACGAGTCCCCTGGGGAGCAGTGATCGCGCCACCGCGCTGGTGACGAGATGTGTGACTAGGACGCCGGGAAACAGAGGCGCACCGGTTGGGGCCGATGAGAGGAGACAAAGGTCGCGCACGTGTCAGGGGCGTGGTTGCGTCGAACCATTTGTGTTGTGTTTTTGGTGTTTGTGATGGACGATGATGGATATGGAGCGGATCGAGTCCCCGTTGTTGAGCACGGGGGATGTTGCGAGCTTCCTCGGGGTGTCCCGTCAGCACGTCGTTGACCTGTGCGACCGCGGCGACCTGATCTTTGTGTGGGTCGGGTCACATCGTCGTGTTCCGCGGTTGGAGCTGGACCGACTGCTCGGAACCGTGCGTGGGGGCAAACTGACGCGTGATCAGGAACGTTCGTTGTGGTTGCACCGGGCGGTGCTGGCCGAGCTGGTCGAAAACCCAGAGGACGTTCTCGCGCGGGTGGGTGGGAATCTGCAGCGACTGCGGACCCAGCACCCGGGGCGGGGCATGACGGCACGCTGGTTGGGCCAATGGCAAGAGGTGCTCGACGCCGGAGTCGATGCGGTTGCCGACGTGCTGACATCTCAGGGACCGGCAGGGTTGGAACTGCGCCAGAACTCTCCCTTCGCCGGGGTGATCTCGCAAGAGGTGCGTTCACGGGTCTTGGCATCCTTCGTGCGCCACTGGCGTCGGGACCATGGGCAGCCCAGCGAGGCCACCACGGGTAGCGACCGTCGGGCTGATCGAGTCTGGGTGAGCGGGTGAATCGTGAACAGCTGGCCCACATCCTGCGCGCGGCGTCGACGATCGTGGACGACCCGAACATCCTGGTCATCGGTAGCCAGTCGGTACTGGCCACCTTCGACGAGGACGAGCTCCCGGATCGGGCCACCGCATCCATGGAGGTCGACCTTGCCTACTTCGACGACCCCACAGAGGACAAGGCTGACGCGGTCGACGGCGCGATCGGCGAGCTCTCCCCATTCCACGAAATGAATGGTATGTACGCACAAGGGGTCAGCGTGCGGACCGCGGTGCTCCCGAAGGGTTGGCGTGGCCGCGTGGTCCCCTGGTCAAACCAGTCCACCGGTCGAGCTCTGGCGGCGTTTCTGGAGCCGCACGACTGCGTTGTGTCCAAACTCGTGGCGTATCGGGAGAAGGACTTCGCATTCACGGCGGCCATGCTCGAGTCCGGTCTGATCGACCCAACGATCCTTGCGCGGCGCATCGACCGGTTGCCCGCGAGCCTGGATCCGCAAGTGCAGAAGAGGCTGCATTCATGGTTGAAGGCTTGGGTCGAAGGACATCGACCAGACTGACCTCATCCCCGAAATCCGACCGCCGTCTGTCATCAAGTGGCCTCTTGAAATACGACCAGAAGTGCGGGCCCATCGATGCCCTCTACCCGGCAGCGTGAGCATCCGTGACCAGATCCGTGACCAAGACGCCACGGGACGGAGCGGCACAGATGGGGACGGATGCGACGTCGACGGCGTGGCGAGCACGATGAATGGTGACGGGGGAGACGGATCAGGCTGTATGAGACAGGGTTCGCCTTGCTCATAACCCGGAGGTCGCAGGTTCAAATCCTGCCCCCGCTACCAACGTCGTCGCAGGTCAGAGGCCCTCTCGCAGATGCGAGAGGGCCTCTTTCAGGCTGTGGACTTCCGCTTGTAGCCAAATCTGTAGCCAAGCGGGGTGGGTAGGCCCACACGGGCTGTCCTGATTGGCACCGTCTCGATGGGTCTCAGGGCATCATCAGGTGGCGGACGGCCAGGCCGTGACGGGTGAACAGCTACTCACTGCGAGCCGGCCAAGTCCAATGCCTTCTCGATGACCTCGCTGACGGATCGAACCAGGTCGCGGTCCTTGCCAGTTGAGTGGTGCGTGTAGGTCTGAAGCGTGATCGCTGTGTTGGCATGCCCCATGCGGTCACTGAGCATTTTCGGGTCGACTCCGCGCACTTTGGCCAGCGTGGCATATGTGTGGCGGACGTCGTGCAGACGGATGCGGCGGACACCCGCCCGGTCGACGATTCGGTTGAACCGGCGGGTCAGTGTGTCCGGGTGCAGTCTGGCCCCGTCCGGGCGCACCGCTAGGTAACCGTGGTCAGGGTACGAGTTGCCCAGAGTTTCGCGTTCGCTCTCGATGAGGCCGACGTACGCACGTAAGTGCTTCACCGTGAAGGAGTCAAGCGAGAGAGTGCGGCGACCTGCGGCGGTCTTCCCGTCTGAGTCCTCAGCCCGACCATCCACGACGACACGAGTGTCCGCGACAACGAGCAACTCTGTGTCGAGGTCGAGGAGGTCGCGTCGTATGCCGGCCAGTTCCGAGCGCCTCATGCCGGTGGTAGCAGCCAATGCCCAGAGTCCGCTGTACCGGTCTTCGAGAGCGAAGGTGAGCCATCGCCCCAGCTCCTCGATCGTCCATGGAACTTGAACCGCGTTGCTGTTGGTGACTTTGGCCCTCGGTAGTACCGCGTGATGAGCCGGGTTGCCGAATAGATAGCCCCACGCGACGGCGTCGTTGAGCGCTCTATGCAACAGGCCATGGATGTTGCGTACTGATTTCGGCGACAACCCAGCAGGTTTGGGGGCCGCGGCGCGGCCGCGTCGATATCGCATGAGCGCTGCCCTGGCTGCGTCCCGCGAGACGCTGCATGCTGCGGCTACTTGGAGTGGTCTCGGGCCAAGGCCCCTGCGCTCCTCGCGACGGGCAGACCAGTACTCGTACATTCGCCCGTTGGTGTCTTCCTTCTTTCGCCCGGACTCGGACAGATGCCGATAGAACCCGTTTAGCACCTGAACGCTGATTTCCCCGAGCCACCTCTTTCCGAGGGTGGGATAGATGTAGTCCTCTGCAAGGTCGCGGTAACTGGCATAGCTGGTCGCCTTAAGTGCGGGCCGTGCGGTCTCCAGCCACTCCTCGAGGAAATCATGGAGATGCATCTTCTTCGCATGCGGTGCCCGACCCGCGTCGAGGCGCTTCTTGGCGTCGACGGCTGCGACCCACGCGACTTGTTCTGTCGCGAAGCCGCCTTTGTAGGAGCGTTGCCGGTGGCCATCCAGCGGGTGACGGTCAGCCTCGACCTGGTATGCCCATGTCTTGCCGCGAGCGTAGACCGCGACGCCGGGCATCTTGCGGACGCTCACGCGGCGTCCTCATCGCCGTTGATGAATGAACTGAGTTTGTGGGTGATGATGTAAACCCTGCCGCCTAAGCGACGCGTTGGAAGGTCACCTGATGCCGCGAAACGGTATGCGCTGGCGCGGCTCAAACCGAGGATCTGCGCGGCCTTGGGTACTGAGATCAAGGCCGGGAGTGCTGCGAGGTCAGACATGTGCTTCTCCAGTTTGTCGAGCTGAGGCCGTTCGCGAGTTCCCATACGTTCCAACGCGGTTTATAGAGTCGTTGGCGACCATTCTTGTATCTCGCGTAGTCGGTCGGTGGTACAGCATGGGCACCGGAAGGCCTGCCTGAAGGTACTGCACGTGATCGCACCTCTAGAGCAGGTCGGGTCCGCTGAGGCCTGTGGTTGGATCGAGCCCTCGAAGCGCATACCCATCGGCCAGGGTCTGCGTGGGCAGCTCAGTTGTGGTCGCAGGCTGCACGGAGATCTCAAGAGAAGCCTGGGCGTGACGTGCGGCGCTGGATCCCTGCTGCGCGGCGTCGATGATTTCCGCTCCCTCCTCGAGTTGGATGGCTACATACTTTCCGTGGTTTCGGTCGTGTAGTCGTTCCATCGTGGAGGGAAGGATCCGGGCCGGGGCGAACAGTAGCCCGGAGCGGATCAGCGGCTCGGGCAGCTGCGCGGCTGTGTAGGTCAGCTCGCTCAAATCGGTTGCGGCGTATCGAAGATCGGCCAGTGCCTGCTCCACGTTGATTCGCCTGGCGGACTCGATTTGGCTGCTCGGAGACAGACTCTCTCGCTGGATGGCGGTCAGGTGGGTGTGCAGAGTGGTTGTCGCCGTGACGTACTCGTGGCTCGGTTTGGTGGCTGTGGTGACCGTTTCCCACTGCTGCGCAAGAACGTGCATGACCTCGCAGGCTTCGCGCAGTTCGACGTGGACAGCACGTGCGGCATCCTCGGAGACGTGCCGTGCGGTGAAGGAGGCCGTCATCAGGGCCGTGGACACGGCATACAGGTGGCGGGCCTGGTTGGTGATGTCGCGCAGGACCTCGGCGCTGGGAACAGTCCGGGCCAGTTCTGCCCGTGCGCGGGTGGTCCAGCCTCGCAGCGCGGCTTCGAGCTCTTCGTTTGGCCCGCGGGGCGGCGAAGGTGGGGCGAAGCTCGCGACCCGGTTGAGTTCGCTGCCTTGGTCGACGTTGCCGAGTGCGTCCAAGGCGTGCTCGGCGTATTGGGCAATGGCCAGCGGGCGATCTGCGTCTTGTAGTGGGATGTTGGCGAGGGCGTGGCGGGCGGC
>Ga0208355_1001070_pt1 | contig 12285 bp, 11 predicted proteins | sample NGESurdeep072012_6_FD_184458 | JGI IMG/M metagenome (GOLD analysis project Ga0208355, IMG submission 184458) | Arctic peat soil microbial communities from Barrow, Alaska - NGEE Surface sample 210-3 deep-072012 (SPAdes) | ecosystem: Environmental > Terrestrial > Soil > Wetlands > Peat ... | reverse complement strand
TGGTAGCCGAAACAGGCTCTGGCAGTCTGAGCAGATGGCGTTCCAGAAATCGTTGCGGCCCCCCGGTCGAAACATCGAGAAACTGGAGCAGTGCAGTGGCGCTGAGCTGGTAGTCGCCGAGGCGGGTTTTGAGGAGGGCTTGCTCATTGTCGGTTTCTAGGCGGGGCCAGCTCAGGGCATTCTCCAAGATGGCAATGGGGGCTTGGCTGCCAGCGTCGTCGACGGCTGGAATGTCATGGATGAGCGGACTGGGCAGTACGGCCTTCCCCTTGCCATCTGCGCGGTAGCTGCTAACGATCAGGGAGCGTTTGGCGCGGGTGGCGGCGACGTATAACAGGCGCACGTAGTCGTCATACTGCTCACCATACGGCTGTAATGGCAAATTGGCCGGAGGCTTGCGCCCGGCGTGCCGCGGACGCCAATTATCCTCTATAACATCAAGCACGAAGACCGTGTCAAACTCCAGCCCTTTGGCCTTGTGCACGGTCAACAGCTGCACCGCCCGTTCTCCGCTGACAAACCAGGATTCATCAGTAATCGGCCGGTCGAGGGTTTGGTGAACGAGTGTCAGATCAACGAAGTCGGCCAGTGTGGCTTGCTTGGATTTGCTGCTGGTAAACTCATCAACCACCTGGCGTACGCTGTTCAGCGCCGATAGGCCAACAAGATAGTCGTTTGATACAGCTTGGCTTCCTAAGAAATATTCACGGAGGGGGCTGGTCATATGCGTACCGGCTCGGAGCCCGAGTAGGTATTCCCACATGACTGCCAGCGGCTCCTGCGAGACCTGGCGCGACAACCAGAGCAGCCATTTGGCCAAGATAACCAATTGTTGGTCTTGGTGCTTGAGGAGACTGTCCAGCCATGGTGCGTGTAGGCCTTTCTGTGTGCGGTAGGAGCTGTTCTGCACCGCTAGCTCCCAGAGCGCTTCGTCGCTCACCTGCCAGACGGGGTGCCGCATGAGCTGCGGCAGGTACAGGTTAACCCAGGCCTTGTTGCCTTCGCTGAGTGCCCAGACAATGCGTGATAGCAGGATGATTTGCTGCACCAGGGGCTGATCTAAGGCATTATTCTGCTGTTCATAGGCGATCGGTACGTCCAGCTTGCTCAGCAAGGCGCTCAAAGCTCGCAGGCTGCTGTGGTGGCGAGCCAACACGGCAATAGTTGGTGTGTCCCCTGTCTGCCATTCCTGTTGGATTCGTTGGGCGATCGATGACATTTGGTGCTCGCGGGTCGGGTAGCTAAGATGTTCTGTGCCGCCGCCGGTGAGTTTTGCCTGGGCTTGGAGGTCTTTTGTTAGGCTGGTGTCTCTCTTAACGAGCCGATCGTCGGCCTGCTCGATAATGGCCGTAGCAGCATCCAGAATCGTCTGGGTCGAGCGGTAGTTGTCTTGCAACACAATTGTCTTCGTGGTTGGATAGGTACGCCGGAAAGCCAGCATATTGTTAAGTTCCGCGCCGTTGAAGGCAAAAATCGACTGATCGTCATCGCCGACGGCCATAAGATTCGGCCTGCCCTCGCTGCTATGATGGGTGGCTACCAGATGAGCTAGCCGAAGTTGGGCGGCATTGGTATCTTGAAACTCATCGATCATGACATAGAGAAAACGTTCCTGCACGGCCGCCAAGAGCTCGGGACGTTGCTCGAGCTGCGCAATGACTTCGACGATCATATCGGAGTAATCATAATAGCCTTGTTCGTGCAGTCGGTCGCGATAGGTCTGGTATACCCCGGCCAGCGCCTGCCACCAAGCGTTGCGTCGTCGCTCGTCGAACATGCCTTTGTCGCCATTGACGGTTTGCAGCCAGCGGCGTTTCCATTTGCCGGTTTGGGTGGTTTTGCCGGCAGCCAAGTCGGCTTCGGCAGCCAGATCGAAACTTTCTTTTATGACGGTACTCAGTGAGGCGAGCGGCGTAACGGCATCGTCAATAGCTTGCTCGGGCAAGGCGGCTATAGCCAGCTGCAATGCGGGTAGCTTCTTGATGCCGAGCGTAGGACTCAACAGCTCTGTTAGCTGAGGCTCGAGTATGTCAATATAGGCTTCATTCACTGCGATCATGGCCGTTAACTTCTCGGGGGTTAAGCCAGCCTCCTTGGTCAGTCTGAGGCCTTGCTGGACATCGTTGAGGGCGGTATTGACGCCGGCAAATTTGAGGGCTAGAGGATTGTCCAGCGGCAGTCCCGATAAGATAGACTGAATGGTTTGCAGCTGTACGGCATCGGGCGCGATTTTGAGGCGAGCACCATTCCAGAAATAGTCTGGATAGGCGTCCATAACTTCGGCGGCGAAGCTGTGAAAAGTTCGTACGACGACATTGTGCGCACTCGGCCCTACCAGGTTCGTTAAACGATCGCGCATGTTGGTGGCCGCAAAGTTTGTGAAAGTCAGGCAAAGGATGCTGCCAGGATCGGTATCTGTTCGCTTGAGGACGTTCGCCACCCGCAAACTCAGCAACTGCGTCTTGCCCGTCCCCGGCCCGGCCACCACCAGCACCGGCCCCTCGATCGTGTCGACGGCCTGCCGCTGGGCTGTGTTGAGCCGCTTGTAGGCGGTTTGAAACTCCTGATCCATGTACGTACATTGTACCTTGTCTCGGCGACAAACGAGCCGAAGAGGCACTGGAACTGTAGCGCCTACTCAATCTCGGCGTGGGCGCAGACGTCGCAGTTGTCTTGAGTGCCGAATTTGCTCATGAACTGTTTGGCGGCTTGCGGCCAGGATTCGAGGTCGTGGAAGCCGATCAGGTCGGCAGCTTCACGTAAGGCGTAGCCGAGCCAGCCATAGATGCGCAAGTTGCCCATGTTGACGGCCGCCCAGTGAGGGCCGGCTGGGATAACGGTGATGGGCTGTTTGGCGATGTAGCTCTTGAATTTCTTACCGCGAGCTCGCCGTCGGAGGTTTTTGGCTATAAATGCCCCATCGTGCAAGGCCGTCTGGGCCAGTCCGCTAAAGGGCGTATTGGCATTATCGCCAATGACGAAGATGTTATTCTCGGCCTGAAGATAGGTGTCAACGGCGACTTTGCCCTGCCCCATAACGACGAAATGATTATCGGCGAAGAATGGATGGTTAGTAGTACCCGCCGTCCAAATCACGGTATGACTACGTATCGGCTTGCCGTTGAGCGTCAACTCATCAGCGGTGACACCCTGTACGGCGCTGTTGAAGTAAATACGAATACCCAGTCGCTTGAGCTGCCGTTCGACCATGCGTGATGTGTCACGAGGCATGCGCGGCAGTAGCCGAGAAGATCGTTCTATTAGATCGATGTGCACTTGGTGCGGGGGGAGGCCATGACATTTCATAATTCGCTGCAGGTAGTCCGGCAAGGCGCCGGCTAGCTCAATGCCAGTTGGGCCGGCACCGACAATGACATAGTGCACATCAGGCCGATGTGTGTCGCCAAGCTGTTTGTGCAAATGAGCCTTGAAGCGTTCTACCTCATCTTGCGCCTTAATACTAAAGGAGTATTCTTGCAAACCTTTGATGCCGAAGTAGTTCGTTCGAACGCCAATAGCCATGATGAGCGTATCGAAAGGGATTACCGCTCCATCTTCGGTGGTCATGGTCTTGGCTGCTCGGTCGAGCGTCTGGGCGCAGGCATGAATAAGCTTGACGGACTTCCCGGCGAAGATAGTGCTCAGCGGAATGCTGGAATTGGATCGTTTGCCGCCGGTGGCCGTATGGTACAGCGTCGGATAATAACGCAGCTCAGTGTGTGGACTCAGGAGGCTGACGCTGAAATGGGGGTCATCGGCCAATTCCAGGGCCGCTTTAGTGCCACCAAAACCGCCGCCGACAACCAGTACTCGCTCTTTTTTTATGTTGCCAGTACTCGCTCTTTTTTTGGTGGTGTCTGTCATGATGATTATGATTATATCAGCTCAAGCCCGTGGTATGGTTTAAATTATGAATACAGGATATAAATAGTACATGCGATTCCTGCGCACCTACGGCAATATTATCGTGTTGCTAATCATGTTTTTGACCTTAGCTGTGGTTGATTTGGTGGTGTACTATGGCCGCGGTGAACACCACAGCCGGGTACCGCTTGCCTTAACGAGCGGTCTGACTGCCGTGGTGTTTGTTATAACCTGCCAGGCAATGTACGAGACCTTCAAGCATCGAAACGATAAGGAACAATGGTGAATATGCCTACGAGCGCTCCCATAAAAGTCCTGTTTGTCACGCGGAAATTTCCACCGAGCACCGGTGGCATGGAACTATTCGCCTTTGACCTGTCGAACGCCCTAGCTGATAAGACTGCAATTACAGTGGTGAAATGGGGTGGTCAGGGTCGCATCAAAGCGGTCTTGATCGCCCTGCCCTATCTGTTCATTAAGGCTTTCTGGAAGCTGCTGACCGGCAAGATAGACATTGTCCATGCGCAAGACGGCGTGCTGGCTCCGCTCGGCTATATCTTGTCACGTATTTTTTGTAAACCCTTCTGTGTGGTGATACACGGCCTGGACGCGACCTATCAAAACCCGCTATTCCGAGCGGTGGCACCCTGGGCGCTGCGCCGCGCCGCTGTGGTCATCTGCATCAGCCAGGCCGCGGCAGAAGCGGCTCGCAAGAACGGCGTAGCCGAAGAGAGGTTGCACGTTATTCCTCTAGCGGTCACCGATACTTTGTACGGCAAGTCAGATCGCGCCACCTTATTGCAGCAACTAGAGTTGCCATCTTCTACCAAATTGCTGCTAACCGTCGGCCGCTTGGTCAAACGTAAAGGCGTGGCCTGGTTCATTGATGCTGCCCTGCCTGCGTTAGTCAAGCAGTACCCCGAGCTGGTGTACTTGGTCGTGGGCGAGGGCCAAGAGCGAGCAAACATCGAAGCAGCTATCAATAAGCATAAGCTAGAACGTCACGTGCGACTGCTTGGCCGAGCCGAGGATGAGCTCTATGCGGCGGCCTACAACGGCGCCGATGTCTTCGTCACGCCGAATATCACCGTGCCGGGCGACATGGAAGGCTTCGGTCTGGTGTTGCTGGAGGCCTCGGCCTGCGCACTGCCTGTTGTGGCTACAAACACTGAAGGTATCAAAGACGCAGTGAGCGACGGCAAGAACGGCGTATTAGTGCCGGTCGGCGATACCGAGGCACTTAACAAAGCTATTACCCGATTCTTGCAGGATAGCGACTATGCCCGCCAGTTCGGCAAGCACAGCCGCGAATTCACCCTCAGTACGTATCAGTGGGGAGTGCTCGCCGACCGCTATGTCGAACTCTACCGCGGCCTGCTTAATGACGCTGACTAGGTGAATGCAGGCGTTTAGCCGTTATCTGAGATTAAGAATAGCTAGCAGGTAGATTGAACCTATGTGTATCGCATAGCTTTTGACTAGGGCGAGTGTTTCTTATATCATAGCCGGTAACATGATAGTAAAACCATACCAGTCATCTGGAGGAGAATCCGAGCTAAGAACATATGATGGTGGCGAGGAAGCTCGTATTGAAATTCAAAGTAATGGTTTTGCCATGGCATGGAGCTCATTAAAACCTTTAGGAAGCGTACTAGAACTAGTGAGACCTGCGATTGAAGGCCAACGCGGTAAAGTCAGTATAGCTAATTTAGAAGGTGAAGCTTCAAGTGTTTCAAGGCAAAAAGTCTTCGACATTGTAGCTGCCGATCCCGAGGGTTGGAATTGTGCTAATTTCTTCCTTGGGCATGGTGAGTATGTTAGCTGGGCAATGCCACTCCCTGAACCTCCTTACCTCGGAGAAGTTGGCTTTGCGACCAAGAACGCCTCTAGCGAATGGCTTCGCAAACTCCTCCGTGAAACTGCTATGCCAAGTATCGTAGAGGATCTCGACGGTATTTTTGCGTCTGTGGAGCGTCTGACTCATTCGACAGGTTGAGGGCGGTTAGCAAATAGGCTCTAACTAAATATCAGGGTATGACTAGGCGTGACATCCAGCTCTAGAACTGATCCCGGTCTTCAGGGCTAATATCCATCCCGGATGAGATCATCGACTTGATCATTGCAAAACCGCCTATGCTTACGAGAAGGAAGGTCTCGCGTGTCGTCAACGGGTACATCTTTTCGTCGTCGGTTGACATATACGCATCCTCACGCATAGGTTTAAGCTTAAAAGAAAAATCGTGCTCTTGCACAACGCCCGCAGCACCGGGCGTGTCTGTTTCGTGCCAAGCGCGCACTACAAATACGGGCTCATCTATCATTGCCGGAGTTATTTCGATATCTGATGGATCGCGAAGTGCCCTCTTGCCGAACCTGTTATAAGCTCTATCATTGACCATGGACAATAACTTGTCTCTGAGGCCACCTAGCTCATCTTCGATACCGTCAAGTTCAGGGGCATTAATCCTTAGAGAAGTCATAGAAGATTATTATATACGAATAATTTAAATAATGCAATCTTAGGTGTACTCTATAGACTGATTGAGCCTTTGTTCATCACATAGTGTTTGACTAGGATAAGTATTCCTGATATTATAGGGCGTATTATGAAAGCACAGCCCTACCGAGCATCTGGAGGAGAATCCGAACTAAGGACTTATGATGGCGGCGAGGAAGCCCGCATTGAAGTTCATACCAAAGGTAACTTTGCAGTTACATGGAGCTCATTAACACCTTTAGGTGGCCTACTAGCAGTGGTGAGACCTGCAATCGAAAATGCGCGCGGCAAAGTTATGATAGCTAATTTGGAGGGTGAACCTTCAGATGTCTCAAAGAGAAAAATTCTCGACACGGTAGCTGCAGATCCCGAGGGTTGGAATTGCGCTAATTTCTTTCTTGAGCGTGAGTACGTTACATGGGCAATGCCAGCTCGTGAAGCCCCTCATCTCGGCGAAGTTGGTTTTGCAACCAGAAATGTAGCTAGTCAATGGCTCAGAAAACTTCTCCATGAAACGGCTATGCCATCCATTGTGGAGGATGCCGCCGGTGTTTTCGAGTCAGTTGCACGTTTAACCGCTCAGGCGAGTTAAGAACGGTCTTTTACGAGTTGGCTGAACTTTGTTTGTCAGCTCATCGGTGTAATGGTTGCTAGTAACTGAGGAACTCATAAAATAAGCAAAGCAAAGGTTTGCGCGTCATTCGTAGCTCATACCTCAGAACCGGTGCAAAACACGCTGGTTACATATAGCCAACTTGAGTGAAACTTGCATTGCAGGGCGTAAACCCCTTAAGCTTAGACCATGGATGACATACAGGTTGGTTTGCAACAAACTGGCTTCACCGGTGAGCTTGACGATACGCCAGCGACGCTGGATTTCTATAGTCATGACGCCTCAATGTTTGAGCTGCGCCCCAAGTTAGTGGTCAAGCCAAAGAACGCCAAAGACGTCGAGCGGCTAGTCAAACTGGTGGCCGCCAAGAAGGACATCATGCCCGATCTCAGCCTGACTGCCCGCAGTGCCGGTACCGATATGTCGGGCGGTGCTATCAATGACTCGATTATTGTGGACTTTCTGGCGCATTTCAATAAGATTGAGAAGATAACTGCTGCTTCCGCCCACGCCCAGCCCGGTGTCTTCTACCGTGACTTCGAGAGGCAAACGCTTAATCACGGCGCGCTCATGCCAAGCTACCCTGCCAGTCGTGAGCTGGCCTCAATCGGCGGTATGGTCAATAACAACTCAGGCGGCGAGAAGTCACTGGAGTTTGGTAAGACAGAGAATTTCGTGAGTGAGCTGAAGTTTGTTTTTGCGGACGGCGTGGAACGTACGGTTAAGCCGCTAACCAAGAGCGAATTAAATAAGAAGATAAAACAGAAAGACTTCGAGGGAACGGTTTACAAAAGTCTTTTCAAGCTGATTGATGATCATTACGACCAGATCAAAGCTGCCAAGCCGCATGTGACGAAGAACTCGACTGGTTACAACCTCTGGGATGTCTGGGATCGCGACCGGGGCGTGTTTGATCTGACCAAGCTGATTGTGGGCGCTCAGGGTACGCTCGGTTTTGTTACCGATATTCATTTCCGCTTGGTGCCAGCAAAGTCCCACTCCGGCTTGCTCGTGCTATTTATGCGCGACATTGATGATTTAGGCGAGGTTATCCCGAAGGTATTGGAGTCCAAGCCTGCGACATTTGAATCATTTGATGACCAGACGCTGTGGTTGTCGATTCGCTTCATGCCGAGCTTTCTTAAGCTGCTTGGCTGGAAACGATTCATTCACTTGTTGATCACGCTCATTCCGGATGGTTTACAGCTACTGCGCGGTATACCAAAGCTAATACTTATGGTGGAATTCAATGGTGAAACCGAAGAGATAGTTCGACAGAAGGTTCATGCCCTGCATCAGGAACTCCAGAAACACCGAGCCCGGTATGAGATAAACGGTTTCGAGGAAGACCCGACCGAGGGCAAATCAGAGAAGTTCTGGATCATGCGCCGCTACAGCTTCCAGCTCCTGCGGAGTAAGGTGAAGGACAAGCACACAGCGCCATTTATCGACGACTTCGTCGTACCACCTCAGTATCTGACCGCTTTCCTGCCAAAGTTACGGGCCATTATCAAGAGGTACAAACTGTTCGCCACTATAGCCGGCCACATGGGCGATGGCAACTTTCACGTTATACCGCTGATGAAGCTGGAAGATCCAGTGGATCGAAAGAAGATCCTGCCAGCCATGAAAGCCGTCAACAATCTGGTGCTCAAGTATCACGGCTCACTGTCGGGCGAGCACAATGATGGCCTGGTACGCGGCCCTTGGCTAGAGATGATGTACGGCAAAGAGGTGCTGGAGCTATTTCGCGAAGCCAAACATATCATGGATCCTCAAGGCATTTTCAACCCTCACAAGAAAGCCACAGCCGACTGGGAGTATTCGTTCGGCCATATCCGCGATCATTTTTGATCCACCCGATTAGCTGCAAAAGCTTTGTGACAAGAGAGGCTTAGGCTTGTTTGTCTGCGACGTTATGAGCTACCACTAAGCTGCAACATGCGAACGGCAGTTCATCGATGGTGCGCACGAAAAGATGCTGTTCGTAGGGGTTGCTGATTACTTGGTAAAACCCCGGCCGTTTGAACAGATTGTCGGCGGTGCTCTGACACCTGTTCTTAAGCTTTAGTATGATAGGCGGTTCCTGGTTCCTGAGCGTCATATCGGCACGGTAGAAAGCGCGGCCAGATTCGTACTCGATGACATCACGAACCTGGTTCTCGTGCCTTAAGATAATGACCTCTTCCTCTATGGGGATCAGTCTGGCGATGCCAAGTAATGCATCGGCTGAGCTGCCGGGAAAGCCAACGCTCTGCATGCCGCCAGGAATATCGTAGTTGGCGTTAACGATAGTAATGCGGTGGCTCGCGCCCATGGCACTAAGCTCTTGTAGCGGTTTGTTGTTGAAACGAGGATCTATTGTCAGGGCGGTTTCTCGAAAAGCGGGCACAGTAACTCCTTAGAATCAATAATTATGGTTTATAAGGCTAAGCCCGTCAATTATTTAGCGGGGCGACTATCTCAATTACAGCAAGCAGGAATGGGCGGGGGTAATTATTACAATTCAGTACTAATGCCTATGCTAAGCTAAAGAGGATAATGCTTGCATTATCCCAGAATAAGCAGTTAACTAGGGGGACTATATGGCTGATTTTGATACGCTTTACGCAAAGTATAAAGATAAAATTCCCTTTCCAGTAGTTAAATTTGCTGAAAAACTAGGCCTTAAAGTTTTTGTCACAAAGAACTTCCCAGATAAAAAATCAGGCGAAATTAAGAGAAAAGGTAATGAGTATTGCGTATTTATAAATGGCAATCACTCCTACGAGCGCAATAGATTTACGCTGGCTCATGAAATAGCGCACTTCAAACTTCACAAGTCGATACTTGATAAAGAGAGTTCGATCACTGATTTCGTAGGTGAAACTAGCGCTATAGCACTTGCAAGAGATAAGACTCAAGCCAGAGATATCCAAGAGATTGAGGCCGACCAACTTGCTGCAGATATGCTTATGCCGGAGGATGAATTTATTCGGGTGTGGAATGAGAAAAATACTGCAATGGAGGTTGCTTCGGTCTTCGCCGTCTCAAAAGCGGCAGCACAAATACGTGCCCAGACCCTACGCGCAAAATACACCCATGCCCGGACCAGCAAGAAAAAAGCACAATAAACCGGTTCAAACCCTCACCGAGGCTCAGTTCAAGGCGTTGTCACGCGCAGACGATTATCGCCGTGACAAAAAATATAAAGACCACGAGAATTACAAGAATATAATAGTGATGTGGGCGCTGCCCATAGTTATGCTTATTGCTGTCGTGGCGTATTGCATCATCCAATTTGTGTTCCTGCATAACTGGGAGCAGTTTTCAAGTTACGCTATTGCAGCTGTGAGCAGCACTGCCACCTTTGTAATGGGCAAAAGCACAAGTAAGGATAAAAAATGAGTAAGAACCATTTAGATAGAAGTCTAGTAGGTAAAAAAACTTCGCAGCTACGAGCCTAGAATTAATGGGTTCTTACGCAGTAAGAATAAAGGCGACTATTCTCATCCGCGTTAGCCTTACTGCCGTAGCCAGTAGGATATATCGGGTTATCTTTATCTGCCTTTTGTTGAGATTGAATAGCACATTGCTTAACAGTGCTATGTCTATGGATGATTAAGTAGCTTGCAGCAAAAATAACTATTAGAGTCACTGATGTAGTCCAAACCATCCAAAATTTCTTCATGGCTGGATTGTATCAGTTTGTTTGAGATGAAGGAACAGTTGTCTTTGGTGGGTGGCACGCAAAATATAGGGGTGCTGGCGCGGGTGGCGTGGTACAATTAGCCTAAGCAGTATGGATGGGTTTTGGGGCTATAAGGTGAAAGCTGGCAAATGAACAAAAAACACATATTCGGGGGTTTGACACTGTTCGTTCTCGGGCTGGTGTTGGTGGCGGTGCACTATTTTCACGATCACACTGTGGCGGTGCTGAGCCCGCAGGGCCCGGTGGCGCAGCATGAAAAAAGCCTGATTATCACGGCGCTGCTGCTGAGCCTGATTATAGTCATCCCTGTTTTTACGCTGACGTTTATTATTGCTTGGAGATACCGTATCGGCAATACCAAGGCCACCTATAGCCCGGATTTTGATCGCAATCGCGTGATCGAGACTATCTGGTGGCTGGTGCCGTCGGTGCTTATTCTGATTATTTCGGCCATGGACTGGAGCAGTAGCCATCAGTTGGATCCGTATAAGGCGTTGGTCTCGACCAAGAAACCACTGACCATTCAGGTTGTGGCCCTGGACTGGAAGTGGCTGTTCATCTATCCGCGGCAGGATATCGCCAGTGTTAACTACGTGCAATTTCCGGCTCGCACCCCTGTTAATTTCCAGATAACATCTGATGCTACGATGAACTCTTTTTGGATTCCGCGGCTTGGGGGGCAAATTTATGCAATGACTGGTATGTCTACTGAGCTACATCTGATGGCATCTGACACTGGCAGTTTCCGCGGTTCGTCGGCTAATATAAGTGGTGCAGGTTTCGCCGGGATGAAATTTACCGCCAAAGCGACGAGCGATACTGACTTCAGTCGCTGGGTTGCGTCAACGCAGCACTCCTCCCGGAGCCTCAGCTTAGAAGCATATAACGCCTTAGCAAAACCAAGCCAGAACAATGCAGTCGCCTACTACTCATCCGGTAAGCGAAACCTTTATAATCTAATAGTGAGCAAATACATGGTGCCTGGCGTGGGAGCCGAAATACAATGAACCTCTTCGCCAATCTACTCGGCAAGCTGACCATCCACGCCCTGCCAACTGATGCGATTACCAGGGGTGGCGCCATCAGCATGGTTCTAGCCGGTCTGACAATTGTCGGCCTGCTCTTCTACTTCAAACGCTGGAAATGGCTGTGGCGCGAGTGGCTGACCTCGCTCGATCCCAAGAAAATCGGCGTGATGTACATCGTGGTCGCCCTGGTTATGCTGCTGCGTGGTTTCGGCGATGTATTACTGATGCGCGGGCAGCAGGCGGTGTCGGTCGGTACTTCGCATGGCTATCTCGATCCCAATCACTTCCAGCAAATCTTTTCGGCACACGGTACGATTATGATCTTCTTCGTGGCCATGGGGCTGATGTTCGGCTTGATAAATCTGGTTCTGCCGCTGCAAATCGGGGCGCGGGATGTGGCTTTCCCTTTCTTGAACTCTATTAGTTTCTGGTTGTTCGCCGCCGGTATGGCGCTGGTTAGCCTGTCGTTGATTGTGGGCGAATTCTCGGCTGCTGGCTGGCTGGCTTATCCGCCGCTCTCCGAACTCAAATATAGCCCCGGCGTCGGTGTTGATTATTGGATTTGGAGTCTGCAAATTGCTGGTATTGGGAG